>Ga0134122_10003366_pt1 | contig 11874 bp, 11 predicted proteins | sample KB302_FD_96461 | JGI IMG/M metagenome (GOLD analysis project Ga0134122, IMG submission 96461) | Terrestrial soil microbial communities without Nitrogen fertilizer from Kellogg Biological Station, Michigan, USA - KB3-0-2 | ecosystem: Environmental > Terrestrial > Soil > Unclassified ...
AGTCGGAGCCCCTGACACATGGCGATGGAGCTCAAGCAGCACCTCAGGCTCAGCCAGCAGCTGGTGATGACGCCCCAGCTGCAGCAGGCGATCAAGCTGCTCCAGCTCTCGCGGATGGAGCTCCTGGACCAGGTCCGCGAGGAGATGGAGCAGAACCCGCTCCTCGAGCAGCCGGACGAGACGCTGTCCGAGGACATGGCGGACAAGGCGCCCGGCGAGGCGTCGATGGAGGCCGAGAACACCGAGGCCCCGCAGCACGAAGCCCCGGCGCCCGACAACGCCGTCGAGGTCAAGGGCACCGACGCCCCGGAGATCGACTGGGAGGCGTACCTCAACAGCTACCAGTTCAACGAGCAGACCACCGCCTCCAACAAGGGCAACGTCGCCACCGACGACCTGCCGTCCTTCGAGGCCAACCTGGTCAAGAAGGAGGACCTGTTCGACCACCTGGGCGAGCAGCTCGGCATGCTCAAGCTCAACGACGCCGAGCGCCGGGTGGGCATCCTCATCATCGGCAACCTGAACGAGGACGGGTACCTCAAGCTGCCCGACATGGAGGGCGACCCGCTGATCCACCTCGCCAGCGAGGCGGACGTCTCCATCCAGGTGGCGGAGCGGACGCTGCGGCGGATCCAGAACCTCGACCCGCGCGGGTGCGGCAGCCGCGACCTGCAGGAGTGCCTGCTGATCCAGTGCTGCGCGCTGAGGGACCCAGCCGCGTCGCTGCTGGCGACCATCGTCAAGCGGCACATGAAGCTGCTGGAGTCGAAGAACCTCCCGGCCATCGCCAAGGAGCTGAAGCTCACGCTCGAGGAGGTGGTGGCGGCGGCGAAGCTGGTGCCGAAGCTGGACCCCAAGCCGGGCCGCAACTTCTCCGGCGACGACGCGCAGTACATCACCCCGGACGTCTTCGTCTACAAGCTGGGGGACGAGTACACGGTGGTGCTCAACGACGACGGCCTCTCCAAGCTGCGCATCTCCGGCACCTACAGGAACGCGCTCAAGGCGGGGGCGGTCTCGCCGGGCCAGACCAAGGAGTTCATCCAGGACAAGCTCCGCTCGGCCATGTGGCTGATCCGGTCCATCCACCAGCGGCAGCGGACGATCTACAAGGTCACCGAGTCCATCGTGAAGTTCCAGCGGGACTTCCTGGACAAGGGCATCGCCTACCTCAAGCCGCTGATCCTCCGCGACGTGGCCGAGGACATCGGCATGCACGAATCCACCGTCTCGCGCGTGACCACCAACAAGTACGTCCACACGCCGCAGGGCATCTTCGAGCTGAAGTACTTCTTCAACTCGTCCATCTCCCGCGTGGCCGGCGAGGACATCGCGTCCGAAGCGGTGAAGAACCACATCAAGCAACTGGTCTCGGCCGAGGACGCCAAGAACCCCTATTCGGACCAGAAAATCGTGGAGCTCCTGAAGAGCCAGGGCATCGAGATCGCCCGGCGCACCGTGGCCAAGTACCGGGAAGTGCTTGGGATTCTTCCGTCTTCAAAGCGGAAGCGGTATTTCTAGAGTTCGAACCTGAGGTGTGGGGGCAACACCTCCCTCTCAACTTCCGAGAATGTAAGTAGCCCCCCATCCCTGGAGTCCCCGATGAGCGTCGGTGGGATCGCTCCGAACGCAACAGCCCCAGTAGTGACCGAAGGCGCGACGGCCGGTGCAGCTCGCGCCGAAGCGGTCGCAGGCACGCCCCTCGGTCAGGCGCACGCCGCTGCCCAAGCGCCGGTCGCGGACACCTTCAGACCCTCCAACCCAGACTTGTCCATCCCGGACCTGGGGAACATCGACGCGCCGACCACGGGTGCGTACCAGGACTTCGCGGCCGCCAAGGCGGACCTGCAGAAGGCCAAGGCCGAGCCCGCCGGGAACGGGCACCGCCGCCACGACATCAAGGTCGCCAAGCGCGAGGTGCGCCACGCCAGGCAAGCGCTGGACGCGCAGACCAGCGGCGCCGGGTCCGCGCAGATCAAGGACACCTTCGGTTCCGCCGCGACCGCCACCGGCGCCCGCGGCGTGGACACCGCCGGCACCGTGAAGACGGGCTGGGGGAGGAACGGCAACGGCCGCGCGGTGGGCCACAACCTGCCGACCATCGACCAGCTCCACCCGCAGGGCGAAGACGGCAATTACGGCAACGCCGACATGAACTGCGCCCCGGCGGCGCTGGCGATGATCGCCCGCACCCACCCGGGCGCGATGCTGAACGGGCAGCCCGTCGGCGCCCTCTCCGACGCGCAGCTGATCAGCGCGATCGGCCAGCACGCGGACACCAACAAGCAGGGGACCTCGCCCAACGGCCTGATCGCCGCCGCCGAGGACATGGGCTTCCAGACCTCCGCGCACCAGGGCGGGTACAACGCCAACTACATCGACAACGTGCTCGCCCAGGGCGGCAGCGTCATCGCCAACGGCGCCTACTTCATCGACGACCAGCTGGCGGGGCACTTCGTCACCGTGGCGGCGAGGAACCAGGACGGGTCCTACGTCGTCAACGACCCGCTGCAGGGCCGCGTCAACTGGACGGCGGACGAGCTGAATCGCTTCCTGCTCGCCAACCCGCACAACGGCGGCGTCTCCATCGGCATCTTCTAGCTGGGTTTGCGTTCTCGCGACCGACTGCGCCACAGTGACAGTGGCAGGTAGCGGATGGGAGGCGCACGCGCATGCAGCTGAACATCACGTTCCGGAACCTCGCTTCGTCTGACTCCCTGAAGGACTACGCGAAGGACAAGGTCGAGCGCGTCCACAAGTACCTGGACCGCGCCGGCGAGGCGCACGTGGTGCTCTCGCTGGAGCGCCACCTCCACCACGCGGACATCACCATCATGTCCGGCGCGTGGCTCTTGCGCGGGCGCGAGAAGAGCGAGGACATGTACGCGTCCATCGACCTGGCGATGGACAAGATCGAGCGCCAGCTCCGCCGCTACAAGGAGAAGCTGAAGACGCACCACGGCCGCGAGCGCGTCCACCACCGCCAGGAGCTGATGAACCAGCTGCTGGTCCGCTACGACGTGGTGGCCGTCCCGCCGCCGGAGGACGAGCCGCTCACCCCCGCCGCCGCGGCGATGCAGGCGCACGAGGAGCGGCAGGGCCCCACCATCGTCCGCACCAACGAGTTCCTCGCCAAGCCGATGACGGTGCAGGACGCGGTGATGCAGATGGACCTGATGAACAACGACTTCCTGGTGTTCACCAACGCCTCGTCCAACGAGATGAACGTGGTGTACCGCCGGAAGGACGGGCTCTACGGGCTCATCGAAGCGTCGGCCGTCCCGCCGCGGGCGCAGGCGTCGGCGTCGTAGCCGCGGTGGGCGCGGAAGGCCCGGAATTCGCCGGGTCGCGCTCCGCCTGCAGCTGCAGCCCGTGGCCGAACGGGTAGCGGGTCAGCGACACCGGGAGCTTTCCGGGCGTGCCCTGCTCTCCGAAGATGGACGCCGCCGCCGCCTCGGTGGCGGACGAGCGGTACGAGTACACCGCCAGCACCGCCTTCGCCTCCGTCACCCGCTCCACCAGGTAGGGCAGGCCCATGGAGACGACGATGACCGGGCGCCGGGCGGCCGCCGCCATCGTCACCAGGTCCAGCTGCCGGGAGTTGATGACGCCGACGATCACCACGTCCGAGGCGAGCGCCAGCTCGCGCGCCTTGGCCCGCAGCGCCGCCCGCTTCAGCTCCCCCGGGTAGGCGGGCACCACCAGCACCTGCGCCTGCGGCGCGCGCTCCTGCACCGCCACCCCCAGCGTCGCCTCGGCGGTGATCACCGCGATGCGCTTGCCGGACGCGGGCAGCGGGAGGGCGCCGTCGTCCTCGCGGATCAGCGTCACCGCCGACCGGGCGATGCGCAGGTCCACGTCGGAGGGGTGGGAGCGCAGCTCGTGCAGCCGCTCCTCCAGCGGGGCGAGCGGGTCGAACAGGCCGCGGCGCGCCTTCACGGTGAGGATGCGCCGCACCGCCTCGTCCAGCCGGTGGGGCGGGATGTCCCCGTTCTGCGCCGCCAGCAGCAGCGACCGGTAGACCTCCACCTTCTTCTCCGGCCGCCACGGGATGAGGACCATGTCCGCCCCGGCCGCCACGGACATCACGGCCGCGTGGCCCACGCCGAACCGGGAGGCGATGGCCTCCATCTCCAGCTCGTCGGTCAGCACCAGCCCGTCGAAGGCCAGCTGCTGGCGGAGCAACCCGGTCACCACCTGCGGCGAGATGGTGGCCGGCACTTCGGCGCTCCCGGTGAGCGCGGGGATGGCCACGTGCGCGGTCATCAGCCCGTCCAGGCCGCGGTGGATGACCTCGGAGAAGGGGGTGATCTGGTCCATCAGCTCCGCCTTCGTCTCCCGCATCACCGGGAGCGAGCGGTGGCTGTCCGCGTCCGTGTTGCCATGGCCGGGGAAGTGCTTGGCCACGGTGACGATGCCCTCGTCCTGCTGGCCCTTGACGAACGCCACCCCGAAGTCGGTCACCAGCGCCGGCCGGTCCCCGAAGGAGCGGATGCCGATCACCGGGTTGCGCGGGTTGACGTTGACGTCCAGCACCGGCGCCAGGTTCATGTTGAACCCGAGCAGCTTCAGGGTGTGCGCCTGCGCGCGGCCCGCCTCGTAGGCGAGGGAGGTGGAGCGCGTGGCCCCCAGCGCCATGTTCCCGGGCAGGACCACCGCCCCGTCGCTGATCCGGACGACGTTGCCGCCCTCCTGGTCCACGGCGATGAAGGGGGGGATCCAGTCCGCCAGCAGCTCCCGGAGGCCGTCGTTGAGCTGGGCCACCTGTTCGGCGCTGGCGATGTTGCGCTTGAACAGGCACACCCCGCCGACCTGGCGTCCCCGCACCAGGTCGGACACCGAGTCGTCCGCGGTGGTGGAGCTGAAGCCCACCATCATCAGCTGCCCCACCTTCTGCTGGACGGTCATCCGCTCCAGCCACGGCTCCGGGTCGAAGGCTGGAGCGGGCGCGGGCGCAGGGGCAGGGGCCGGCGGCGGCGCCGGCTCGGACGAGAGCGCGAGGAGGAGGAGAAGCCTGACCACGGGCGCGGCGGATGTTAGTCGACCCTCCGCGCCGTCACCAAAACCCCGCCCGGGGAGCGCTTGCAGCTTGCAGGGAGTGTTGTCTAAATGCGCGTCCCTGAGGTGTCGATGAAGATCGCCGAGTTCCTCTCTCCCAACGCCGTCATCTCGGACCTGCACGCCAGCAGCAAGCCGGACGTCCTGAGCGAGCTGTCCGCGTCGCTCGCCCGCTCGCAGCCCAGCCTGCGGCAGGAGCGGCTGGTGGAGGTGCTCAAGGAGCGGGAGAAGCTGGGCTCCACGGGGATCGGCGAGGGCGTGGCCATTCCGCACGGCAAGCTCAACGGCCTCTCGCAGCTGTGCGCGTCGTTCGGGGTCTCGCGCAAGGGCGTGGACTTCGACGCCATCGACGGCAAGCCCACCCACCTCTTCTTCGCCCTGGTGGCGCCGGAGAATTCGGCCGGCATCCACCTCAAGGCGCTGGCCCGCATCTCGCGGCTGTTCAAGAACCCGCGCTTCCGGGAGTCCATCCTCAAGGCGACCACCCCGGAACAGATCTACAGCCTGATCGCCGAGGAAGACGCGCGCGCCTGAGCCGCGCTTGACCGCAGACGGCCGTTCGAAGCTGACCGAGCATGGACGTCGTCATCCGGCCCGTGAACGATGGCTTCCTTCGCAAGGTCGCGTTCCCGGCCTTCGAGGCGGGCGTGCTGGACGCCAGCGCGGGCATCGAGCTGCTGCTCAAGAACGTGAAGGATTCGAGCACCCGGGTCGCGCTGGAGATCCTGGTGGACACCGGCGTGGAGGGCAGCTTCTTCGGGCTGGACTCGGAGAAGTGGGTGGACTCCGTGTATCGGCTGCTGTTCCTGGAGTGGGTGAGGAAGAAGGACGGCTGGCACGTGGCCAGCGAGTACGTGGGCTACGCGGGCGACTGGCACGAGACGCTCCACCTGGCGCTGATGATGGAGCACCCGCGCTACCCGTACTGGGACGAGCGCGAGGGGGCCGCGGTGCGCGAGGCATGCATCGAGGCGCCCTACGCCGACCTCGGGTTGGCCGCGCTGGTGTGCGGGCTGTGGGACCCGTTCCCCTCGTTCCCGCCGGACCAGGTGCTCTCCACCGTGGGCCGCGGCGCGTACCATCCCGGCGACGAGGTGGCGGTGGCGGACTGGTGCTACCGGGACGCGGACGCGGTGGCGTACTGGGACCAGCAGCTGGCGACCAAGCTGAACCGGCTGCTCAAGCGCGAGGAGAAGCGGCTGAGCCCGCTGGAGCTGCCGGAGTCCACCGACATCCTCGCCTACTGGATGGGCGAGGTCCCCGAGCCCCCGGTGCTCACCGTCGCCTTCTCCGGCCTGGGCCGCCGCGCCTCGGAGTGGGTCCGCGACATCGGCTCGCTGGTGCGGCAGGTCCGGGAGGCCGCGGACCTGAAGCAGGGGCTCACCGCCCTCGTCACCTCGCGCGGCAACTCGGACCAGCGGAGCGACTAGAGCCATGCGCCGCTTTCTTTCCACCGTCCTCGCGTGTGCGGCGCTCGGCGGGGGTTGCACGCCGGCGCTGCTCTCGCGCGCGCCCCGCGACACGGACCCGGTGTGGAACATCCCCCAGCCAGCCGCGGCGTGCCGGGTGGACCTGGTGATGGGCTCCATCCAGATCGTCCGGCTCTACGACCGCGACGGGCGGATCCTCTTGGCGACGAGGGCCTTGGCCCCACCCTTCCAGGAGAAGGCGTACGAGACCTTCGAATGGAAGGGGGACCAGTTGGTGGCCATGTCCTTCTACGACGAGCAGTTCCGCCCCCGCCGGGCGCGAGCGACCAAGCACTTCCGGCTTCATTGGCGCGATGGGCACCCCGTCCAGGTGGAGAAGCTGGAGTCGTTCTACGAGTCCGCAGGCGAGACCGCGGAGTGGAAGATGAAGAGCCGGAGCGAGGAGACCACGGACGTGACGTGGGAGGGTCGCCAGTTGGTGGAGATCCGTTCCACCCGCGCGAACGCGACGCCGGTCCGGCTCGCGTACCGGGACGGCCAGCTCGTCCAGGTCGGCGACCACCGCATCGAATGGAAGGACGGGCGGATCGTGGCCGCCCGGTGGCCCGGCGGCTCCGAAACGCTCGCGTACACCCCGGAGGGTTGGCCGTGGACGAGCGAGCTGCGGGAAGAGCGCGCTCCCAACCAGGCGCCGAGGCGGGTCTGGTGGTACTACCCGGACGGCGCGCTGAAGGAGACGGTCGATCAACGCCGCTCGTATGAGGACGTGCACTACGAGTACGACGACCGGCGCCGCCTCATCTCGGGCGGCTCCCCGTATCCGACGCACCCCGGCCATTGGTACACCGGCGACTGCCCGGCCGGCCTGGAGGCGCCGCCGCGGCCGGATCCGGTGGAGCTGGTGGGCGGGAGGTTCTGCTTCGAGAGCCCCGAGCGCTCCTTCAAGCGCTGCTGGTGAGCCGGGCGCGTCAGGTCCGCGAGTCCAGCAGGATGGTGACCGGCCCGTCGTTCACCAGCGTCACCTTCATGTCGGCCGCGAAGACGCCTTCGCCCACGGTGAGCCCGGCCTCGCGGAGCTTCGCGCACGTCTGGAGGTAGAGCGCCTTCGCCGCCTCCGGCTCGCAGGCGTCGATGAAGCTGGGCCGCCGCCCCTTGCGCGCGTCGCCGTAGAGGGTGAACTGGCTGACCACGATGCAGGCGCGCGAGGTGTCCAGGAGGCTCTTGTTCATCTTCCCCGCCTCGTCCTCGAAGATGCGCAGGGTGGCCAGCTTGTCGGCCATCCACGAGACGTCCTTCGCCTCGTCGCCCTTGCCCACGCCCAGGAGCACGAGGAGCCCCGGGCCGATCTCGCTCACCCGCTTCCCCTCCACGGTCACGCTCGCTTCCAGCACCCGCTGCACCACCGCTCGCATGCGTCGTTCACCCCTGGCCCGGGGCGAGCGCGTCCCGCAGCGCGTCGCCCAGCAGGTTGAGCCCTAGCACGGTGGCGGCCAGGCAGAGGCCGGGGAAGAGCGCCACGTGCGGCGCCACCAGCAGGTACTGCGCGCCCTGGTCGATCAGCGCGCCCCAGGACGGCGTCCCCGGCGGTGCCCCCAGGCCCAGGAAGCTCAGGGACGCCTCCGCCAGGATGGCGGCGGGGATGCCGAAGGTGGCCTGGACGAGGAGCGGTCCGGCCGCGTTGGGGAGGAGGTGGCGGAGGGCGATGCGGAGCGGAGACGCGCCCAGCGCCCGCGCGGCCGAGACGTACTCGCGCGAGAGCAGCCAGCGGACCTGCGCGCGAGAGAGGCGGGCGTAGCCGGTCCAGCCGGAGAAGGTGAGCGCCAGCACCACGTTCCGCAGCGACGGCCCCAGCACGCTGGAGATGAAGATGGCCAGGAGCAGGCCGGGGAAGGCCAGCACCACGTCCACCGCCCGCATCAGCAGCTCCTCCAGCGCGCCACCGGAGAGTCCCGCCACCGCGCCCACCAGCACCCCCAGCGCCGCCGCCGCCACCACCGAGCCCAGGCTCACCACCAGCGACACCCGCGCGCCGGAGAGGAGCTGGGCGAGCACGTCCACTCCGTTCTCGCCCGCGCCCAGCCAGTGGCCCGTGCCGGGGGGCTGTAGCTCGCGCGGGAGGTCGATGGCCTGGGGATCGACGGGCGAGAGCCAGGGGCCCACCAGCGACAGGAGGAGCCACGCCGCGGCCACCAGCGCGCCGCCGCGACCGGCCGGGCCGAGTCGCCGGTAGAGGCGAGCGAGGCCGCTCATCGGGAAGACCTCGCGCGCGGGTCCACCGCCGCCACCGCCGCGTCCGCCAGGGCGTTCACCGCGATGTAGATGAACGTCGCCACCAGCACCACCGCCCGGACGGTGTTGTAGTCGCGGCGCTCGATGCCGGTGACCAGCAGCGTCCCCATCCCGGGCCACCCGAACACCTTCTCCGTCACCACCGCCCCCCCCAGCAGCGCCCCCAGCTCCAGCCCCAGCACCGTCAACAGCGGCACCAGCGCCCCCGGCAGCGCATGCCTGAGGACCACCGCCCGCTCGGAGAGTCCCTTCGCCCGCGCGGTCCGCACGTGGTCCTCCACCAGCGCGTCCGCCACCGCCCCGCGGGTGATGCGGGTGAGGAACCCCGCCAGCGGCAGCCCCAACGTCATCGCCGGGAGGACCAGCTGCGCCGCCGTCCCCGAGCCGGACACCGGCAACCACTTCAACCGCAGCGCGAAGAGGACGATCAGCATCGGCCCCAGCCAGAAGCGCGGCAGCGCGGCGAACGCCACCGCCCCGGCCGTCGCCCCCGCGTCCAACGCTCGACCCCGGCGGGCCGCGGCCGCCGTCCCGGCCGGAACCGCGATGCACAGCGCCAGCAGCAGCGCCGAACCGGTGAGCAGCGCCGTCTGCGGCAACGCGCGGGCGATCTGCGGCCAGACGGCCTCCCGGAACGGCGGCACGGACGTGCGCAGCCGGAAGGTGAGGAAGTCGCGCGCGAAGCTCCACAGCTGCGCGTACCAGGGCCGGTCCAGCCCCATCGCCGCGCGGAGCTGGTCCCGGTCCACCGCGGTCGCCTGCTCCCCCAGCAGCAGGTCCACCGGGTCGCCGGGGACGAGGAAGAGGAAGCCGGACACCAGGAGGAAGGCGCCCGCCAGCGACCCGGCCGCGCCCAGGAGGCGGCGCGTCACGGCGACACCTCCTGGATCGCCTCCAGCGGGCGGAAGAAGCCGTGCGTCGAGGGCACGTACCCGCGCACCCGCGAGGACACCACGCTCACCACGTCCTCGTGCCAGAGCGGGAGGATGGGGAGCACCTCCGCCTCCCGGACCTGCGCCTGGGCGTACAGCGCCGCCCGCTCCGCCGGGTCCACCTCCGACGCCCGCTCCAGCAGCGCGTCCAGCGGCCCGTCGCGGAACGCGCCGCGGTTGAAGCCGGTGAAGCCGTTCGCCTCCTCGGGGATCTGGTCGGAGGCGAAGGCCGCCCGCATCAGGTCCGGCTCGATGACGGAGGCCCACTTGAGCTGCGCCAGCTCGAAGTTGCCGCGGCGCACGTCGCGGAAGAAGACGCCGAACTCCAACGGCTGCACCTCCAGGGACACGCCGACCGCCCGGAGCTCCGCTTGCACCACCAGCGCGAGCGTCCGGCGCAGCCGGTCCGTGGAGGTCTTCAGTGTCAGGTGCAGCCTCATCCCGTCCGGCCCGCGCCGCGCGTACCCGGCCTCGTCGAGGAGGCGTTCCGCCAGGACCGGGTCGTAGTCGCACGGCGGCGCGGCGGCGTACGCCCAGTGGGTGGCGGGGAGCAGCCCCGTGGCCGGCCGCGCCAACCCGGCCAGCTTGTTCTGGACGATCGACGTCCGGTCGATGGCGTGGCAGAGCGCCCGCCGTACCCTCGGGTCCGCGGTCGGCCCGCCTCGCACGTTGGGCACCAGGTAGGCGAGCCCCGTCCCCGGCGCCGTCACCACCGACAGCCCCGGGTGGTTGCGCACGGCGGGGAGGATGGCGGGCGACAGCGCACCGATCAGCAGATCCGCCTGCCCGTCCAGCAGCGCCAGGACCCGCGCCGTCTCGTCCCGGACCACCCGGACCGTCAGGGCCCGGACGCGCGGGACGTCCCGGTGGAAGCCCATGAACGGCACCAGCTGGACGACGTCCCGCTCCGGCGGGGCGGACAGGCGGAAGGGGCCGGCGCCCACGGGTGCTCGCACCTCCGCGCCGGACAGGGCCTGGGCGCGCGGCAGGATGCCCATGGCCAGCTCGGACAGCAGCGGGCGAAAGGGCCGGTCGAGGTGGAAGCGCACCGTCCGTTCGTCCACCGCCTCCACCTGGACGATGCGGTCGTACGACCTCCGGCGCGGCGACCCCAGCCTGGGGTCCAGCACCGATTCGAAGGTCGCCTTCACGTCCCCGGCGGTCAGGGAAGATCCATCGTGGAACCGGAGGTTGGGGCGGAGCCGGAATTCGACGGTCCGCTCGTCCGGCCATACAAACGACTCGGCGAGGTCCGGGACCGGGCGGCAGGCGTCGTCGAACGTGAGGAGCCCTGGCGTGATGAGCTGCGAGATGCGCTGCCCGGCGGCGGAGAGCGCCATCCGGTCATCCAGGGCGTCCGGCTCCGACTCCACCAGCACCGTGACTCCGGGCGGGCGTGGAGCGCCGCGGCACGCCGCCAGGGGCCAGGCGATGCTGATCGCCAGCAGACAGGCTTTGCCTACATTGCGGCGGCCGTTCACCGTTTCGATAATTGCCTCTCGCGAACGTCGGGGGAATTTCCGGTGCTGAGCAGTTCACGGGTATCCATGGTCCCCGCGGCGATCGCCGCCGCGGTGCTGTGCGCCTCCACTGCCTTTGCGGGCGGCAAGGACGCCGAGCGCGCCGCGCTGAAGAAGGCCCTGCTCGAGGTCCTCGACCGGCCGTCGCTGAAGACGGCCCGCGTGTCGTTCGAGCTGGACTCGCTCGACACCGGCGAGAAGCTCCTCCAGCAGAACGCGGACGAGCTGCTCAACCCCGCGTCCAACGTGAAGCTGGTCACCGCCGCGGCGTCGCTGTGGAAGCTGGGCCCCGAGTACCGCTTCGAGACCGAGTTCCTCACCGACAACGAGTACCGCGACGGCCGCGCCAAGGTGCTCTACGTCCGCGGCAAGGGCGATCCGTCCATCACCAACGAGCGCCTGTACGGGATGGTGACGGAGATCTTCCACGCCGGGCTGCACGAGGTGGGGGACGTGGTGGTGGACGACAGCTGGTTTGACGGGGAGCGGCTGGCCCCCGGCTTCGACCAGGACAAGTCCGATCGCTCCTACAACGCGCCCACCGGCGCGGTCTCCATCAACTGGAACTCGGTGGGCGTGTACGTCCGCGCCGGCACCGGGCCAGGGCAGAAGGGCGTGGTGGAGATCGAGCCCGCCAGCGACTTC
>Ga0134122_10003368_pt1 | contig 11871 bp, 8 predicted proteins | sample KB302_FD_96461 | JGI IMG/M metagenome (GOLD analysis project Ga0134122, IMG submission 96461) | Terrestrial soil microbial communities without Nitrogen fertilizer from Kellogg Biological Station, Michigan, USA - KB3-0-2 | ecosystem: Environmental > Terrestrial > Soil > Unclassified ...
ACACGGCATTTCAGCTCGGAAACGCCGCGCTGCAGCCTCCCGGCACGGCATATCAGCTCGGAAACGCCGCGCCGCAGCCTCCCGGCACGGCATTTCAGCGTGGAGACGCCGCGCTGCAGCCTCCCGGTACGACACCTCGGGGTCGCAGCATGGCATATCAGCCCGGAGGCGGCGCCGAGGTGCGCCGCCGTGGGGATTCGCCTGGCACCGCGCGCGGAAAAACGAGCACCGGGCGTTTCTCAGGCGCTCATGGTCTCGAATGCGACGCGCAGTGGGTTGTGCTCGGGTTGGTCTGCGGCGAAGTTCAACTTCTCAAATCCGATGACGCGGCCGGTACGATCCTTCATCAGGACGACTTCTTCCCCAGTTTCTTCGCAGACATACTCATCCTGCGGCTCTCCGAACCAGACGGTCAGAGTATTGCCGGTGCGGTCGTGAAAGACCTTTACCTGGGCCATATCCGTTCTCCTTCTTTTATGGCATCCGTGGGATAGGCAGTAATGAGAAAACCTTCCTCGTCGGTTCGCTTCGCCACTGCGCAGGTCCAGCGTCCTGCTTTCTCTACTCTATAGAAAAGGTAGACGCTTGGATCGATTCGACTGACTCTGATTTCTACCGGATCCCTCAACGTCTCCACGACATCGGCTTCTCGGCCGGTCATGGCCGGATGCTTCTCTGTGATTATGAGGGACCAGTAGGAGTGTGGCACATGGACCCGGAAGCCCAAAGGTGTCGCGACATCGAAAAGCCAGTCCTCCGGGGAAGGCGGGTCTGTCATCCCTGAGATTATCCCCCAGTTCAGAGTCGAGGAGGCACGGTTCAGACCTCACCGGAAATCATGGCTCGGCACCGCCACCAGCTCCGCCAGCGACCAGAACCGCTCGCCCTTGACCGAGACGGTGCCATCCCGCTTCTGCAGGACGCCTTCGACCACCAGGCCGGGGGAGCCCACGATGAGCTTGCGGTGCTGCTGCAGGAGGTCCGGCGAGACGACGGCCTGAGACATGCCGGTCTCGTCCTCCAGGGTGAGGAAGAGGATGCCTTTTGCGGTGCCGGGACGCTGACGGACGATCACCGAGCCGGCGGTGCGGACCTTCGCGCCGTTCGGCAGGGCGTCGAGCCTGGCGGCGGGCGTGACGCCCTTCCGCTCGAGCTGCGGGCGGAAGTAGGTCAGGGGATGCGGCCCGAGGGTGAGCTGGCTGCCGCTGTAATCCGCCTGGGTCTCCTCGACGGCGGTCATCTCCGCCAGCGGCGACGGCTCCGGATCGGTCAGGCGGTCGAGCAGAGGGCCGGCGGACTTGCTCAGCCGCGCCACCTGCCAGAGGGCGGCGCGGCGGGTGAGACCGAACGCGGCGAGGGCACCCACGGAGGCCAGGATCTGGAATTCGTTCTCGTGGAGATCGCAGCGGCGGGCGAGGTCCTCGGCGTCCGCGAAGGGAGCCTTCGCCTGCTCGGTCTCGATGGACAGGGCGGCCCGGCCGCGTAGTCCCCTGACGAACTTGAAGCCCAAACGGATGGCCCCGACCGGCTCGCCCACGCGGTCCTCCCACCGGCACAGGACCCCCGAGCTCTGGACGTCCACCGGTCGGATCTCGACGCCGTGGCGCTGGGCGTCCTTGACCAGCGTCGCCGGGTGATAGAAGCCCATGGGCCAGGCGTTGAGGATGCCGAGGTAGAAGGCGGTCGGGTGGTGGGCCTTGAGGTAGGCGCTGGCGTAGGCGATCAGGGCGAAGCTCGCGGCGTGCGACTCGGGAAAGCCGTAGAGGGCGAAGGAGGTGATGCCCTGCACGATCTCCTCCTGCGGCTTGCCGATGATCCCCCGCTCGGTCATGCCGCGGCGGAGCCGGCCCACGATCGCCTGCATGCGCTCGACGGAGCGCTTGGAGCCCATGGCGCGCCGCAGCTCCTCGGCCTCGCCGCCGGAAAAGCCGGCCGCCACCATGGCGATGCGCAGGAGCTGCTCCTGGAAGATCGGCACGCCGAGGGTGCGCTCCAGGATGGGCTGCAGGCTCGGGTGCGGATAGGTGACCGGCTGCCGGCCGTTCCGCCGCTCGAAGTAGGGGCTCGCCAGCTTCCCCAGGATGGGGCCGGGACGGATGATCCCCACCTGGATGACGATGTCGTAGAACTTCGTCGGGTGGTTGCGCGGCAGCGAAGCCATCTGCGCCCGGCTCTCTACCTGGAAGACGCCCACCGTGTCCGCCACTTGCAGCATGCGGTAGACCGCTGGATCGTCCGGCGGCAGGTGGGCGAGGTCCACGTGCACTCCTTCGCGGGCGTGGATGGTGGGCACCATCTCTTCGAGGGCGGCGAGCATGCCGAGCCCCAGCAAGTCCACCTTGATGATGCCGAGATCGGCGCAGTCGTCCTTGTCCCATTGGATCACCACCCGGCCGGCCATCGACGCCGGCTCCAGGGGAACGACCTCGTCGAGCCGGCCGGCGGCGATCACCATGCCGCCGGTGTGCTGGCCGAGGTGCCGCGGCAGGTTGTGGATGCGCGTCCAGAGGTCGGAGAAGACCCGGGCGCGCTGCTCCTCGGGATCGAGGCCGGCGGCGGTCAGCTCGGCGGCAAGCGACTTGGGATCGCCTTGCGAGAGGTCGTAGCTCCAGGTGCCGAGCTGGCGGGCCAGCTTGTCGATCTGCTCCTCGGAGTAGCCGAAGACCTTGGCGACCTCGCGGGTGGCCGAGCGGTCGCGGTAGGTGATGACGGTGGCGGTCATCGCCGCGCCGTGAGGGCCGTAACGCTGGTAGACGTGCTGGATGACCCGCTCGCGCTGGTTGCCGGAGGGGAGGTCGAGGTCGATGTCGGGCCACTCGCCACGCTCCTCGGAGAGGAAGCGCTCGAAGAGCAAGTCCATCTTGACCGGATCGACGGCGGTGATCGACAGCGCATAGCAAACGGCGCTGTTGGCGGCCGATCCGCGACCCTGGGCCAGGATGCCTTCGCGCTGGCAGAACCGCACGATGTCCCAGACGATGAGGAAGTAGCCGGCGAGGTCGAGCTTCTCGATGAGGTCCAGCTCCTTCTGGACCTGCGCCTGGTGGCGGGCGGTCAAGGGCCGGAAGCGGGCGCGGGCGCCGTTCCACGTGACGTGGCGCAGGAAGGAGGCGGGCGTCTCCCCCGGCGGCATCGGGTATGCGGGGAAACGGTAGCCGAGGTCGGCCAGGGTGAAGTCGAGGGCTGCGGCCAGCTCGGCGCTCGCCGCCAGGGCCCGGGGGAGATCCGGGAAGAGCCGCGCCATCTCGCCGGCGCTCTTCAAGTGCCGCTCGCGGTGGGCGGCGAGGAGCCGGCCGGCGGCGTCGAGGGTGGTGTGGTGGCGGATGGAGGTCAGCACGTCGTGGAGCGGCTTGTCCTCCGGCCGGGCGTAGCGCACGCCGTTGGTGGCGAGCAAGGGAAGGCGGAGACGCTGGGCGAGGCCGGCGAGGGCCTGGTTGCGATGCTCCTCCTCGCGCAGCCGGTGGCGCTGGAGCTCGACGTGGAGGCGGCCGGGGAAGAGGCTCGCCAGCCGCTCCAGCAGGCGCCGGGCGGCGTCGATGCCGCCGTCGGCGAGCTCGCGGGCGAGGGGACCCTCCTCGCCGCCGGTCAGGCAGTGCAGGCCCGCGGCGTGCTCGGCCAGAAGGTCCCGGGAGACCCTTGCCTCGCCCTTGGCCCGGCCGCCCGCGGCGGCGGTGAGCAGCCGGCAGAGGTTGCGGTAGCCGGCGCGGCTGGCGACGAGCAGGGTCAGCCGAGGCTGTGAATCGACCGTGCGGCTCTCGGCGCCGGGTTCCGGCACCAGGCCGAGAGGGCCGAACCGGGCGCGCTTCTCGTAGAGGCTGGGCTCGTCCTCGAGGGCCACCTCGGCTCCCACGAGAGCCTTGATGCCGGCCTGCTTCGCCGTCTTGTAGAAGCGGGGCGCGGCGTAGACGCCGTTGGTGTCCACCAGTGCCATCGCCGGCAGCTCCAGGGCCGCCGCCCGCTCCGCGAGGTCCTCGGGGAGCGAGGCGCCGTCGAGGAAGGAGAAGGCGGAGGCGGCATGGAGCTCGGCGTAGGGAGGCGGCGCGGTCTTCCTGCCCATGAGGAAAGATTAGGCGTTAACGGAGCGTAAGGCAAGGGCGGCGAGGTCGTAGCGGCGGGCCTACGTGCCCGCCGTCCCTTGGGGCGCACAACGAAAAAGCGGCGGGCGCGTAGGCCCGCCGCTACGACCCTTCGGCAAGGGGAGCCGCGGTAATTAGTTGCCGACGACGAACAGGTGCCCGTTGTTCTGGGCCAGGAGCTTGCCGTCCGCCATGATCGAGATGGGCGTGTAGGCGGCGCCGAGGGCGGTGTCGAGGAAGAGGCTCTCGCGCAGCGTGCCGTCCGCCCGGATGACGTAGATGTTGCCGTCCTCGCTGTTGGCGTAGGTGTTGCCGCCGCTGTCGATGGCCGGGGCGTTGACGCACCACTCGAAGCCGTGCGGATGGTCGTTGACGCAGGTCACGTTGCCGTTGGCGTCACGGCTGCAGCTCAGAGGATTGGTGTTCTGCCACTTCCACTCCGGCGTCAGGCTGGGGGAGAGGCTGGTGACGTAGTAGGCCTCCGGATAGGAAGGGTCATTGATGTTGCGGTCGTCGGGGCAGATCACCGGGTCGTTGCAGTAGGAGCCGACCTCCTCGCCGTACTGATTGTCCTTGGTGATCACCGAGTAGGTGCCGCCGTGGGGCAGGATGCCGGGCGTGACGTCCCAGCCGAAGTGGTAGCTGTTCAGGTACGCGCCGGTTGAGCTGAAATGCATCATGTGGCCCTGGGCGTAGTTGTAGCGGGTGTAGGCGCCGTAGAAGACGCTGCCGTCCGGCGCGACGACGGGCGAGGAGGTGCCGTCGTCCAGGACGCGCCCGGCGCCCGGCCGGTTCTGCGCCGGATCGACGCCCGGGGTGGCTCCGGCCCGGCAGCCGCCCGGCGTGCCGCTCGGCGGTACCTCGTCGTCGCAGCCGTCGTTGAAGCGGTCGCGCATCGAGGCGGCCCATTTCGGGGTCAGGTTGGGATTGACCGCCAGCAGATAGGCGGTGCGGGTGGAGAACTGGGCGACGCTGACGGTGTAGATCGTGCCGTTCGACGCGATGGCGGGGGCCACGTTGATGCCCGGCCGTTGCGAGCCGCAGGTGATGTCAGGCGGCACGGCGGTGGGAGTGGGCGGCCAGGGCAGCTCGTTGATGTTGAACACGCCCAGGCACTTGTCGTTGGCGCCTGGCGCGCCCGGGTTCAGCGAGGCGAAGGTCGCGGTCTGGAACGAGTTGTTGGGAGCGATCTTCACCAGCCAGGAGTTATCCACGTCCTGGTTCCAGGAGTTGCCGTGCTTGAGCTTGACGGCGTTGTAATAGATGTTGCCCGCCGCGTCGGCCGAGAGCGGGCCGGCGACGAAGGTGTCCGGATCGATGGAGGAGCCGAACGGATTGATCCGCGTGATGAGCGCGCCGGAGGTCTTGTTCACCCTGAAGACCGTGCCGCCCGCTCCCGGGATGTAGATGGCGCCGTTGGCGAGCGCCGCATGGAAGACCGGCTCCCAGAAGGGTCCGCTCTTGATGGTGCCGAAGGGCGGCGGATCCCAGTCGCTCTGGAAGCTCCACTGCTCGACCAGATGGTTCCCCTGCCAGCGCAGCCGCTTCTCGTTCCAGATCTGCGTCTCCCAGTGCTGCGTGTCGGTGAACGTGCCGCTCTTGAACTCCATGTAGATGTTGTTGCCGTCGATCAGCGGCACCTGGTAGTGGACGAGCAGGTCGCCGCCGTTGTCGGCCTTCTCGGCGTTTACGTGAGGGTCGTAGATCACGTCGTCGAGGATCTGGGCCGCCACCTGCCCGAGGAAGCCCACCCTACCGGTGTGCTGCGGGTCGTGCCCCCATTGCGGCCATTCCTGGGCCGAGGCGGCGACAGCCGCCACGAGGATCACGAGGGACAGAATCAGGATCTTCAATCGCATGTCTTTTTCTCCTTTCTCAGTTTTCAGACAAGAAATGAGCGGAATACAGAATGCGTCAACACGCCAAGCGATGAGATGGGAAAGATTTCCTAAAACAAGGTGCAGCGTACACCGTTGAAGCGAGACAGGCGCCTTGATGAAAAGGGCGCGGCGGAGACGCCATCGGCGCCCACCAGAGCCACGGATGGGAGGAGTCAACAGGGGCGCAGCGATACTGCGCCCCTGAGAATCTCAAGGATCGAGGACTAGTTGCCGACGATGAACAGGCCCGCGCGCCGCCCTGGCGCTTGGCGGGTTTGGCGTGCTAGGCCGCCTCGGCGATCTGCCCCCGCCGCTTGTCGATCCAGGCCCGGGCCTCCTCCTCGGTGTCCGCGAAGACGACCGGATTGCTCCCCGGACTCTTGCCGAACAGGCTGGAGGCAAGGTTGGCGGCGGTGAGCAGCAGCTTGGCAAGCACCCTCGCCCGCAGGGGAGCGTTGCAGATCACGGTGCCGCGGAGGGGAAGGAGCTTGACGGTCTCCGAAGCCTCTTTGCGGACGGCGGCCGGGAGGTCCTCCAGCTCGGCGAGGTTGATCAGGAAGAAGAAGTAGCTGACGTCCTTCGCATACTCGAGATGCGCGTTGTTGATCATCCGGCACTCTTCGAGCGTGCACTTGCCCTGAATCCTCAGGTGGACGATGTCAGGAAGCTCCAGACCGGTGAACTGGCGGCCGCATTGATGGCCCTTGAACAGTCCTGCGTTCGACATCTCTGCCCTCCTCCGAAAAGGTCGCGGTCCGGCACCCTCCGCGGCACGGGGACCCCACTTGGCAACTGCGAAAGTTGGCTGTGGATTATAGGCTGGAGTGCGCGATTGCGCAAGCATCTCCGACAAGGGCTGGCGGGAATCTCTCAGCCGGCTCGCGGCGTAAAGTCGGGCGGATCGCTGGCGGGGAAGGACTGCTCGGAAGCCTCGTCGACGTCCCTGTCACGCTTTCCCGGGTCCACGGGCCGCGCGCCTTCAGGGAGCGGCCACTTGCCGCGGAAGGTCCCCTCCTTGTCGCCGGAAGGTCGTGCCCGGTCGTCCTCTTTGTCCCTGCTGCTCGTGTCCGTTTTGCGATCCATCTCTACGGCCTTCTTTCCCATCGCAGATCACCTCCCGGAATCTTTTCCGCAAGCCTTGTGCCAGCCGGGCGGAGAGCGCTCCGGCTCGCCGGCGCTGGTATGCTTCCCCGGTTTCAGAGGAGAGACGACGATGACCGACCTGCGGTATCCGATCGGCAAGGCGAAGCTGGAGGCCCAGCTTGGCGTTGGCGAGCGCCGGGAGCTGATCGATCAGATCGACGAGACCCCCTCCCGCCTGCGGGCCGCCGTGGCGAGCTTGACCCCCGAGCAGCTCGAGACCCCGTACCGGCCCGGCGGCTGGACGGTGCGGCAGGTCGTGCACCACGTGCCCGACAGCCACCTCAACGCCTACATCCGGTTCAAGCTGGCGTTGACCGAGCCGGAGCCGGCCATCAAGACCTACGACCAGGCGCGGTGGGCCGAGCTCCCGGACACCCGCGAGGTGCCGGTGGAGGTCTCGCTCGCGCTGCTGGAGAACCTCCACCGGCGCTGGGTCGCCCTGCTGCGCTCGCTCTCGGCGGCGGACTTCGAGAAGACCCTGCGCCATCCCGACCACGGCGTGATCAATCTCAACCAGCTCCTGGGGATCTACGCCTGGCACGGTCGCCACCACACGGCGCACGTTACGGCGCTGCGCGAGCGGATGGAGTGGGGATAGCGGCGTGAGGCGGGAGCCCTTCCGCGACAACGCCGTCGTCCTCACCGGCGCCTCGCGCGGCATCGGCCGGGAGATGGCCTTCGAGCTCGCCGATCAGGGAGCCTGGCTCGCCCTCGCCGCCCGCGAATCCGGAGCCCTGGAGGAGGTCGCGGCGGAGTGCCGGCAGCGCGGCGGCCGGGCCGTCGCCATCCCCGCCGACGTGGCGGAAGAGGCGCAATGCGCGGCGCTCGTGGCCCGCGCGGTCGAGGCCTTCGGACGCATCGACACGCTGATCAACAACGCCGGCATCAGCATGTGGGCCCGCTTCGACGAGCTGCGCGACCTGTCGGTCTGCGAGCGGATCATGCGGGTGAACTATCTGGGCAGCGTCTACTGCACCTGGCACGCGTTGCCGCACCTCAAGCAGGCCCGCGGGCGGATCGTGGGGGTCTCGAGCCTGACGGGGAAGACCGGCGTGCCGACCCGCAGCGCCTACGCCGCGAGCAAGCACGCCATGGCCGGCTTCTTCGACTCGCTGCGCATCGAGCTCGCCGGCTCCGGCGTCACTGTGACCATGGTCTATCCCGATTTCGTCGCGACCGAGATCCGCGAGCGGGCCTTCGGCGCGGACGGCAGGCCGCTGGGCGCCAGCCCGGTGCGCGAAGCCGAGGTGATGACCGTCGAGACCTGCGCCCGGCGGATCCTGCGCGCCGCCGCCGGCCGCCGCCGCGAGCTGGTGATGACCCGCCGCGGCAAGCTCGGGATGTGGCTCAAGCTCCTGGCCCCGGCGCTGGTGGACCGCATCGCCCGCCGGGCGATCGAGCAGGGGCGATGACGGCCTTGCGCCGGGCGTAGGGAGCGGAGAGCGGTGAAGGTCTATCCGGGCAATCCCTATCCCCTGGGCGCCACCTACGACGGCGGCGGCACCAACTTCTCCCTCTTTTCCGAGGTGGCCGAGCGGGTGGAGCTCTGCCTCTTCGACGAAGCGGGAAACGAGACGCGGGTCGAGCTGCCGGAGGTCACCGCCTTCTGCCGGCACGGCTATCTGCCCGACATCGCGCCCGGCCAGCGCTACGGCTACCGGGTGTACGGTCCGTGGATCCCCATCGAGGGGCATCGCTGCAATCCCACCAAGCTCCTGCTCGATCCCTATGCCAAGGCCGTGGAGAGCGAGGTACGGTGGAACCAGGCCGTCTACCCCTATCGCCGCGACGACCCGGACGCGCGCGATACCTTCGACAGCGCGCCGTTCATGCCCAAATGCGTGGTTATCAACCCGTACTTCGATTGGGGCAACGACCGGCCGCCGCGCGTGCCCATGCACGAGTCGATCCTCTACGAGGTCCACGTCAAGGGCTTCACCCGGCGGCACCCGCACATCCCCGAGAAGCTGCGGGGCACTTACGCCGGGCTGGCTCATCCGGCGGCCGTCGCCCACCTCAAGCGGCTGGGGGTCACGGCGGTGGAGCTGATGCCCGTCCACCAGTTCATTCACGACGAGCCCCTGATCCGGCGCGGGCTGCGCAACTACTGGGGCTACAACTCGATCTGCTACCTCGCGCCGCACGTCGAGTATGCGGCGGCGAACGGGTTCCTGGGCCAGCAGGTGCAGGAGCTCAAGCAGATGGTCAAGGCGCTGCACCAGGAGGGCATCGAGGTTCTCCTCGACGTGGTCTACAACCACACGGCGGAAGGCGACCACCTGGGGCCGATGCTCTCGCTCAAGGGGATCGACAACGCCGCCTACTATCGGCTCATGCCGGACCGCCGTTTCTACCTGGACTACACCGGCACCGGCAACAGCCTGAACATGCAGCATCCGCACGTGCTGCAGCTCATCATGGACTCGCTGCGCTACTGGGTGCTGGAGATGCACGTCGACGGTTTCCGCTTCGACCTCGCCGCCACCCTGGCCCGCGAGCTGCACGCGGTGGACCGCCTGGCCGCCTTCTTCGACATCATCCAGCAGGACCCGGTGATCAGCCAGGTCAAGCTGATCGCCGAGCCCTGGGACGTCGGCGAAGGCGGCTATCAAGTGGGGAACTTTCCGCCCCTGTGGTCGGAGTGGAACGGCAAGTATCGCGACCAGATCCGCGACTTCTGGCGGGGGAACGAGGGGACCCTCGACGAGCTCGGCTACCGCTTGACCGGCAGCTCCGACCTCTACGCCACCACCGGCCGGCGGCCTTCGGCCAGCATCAACTTCGTCACCGCCCACGACGGCTTCACCCTGCGCGACCTCGTCGCTTATAACGAGAAACACAACGAGGCCAACGGCGAGGGGAACCGCGACGGCAGCGACGACAACCGCTCCTGGAACTGCGGCGTCGAGGGTCCTGCGGACGACCCGCAGATCAGCGCCCTGCGCGCCCGGCAGCAGCGCAACTTCCTGGCCACCCTGTTCCTCTCCCAGGGCATCCCCATGCTCCTCGGCGGCGACGAGATCGGCCGCACCCAGGGGGGCAACAACAATGCCTACTGTCAGGACAACGAGGTCTCCTGGTTCGACTGGGACAACGCGGACCGCGAGCTCCTCGAGCTCACCTCGCGCCTCATCGCCTTCCGGCGCGACCACCCCGTCTTCCGCCGCCGCCGCTGGTTCCTGGGCGCCAGCATCCACGGCGAGGCGGTGCGCGACATCGGCTGGTTCCGGCCGGACGGCGAGCTGATGAGCGACGAGGACTGGCAACGGGGCTTCGCCAAATCGCTCGGCATGTTTCTGAACGGCGAGGCCATCCCCAACCTCGACGACCGCGGCGAGCGCATCGTCGACGACAGCTTCTACGTCCTCTTCAACGCCCATCACGAGCCGCTGTCCTTCCGTCTTCCTGCCCGGCCCGAGTGGGGCGAGCCCTGGGTGAAGGTGCTCGACACCGGCGAGCCGAATGGCGGAGCGGAGGTCTTCCCGGCGGCCGGCGAGGTGCCGGTCGGCGGCCGGACAGTGGTGGTGCTGAAGCGGGAAGGATTGGTAGTGCCCTAATTTGAAACCAGGGTGCTACCCACGGGCGATGCGGATTTCCGTCTTAGGCCTTTTTGTGCGAGAATTCATCCCAGTCTGCGAGACTCAGTATCTTGGAAGCGTCAGATGGTGCGCTTGGCCCGGACCCTGTCGGTCCCGGGAATCGAGGAGGGAGATCGCATGTTGAAGCGGACGAGCGGACGCCTATGCGCCCTGGTGGTCCTCACCCTGACCCTGCTGATCGCCGGCTCCAACCGGGCCGATGCGGCGCAGCGTCTCGGCCCTGCCGCCGGCCTTTGGGGATGGCTGGAGAGCCTCTGGCAGGAAGGGGTCGGAGCGCTCGCGAGGCAGCAATGGCCAGCGCCTGCCAGGAATGGATCGAGAGCGGAATCTCCCGTGAAGAATTGTACCGCCGTCGACCCGAACGGCATTTGTCCGGGCACGGGGGGATCGACGACCTCCCTCTGCGGTCCGGGAGGCTGTACGGGCTCGGGCGGTTAGAGGCGCGAGGCTGGCGATGAGAGAACGGGGCCAGTCCGGAAAAAGACGCCGCTCCTGGAGCCATCTGTGAGAGAATTCAGGGGTCGTCCTGAAAGGAAGTCACGTTGAGCGAGCACCTCACCCCGGCGGAGCTGCAAGCTGTTCTGCATAGCGATCTCTCCCGCGATCGCTGGCGGGAGGTGGTCCGCCACCTGCTCCGGGGATGCATGGAGTGCCGCGCCGTGATGGGAGATGAGCTCCACCCCCTTGCGTCCGAGAAGGAGTCAGCCTACGACAAAGCTCTCGATGCCTCTTTCGAGGGTGCCCTCCGGACGGCGCGCCTCCTGAAGGGCCGGCAGCAGGCCCAGGAGCCGCTTGAAGGATTCGGCGCCCCCGAGGCGCTGCTCGAGCGCAGCTATGCGCTGCGGTATGACGATCCGCGGAAGATGGTGCGCCTCGCGCGCGGGGCTGTCGAGCTGGCGCTGGGGCTCGATCCTGCCTTGCACGGCGCTCGCCGGGTGGCGGATCAGCAGGCGCGGGCCTGGGGTGAGCTCGCCAACGCCTACCGGGTGGCGGAGGATCTCTGGGAGGCGGAGCGTGCCTTCGCCAACGCCTTCAAGCTGCTGGAGCGGGGCACGGGCGACCGGTTGCTCAAGGTGCGTCTTTACGAGCTCCACGCCTCTCTCCTCGGGACGCAAAGAAAGTTTGCCTTGGCCCTCGAAGCCCTCGACGTCGTCAAGACGTTGTATCAGGAGG
>Ga0134122_10003369_pt1 | contig 11866 bp, 11 predicted proteins | sample KB302_FD_96461 | JGI IMG/M metagenome (GOLD analysis project Ga0134122, IMG submission 96461) | Terrestrial soil microbial communities without Nitrogen fertilizer from Kellogg Biological Station, Michigan, USA - KB3-0-2 | ecosystem: Environmental > Terrestrial > Soil > Unclassified ...
ACGGATCAGCCGCTCCACTCCGTCGATCACTTTCACCGCGAGGCCGGTGTGGAACAGCACCTCGCCCATCAGGATGAACAGCGGGATCGGCGTCAGCGAGAAGCTCGCCACCGATATGACGCTGTTGCGCACGATCTGGGTGAGGCCGGCGTCGCCGCCGAGGAAAAGCAGCGCGCCGACGAGGTTGATGACGAGGAAGGAGAACGCCACCGGCAGCCCCAGGAACAACAGGACAGTGGATCCTCCGAGCATCAGCCACGCGGCAGCTCCCCAGGACACCGCGTCAGCCCGTCGAAACGGCGTCGCCGCGCGGCGCGCGCTCGCCAAGGTGCAGCCGGCGCATGCGGAACAGCATCTCGATCGAAAGCAGCAGGAAGGCGACCGGCAGCGGCGCGAGCATCCACCACTCCGGCGTGATGAGCGTTTTCACCGACAGCGAACCCGCATGGAAGCTTGCGAGCGTCGCGCGGGCGCCGTACCAGGCAATCACCAGGCAGCAGGCAAGGCCGAGGACATCCGCCGTCCACTCGAAATACCAGCCCATGCGCGGCGGCACCGCACGCAGCACGATGTCGACCCGGATGTGCTGGCCCTGCCTGAGCAGCCAGGGGGCGAGCAGCATGGTCAGCAGATAGAGCATCGCCTCGGACACCTCGTTCGCCCAGGCGATGCCGTAGACGCCGGGGACGAGCCGCACGTTCCTGAGCAGCACGTCGGCGCAGATCATCAGCGTCATCAGGAAGATGACGGCACAACCGAGCAGCGCCAGCGCTTCGAGGAGCTTGCCAAAAACAACGGCCGCGTTTTCTGCGGCCGTTGTTCCTGCTTTCGGCGCTGCCCTTTCGATCACCGGCTGAGGACTTTCTTCAGCTCGGGCCCGTACTGCGGCGATGCCTTGATGGCGGTCGCCCAGCCGATTTCCTTCGCCTTCTCGACGTACGCCCTGCTCGTCGCGGCGTCGAAGCTGATCGCCTGGATGCCCGCGTCGGCCTGGCGCTTGGTCTCGCTCTGGTTATACGACTTCCAGAAATCGTTCTGCGCCTCGTAGGCGAGCGCCTTGCGCTCGAGGTAGCTGCGCTGGGCCGCCGTGAGCGCCTTGTACTTGTCGAGGTTCATGATCACCCCGACCTCGGCGTTGTAGAAGCCCGGATCGACCCTGAACTTGGTCTTCTCCTGCCAGTTCAGGTCAAAGAGCGTGTGGATGGGCCAGCCGTAGCCGTCGATCACGCCGCGCTCGAGCGCGGTGTAGACCTCGCCGGGCGCGGTAGTCATGACCGACGCGTTCATGGCCTGGAAGAACTCGCGGTACACCGGCGTGATGCGGATCTTCAGGCCGGTGAGGTCGGGCTTGTCGATCTTCTTGTTCAGGTACAGGTGGAACGGCGTGAACTCGACCACCTTGGCGAGATAGCGCATGTTCGCCTTCTCCGCCCAGATCCGGTTGATCAGGTCATAGCCGCCGTTCGCGCGCTGCTCCGCGGCGCTGGTCTCGGAGAGCTTGAGGATGTCGGCCTCGGGCATGACGTTGGTATAGAACGCCCCGGTGCTGAAGCCCATGTCGACTACGCCCGTCTTCACCGCGTTGCCGACCTCGAAGGTCGGGATCGCCTTCGGACCACCGATGAAGTTGATCTGCAGCGTGCCCTTGCCGGCCTGGTTGGCCTTCTCGATCCACTCGACGGTGCGCTTCACGTAGTACTGGTTCTCGGGGAAGGCGCTCACCAGCCGCAGCGTCACTTCCTGCCCGTGGGCGGCGAGCGGCGCGAGCGCGAGCGCGCCCAGAACGATGGTCTTTTTCATGCCTCCTCCTATGAAGAACGAGCAGGTTAGGCGTCGCCTCAGCTATTTGTCAAATCAATGTCATTCATGGTATTCATCATCGATATGAATGTTCAGGACATCGACCTCAACCTGCTGCGGGTGTTCGACGCGGTGCTGCACGAAAAGGGTGTGACACCCGCCGCGGCGCGCCTCGGCCTCACCCAGCCGGCGGTCTCCAACGCGCTGGCAAGGCTGCGCAAGGTCTTCGGTGATCCGTTGTTCGTGCGCACACCGTCCGGGATGGACGCAACGCCTTTCTCGCGTGAGCTCGCCGAGCCGGTGCGGCAGGCACTGGCGCTCCTCGAATCAGCGCTGGCGCACGGCCCCGGCTTCGACCCGGCGACGGCGACCCGGGCCTTCCGCTTCTACATGTCGGACCTGGGGCAGGTGGAGTTCCTGCCGCCGCTCGTCGAGCGGGTGCAGCGCCTCGCCCCGGACGTGCGGCTGGAAGCGGTTGCGGTCGACATCGAGGACATCGCCGACGGGCTCGGCAGCGGCGCGCTCGACATCGCCGTGGGATTCCTGCCGGGGCTCGGAGCGCCGATCGCGCGCCGCGCGCTGTTCCGCGATCCCTACCTCTGCCTGATGCGCGCCGACCATCCGGTCGAGCGGCTGACGCGGAAGAGATTCCTCGAGGCGTCGCACGCGCTGGTGACCTACCGCGCCGGCGGTCACCGGGTGATCGAGGAGGCGCTCGAGCGCGCGGGCGTGGCGCGGCGCATCGCGCTGCGCGTGCCGCACTTCACCGTGATGCCGATGGTCCTCGAGCGGACCGACCTGATCCTGACGCTGCCGGCGCGCGTGGCTCGCGTCTACGAGAGCCGGGGCCGCTTCAAGTCGCTGCCGCCGCCGGTGCCGATCCCCCCCGCCGACGTCGCGGTGCACTGGCACCAGCGCTTCGACAGCGACCCGGGGAACCGCTGGCTTCGCCAGCAGGTGATCGAGCTCTTCTCAGCCTGAAACGCGGATGCCGAGCGGCTTGGCGCGGCCGCCGTTGGTGGCGTTGCGGTCCGCCGGACAGGCCGAGACCGCGGCGAGCACGTTCATCTCGGCGCGCAGGTCGATGTAGTCGCCGGCCTTGGTCTGCGGCGGCAGGATGCGGAAGCCGCCGGCCGCATCCAGCTCGACGTTCATGAAGACATTGAAGACGTCGACGATGTCGTCGCCACCCAGGCCGTGGGGCGCGAGCGCCTCGGCGAGATTCTCCTGGCAGGAGCGGTGGCTCGCATCGCCGTCGCGCAGCGCGTAGAGTCGTCGCGAGCAGCGGCCGCCCATGTTGCCCCAGTGGTTGCGCACCGTGTCGTCGACCACGGTGAGCATCACGTTCTCGCGCGGCGGCTTGGAGTAGAAGTGAAGCCAGCTCTTCGCCGTGCCGGTGCCGAGCAGTCCGTTCAGCGCCCAGGTCTGGCCGACGTGGAATACCTCGCGACGGTCCTCGGCGTTGAAGAAGCAGCAGTCGCCCACCTGGCGCGCTTCGACCAGATGGATGCGCAGGATGGCCCCGCGCGGGACGAGGAAAGCGTGCGCCCGCCCCGCAGGGATGACGACGTCTTCCAGGACCCTCAACGCAGCGCGTCGGAGAGAGTTTTCAGCTCCCTGGTGGGCTCGGGCGCGCGCTTCAGGAGCGCATCCCAGTAGGCGTCGTAGGCGACCTTGCGGTGGCTCGCCCCGAGGTCGATGATCTGGATGCCGGCTTCCTTGATCTTCTTCTCGTCGGCAGCCTTGCGCTCGGCGACCCAGCGCACGTTCTCCTCCTCCAGCCATCCCGCCATGCGCTGCTCGAGGAAGGCGCGCTGGTCCCCTCGCAGCGACTTCCACTTGTCGAGGTTGACCAGCACGTTGACGACCACGTTGTAGAAGCCCGGGTCGATGCGGTACTTGGTGTGCGCGCCCCAGCCGAGGTCGAACATGCCGATCGCCGGCCAGCCGTAGCCGTCCACCACGCCCCGCTCGAGCGCGGTCAGCACTTCGCCCGGCGCGGTCTGCACCAGCGAGACGCCGAGCGTGGTGAAGAGCGGCGTGTAGTTCGGCGTGGTGCGCAGGCGCATGCCCTTGAGCGAATTGTTCACCGGCGGCTTGCTGGTCCAGATGTGGAAGCCGATGCCGTCGCCGTAGGCGGAAATGAGCTGCGCGTTGACTTTCTGGTTGGTGTACTTCTGCAGCGCAGTCCAGAAGGCGGTCTTGCGCAGCTGCGGCGTCATGAGCGGCGGCAGGATCTGCGCGTCGCACTCCGGGCAGACGTTGGTATAGAACGTGGGCGGGATCGACACCATGTCGACCACGCCGGTGCGCAGCGCGTTGCCCTGCTCGAAGGTGGGAATCGCGTCGGGTCCGCCGCGCAGGTTGATCTGCACCAGGCCCTTGCCCTGCTTGTTGGCCTCCTCGACGAAGCGCACGAAAATCTCGCCGAAGGTCGTGTTTTTCGGCACGAACACCACGGCGTTCAGCGTCGTCTCCTGCGCCGAGGCGGGCAGCGCGCCGCAAAGCAGCGCAAGCAGGCTAAGCAGCTTGTTCATCTTTTCTCCCTTTGTAATTGAGTCGAGCCAGAGCTTCGTCGGCGGTCATCACGTCGCCGAACTGCTGGATGAAGGTTTCGAGCGAGGCGAGGTGCTCGTCGTCGGAAAGCGCCGCGCAGCAGTCCGAGAGCAGCACCGACTTGAAATCGAGCATCATCGCGTCGCGCGCGGTCGAGTCGCAGCACACGTTGGTCTTGGTGCCGGCGACGAGCACGGTGTCGACGCCGAGGTTGCGCAGCAGGCGCTCGAGGCTCGACGCCCCGTGCGCCAGCGCGCTGTAGCGGTTCTTCACCACCACCGGATCCTCGGGCCGCCGCTCGAGGTCTTTCCAGACCTCCTGGCGCGCGGGGCTCAGGCTTTCCGCCATGCGGCGCCGCACTTCGGCGTTGCGCACCACGTAATTGAAGAACACTTCCCAGTCGGTGCGGCCGCCGCTGGTGCTGTTCGCGTGCACCACCCAGATGATCGGCACCCCGATCGCGCGCAGCCGGCCGGCGAGGCGGTTGATGTTCGGCACGATCTCGCGCGAGAGCGGCACTTCGCCCGGCGCGCCCGGCAGGCAGAAGGTGTTCTGCATGTCGATTACGAGCAGCGCGGTGCTCGCCGGCTCGAGGCGCTCGAACCAGTGCACGTCGCCGCGGCGGGCGACGACGCGGTCGATGATGTGGCGGCGGATCGAAACTTTGTGCATGGCTGGCGTTCGGCCCTGATTTGCCTGCTTGTCCGATTGTAGACTGTACGGCATGGTGCAGGAATTCAGCCGGCTGGTGGAACGGGGGCGGGTGCACCGCCGCGTCTACACCGACCCCGCCGTGTTCGCCGAGGAGCGGCGCCGCATCTTCCGGCGGGTGTGGCTCTGGCTCGGCCACGAGAGCCAGGTGGCGCGGCCGGGCGATTTCTTCACCACGCGGCTTGCCGGGGACCGCGTGGTCGTCGCACGCCATGTCGACGGGCGCATCCATGCCTTCCACAACCGCTGCAGCCACCGCGGCGCCGAGGTCTGCCTCGCCTCCGCCGGCAACGCGCGCAACTTCGTCTGCCCCTACCACGCCTGGACCTACGCGACGGACGGGTCGCTCGCCAGCGTGCCGCTCGACAAGGCCTATGGCGACGCTGCGAAGCTTCCCGGGCTGGAGCCCCTGGCGCGGCTTGCGAGCTACCGCGGCTTTCTCTTCGGCAGCCATGCGAAGCAGGGCGAGGACCTGGAGACCTTCCTCGGGCCGGAAGTGCGCGCCGCCTTCGACAACCTGGTCGATCGCGCTCCCGACGGCGAGGTGGAGATGGCCGGCGGCAAGACCGTACAGCGCTATCGCGGCAACTGGAAGCTCCAGCTGGAGAACTCGATCGATCTCCTGCACCCGCGCATCCTGCATCGCAGCGCGATCGACGCCGCCGACCGCGTCGACCACGGCGGCAAGCCGCCGTCGATCGAGTGGGACATCGTCAAGTCGAACGGGCTGACGCTGCGCGAATGGGACGGCATGCGCATCGCCGCGCTGCCGCGCGGCCATTGCTGGATGGGTGGCTTTCTCACCCGCAAGATCGACGAGAGCCCGCTGCAGAAGCGCTACCGCGAGATCTTGGCGCGCCGCCACGGCGAGCAGCGCGCCGACGAGATCCTCGCCTTCGACCGCCACAACACCATCGTCTACCCGAACCTGTTCGTGAACTCGCGCGTGGCGCAGATCCGCATGCTGCAGCCGGTGAGCGTCGACTGCACCGAGCAGCACGGCTACACCTTCCGGCTGAAGGGCGCCCCGGAGGAGATGTTCGAGGCCACCATCCGCATGGTCAACACCAACAACTCGCCCTCGTCGATCGTCACCTCCGACGACCACGAGATCTTCGAGCGCATCCAGCATTCGCTGACCAACGGCGAGCACGAATGGTCGGACCTTTCGCGCGGCCTGGATGCGGAGCGCGATGCGGTGGGCACCAACGAGCTGCCGATGCGCAACCAGCACCGCGCCTGGGCCGAGTACATGAATGGGTAGCGACAGTCGCATGCATGCTCCGCTGGAGCTCTGGCACCGGGTGCAGGCATTCCTCTTCCAGGAGGCGCGGCTGCTGGACGAGCGCCGCTTCGGCGAGTGGCTCGAGCTTTACGCCCCGGACGCCGAGTACTGGGTGCCCTACGCCGGGGAGCAGCAAAGCCCGAAGGATCACGTCTCGCTGTTCTACGAGACGGTGCAGCTGCTGCGCATGCGAGTCGACCGGCTGGAGAACGAGCTTGCGCCGCTCGACACGCCGAAGTCGCGGGTCAGCCATTTCCTGAGCAATGTCACGGTCGAGGATGGCGCCGAGCTTGTCGCGCGCGCGCAGCTGTTGTACTGCGAATACCGTCGCGAAGAGCAGCGCTGGTTCGCCGGCCGTTCCAGCTGGCGCCTTCGCCCCGAAGGCGCCAGCTTCCGCATCGCGGCCAAGCGCGTCGACCTTCTCAATGCCGACCAGGACAGCGGCCACCTGCGCTTCACCATTCCGTTCTAGATGATCGAATCGCTCGTCCGCGGCGACGCCGTGCACCGCGCCGCCTATGTCGATCCCGCGGTGTTCGCGCTCGAGCAGGAGCGCATCTTCCGGCGGGCGTGGCTCTACGTCGCACACGAGAGCGAGGTGCCGCACCCCGGTGACTACGTGCTCGCGCGCCTCGGGCCCGACGAGGTCATCCTCGTGCGCCGCGAGGACGGCGGGCTGTCGCTGCTGCACAACCGCTGCGCGCATCGCGGCGCGCGCATCGTCTCGGCGCCGAGCGGCAACACTCGCCAGCTGCGTTGTCCCTACCATGCGTGGACCTATCGTCTCGACGGCTCGCTGATCGGCGTGCCGCTCGCCGAGGGCTATGCCGATCCCAAGAGCCTCTCGGGACTCGCCGCAGTGCCGCGCGTGGAAAGCTATCGCGGCTTCGTTTTTGCCTCGCACAGCGCGCAGGGCGAGCCGCTGCCGCAGTTTCTCGGCGGGTTGAAGAGCGCCTTCGACAACCTCCTCGACCGCACGCCCGCCGGAAGCGTGACGCGCTTCGGCGGCTCGCTGCTGCTCGAGTACCGCGGCAACTGGAAGATGTTCATGGAGAACGCGGTCGACCTCGTCCATCCCGGCTTCGTGCACAAGAGCTCGGTCGAGGCGGCGCGCGCGCATCCGGAAGCGCTGCGGTCGGAGACGGTCACCCAGCAGGGCGCGCAGATGTTCCTCGCCAATGGCCTGCGCGCGACGCAGTGGGACGAGGTGCCGCTGCATGCCTTTCCCGGCGGGCACGTCTACATGGGCGGTTTCTACCGCCAGGGCGTGATCGCCCCGGAGCGCGAGGACCCGGTATTCGAGCGCTACCGCGAGGCTCTGGTCGCGCGCCATGGCGCGGAGAAGGCGAACGCGGTGCTCGCGGTGGACCGCTTCAACAACCTTGTCTGGCCCAACGTGTCGATCAACGCCCGCTTCGGCGCGATGCGGGTCGTTCGGCCGCTTGCCGCCGACCATACGGTGGTGGAGGTGGTCTGCTTCCGCCTCGATGGCGCGCCGGCGGAGATGCACGAGCTCACGCTGCAGTTCGTGAATCTCGCCGCGTCGCCCGCCTCGCTGGTCGCCTCCGACGACCTCGAGATCTTCGAACGCTGCCAGCGGGGCCTAGCGAGCGGCACGAACGAATGGATCGACATGCGCCGCGGCGCCCTGGGCGACCAGCATCAGGCCGACGGCTCGATCGTCTCCCGCGGCACGAGCGAGCTGCCGATCCGCCACCAGTTCGAGACCTGGAAGAGATGGCTGGCGCAATGAGCGAGGTCGAGGCGCTGCTGCTGCGCGAAGCGCGCCTGCTCGACGAGCAGCGCTACGCCGAGTGGCTGGAGCTGTTCGCCGACGACGCGGTCTACTGGATCCCGACGCGCGCGAACCAGGCGTCGCCGCACGAAGCGCTGTCGATCATCTACGAGCCGAGAAGCCTGCTCGCAGTGCGCGTCGAGCGCCTCGCGCGAGGCGAGATGCACGTGCAGTCGCCGCCGTCGCGCACCGTGCATCACGTCAGTGGCATCGAGGTGGCGGGCGAGGAGGCGCGCTCCTCGCTCATCGTCGCCGAATGGCGTGCTGGCGACGCACGCTGGTTCGCGGCTCGCGTCACGCACAAGCTTCGCCGGGAGGCGAGCGGGCTGCGCATCGTGCTGAAGCGCGTCGACCTGGTCGATGGCGAGGCGCCGCATCGCGCGATCGCCGTGCCGCTCTGATGGACAGCCGCGTCAAGCCGGGCGTGGTCGGGCGCGGCATCCCCCGCCCGCATGCGCGCCGTCTCGCTGCGGGCCGCGGCGCCTACGCCGACGACCTGCGCTTCCCGCGCCTGCTGCACGCCGCCTTCCTGCGCAGCCCGCACGCTCATGCGCGAATCGTGCGCATGGATTTTTCGGAGGCCGCGAAAGGCGACGGATTCTTCGCCGCCTATGACGCCGCCGCGCTCGCTGCGGTATGCAAGCCGTGGCAGACGAAGCTCGACACCTGGCCGGCGCACCGCTCGCCGCCGCAGCCGCCGCTCGCCTCCGGGTCGGCGCGCTGGCAGGGACAGCCGGTCGCGATCGTTCTCGCGACCAGCCGCGCGCTTGCCGAGGATGCGGTGGAGCGGATTGCGGTGGAATGGGAGCCGCTCGCGCCCATCGCGCACTGCGCGGCGGCGCTCGGCGACCCGGCCAACCTCGCCTTCGAGCACGCCGTCGCCGGCGGCGATGCGCCTGCGGGCATGACGACGATCCGGCGCACGGTCAGCTTCGCACGCCATACCGGGGTGCCGCTCGAGCCGCGCGCGATCGTCGCTTCGTTCGATCCGGCCGAGCGCAAGCTCACGGTCTTCCAGTCGACGCAGGTGCCGCACCAGATGCGCGCGGTGCTTGCCGACCAGCTCGGCCTCGCCGAGCAGGACGTGCGCGTCATCACGCCGGACGTCGGCGGCGGCTTCGGCGTGAAGCTGCACGTCTACGACGACGAGATGGCGGTGTGCGCGGCGGCGATGCTCGCGGCGCGCCCGGTGAAGTTCGCGTGCGACCGCCTGGAAGCCTTCGTTTCGGACATCCACGCCCGCGCCCACACGGTGACGGTCTCGGCGGCGATGGACGCCGCCGGCCGCATCCGCGCGCTCGAGCTCGACGACGTGGCGGAGGCGGGCGCGTACTCGGCGTTCCCGCGCTCGAGCATCCTCGAAGGCCTGCAGGTGCTGCTGATGGCGGGCGCGCCCTACCAGATCGACGCCTACAAGGGCCGGCTGCGCGTCGTCTGGCAGAACAAGCCGGCGACCGGCTCGTATCGCGGCGTCGGCCAGCCTGTCGCCTGCGGCGCGGTGGAGACCCTGATCGACGCCTGCGCGCGCCAGCTCGGCGCTGATCCGGCGGAGCTGCGGCGGCGCAATTTCCGCCGCGAAGGCGCGACCCCGACCAACGTGCAGGCTTCCGGCCTTTCGCACGAGGCCTGCCTCGACCGCCTGCTCGCGCTCATCGACTACCCCCGGCTTCGCGAAATGCAGAAAACCGAGCGGGAAAGGGGCCGTCACCTGGGCATCGGCCTCGCCACTTTCGTCGAGCAGAGCGCGCCCAGCCCCGCGTTCTACGGCGCGGCGGGTGTGAAGATCTCCGCGCAGGAAGGCTGCACGCTGCGCCTCGAGCCGTCCGGGACGGTCACCTGCATCACCTCCAATCCGGACCAGGGGCAGGGCGTCGAGACCGCGCTTGCGCAGATCGTCGCCGAAACGTTGTGCATCGCGTTCGAGGACGTGCGCGTCGTCGGCGGCGACACGGCGATGACCGCGGTCGGCGGCGGCAGCTTCGCCTCGCGCGGGCTCACCATCGCCGGCGAAGCGGTGCTCACCGCGGCAAGGACCATGGCGGCGCGCATCGGCCAGGTACGCGAGGCGATGAGCCTCCCCGAAGCGCCGCTGGCGCAGATCGCGGCGCTCATGAACTACCAGCAGCATCTCCTCCCGCCCGGTCTCGAAGCCGGCCCTGCGGTCACCACGCACGTGACGATGCGCGCGCCGTTCCTCCTCGCCAACGGCATCCAGGCGAGCCTGGTCGAGGTCGACGCGCAGACCGGCTTCGTCCGGCTCCTCAAGCATTGGGTGGTCGAGGACTGCGGCCAGGTGATCAACCCGCTCCTCGCCGACGAGCAGATCCGCGGCGGCGTGGTGCAGGGAGTGGGCGCCGCGCTCTACGAGGAATGCCTCTACGACGAGTCGAGCCAGCTCCTCAACGGCTCGATGGCCGACTACCTCGTGCCGATGGCGGGGGAGATGCCCGACATCGAGGTAGCGCACGTCGAGACGCCGGTCGCCGGCACCGCGCTCGGCGTGAAAGGCATCGGCGAAGCCGGCACGATCGGCGCCGCCGCCGCTGTCGGCAATGCCATCAACGATGCGCTCGCGCCGTTCGGCGTCGAGGTGCTCGAGCAGCCGTACACCCCGCAGCGCATCCTGAAAGCCTTGGGAATGGGGGCGGGCATTGAAAATCGTTGAGCTCCGCGAGCGCACGGTGCCTATCGGCGCGCCGATGCGCAATGCCGCCATTGCCTTCGACGCGATGACCGCTTCGGCGGTGGCGATGGTCTCCGACCGCGGCATCATCGGCTATGCGTTCGATTCGATCGGCCGCTACGGCAAGGGGGCGCTGCTGCGCGAGCGCTTTTTCCCGCGCCTTTCCGGGAGAGAGGACCTGGTCGACAGGGAGGGCGTGATCGATCCGCCGGCGTGCGCGCGGGCCGCAATGGCGAACGAAAAGCCCGGCGGGCACGGCGAGCGCCCGGGCGCGGTCGCCCTGATCGAGGCGGCAGCATGGGATCTTCGCGCCAAGGTGCAACGCGTGCCGCTATGGCGCTCGATCGCGACCTACTACGGCGCTTCCGGCAGCGCCGCGATCTCGGTTTACGCATCGTGCGGCCACTTCCGCGACGGCGCGGCGCTGGGCGATGAGGTGCGCCGCGCCGTCGACCTCGGCTACCGCACGGTGAAAGTAAAGGCGATGGGCGATGACGCCGACTTTTCTCGCATCGAGCAGGCAGCCGGAATGGCGCGGCTGGCGGTCGACCTGAACGGCGTCCCGGCGGCCGACGCCTGGCTGCGTCGCGCCGCACAGTTCGATCTCGCGTGGATCGAGGAGCCTGCGTCGCCGCTCGACTTCGAGCGCCTGCGCCAAGTGGCGGAGGCGAGCCCCGTGCCGATCGCGACTGGCGAGAACCTGTTTTCCTTCGACGACGCGCGTAATCTCGTGCGCTATGGCGGCCTGCGGCGCGGGCGGGATTTCATACAGGTCGATCCGCTCCTCGCCTACGGGCTGCACGAGTACGTCCGCATCCTCGAGCTCTGGCCGCACCGGCAGTTGCTGCCGCATGCCGGCCATCTCTTCGCTGCGCATTGCGTTGCGGCCTTCGGCCTCGGCATGGCCGAAGCCGCGCCCGATGGTTCGCTCGCCTACGGCGGCTACTGGGACGGGGTGCGCATCGACGCCGGGCGCGTGACAATCCCGGATGTGCCGGGCGCGGGCTACGAGGCCAAGGCCAACCTTTTAGCGGTA
>Ga0134122_10003370_pt1 | contig 11865 bp, 8 predicted proteins | sample KB302_FD_96461 | JGI IMG/M metagenome (GOLD analysis project Ga0134122, IMG submission 96461) | Terrestrial soil microbial communities without Nitrogen fertilizer from Kellogg Biological Station, Michigan, USA - KB3-0-2 | ecosystem: Environmental > Terrestrial > Soil > Unclassified ...
ACAAGGGCTTAATCAGAATTGGGTTGAAAGATCCGATAATTACGCTCACTCCGACGGGCAAGGAAGCCTTAGTCATGGAATGCATTCCAGAACTTGTACTTGGAAACAGATTCATCATGGAAAAGTACCAGGATTCGGTTGTGCATCTCATTGTGCTCAAAAGTAATGGAACTGAAACAGGCGGTACTGGCTTCTTCGTTTCTCCCTATAGACTACTGATCACAGCAGCTCATGTCGTAAGAGATAGAAAGATAGTACGAGTGGAAAATCGCCATCTTCAGGTCGTCTGTGGCCAGCCGGAAGTCCTTTGGATATCGGAGGAACCATTGGATCTGGCTGTATTGCGTTGCCCATCGGCACCGCTTACGATGCCGTTCCGATATAACAGGCAGATCGAAGCAACTGAATTGGATAAAGTTCTGATCTTCGGGTATCCACCATACGCTGGACATCAGGTGTCTTTGCACTTTGCTCCGGGCGAAATTCTTAGCACTCCCAGACAGTTTATTGGCGATAAAAAGTCTCTGATCATCTCAAACGCAGTCGCGCCAGGCTGTAGCGGTGGTCCGGTTGTCAATCAGCATGGGCTCGTTGTTGGGGTTGTATCGCAAGAGAATAAGTGCGAAACCGAAGAGCAGACAACAACATATCTGAGCGCAGCCCCCCTAGAATATCTGCCTGAAATGAAATTCTAGATTGCCTGGGTACAAATTCCAGGCGTGGTCTGTTGAGTCCCTGCCCGTCATAAAGGGCAGTTACCCAGATCAAGAAAAGACCCAATCAAGAAAATTGATAAAAGTGGAGATATCGAATTCCTTGCTTACTTGAGCTCGTCGCGTTCTCACGCATACGATTAATTTGATCCTCGGAAAAACGTAGCCATCTACCCTTCTGCGGAAAAAGCCTACGTTCCAGCGTGACATAATCTGAACTATCCATTTCCCTCTTCTTGTCATCGTGCTGGAGGTCCGGCGATTCGGACATGCGCTTCAATTCTGCCATGAGAAGTCTGTCCTTCTCTGGATCTCGAGGAATCTTCGGCCTATCCTTCAGTTGTCTCCAAGTCGGCAGGTACTTATCCCACATTCGCGTACTTGAGAAGGTTTTGTCATCCGGTGGGTGAGCCGCGAAATTCATTAGTCCCGTCTTGAGCACATCCTCAGGCAAAGCCGAGTAATATGCCACGAGTCTGCTCATGTCCTCTTTGAATTCAATACCGTTGACGAAATCCTGCATTGGGCTAAGGAACAGAGGAACGATTTGGGAATGAAAGCGATCCTTTGACGTGAAGACAGAACAAAAAGGCAGGTAATACAAATAGGCGAGATCGACTTGATGGCTAGGCTTCACATTGCGTAAGAGCTGCGTAGGTAGAATCAGGCAGAAGAAAATGTTGATTGTCAGAAGAAATACAAAATATGGAACGTGCGCGCGTAAATTCGGGCTGCGCTGCTCCTTCCAGTGATTGACTACCCATTCTGTTGCCTCCGAAACACCGAGTAGATCAAGCCCAAATCTAAGGAGGAATTCCGGATCCAGATAGTCGATTACAGTATCGGCGATCATCTTTGCATCCGCGAGTGACTTTGGAAGACGCCAGGGTCCAATTTCCTCAGAAACCCTTGTAACCATCGCTTCGAAATCAATCGCCATTAGTGAACGACGCCACCGCTTTGCGATTTCCCTCTCGACATCCAGAAACTCACGCCGGGACCAGCGTATGAACGCGTCGGCCTCTTGTGATTGCTTATAGATCACTCCCTTTTTATCCCCGAGCTGAACATTACGTCCACCGGCTAGCGCGACGCGGCCCATAATCCTCGTGAAATCGAGTTGCCGCGACAGTTCTGCTTGAAGGATGTTCAGATGATGCGCGTTCGGGTTGCCTTGAACGTCGGGAGTGCGGTTCGCGAGCGAGCCTACGAGTTGCTCTGGTGTGCTCTTGCTACGCATGGCCTTTTCCAGGTCGGCCAGGCACTCGTCGAAAAACAGCGGGGTGATTGTGGACATGTAGAAGTTGTCCATCATCACAGCCTCGTCAAGATTGAGACTTTCAAATGACGACTTGTCGAAGATTAGCGATGGCCCCATAGGCATGTGAAAAGACTAATCCTTACAAGCGAAGACGGCAACTGAGACGACTGTCGACGTGTCCGGTCCGGGAGGTTGTTTATCCTGGCTGCCCGCCAACGGCTGTGGACTTGTCTCGATAGTCAGACATTAGAAATCGATTCAACTAACAAATTCGGTAGACGGTAGACGGTTAACGCAATCAAGCTGGCAGTCACAAGAGGCAGCACTTCCAGTTTCAATAAGTCATCTGTAATGTTCGCGGGTGGGTTTCAGGCAGGCTGGGAATGCCGCCGGAGCTATCACTTAACGGAAGTAACGGAAGTTTGGCGAAAAACAACTCCCCGTAAGCTATTGATTCAAAGAGCGGGAGACCGGGCTCGAACCGGCGACGTCCAGCTTGGGAAATCGTGTCGCGATTGAATACAAAACACATTGCTTCCATGGTGGCCTTTCCGAATCCACAGAAAGCCCAGCAATTCCGAATATTGAGAAAGGCCGTGTCTTAACGCGGCAGAACTGCGGCAGAACTTTCACGGCTAAAGTTTTCGCATCCGGCGGCCAGGGATAGATCTACACTAACCGTCTTTCGCCGTTAAGCGGTTCGCGTATGGTTGCCATTCAAAGAATTAGGTGGAGATGACCGGAGAAGATGCGAACGAACCAATTTCCGGGCTGATCGCTCGGCTACAGGCACTCGTCGGACTCTCGTGTGCCTTTGCGGTTGTCGGGTACGGAGGGACGCTTACCATTCATCTTGGACCACTCGTACCCTACGAGGTGGGCCCCCCGACGCGAGACTTGCAAGGCACGTGGAGATTGTATTCCGACGCAGGCGCGTGGCGTGTGGTCGGTAACTCACAGACGTTGGCTGGCGATCTCGATGACGAAACACGAATCGGGGAGGTCCTCGAACGCATCTCTGGTCAGGTCTTAGTAGCCATCCACTGTCTCGACGAGAACGCGGATATTCGAGTCTCGTTCGCTAACGGTATGGCAGTTGAAATGTTTGAAGCTTCGGGCGAGCGTCCGACATGGGCTGTGTACGGCCCGGATTGTGCTGCGGAGGCTGGGCCGGGTCCTCAGTGGCATGTGTACAGCTCGTTGCCCATGACCACGTATGAGGAACGGCGTTCGCTGCACTCGAAGGAATGCGGTACGCGCTGGCAAGCCCGCGTACCAACTCAGAACAGTCTCGGTCAATGTAGAGATTGCGCCTATTACTTGCCACTTCGAGGGGAATGGTACTTCTGGGACTTTGGGTTGTGCAGCAATCCTCGAAGCGGCGCCGACGGCAATGTCGTTCATGTTCAGGGCGGATGCCAGGAGTTCTCGGATCAACTCCCTGCTTCCTAACGAGCTGGACACCGGCAAGTAGCGCGTCAGGATGGCGGTTGAATAGAGCTTGGCTTTATCACCGCTCGCGGCTGTGCCCAAAGCAAGTATCCGCCGCCTTATCCAATCAGCGGCTTGGTATTTCGCTGGGGAGTTCTTGGTGCATCTATGTTGGGTTGTTTCCTTCTCGCTTCCTCAATTTGCGAATTCCTGATCCTTCTCTGGCTTATTACAGAGCCGGGGGCAGCTGGCGCAATTCCTGTTCCAACCACCCTGTCCAGTCCTGACTAGGCATCAGCTTCCCTTCCGATCTGAGCTTCAACAGAATCGCTCTCCCCCGCATTAAATAGTCACGGCGAGCCTGCACACTCTGACCGTATTCGAGTTTGCCGAGCTTGGCGCACGAGACAGCCAATCCCGTCTGCCATTTTGTATTCACAGGATCGAGCGAGGTTAGGGCTTCGCGAATGGCGAAGCTTTTGCGGTAGGCGGCAAGCGCTCCTACTCCATCACCCTGGGCTGCGAGCGCATCGCCGAACTTTTCTTGGCTGACTGACAGGCCGTCTTGCCAATATGTGTTGGCGGGATCGCGTGCAGTCAATGCCTCGCAGATGGCGAGGCTTTGGGAGTAGGCGGGTAGGGCTGCTGCCCCATTGCCGTGGCCCATGTGCACGTCACCGATCCTGACTTGGCTGATCGAGATGCCACGTTGCAATTGCGTATTGGCCGGATCGCGCGCAGCCAGCGCCTCGCGGACCGCGAGACTGCTGCTATAGGCGGCGAGCGCCCCCGCCCCGTCGCCCTGAGTCACGAGCACGTCGCCGATTCTGTCCTGGCTGATGGAGAGATCGATTTGCCACTGGCTTTGGGCCGGATTGCGTGCGGCCAGAGCCTCGCTGACGGCGAGGCTCTGGCGGTAGGTGGCGAGGGCTGCTGCCCCGTCGCCTTGGAGCATGAGCACGTCACCGATCTTGATGTGGCTGGTCGAGAGATCGCGCTGCCAGTCGGTGTTGGCTGGATCATGCGCGGCCAGTGCCTCGCGGGTGGCTTGGCTGTTGAGGTAAGCGGCGAGCGCTCCCGCCCCATCGCCCTGAGTCACGAGCACGTCGGCGATTTTTTCCTGGCTGTTCGAGAGACCTCTTTGCCACTGAGTGTTGGCCGGATCGCGCGCAACAAGTGACGTGCGAATGGCGAGGCTGTCGCGGTACGCGGCAAGCGCTCCCGCCCCTTCGCCCTGGGCTGCGAGCATGTCGCCGATCTTTTCCTGGCTGATCGAGAGATCGAGTTGCCATTGAGAATTAGTGAGATCGGAAGCGGCAAGGGCCTCGCCGATGGCAAAGCTACGACGGAAGGCGGCGAGCGCCGCCGACCTGTCACCCTGCGCTATGAGCACGTCACCCATCCTGAGTTGGCTAACCAATAGGTCGCGCTGCCAAAGGGTATTGGCTGGATCGTGCGTGGCAAGCACCTCGCTGATGGCCAGACTAAGCTGCTGGGCGGCGAGCGCTCCCGGCCGGTCGCCCTGGGACATGAGCACGTCACCGATCCTTTCCTGACTTACCGCCAGATTGCGTTGCCACTCGGTGTTGGCCGGATCACGCGCAGCCAGCACCTCAGCGATGGCGAGTGTATTGCGGTAGGCGGCGAGCGCCCCCGATCCGTCGCCTTGGACCATGAGCACGTCGCCAATTCTAACGTGGCATAAGGAGATGTCAATTTGCCGCTGAGTATTAGCAGGTTCGCGCGCGGCTAGCGTGTCAGCCATGGTGAGACTACTGCGATAGGATGCCAGCGCCCCGGGCCCGTCGCCCTGGACCTTGAGCACATCGCCGATCCTGATGTGGCTGATTAAGAGGCGGCGTTGCCAGTCGGTATTGGCAGGATCGCGAGCGGTCAGGACCTCATAGACGGCGAGAATATTGCGGTAGGCGGCGAGCGCCTCCAGCGTGTCTCCTTGGGCCAAGAGTAAGTCACCAATCTTTCCTTGAATAACCGATAGATCACGTTGCCACTCGGTATTGGCTGGATCACGAGCTGCAAGGGCCTCGCAAATAGCGAGACTGCTGCGATAGACGGCAAGCGCCCCCGGCAAGTCGCCTTGGACGATGAGCACATTGCCGATCCTCTCCTGAATGGTCGAGTAGTCACGTTGCCAGTCGGTATTGGCGGGATCGCGTGCGGCCAGGGTCTGGCGGATGGTGAGGCTGCTGCGATAGGCGGCGAGCGCCCCCTGCCCGTCACCCTGGTCCATGAGCACATCTCCGATCTTTTCATAAGGGATCGAAAGGCCGCGTTGCCACTCGGTGTTGGCAGGGTCGCGCCTGGCCAGCGCCGCGGCGATGGTGAGGTTTCTGCGGTACGCGGCGAGCGCCCCGGGCCCGTCGCCTTGGACCATGAGCACGTTGCCAATCTTTTCGTGACTTACCGAAATTCCGTGCTGCCACTCACTGTTGTCTGGATCACTTGCTACCAAAGCCTCGCGGATGGCGAGGCTGCTGCGGTAGGCGGCGAGCGCCCCGGGCCCGTCGCCTTGGACCATGAGCACGTTGCCAATCTTTTCGTGACTTACCGAAATTCCGTATTGCCACTCGGTATTGACTGTATGGCCCTCGACCAGCGTCTCGCGGATGGCGAGGCTGCTGCGGTAGGCGGCGAGCGCCCCCACCCCATCACCTTGTGCCTCGCGAATGTTGCCAATTCTTTCCTGAATGACCGAGAGACCACGCTGCCATTTGATATTTGTCGGATCACGCTCGGCCAGGCGCATAGCTGCCATGTACGCGCCGTCGGCAGCAGCAAGATTTCCCGTTCCTTGAAGTACGTCGCCAAGACCAATCTGCGCTGCCATTTCCTCCCAGGAATCGTTCTGCGTGATAGCGACGTTTAGCGACCGAGAGAAAACTGTTTCAGCCCCCTTCAGATCGCCGAGCAGCACCAATGCATAACCGAGCATCCGGATGGTCTCGGCATGCTCAGGTTCGATGGCGAGCGCCTTGCGATAAAAGGATACGGCCTTCGTAACATCGCGCAACAGTGCAAGATTGGCGACATTGCGAGCAGTCGCCGCCATTGTCTTACGGGTTTCACCGTCGTCTTGGGATTGCGGCTTGAATTCGCGTTCGAACACACCTTCTGCGGCCAACGAGTCGCCATGGGCTAGTGCAGCGAATGCATCAGTCAACCCCCTACGTTCACTGGCCGAGGCTTCTGCTAGCTTGCGCCGCAACTCTTCGATAGTTCGATGCAGTCCTCCGATCTGATCGACCTGTAAATGTAGCAGTCGCTCCAGCTCAACCACGCGCTGCTGCGAAGCACCGAAGTTGCGCAGCAGCGTGTCCAGATCCGGCATCGCCGGAAGCCCCGCAGTCGCTCCAATTTCTGTGATCAGTCGACGGGTGTCGTCCTCCCACCCCTCCTCGGTGATGCGGCGGGCATTCCAAACATCGGTTAGCGGTCTTAATACGGAGGGCAGGTCTAGAGCCTTCGGGACCTCAGCGTCTTCGACCAGCGTAGGCACGAACGTTATTCCGGTGTTGTTTAGTGCGTTGACCAGTTCGTGCCGGACCATATCGCCTTCATCGTGAAGTCGAATGAGGTTTTCCGGATTCGCCCACCGCGGACCGATAACAGCGATGCAGACCGCACTCTGGTTCAGCGCTGCGTCGATCTTGTCGCGCCATTTGCCAATGCCAATGCTGTGGACATCGCGGAATACGTGTTCACGTCCAAAGGCGATGCACAGCCAGTCATACAGACGCCCGCTCGCGCCGCGTGCGTCGTCACGACGATAACTAATGAAAATGTGGTCGCGAAGCCTTGGTTGAACGTCGCCGTTCATTCTCACTCCTTCTCCTTGCGCTCGGATGCTTCGCCATCCGAGAGGCCGTTAGGTGGCAACGTGCACCGATTTCTTACTCTTGAACGGAATTCACAATGCAATTCCTGGCAACACACGGTTCCCCGGGATGGGCATTCCTCCAATAGCGTTCAATGCTGGCCTTCCAATGTAACGTTTTTCACGTAACGTTGCTTTTGGTAAACTCCGCCTGTGCCCAAGCAAGCTCTGTCGAGAATAAGATCACGTGACGCGGAGAAGCGTTACTACCGTTTAGAGTTCATTGTAAGGAACACCGAATACCAGTCCGATTGTGAAGAGTTCTTTCGGCGATTTGAAAAACAATTTAGTCTCCAGCTTGGAGTTTCTTTGCGGCTCCTGCAGGGTAACTACCTTCCATTCCTCCCACGAGTGCACGATGTGGAATTCCGAGATTGGCTCCAGGCATTTTGGGCGAAATGGGGCCTCATGGGCCCGTATATTCCGTCTTCGACGGCAGAGCCGCTATCTGATCGGAACAATATCCGGCAAAAACGCTTCAGTGAGATGTGCGGAGTGAATGTCTCCTTGGCAAAACTCCAGGGATGGCGGCGGCACGGGGTTGATCTGAAGCTTTGTGGTGTTCCCATGTTTCGGCTTGTGCAGTGGATCGCTTCAGAGCGTGAGGAAGAAAAAGAAAACCTAAGTAGAAGAATGGACGCGTTTTTTGAGGACCTCCGCCAGCCCCATCATTCAGACGAATTCAATGAAGAAGTTTCTCGAAGGGTTAATGAAGTCCTACAACACTTTCAACCATTTCGCGGGAAGAGACCACCTCTCCCAAGATCCGAAATGAAATTCCATCGAAAGCATATTGCCGCAATGCTACGAGCCTGGGACAACCTTCGGCCAGGTGACACATTTGCTGAGCTCGCACAGGCACTCTACCCTGATGAGTATGAACGGCATAAATATTCCAATGACTTTGAAAAGAACACCATCTCCGAACGAGTGAGAAATCATTACAGAGAAGCCGAGAGGATGATCGGTATGGGATTTGATTCGATACGGAACTAATTCCCAGAAATATCGGTAGCTCCTTCTACCCTACCTAAACTTCTCCCTACAAAAGCCCCGTTGAATTTTGCAAACGTTAGCAGCATGGAAGTGATGCTGCTGCCGTGTCCCACGTGCTCAAACAATCTCGAATGCCGGATCACACGAAAGGGCAAACCATATTTCGTTTGCCAGTCTTGCGGCGTTCAGATTTTTATCCGGTTCAAGCTCGGAATCGAAAAGCTCAAACAAAAGGCGACTAAATTACCAGCAACAGCTTTTACCCCCAAGGAACCGAGCGAGGGCACTTTCATTGAAGGGCGATAGCGAAAGGTAACGGGGAGAAAGGGGAATGGCGCGTTGTGAGCGCGCCATTTTTCAAAAATCTAAGGCGGATTAACAAAGTGATTTTACACGATTCCCCCTACGAACTTCCCTACAAGTTGACTGAACCGCAAGTACGCGTCGGCGTGAGCGGCGCATCACCGAGATTTTCGAAATGAAGATTTCGCTTTTAAAGATTCGCTGAGAGACAGCTTTTCTCCGGACCGAGTTCCGCATAGGGCGGATAGCTCGAAATAGAAGGGCCGAGTTGCAGCTCGATTCACCGGAGGAGTTTCCGCCCCCTTGTTGGGCCATTGGTGTGGGCTCCGTCGTGGCGACGTCCCGCGACAAACAGGGCGCGTGGGGGCGGAACTTTTTAGACACGGGGGAAGGCGCCCAGTGACATATCTGCGGAATGTCAAAGGTCCACATTCCCGGCCATGGCCCGTCGCCCTGGTGGATCAAAAAGCCCGGGGTTCGGGGCAGAGCCCCGACTGCTCTAAATAGTGACGCGTCGGCGTCACCTATTCCTTCAAGAAGGGAATTTTTAAATCGATGGAAACACCTGGGCAGCGCCTTGGTAATACTTACGAGAAGTGTGTATTTGCCCCGGCAATATTTCTCCCAAGTCGCCCCGCCAATCGGGGGGAATTGGAGTCATCCGAAGAATTCCCCGTAGGCCTTCTTCCAGTTCAATCATCTGAATCCGCAGACGACCAAGGGAAAAAACAGAATCGAACCAGGGAACGTTGGCGAATGCAACGCGAAGCAGCAACACTGCTTCCAAATCACAGAGTGAGACAATGCGGCCGAACCGTCGTCGACAAGAAGCGCAACGTGGAGGTATTCCTCTCGATAGACAGTGGGCGCGCGTTCTTCGGAAACGTCAAATGTTGTGGCTCATTGTGGGAGTGTCCGGTCTGCGCCGCACGAATAACAGAGAAGAAACGCAAAGAATTAAGGCAAGGCCTGGACGCGTGGAGCATCACCGGCGGCCAGGTATTTATGCTCACGCTCACAATTCCCCATCACTACGGAAATGACACGCGAGAACTCTGTGACCAGTTGCTCGCCGCACATAAGAAAATGCAAAACCGCACATTTTGGCGGGGATGGCGAAAAGCCATCGGTCTTCAAGGATCCGTGCGCGCCCTGGAAGTTACCTATGGAAAAAACGGTGCACACGTCCATTGCCACATTCTGTTGTTTTGCGTCGCAAATGGAGAGACATTGCGCCCTTCCGCTGACGCTCTTGTTCCCGCCTGGATTTCCGCCTGTAAGTCGGTCGGACTTCCAGAACCAAACATGCATGGAGTTGACATCCAGGATGGAAGTTACGCCGCGTCCTATGTGGGGAAATGGGGCTTGGATTGCGAATTAACCAAGAGTCATATCAAGCGCGGAATTCAAGGGGGCTTTACGGCGTGGGATTTACTGCGGGCCTCGGCGGACGGTGACCAAGATGCGGGCCGGAAGTTCCAAGATCATTCCAGGGCTTTCTTCAACCGGCGCCAACTTGTCTGGAGTAAAGGACTGCGGAAACTTCTCGGATTAGAAGATGAGAAATCGGATCAGGTATTGGCTCAGGAAAGCACCGAAACCGCCAAAGAAATCGCATCCATCGATTTCTCAGATTGGAAACGCGTTCTGCGGTATGACGCGCGGGCTTCCGTATTAATAATTTCCGAAAATTCCGGGCGAAAAGGGCTGGCAACTTTTCTGCAAACTTTGGCTGGTTTCGATTCCTCACAATTCCGAAATCGGATACGCCGGATCTGAGTCGCAGCTGGTGTCTAGAGTAGCGAATCCGAAGCAATTGAAATTTATGGAAATGACAGCTAAAGCCCGTGCACGTTGCGCGGAGATGGCACGGGAAGCCAACGGGTTGGAATTGATGACACTGGCACGCGAATGGGACCACATCGGGACAGTTCTCGAAACTGCAGTTCAGAACCAACTGCGCGCCTTTGATGAGGTTTCTATCGAGGAAGCGGAGAGGATTGAATGAGCAGCCTGGATTTCATCTTAACGGCAAAAGAAGTGGCGCAAGATCTTCGGTGCTCGAAGTCACAAGTTTACCGGCTATTGCGTGGCGAAGTGTCAGGGTTAAAAGTCCTTCCGCATTTGGCAATAGGCCGAAAGAAGGTTGTCCCCCGTTCGGCTCTCGAATCATGGAAGCGAGAGAGCATTTCCGGTATGATCCGCGCGGATTCGGAAAAGAACACCGTGGACGCGATGCATTGAAAGGGTGCAAATGCGAAAACGGTATCAGCAAGGTTCGGTAACAAAATCCAGCGATGGCCGATATTGGGTCGGCAAGTACCGGGAAGACGGACGGCACAAAACAAAACTTCTGGGGAAGATCCGGGAAATAACGAAATCAAAGGTGCAGGAGAAGTGGGCGGAGTTTTTGAAAACGCTCAACGGCCCGGAGATTTCGGCGGATTGCACTCTTAAAAACTTTGTCGAAGACGTCTACTTTCCGTTCTACCAGCGCAAATGGAAAGACTCCACACTGATGACGAATAAGGATCGGATCAAACGGGAAATCATCGCGACGTTCGGAGACCGCACACTTCGGACGCTCACACGCGATGAACTGCAAAGCTTCCTGGATTCGAAGTCCTCGTTGTCATTCAGCATCGTGGACCATTTGCGTTGGGACCTTCGACAGATTTTCGAAATGTCGATTGCGGAAGGGCTGGTCAATCGGAACCCTGCGGCGCTTCTTTTTACGCCCAGGGGATGTCCGACGCCACAACATCGGGCAATGTCTGCGGATGAGGTCAACCTCGCGTTTTCCGTTCTCGGTTTGAGAGAACGGCTGATTGTGAAGCTGGCCATTCTCGCGGGAATGAGGCCTGGAGAAATCTTTGGGCTTCGGCATGGCCGGGTGACAGACAATGTCGCGGATGTTCGGGAGCGGGTTTATCGTGGCCGATTGGATACGCCAAAGACGCGGAAATCGGTCCGGCTTGTGGCGCTGTCCGATAGCGTTCGCCTCGATCTGGAAAGCTGGCGTGCGCTGTCGCCGTCGAGCGGCCCAGACTCGTGGTTATTTCCTTCAGAGAAGCTCAGTACGTCGCTTTCCAAGAACAATGTGATGTATCGGCACATCCGGCCCAAATTGAAGGCGGTCGGGCTGGAGTGGGTCGATTTTCAGGTGATGCGCCGGACGTACTCGTCATTGATGCGGGAAAAGGGCGTTGATCCGAAGATCGTCGCGGATCTGATGGGACATGATTTGGACGTGAATCTGAATACGT
>Ga0134122_10003371_pt1 | contig 11864 bp, 8 predicted proteins | sample KB302_FD_96461 | JGI IMG/M metagenome (GOLD analysis project Ga0134122, IMG submission 96461) | Terrestrial soil microbial communities without Nitrogen fertilizer from Kellogg Biological Station, Michigan, USA - KB3-0-2 | ecosystem: Environmental > Terrestrial > Soil > Unclassified ...
CCTGGGCCTCGACGGCGGCGGCCGGGCGGCGGCCGGGCGTCTTTTGGCCGGAGAATGCGCCGCGTTCGCCCGCGACCGGCGGATGGGCTTTCGTATCCTCTCTCTCGACGGCGACGAGACTTCCGGCATCGAGGCTCCCGCCCGCGGCTTCGGCGGCAATCAGCGGGCCCTCGGATTGGCGGTCTGGAAGACCCAGATGGTGGACCCCGGGACGGCCTACGTCTTCGATCTCCTCGGACCGGCACGGGTGCAGGCCTACCTGCCCTCCTCCTGGCGGGCGCCGTATCTCCTGCCGCTGTACGGGATCGAGGTCTGGCGGCCGCTCGACTGGGACCGCCGCCGGGCTCTGGTCCAGGCGAAGGCGAGATTCGCCATCTCGGCCCACACGCTGGAGCATGCGCGGCGGTTCTGCCCGGACCTCGGCGGCACCGCCGTCGTTCCCCTGGCGTTGGAGGAGCGGGAGCCCGCGGGAGAGGCGGACGACCGCCTGCTCGACCGGCTCGGACGCGGCTTTCTCCTCCTCGTGGCGCGCATGGCCTCCGGCGAGCGCTATAAAGGGCATGACCAAATCCTGGAGGCGCTGCCCGGCCTCCTCGCCACGCACTCCGGAGCCCGGCTGGTGGTCGCCGGCGACGGCGACGACCGGGCGCGCCTGGAGGCCAAGGCTGCCTCCCTCGGGCTCGGCGATGCCGTCGTCTTCACCGGCTTCGTCAGCGAGGCGACGCTCGCCGAGCTCTACCGGCGCTGCGCCGCGTTCGTCATGCCCAGCCGGGGTGAGGGCTTCGGGCTGGTCTACCTGGAGGCGATGCGGGCTGCCCGGCCCGTCCTCGCCACCCGTGGCAGTGCCGCGGAGGAGATCGTGCGCCACGGCGAAACCGGCCTCCTCGTCGATCCGGACGACCGGCCGGAGCTGACGGCCGCCCTCTCCCTCTTGCTCGGAGATTCCGAAAGAGCCCGGCGCATGGGTGAGGCGGGCCATACGCGATGGCAACAGGAATTCGGCATCGAGCGGTTCCGGGAACGGCTGCGGCCGTTGCTGGAGAGGTTGGTCACCTGATGTGCGGCATCAACGGCATTCTCCGTCTCTCGGAAACGGCGCCGCCGCTCGATCGCGACGAGCTGCTGAGGACCCGTGATGCCATGACCTCCCGTGGACCGGACGGGGCGGGCCTATGGATGTCGGACGACGGCCGCGCCGCCCTCGCCAGCCGGCGCCTGGCCATCCTCGACCTTTCAGCGGCGGGCGCTCAGCCCATGGGCTTCGAGGACGGGCGCTTCCAGGCCGTCCTCAACGGCGAGATCTACAACTTCCGCGAGCTGCGCCATGAGCTGGAGGCGGAGGGGCGCTTCCGCTCGCGCAGCGATACCGAGGTGGTGCTCGCCCTCTACGCCCGCCACGGGGCGGCCATGCTCTCCCGCCTGCGGGGAATGTACGGCCTGGCGATCTGGGACGACCGGGAAAAGGCCCTGCTCCTCGCCCGCGACCCGCTCGGCATCAAGCCGCTCTACCTCTCGGCGGAGGGTGGGTGCCTACGCTTCGCTTCGCAGGTGAAGGCCCTGGAGCGCGGCGGCGCGGTCTCGCGCGAGGTCGATCCGGCAGGGCTCGCAGGATTCCTCCTCTGGGGCTCGGTCCCCGAGCCGCTGACCATCCGGCGGGCGGTCCGTGCCCTGCCGGCGGGGCACCATTTGCTCGTTCGCGACGGCAAAATCAGCCCGCCGGAGCCTCACGGTCCGGGGAGAGTGGAGCCGCTGGAACCGACGGCGGCGGTGGAGGACTCGGTGCGAGCCCACCTGGTCTCGGACGTGCCGATCGCGATCTTTCTCTCCGCGGGGCTCGACTCCAGCCTCATCGCGGCCCTCGCCTGCCGGCACCTCCCCGAGCCGCCGGCCACCTTCACCCTGCGCTTCGAGGATCTCCAGGGTACGGCCTTCGACGAGGCGCCGCTCGCCGCCGAGGTGGCGAAAAGGCTGGGAACCCGGCACGTCGAGCGCTGGCTGGGCCGGGAAGAGCTCGCGGATCTCTGGGCAGGCGCGCTCGCCGCCATGGACCAGCCGAGCATCGACGGTTTCAACACCTGGACGGTGAGCCGGGCGGCGCACGAGGCGGGCCTCAAGGTCGTCCTCTCGGGTCTGGGAGGGGACGAGATCTTCGGCAGCTATCCCTCCTTCACCGCCGTGCCGCGCCTCGCCCGGTCGGCGCGGCGGGCAGCCCGGATTCCCGGCCTCGCGGCGGTCTGGCCCGCGCTCACCCGCTGGGCCTCGCCGAGCCGGCCGAAGCTCCCGGGGCTGCTCCGTCACGGCCGGACGATCCCCGGTGCCTACTTCCTGCGCCGCGGACTTTTTTTGCCGGAGGAGCTGCCGGGGCTCATCGGCCGGGATCTCGCCGCGGAGGGCTTGCAGGGCTACGACCCGGTGGCGGATGCGGCCCGGGCCCTCGCCGCCGGCAATGGCCATGCGGCGGACGGCTGGCGCGCCGTCCATGAGATGGAGACCGCCCGCTACATGCGCAATCAGCTCCTGCGCGACTCGGACTGGGCCTCCATGGCCTGGTCCGTAGAGCTGCGGGTGCCCCTCGTGGATGCCTGGCTGCGCGAGCGGCTGGCCGCGTCCGGCTTCGAGCCGGCCAAGAGCGAGGGCAAGGCGGCCCTGGTACGCCGGGCGGCGCCGGAGCTGCCGGAGGCGCTGTGGACCCGGCCGAAGTCCGGCTTCTACATCCCGGTCGCCGAGTGGATGCAGCCGGCACTGGCAGCGCGGCGGCCCGGGGAGCGGTCGCGGCAGTTGGCGCGGATGGTGCTCGAAGGATTCGGAGTCAGCTTGCGATGAGTGGCTCACCTCTGGCCCGGAGGGTCTTGGGTCTTGGGTCTTGGGTCCTGGGTGTTGCAAGACCCAAGACCCAGGACCCAAGACGCTTGCTCGGCGCTCGCTTCCGCACCTGGGCCAAGCTCCTCTCCGCCTACTTCTCCACCCAGACGCTCGTCCAGCTCGCCGGGATCGCAGCGGGGCTCCTGTTCGTCCGCTTCATGCCGCTGGGAGAGTTCGCGCTCTATACGCTGGCGTTTTCCGTGATTACGTTCTTCAACTTCATCACCGACCTGGGCAGCACGACCTCGCTGCTCCACTTCTTCCATCGCGCCGCAAAGGAAGGAACCGACTTTCAGCCCTATTACGAGGCCGTGCGGTCGCTGCGCCGAGGCGCCTACCTGCTGGGGGCGGTCGGGGTCGCGGCTGCGTTTCCTGCGGTGGCTTTGAAGCGGGGCTTCATGGCGCGGGATGTTGTCCTCTCGACGGCGGGTATCCTGCTGTTCGTCTGGTTTCAGATCCGCGTCTCCCTGGGAGTGCTCCTGCTGCGGCTGCGCTCCGAGTTTGGACGCTCTTACCGCGCAGAGATGTCGGGGGCGGGCCTTCGCCTGGCACTGGCCGGCGCCATGGTGTGGGCGGAGAAGCTCCAGGCCTGGCTCGGAGTTCTCGCCTCCGCCCTCGCTTCGGCTCTGACGGCCCGCCTCGCCCAACTTCCAACAGCTCCTCTCCGGCCGGCGACGACCCTCGGAGCACTCGGCCCCTATCGCCGCCAGGTGCTCCGCTACCTGCTGCCGACCCTGCCCGCCGCCCTCTACTATGCCGCCCAGGGGCCGCTCGTGGTCTGGCTCTCCGCCACGTTCGCCTCCACGCGGAACATCGCCGAGGTGGGTGCCCTGGGGAGGCTCGGGCTCGTCGTCGGCCTGTTCTCGGGGCTCACCGGCACCGTCTTCCTTCCCCGGCTGGCCCATGTCACCGACGACCGGCTCTACCGCCGGCGCTTTCTCCAATTCGGAGCCCTGCTCCTGAGCGTGGCCGCGGCTCTGGCTCTCGCCGCCGCGGCGGCCCCCCGGCTCTTCCTCATCCTTTTGGGACCGAAGTATGAAGGGCTCCATTCCGAGCTGCTGCTGGTGGTGGCCGCCTCGGGACTGTCGCTCCTCGACGGCTACGCCGTCAACGTCAACCTGGCGCGTTCCTGGACGCGCTGGCAGGGAGCGGCCCTGGCAGTCCAGTTCTCTCTCCAGGCGGTGCTGATCGTCCTGCTGCCGCTGTCGAGCACCTCCAATCTCCTCCTGTTCAACCTGATGAGCGCCGGGATCGCCCTGAGCCTCCAGCTCCTGACCGCCCTGGCCGGGTTCATGCGCCCGCGGTGGGTGTACTGGTCTTGATTTCGCCTTCCCCACGGGTCGCCGTCGTCTATCCGATCCCGTTCGGCGAGAAGGGCATCTTCGGCGGCGGCGAGCGCTACGCCTTCGAGCTGGCCCGAGCGCTGGCGCGACGAACGCCGACCCGCTTCGTCAGTTTCGGCTCCGAGGCCAGACGGACGGACGAGGGTCCCCTGGAGATCTCCATCCACAGGACCCTGCGCCATATCCGCAAGGAGCGGATCAATCCCTTCAACCTGACCTTCCTGGCGGACCTCAAGAGCGCCGACGTGATCCATTGCGGAGTCTGGAACACGCTGGCGACCGACCTGTCGGTGCTCCTCGCCAAGGTCACGGGCAGAAAGGTGTTCGTCACGGACGTGGGCGGCGGCGCGAGCTTCACGCTGGTGCGCTGGCTGCCCATAGAGCGTTGGGTGAACCGTTTCCTGTTCATCGCCGAGCAGGGAAGCGGGCACCTCCTCAACCGGCGCGACCGTTGGAGCATCCTCTACGCGGGTATCGATATCGACCGCTTCCGCCCGGCTGACGGGGCGCGCCGCGAAGGAGTGCTGTTCGTCGGCCGGCTCCTTCCTCACAAAGGGGTGGACGTGCTGATTCAGGCCGTGGACCCGGGCGTGCCCCTGCGCATCGTCGGCCGGCGCTATCACGACGAGTACTTCGCCCTGCTGCAGCGCCTGGCCGAGGGCAAGGACGTGACCTTTGTCACCGATGCCACGGACGACCAGATCGTCGATTTCTACCGGACCGCCGCCGTCTCGGTGCTGCCCTCGGTGAATCGCACGGTCTACGGCGACTACACGCCATTGCCGGAGCTCCTGGGTTTCACGGCCATGGAGGCGATGGCGTGCGGGACGCCGGTCGTCGTCAGCCGGGTGGGAGGCATGTCCGAGGTGGTGGACGACGGCGTGACCGGTTACCTGGTGCCGCCGAGCGATCCGGAGAAGCTGCGCGACCGGCTCCGGCTCCTGCTGGGCGACCCGGAGCTCGCCCGGCGAATGGGGGGGGCCGCCCGGCGCCGAATCGAGGACCTCTTCACCTGGGACCGGGTCGCGCAGCGCTGCCTGGAGGCCTACGCCCTGTGAGCTCCACGGACGCGAGCATCGTCGTGATCGGCGGCGGCGGCCACGCCCGGGTCGTCATGGAAGCGCTGCTCGCCGCGGGCTGGCAGGTGGCAGGCTACACCGATCCCGACGGCGCCGGGCGGTCGTTCGGCTCCATCCCCTGCCTGGGGGACGACGGGGTGCTGCCCTCGCTCGCCGGCCGGGTGCGCTACGCGATCGGTGCGCTCGGCGACAACGATCTGCGCGGGCGGCTGGCGCGCCGGGCCCTCGAGCTCGGCTTCGAGCTCGGCAATGCCGTCCATCCCTCGGCTCGCATCTCTCCCTCGGCGACGCTCGGACAGGGCATCGCGATCATGGCGAACGCCGTCCTGAACGCCGGCGCGGTGATCCTCGACGATTCCATCGTCAACACCGCGGCTACGATCGATCACGACTGCCGGATCGGCCGGGACGTCCACATCGCCCCCGGCTCCCATCTCGCGGGCTATGTGACCGTGGAGGACGGCGCGTTGATCGGCGTCGGCTCGGCCGTCGGACGCGGCCGGCCGATCCGTATCGGATCGTGGGCCGTGGTCGGCTCGGGATCGGTCGTGGTCCACGACGTGCCCCCTTTCACCACCGTAGCGGGCAACCCCGCGCGGCCGCTGCGGACCGGCTCCGCAGCGCCGCGAAAGGAGACCTGATGGAGGATTTCATCCCCGTCTCGTCCCCGGCGCTGCTGGGCAATGAGAAGCGCTACGTCAACGAGTGTCTGGAGACCACCTGGATCTCCTCGCTCGGCCGCTTCATCGAGGAGTTCGAGCGCCGCTTCGCGGATTACTGCCAGGCGCGCCACGCGGTGAGCTGCTGCAACGGTACCGTGGCCCTCCACCTCGCGCTGCTGGGGCTGGGTATCGAGCCCGGCGACGAGGTCCTGGTCCCATCCCTGACCTATGTCGCCTCGGCCAACGCCGTGCGCTACTGCGGCGCCGAGCCGGTGTTCGTGGACAGCGACCGGCGGACCTGGAACCTGGATCCGGAAGACCTGCGCCGCAAGGTCACTCCCCGCACCCGGGCAATCCTCGCCGTGCACCTCTACGGCAAACCGGCCCCGATGCGGGAAATCCTGGAGATCGCCCGCGAGCGAGGAATCGCGGTAGTGGAGGACGTCGCGGAAGCCATCGGGGCCACTTGCGAAGGCCGCCCCGTGGGAACGCTGGGCGATGTGGCGGCCTTCAGCTTCTTCGGCAACAAGGTGATCACCTGCGGCGAAGGGGGAATGGTGCTGACGGACGACGAGACGCTGGCGCGCAAGATCCGGCAGCTCAAAGGGCAGGGCCAGGACTTCGAACGGCGCTACTGGTTCCCGGTCATGGGCTACAACTACCGGATGACCAACATCGAAGCGGCACTGGGTTTGGCGCAACTCGAAAAGCTCGATGAATACCTGACGGCCCGGGACGCGATCGACTCCTGGTATCGCCAGGAGCTGGAGGGCCAGCCGGACGTCCAGCTCGCCGTGCAAGAGGATGGCGAGCGCAGCATCTGCTGGCTGTTCAGCGCCGTGCTCGCGCGCCACGCCGGCGAGGCCAGGAATGAGGTCATGATCCGTTTACGGCAGGCCGGCGTGGACAGCCGCCCCTTCTTCTTTCCTTGCCACGTCCTGCCGCCGTACCTCGGAGGCCGGCCGGCGGACTGCCCGAACGCGGAGTGGCTGAGCGCCCGCGGGCTTTCGCTGCCGACATGGGTGGGGATGACGCGGGAGCACGTGCGGCGGGTCTCGACGGCCCTCGCCAAAGCCATGAAATCTGCGGTCACCGCGGTTTCTACTCGATTGTGATGGCCGAGAAATCGTGAACAACCGCGGCGGGGACGTGGGGGACCATTGCAGGCCGCCGTCGCGAGTCCTTCAGATCGTCCCCCATCTGCCGCCGCCGTTCGAGGGGGTTGGCACCTATGCGGCCGTGCTCGCCGATGTCCTCGCGGAGCGATTTGGTATCGAGACTCGGTTCCTGGTGGGCGACCCTGCCTGGAGTGGAGGAAAGGGTGAAGGTGCGCGGCCGGTATCGGCAAGGACGGCGGCGAGTCTGCTTACCGGGCTCAGCAGTGAGAATACGGTGCTCCTGCACTACGCCAACTACGGCTATCAGAGCCGGGGGTGTCCCATCTGGCTCGTCGAGGGTTTGACCCGCTGGCGCCTCGGTGCGGCCGATCGCAGGCTCGTAACGTTGTTCCACGAGGTCTCGGCCTCCGGGCCGCCCTGGCGCAGCTCCTTCTGGCTGCAACCGTTGCAGCGGCGGCTGGCGGCTACGGTGGCCAGGGTGAGCGGAGCCGCCGTCACCAGCCTGGAGCTCTATGGCGAATTGATCCGCCCTTGGACGAACGGCCACGAGGTCATGGTGACGCCGGTCTTCTCCACTGTGGGAGAGCCGGCGGCGGCGCTTCCCTTCATGGAGCGGAGGTTGCGTATCGTCGTCTTCGGGAGCGCGGGTATTCGGCGACGAGCCTACGGCCGCTTCCTGCCGGCTCTGGCGAAGGCGGCGCGGCTGCTGGCCGTCGAGGAAATCCTCGATGTAGGACCGCCGGTAGACCTCCCGGTGAAAGCCGGCGATGTCCCTATCCGGCCGCTGGGCATTCTGCCTGCTCGCGAGGTGAGCGATCTTCTCCTCGGCTCGATCGCCGGCTTTCTCGCCTACCCCCCGACTTTCCTGCCGAAGTCGACCATCTTCGCCGCTTACTGCGCACACGGTGTGCTCCCCGTCTGCGCCTGGAAGTGCCGCCTTCGGGCGAGCACATCCCCGTTAGCGGGACAGCATTACTGGAGCACAGAGAATGGCGGCCTCGGCGATCCCGGCATGATCGCCTCGGCGGCCCACGACTGGTACGCGGATCACTCCACGGTGCGCCAGGCAGGCGCCTTCCGCGATCTCCTCTTGGGTGAGAGGACCTTGGCGTGAAGATCCTGCTCTACTGCCCGGTGTTCTACCCCAGCGTCGGGGGCCTCGAGCTCAACGTCGCCCGGCTCGCGCAGGGTCTTCACGATGCCGGCCATGAGGTCACCCTGGTGGCGAAGACCGAGCAGGATGGCCCTGAGCCCTTCCCTTTCAGGGTCGTCCGGAGCCCGGGACCCCGGCAGCTCCTGCGTCTCGTGCACGAATGCGACGTCTTCTTTCAGGCCAACGTCAGCCTGCGGGGCCTTTGGCCCCTGCTCTTCGTACGCCGGCCCTGGGTGGTCTCCCACCACGGCTGGTACTGCCGGCCGGACCGCAGCCTCGCCATCCAGGACCGCTTGAAGCGCTTTCTCCTGCGCTGGGCGACTTCGATCTCGGTCTCCCAGGCCGTGGCTGACGACCTCGAGACGCCCTCGGTGGTGATCGCCAACGCCTACCGGGACGACCTCTTCGGCGTCTTGCCGGACGTGCCTCGCAGCGGGGAGCTGATGTACCTCGGCCGGCTCGTCTCGGACAAAGGAGTGGACGTCCTGCTCGAGGCCCTCGGGCTGCTCGCCGTGCACGGATTGCGGCCGGAGCTCACCGTCGTGGGAGACGGCCCCGATCGGCCGGCCCTGGAGGATCAGGCCTGCCAACTCGGCATCGCCGAGCAGGTTCGCTTTCTGGGCACCCGCCATGGCCAGGAAGTCGTGCGTCTGCTCAACGCTCACCGGATCCTCGTCGTCCCCTCGCGCTACAACGAGCCGTTCGGCATCGTGGCCTTGGAGGGGATCGCCTGCGGCTGTCTCGTGATCGGCTCCCGGGGAGGAGGCCTCAAGGAGGCGATCGGCCCCTGTGGTGTGACCTTCGACAACGGCGACGCCGCCGGCCTCGCGGCTGTCCTGGAGGAGGTCTTGGCGGACCCGCACCGCTTCCTACCCCATGCCGGGGTGGTCAGCGAGCACCTCGCTCTGCACGGCAGCGAGCCGGTGGTAGCGCGCTATCTCGAGGTGCTCGAGGCAGCGGTTGCGGGACGGCGGACGGCGGCGCTCCCGAGCCGGCGGGAGGCGGGCGCGTGAGCCCCCGATTTCTCCTCGTGCTGCTCGGCGGCGCCGCGTTCGTCTGGTCGATCCAGCGGTGGCGGCTCGCCGTGCAGGTGGGAATGCTCCTGGTGATCCTCGAGGGGGCGATCCGCAAATGGCTCCTTCCCGGATCCCAGGACCTGGTCTACTTCGCCAAGGACGTCTTCTTCCTCGGCGCCTACGTCGGATTCTTTCAGAGCCGCGAGCGCTTGCGCCTGCGGTACCCGCAAGCGCCGGTGCTCTACGCCGGCCTCGTTCTGGGGGCAATCTGGGGTGTCTTCGAGATCTTCAATCCGCGGCTGCCCAACTTCCTGGTGGGAGTCTTGGGGTTCAAGGCCTACTTCCTCTACGTGCCGCTGCTCTTCGTGGTGCCGGCCGTCTTTCCCGACGACCTCGCCCTCGCCCGCTTCCTCAAGCGCTACGTCCTCCTCGCCATCCCGGTGGGGCTGCTCACGGTGGCGCAATTCTTCAGCCCCCAAGGAAGCATCCTCAACACGTACGCGCAACCCACCGACGCAGGGGCGATCTCCACCTTCGGCGAGTCGCAGTTCGTGCGGGCCATCGGCACGTTCTCCTACATCTCGGGCTTCACCTCCTACCTTCTCGTCTCCACGATCCTCATCCTGATGATCCTGACCACCACCCGCTGGCGCTTTCGCGGCAACCTCGCGGTCTACGCCGCGCTCGGCATGACCTTCATGAGCATGATGATGAGCGGCTCGCGAGGGCCGATCTTCCTGCTTGCCCTGCTCTTTCCCCTCTACTGGTGGCTCGCCGTGGTGCGCGAGAAGCAGAGCGGCCGGACCTTCGTGCGGCTGCTCCTGGGGCTGGGTCTGCTGGTGGCCGGCCTGAGCTCGGCCGGCGAGGAGGCGATGACGGCCTTCGGCCAGCGAGCCGCGGGGACGCACGACCTCGCCGAGCGGCTGGCTTCCCCCTTCACGTCGCCGTTCCACGTGCTCCCCTACACCGGGGCCCTGGGCTACGGCATCGGCGCGACCCATCAGGCGGCCACGGTGGTGACCAAGGGGATCGTCCCCTACAGTTGGCTCGGGGGGATCGCCACCGAGTCGGAGAGCGGCCGGGTCATGATGGAGCTCGGCCTCATAGGGTTCCTCCTGGTCTACTCCGTACGCCTGAACCTCGCCTTCTTCGCACTCCAACAGGCCCTGCGATTACGCACCGTCTTCCACCGTGCCGTGGCCACCTCGGCCCTGTTGTTCCTCCTCATCCAGATCCTCGGCGGCGTGGTCTTCGAGGTCACATCCGGGGTCTATTACTGGTTCCTGGCCGGCCTGGTGTTCCTCGTCGTACGGCTCGATCGTGAGGCCGCGCTGGCGGCAAGGCGGGTGTCCGCTGACTCCATGCCGCGGCAGGCAGCGGCGGCCAGCACGCCGGTTCCCGTGCGGAGTGGAGGATGAAGGCGCTGGTGACTCACCCGGGGCGGCAGCACTCGCACCAGGCCGCCCTGGCGCTCGAAGAAGCGGGGATGCTCGCCGGGTATTGGGCGGGGGCACCTGCTCTCGAGCGCCACCGGCAGGGCGTGCCCGGACGGCTCTGGCGGCGCTTCGTGCGCTATGCTCCCGTGCCCCTGCCGGAGGAGCGGGTGCGCTGGTTCCCATGGGTGCCGGCCCTGCGCCGTTTGGGAGACTCGGCGCTGCCCTTGCGGCTCGCCGCCTGGACGGACTTCCTCGCCTGCCGGCTCTTCGACCGCCGGGCCGCGGCAGGGCTGCAGCCGGGGGCCGCCGACACCGTGGTGGCCTGCGAGATTTCGGCTCTGGAAACCTTCCGCAAAGCGCGACGCCTGGGGATGGTCACCATCCTCGACGCGGCGGCTACCCATCACCGCACGCAAGACCGCCACCATGGCTTCGCCGAGCCTCCGGCCCTCCACCGCAGGATCACGGCGATCAAAGACGGGGAGATCGCCCTGGCCGACCACGTGCTCACGGTCTCCGAGCTGGCCCGGCAGAGCTATCTCGAAGCCGGGGTGCCGCCGGAGCGAGTCCATTGTGTGCCTCTGGGGGTGGATGCGGGCCTCTTCGCGCCTCCCAGGGAGGAGGAGCGGACCCGCGAGGAGGCGACGTTCGTCTTCTCGGGAGCGGCAAGCCGGGTCAAGGGGCTGGACCTGCTGGTCGAAGCCTTCGCCTTGGCTCGCCGCGCCGCGCCTGCCGCGCGCCTGCTGGTGATCGGACCGCCCGGAGACGCCTCCTTCCGGCTGGGTCCCTCGGTCCCGCCGGGAGTGACCGTTCTGGGGCCGCTCCCCCAGGCGGAGCTCGCGGCGCGCTTCAGGGCGGCGGACTGCTTGGTGCTGCCGTCGCGCAATGAGTCTTTCGGCATGGTGGTGCCCGAGGCCCTGGCGGCCGGCCTGCCTGTCCTCGTGTCGGACCGGGTGGGGGCGAAAGACCTTGTCATCGAAGGGAAGACGGGCTGGATCGTCGAGGCGGAAGACGTCTCCGCTCTGGCGGACCGGATGGCCTGGTGCGCTCGCCACCTGGAAGCCGTACGAGCCATGGGACCGGATTGCCGGCGGGCCGCCGAGGCCGTCACCTGGCAGACGTATCAACAGCGGCTCATGGAGGTGATACGGACCCTCCTCGAGACTTCACCCCAGGGCGGGTCGAGCCCCCGGCC
>Ga0134122_10003372_pt1 | contig 11856 bp, 7 predicted proteins | sample KB302_FD_96461 | JGI IMG/M metagenome (GOLD analysis project Ga0134122, IMG submission 96461) | Terrestrial soil microbial communities without Nitrogen fertilizer from Kellogg Biological Station, Michigan, USA - KB3-0-2 | ecosystem: Environmental > Terrestrial > Soil > Unclassified ...
TCCGGACGTTCATGCCGGCGGTCGCCGAGAAGCCGGAGAGCGCCGAGTAGACGATCTGCGAGTTGCTCTGGTTGATCACGAGGGCCGAGACATAGATGTTCGGCGAATCGACCAGGGTGAAGCTGGCTCCGGTGTCGGTCGAGCGGAAGACCCGGCCATCGGACGATCCGGTGTAGAGGATCGCGGCGTTGGTGCCGCCATGCGCGGGCGCTTGGGCGGCGAACGTCTCGATGGTGCTGATCGCGCCGCCGCCCGCCGTGAGGTCCTGGCCGGTGGCACCGGTGCCGAGCGGGAAGAAGATCACGGTCGTCGGCGTCGCCGTCTGGGCGTTCGCGAAGAAGTTCGGCGAGCGGTAGAGCTTGTTGGTGCCGTAGTAGAACGTGTCGGTGACGCCGCGATCGAGCGCCAACGGGGCGTAGAACAGCACGCGGTCGGCGAGCGGGATTCCGTTGTTGACCAGGACGCCGCACGAGGCCGCGGAGCAGGCTCCGACGATCGTCGTGTAATCGTTCGGACCGGAATTCACGCCGAGCAGCGAGGTGGTGGCGGCCATCAGGCTGCCGGACTGGTTGAAGTAGGTGTGGACGACGTTGTTCGGGTCGGTCTGGTCGATCAGCGCGAAACCGCCGTCGCCGTCGTCCGAATGGAGCCAACCGAACGAGCCGCTGCCCGTGTTCGTGCCGTTGTCCTGCGTGCCGCCGTAGGCGATGCTCGCGTTCGTCGGGTGCAGATCGACGCCGGTGAACTGGACGGTATTGATGTTGGAGTTCTTGGTCGCCCAGTTGGTGCCGCGGTCGGGCGAGCGCCAGATGCCGCCGTCGGAAGCCACCCACAGGGTCGTGGGGGTCGCCGGGTCGGTGATCAGGTAGTGGGTGTCGGAGTGGACCGCGGTGGTCGCGTCCGCGCTGATCATGATGTCGGTGAACGTCGTGCCGCCGTCGGTCGAGCGACGGACGTTCGCACGGGTGTTGCCCGCCGAGGCGACCGCGCCGGCTCCGCCGTGGTAGACGATCATCGGGTTGTCCGGTTGCGCCCAGACCGGCTGGTCATAGAAGCACTGGCCGCCGCAGTAGCCGTTCGCCGCGGTCAGCAGCGTCCAGTTGACGCCGCCGTCGACCGACTTGTAGATCCGCCCCGGGTTCTGCCCGGCGTTGGTGAAGCTGTTGCCCACGTAGTACGTCGCGAGAGCGTCGGCCGGAGCTTTGGCGACCGCGATGGTCGCGCGCGCCCAGGCGGCCGCGGCGGCCGGTAGACCACCCGTGCCGCCGACCTGGGTCCAGGTGAGGCCGTTGTCCACCGACTTGATGACGCCGCCGTTCAAGGTCCCGGCGCCCAGGGCCGACTGCCAGCCGGCCGCGAACCAGGTGGTCGGGGTGACGGGGTCCTGCACCACGTTGTTGTAGCGATTGTTGTCGGTCCCGGCGCCGCAGGTCGTGCAGGTCCAGGTCAGACCGGCGTCCGTCGAGCGGTAGAGGCCGCGCGGCGCCAAGACCGCGGGCTGGGCCGCGCCGACGCCGAAGATGCCGGAGGCCGTGGTCGCGAGCAGGATGTTCGCGTTGTTGCGATCGATCGCGATCGAGCTGACCGTACGGCCGGTGAACTCGGCGCTGCCGAACGGGCCGCTCCAGGTGGCGCCGGAGTTGGTCGATTTGTAAATGCCGACGCCCGCGTAGCTGTCGCCCGAGCCGTTCGCTTCGCCGGTGCCGAGATAGATCGTGGCGGTCGTCGCGGTGTGCGCGGCCGGGTCGATAGTGATCGAGCCGACGGCGAGAGAGCCCAGGAAGTCGGTGATCGGGCTCCAGGTCGTGCCGTCGTCGGTGCTCTTCCAAATTCCGCCCTGGGCGGTGCCGAGGTAGACCGGATGCGGCACGGCGACTCCGCCGTCGATCGCGATCACGTTGCCGCGGCCGCTGCAGTCGCTGCGGTTGCTGCCGTTTTGCGGCGTCTGGGCCATTTGAATCGGTTGCGGGCCGAGGGGTGTCCAGACCGTGCCGGTCCGGAGCGCCGCGACGCGCTGGTTCGACTTCTCCTCCATCGCCTTCGCACGGGCCGCGGCGGCGTTGAACTCGCCCCCGCCGACCTTCTGCCGGCGAAGCTCGTAATAGGCGTCGCGCAACGCGACGTTCGCCTCTTCCTTGACGGTTTCGAAGGCTTGCTCCGGCAGGCGGGCGTGGCCGCTGGCAGGGGTTCTGAGCTCATCCGCGAACAGCGCGCCGGAGGCGCCGATCGTGGTCGCCAGGATCAGGGCGATGGTTGATTTCGAACGATTTTTCGCTTTGTTCAAGGAACTCTCCTTTATTGCAGGCCGAAGGGGCGGACCGGGCGAAACACGGGTACAGACACCCTAGACCTTGGGCTGGGGCCAGTCAAGACCCCGCGGGGTGGAATGTTGTGATCGAACCACCTGAACCTGTTGTACGTCCCCCGGAATCGGAGGTTGCGAGGTCCGACGGCCAATTCGGGGCCTTTGCGACCGCAGGATTTCGCGCTGCCGCGTGTTCTTTAGGCACAGGAACGCTTGTAAGAGCCGGCGCGCCGACGCGCGACGACTGAGCACCAAACGTCTGAACGAGAAAGGGAATTCCAATGAAGGACAGGTCCGCTTGGTTCTCCGCCACCGCTTTGTCCATGGCCGTGTGGGGATTCGCCGCCTTCGCTCCGCCGGCCGCCGCGGCACAGGCTCGCGAGCTCGAGCCCTCGGCGCGCCGCGCGCTGCTCTTGCCGCTCTACGAGGAAGCGGTGGCGAGCGCGAAGCTCAAGGCGCTCGAACCGGGACGCTTGGGCAAGATGAAAGACCCCGCGGCGATCGACGCCTACCTGCGCGAGCTGCCGCTGTCGCCGCGCGAGATGTTGACGATCGACATGGAGCGGCGGCATTTCGAGGTGGCGATTCCGCGCGTCGCCGAGGATTGGCACAACCGCTGGATCGCGCTGCACGAGAAATTCGCCCGCCAGCTCTACGGTGACGTGGTGGTGGATGCGAAGCTCGCCCACGCTCCGGTCGATACCGGGCCGGCGGCCGTGTCGCGCGTCTCTTCCGGCACCGACCGCAATGTCGCGGCGACCTCCTCCCCGAGCCCGGAGGAATATCAGGGCGAGGTTCAGATATCGGTCAACCCGAGCGACACCAGTCAGATCGTCGCCGCCGCAAACACCTGGGACGACATGGGCGGGTCATGCGCGGGAGGCATTCAAGCGGTGTTTTATTCGAGCGACGGCGGCACCACCTGGGATTACACCTGCGCGCCCGGCGTCGCCGACTATCCGACGCTCCCGGCCTGCGGCGGGACCGTGTTCGGCAGCGACCCCGCGCTCTCCTGGAGCGACGCCAACTCGGTGTATCTGAACTACATGCTGCTCTGCTACACCGGAGGAACGATCACCTACTCGATGGTGGTCGCCCGCTCGACCGACGGCGGGGCGACCTGGAACGGTCAAGGGGTGGTCAAGAACAGCTGGTCCACGTCCGACATCGAGGACAAGAACTTCTACCTGATCGACAACTCCGCCACCAGCACGTACCACGGCCGCCACTACACCTGCTGGGACCGCAACAACGACGAAAAATTCGGTTATTCCACCGACTCCGGCGCCACCTGGACGGAGGTCGATCTGCCCACGCCTTCCGGCGGCGGGCTCGACCTCGGCTGCGACATCGCGGTGCAGACCAACGGCAAGCTTCACGTGATCTTCGAGACCCTCACCTGTCCCTTCGCCAGCTGCACCAACGAGCGCCTGTTCTACACCCAGTCGGCCAACGGCGGCGCCACCTGGACGACGCCGGTCCAGGTGGTCGATCACAACCTGACCAGCTTCAGCGCTTCCTCCGCCTCGTGCCCGAAGGCGCAGAACGACCGCTGCATCGGTCCGCTCGGCGCGATCGACGTCGATCGTTCGGGAGGAGAATGCAACGCCAACCTGTACATCACCTACGCCGACTTCGGCTCGGGCGACGCGGTCAAGGACACCGACATCTGGGTGACCCGCTCGACCGACAGCGGCACCACTTGGGATGCTCCCGTCCGGGTGAACGACGCGGGGACGACCGGGGTGGTCCAATTCAATCCGTTCCTGGCGGTCGATCAGTACGACGGCGAGGTGGTCACCGCCTGGCTCGATGCGCGCAACGTCGCCTCGAACAATGAGGTCGATCTCTACCTCGGAACCTCGACCGACTGCGGTGCCACCTGGAGCAACCACCAGCTCACCGGCGCCTCGGCCGAGTTCAACAACAGCGCGACCGTCACCTCGGACGAAAACAGCACGGACAACGGCAACTACAACCCGAACCAGTACGGCGAATACATCGGGCTCGACGTGGTGGATTCGCGCGCGTTCGTCGCCTGGACCGACACCCGTCACTTCTATCCCGGCAGCGCGAGCGAGAGCGAGAAGGAAAACATCGCGTTCGACAGCTATCCCTTGTTGAAGCTGGGTCACTCCGTGACGTTCTACTCGCAGTCCGGCGACGACGGCTACGTGCTCGAATCGTCCGAGACCTCGAGCGTCGGCGGCTCGAACGTCAGTACGTCCGCGACCACCACCGCGATCCGCGCCGGGGACACCGCCGCGGACGAGGAGTATCGCGGCATCCTGTCGTTCGGCACTCTGTCGGTGCCGGACGCCGTGACGGTCGCGGTCGCCCGGCTGCGGATCAAGCGCGGCTCGGTGTCCGGAACCAGCCCGTTCACCACCCATGGCAATCTGGTGGTGGACGTGCAAACCGCGGGGCTCAACGGCAATACAGCGCTCGAAAACGCCGACTGGCAGGCGAGCGCCACGGCGACCTCGGTCTGCACGATGTCGGTCGCGGCGGCCAACGGCGATTGGTCGGAATGCTCGTTCGACGCCTCCGGCATCGCGGCGGTCCACCGGGGAGGCAAAACCCAGGTCCGCATTCACTTCACGACCGGCGACAACGACGATGGGGGGTATGACTACGTCGGCTTCTACTCGGGCGAGGCCGCCTTGGCCGATCGCCCGCAGCTGATCATCTCGTACTACTGATCTCTCCACCGTCTGCCGCGATTCCAGGGCGGCCACGGGGGGCCGCCCCTACACATGGAATCCGGAAGGGACAAGGGGCAGGCCTTGTGCCTGCCCTGGTCCCCAGGAGACCTACCGGCCCGAATGAAACACGGTCGAAAGGACCGCCGCGAACAGGCTGATCGCGCCCGCCGTACGGATGGTCCGGGCGAGGATGAATTTCTTCAAGAAATCCTTCGGCATGCCCGCGATCTGGTAGCGGCGATAGGTGCTGACGCCGCCGGCCACCCCCAGGGCGAGCACGGCGACGAGCGCCGCGGTGCTGGCGATCTCGGTCCGCTCCGGCCACATCCGGATAGTGACGAAGAACGCGACGAGAAAGCCGATCGCGGCGAGGAACCAGCCGAGCGACGTCCGGGTTGCCACGTCGACCACCTTCGCCTTGTCCTCGGTCGATAGCGCGGCCAGGGCTTTGCGCTGGATCTGGGCGGCGATCACGATGAACATCAGAAACACCAGGACGGCGGGGATCAGCATCCTCGTTTCTCCTCTAGCCCGCGCTTTTCTCGCGCGCGAGCCGCTGCATGTCCTCGAATTCGTGGTGGAACTCTAGGACGATCCGTTCCGGATCCGGGACCAGGCCCGCGTCGGTGCCGATCCCCAGCCGGACGTGGCCGTTGTAGCTGAAAATGCTGATGCCCAAGCCCACGCGCCCCGATTGCGGCACCCAGAAGAAGATGTCGCGGATCGGCACCTCGGCCAAGAACAGCTCCTCGCGCGGGCCGGGGACGTTGGTCATCACCGCGGTGGTCTTGGTGGCGAAGATCGCGACCACCAGCCGCTGGATGAAATGCGGCAGCTTGCCGAGCAGGCGCAGGATGCCGTAGACCACCACCGGCTCGGTCGAGAGGCGAAGCTTCTTGGACAACCGGCGCAGCTCGGCCAGGCGCTCGATCGGATCGGCGATGCCCACGGGGATCGACAGGAACACCAAGCCGAACCGGTTGCCGAGCGCGGCCATTTCTTCGAGGCCCCGCAGGTTAACCGGCATCGCGGCGCGGAACGACACCCGGTCGGCCGTCTCGCCGCGGCCGAGCAGATAGCGGCGCAGGCCGCCCGCCATTGCGGTGAGCAGCACGTCGTTGATCGAGCCGCCGAACGCCTGGCCGAGCGCTTTGACGTCGGCGACGCGGAGCGGCTGGGACCAGGCGGCCTTCTTCGCCACGCCGAGCGGGCCTTTGAATACCGTCTTCGGATCGGGCCATCGGGCGACCAGGCGGAGGAAAGAAAACGCGGAAGAGAGGGCGGTGAGCCAACGATGCGAGCGGAACGCTTCACCCGGCTGGAGCAGCAGCTTCATCCCCTCGGGCATCAGCTGCTCGGCCTCGGAGCGAATCCCGGCGATGTCCGGCTTCGCCTGCTGAAAGATCCGGGTGAACGGGTTGCCCGGGGGCGGCGCGGCGACCGCCTGGCGGACCGCCGCTGGATCGACGTAAGGCACCGCCGTCCGCGCGTCCGGGTGGCGGTCGGTGAGCGACAGCAGCACCAGCATCAACGCCATGCCGTCGCCCACGGCATGATGGATGCGCCCCATCAGCACCGAGCCGCCCTGGTAGTTATGGATCAGCCGAAACTCCCACAGCGGCCGGGAAGGGTCGAGCGGCTCGCCGAGCAAGGGATTCACCACCTCGGTCAGCTCGGGGTCGCCGCCCGGGTCGGGGAGCGTCACCGCGAAGACGTGCCGGTCGAGGTCGAAATCCGGCGAAATCTCCCAGCGCGACGCGCCGTCCGGCGCCTTCACCACCCGCTGGGGAAAACGCTCGATCGGCAGCAGGCGCTCAACGATCACCGCGCGCAGCCGTTCGATCGCGAGCGGCCCGCCGAGCGTGAGCACGCCGTTGATCAACATCAGGTTCGTCGGCTCGTCCATCCGCAGCCAGGCGAAATCGATGCTCGACAGCGGCTGGCGCCCCACGGCGAGACGACGGTCCGGGCTGATGGCCACGCGTGATCCTCCGAGCGAAGAAGCGGCGACGCCGAGTCTATCCCGGGCCGGGGGTGCGGGCTGATTCTTCGGGAACCGGAGCGCCGTTCCCCGGGTCCAATCGATCCAGGAGGTGACGCTCATGGATGCAGGGAACGGCCCGCGCGGCATGCGTAGCGAGATCAACATCACGCCGTTGGTCGACGTCGTCTTGGTGCTTCTGATCATCTTCATGTGCCTGACCCCGGTGATCCAGCTGGGCCACCCGGTCCAGGTGCCGCCGACGCAGAAAGGCCCGGCGGCGCCGCCCGAGCCGCAGCTGATTCTGCGCCTCGACCGATCCGGAAAAATCCACCTCAACTCGCTGGAGATCCCGCGCTTCCAGCTCGCGGCGAAACTGGAGGAAGTCCTCTCGACGCGCTCGACCCAGGTGGTCTTCCTCGCCGCCGACGGCGAGCTGCCCTACGGCCAGGTCGCGGATTTCCTCGATCTCTGCCGCGCGAGCGGCGCCACCAACATCGGCATCGTGTTCGAGGATCTGAAAGCGCAGGAGGACGGAGAACAGCCGGCGGGGTAGAGGCGACGCTGTTAAGCTCGCCCACCCATGGCGAACCCGACCTCTTCTCTCCTTCCGGCCGTCGTCTCCGGCGCCGGCTCCGGCATCGGCCGCGAGATCGCGATCGAGCTGGGCCGGCGCGGCCATCCCCTTGCTCTCCTCGGCCGGCGGCTACCGCCGCTCGAAGAAACGCTCGCCCTCGCCGGAGGCCGGGGTCTCGCGCGCTCCTGCGACGTGGCGGATCCGGCCGCGGTCGCCGCGGCGGCGGCGCAGATCGAAACTCTCTGGGGGGGCGTGGAGATCCTGGTGCCGGCGGCCGGGGTGGCCACGATCGGCCCGCTGGAAACGCTCGACCCGCAGGCCTTCTCAGCGATGCTCGACGTCAACCTCGGCGGCACGTTCCACCTGCTGCGCGCCTTCCTGCCGGGCATGAAGGAACGGCGGCGCGGCTGGATCTTCCCGCTCCTCTCCGCCGCGGCGCGGCGCGGATTCCCCGGCTGGACCGGCTACTGCGCGACCAAATGGGGGCTCGACGGCCTGATTGCCGCCCTGCGCGAGGAGCTGGCCGGCAGCGGCATCCGCATCTCCGCGCTCTTTCCCGGCGCCACCGACACGCCGATCTGGGACGGCATGCCGGGCGACTGGAACCGCGCCAGCATGGTGCCGCCGAGCGAAGTCGCCCGCGCGGTCGCCTGGGCGCTCGACGCGCCGGAATCCACCTTATTGGAAGAGATCCACCTCGGCCCCGCCGGAGGTGCGCTGTGAGCTCCGCGCAAATCGCGCTGCTCGCCACCCCGCTCCTGGTGCTGCTCGCGTACCTCCCCGGCGGCACCTGGCTGCTGCCGATCCTCGCGCCCCTCACCCTCTATCCGACGTTTCAAGCGCGGGTGAAGGCGAAAGATGTGCGCGGCGCCTGGCTCGCCGGCATGTCCTGGGCGCTTCTGCTCTCCCTGGGCGTGATCCTTCTCACCCAGCTCGCGCCCGAGACGGCGGCGCGCGGCATCTTGAACGGCGAGCCCTACCGGAAAGAGATGTTCGGCTGGATCATGACCGGCGTCGCGCCGGAAAACTCACCGCGCCAGTTTCTGCCGATCCACCTGCTGCACTTGAGCCTGTTCGCCCTGCTCACCTACGTCTCCGCCGGCTATCTGGGGCTCGTCCTCGGCGCCGCGCTCACCGGCTACATGAGCTACTTCGTCGGCGCCTACGCCGCGGCCTCGCACCACCCGCTGCTCGGTTCCCTCGTCGCCTGGGTGCCCTGGTCGGTCATCCGCGTCGCCGCCTTCGTTCTCTTGGGAGCCCTGCTCGCCCGCCCGCTCCTGGTCCGCCGCCTCTGGCCCTTCGAACGGAAAGAGGCCCGCCTCTTCGCCTTCGTGGCCGCCGGAATCGCCGCCGATCTCCTGCTCAAAACCCTCGCCGCCCCCGCCTACGGCCGAGCGCTCCGGTCGCTCGCCGGGGGAGTCCTGGGGCTCGCGGGCTCCTGAGCAGTGCGGACACGGCCGGGGTGAAATCGTCGCCCCGAAGAATGAAACCTGGGAACGCCGAGCCCCAGCTCGGCCCTCAAAGCCACCGGAGCCCGAGGACCCCACAGGTGATCTGAACCGCGCCGCGCGCGGGGGTATCGGGACGATTTGGCGCGAATTGCAAGATCAAAGGGGGTCTTTCGCGTCTTGGCAAACCTTTCTGCCCAATCTCTTCCAACTCACATCAGTCCAAATCACCCCGTAACAAAACCTTCCTTAGAGCGCCCCAAGCATCTGAGCGACTCCCACGTCGAATTCTCCACGAGTTGCTTGCTTTGCGCATCGGCGAGTTTACCAAATACGCACCCGATCCTTCGGAGCAAGATACAGCGCATCGTTCGTCCGCACACCGAATGCAATGTACCACTCGTCCATGTTACGGACGACGCCGTTGACCCGGAACTCGGCTGGGCTGTGCGGATCGGAAGTGAGATTGGCGCGCAACTGCCCCTCTCGAATGTTCTCGCGAAACGTCTGCGCATAAGAAAGAAAGAAGCGTTGGTCGCCGGTAAAGCCACTCTGCACAGGTGCGCGTTTGCCGTGCAGCGAGAGGTGGTAGGCCGCGAGTGCGATACTCAGGCCGCCAGCGTCGCCAATGTTCTCACTGAGAGTTGTTCGACCATTGACGTACACGCCGGGCAGAGCTTCGTAGTGCGAGTACTGCTCGGCTATGCGCGAGGTCAATGCTTTAAAGCGATGGGCGTCTTCTTCACTCCACCAGTTGCGTTGAGCACCGCGACCATCGGTCTTGGAGCCCTGATCGTCGAACGCGTGTCCCATCTCGTGGCCGATCACGGCGCCGATGCCACCGTAGTTCACCGCCGGATCTGCGTCGGGATCGAAGTACGGTGCCTGAAGGATCGCCGCCGGGAACACGATTTCGTTGAAGAACGAGTTGTAGTAGGCGTTGACTGTTTGCGGAGTCATTCCCCATTCTTCGCGGTCTGTCGGGCTATTGAGTCGAGCGATTTGGCGTCTCCAGTTCCATAGCAAGGATCGCTTGCGATTGCCGACGGGATCACCGGGACGCACTTCGAGTTTCGAATAGTCACGCCACACATCCGGGTAGCCAACTTTGATGCGAAGCCCTGCGAGTTTGCGGAGCGCCTCGGCCTTGGTAGTTGGCGACATCCATGTCAGCGAGTTGACGCGAGTCTTGAACGCGGCGCGAAGATCTTCGACAAGCGATGAGATGGTGGTTTTCGCTTGCCGCGTGAAATGGCGCTGCACGTAGAGCTGGCCCACCGCTTCGCCGAGTGTTGCATTGAGCGTGGTGGTCGCACGCTTCCAGCGCTCGCGCTTTGCCGGCTGACCCAGCAGCGCGCGGCCATTGAAGTCAAAAGACAGATCATCGAAAGCGAGCGGCAACAGGTCAGCCATGCCGTTCAGATAGCGGAATGACGTATACGCGCGCCACGTCTCAACGGATGTTGCCGTGAACAGTCGCGTCAAATCTCGAATCGCCTCATCCTCCTTGAGGACGAAGAAATTGTGTTTCGAGATCTCCATGGCTTCGAGCGCAGCATCCCACGGATAGTCGGGAGCGTAACCCTTGAGCTCCGTCTGCGACTTGGGGTGATAGGTGAGATCACGATCGGCGCGCTTCTCGCGCGTCCAGTGAAGCTTGGCGATTGCTGTCTCGATCGCGAGCACGGAATCCGCAGCGCGCGCGGGTTCAGGATAGCGGCCCAGTGCGAGCAATGCTTCGATGTAGGCGCGATATCGGCCTCGCACCTCAACGAACCTGGCGTCGGACGCAAGGTAGTAGTCGCGATCCGGCAACGTGAGACCGGACTGCACGATGTTGATGGCATAACGATCAGGGTTCGCTGCGTCCGGCCACCGGGTGATCGACAGCGGGCCGCCGACGGCGAGATCGGGGCGGCCCATCAGTCGCGCGATATCGGCATGGGTGCGCGCTGCGGCGATTGACGAGAGATCGGCCATGACGGGAGTCAATCCCGCCGCTTCGATTGCCGCGGTATCCAGGTACGATCGGTAGAGGTCCGCGATCTTCTGCTCGATCGATCCGGCGGCATGCGGCTCGCGGACGACGTCGTCGACGATCGCTTTGACGTCTGCCTCCGCGCCTGCACGGAGCATGGAGAACGTACTCCACGCGGATTGATCAGGAGGGATGGGCGTGTTGCGCATCCAGGTACCGCCGGCATAGCGAACGAAATCCTCGCCAGGCTTGACCGTTCGGTCCATGCCCGCGAGATCGAACCCCCAGGGAGCGATGCGCGGTGCGGTGCGGCTCTTTTGTGCCGCGGTGAACGTTGCAACGGCAAACGTCAAAAGGACGATCAGGCGAGTCTTCATCGTTCGATCGGTTGCTCTAAGTGGCGTGATTGCGTCGCAGTCATCCGTCGGCGCGGTCCCTTCCCTGCCGTCTATGTCTCCGCTCAGACTACTTTGTCATACCGCAAGGTTTGAATGATCGGCGACGCCCTGTGGTCAACGCGGCGCGGACGTGGCGTTCGAGGTCGGCGGGCCCCTCCGTAACAAAACCTCCCCTAGAGCGCCCAAGCTTCTGAGCGAACACGGGAGACGCCGGTCCTCTATGGACTTTTAAGGCGTCTCCGGGGCGCAATAGGGGAGGACTGTGCCGTGCCGATTCCGGGGAATGCGACTCCGCCGTTTGCGGATGTTTTGGCGGGTATGTTGAGCGGGGTTTCCGCGCAGCTTTCGAGCCTGCCGGCTCCCTTGCCTACGGTTTCGGTGACGGAGGCTACCCCCAAATCGGTGGGGCTTTCGAACCTGGTCGGCTTGGACAATCCCGGCGGGTTGCAGTTCGCGACGATCAA
>Ga0134122_10003373_pt1 | contig 11856 bp, 10 predicted proteins | sample KB302_FD_96461 | JGI IMG/M metagenome (GOLD analysis project Ga0134122, IMG submission 96461) | Terrestrial soil microbial communities without Nitrogen fertilizer from Kellogg Biological Station, Michigan, USA - KB3-0-2 | ecosystem: Environmental > Terrestrial > Soil > Unclassified ...
ATCTCGCCGGGCTGGTAGGCCGGGCTGGTAGAATGGCGGCGTGCGGTATCTGGTGACGGCGCGCGTCCGGCCCGGGCGCGAAGCCGGGAGTTGAGCTCCGAAGCCATTGACAGCGTCGCAGGGAAGATGACGGCGGCGCGCCGCGATGGACGGCGCGCCATTGCGAACGACATTGGTTTCCCGCGATCGACATCGTGGCGCCGCGATGGACGGCCGGGCACGGCGATCGACATCGGCCCGCCGCGAACGACATGGAGGCGCCGCGATCGACGGCGGCGCGCCGCGATGGACGGCACGCCATTGCCAAACGACATTGGTTTCCCGCGATTGACATCGTGGCACCGCGATCGACGGCGGCGCGCCGCGAATGACGGCGCGCCATTGCAAACGACGTTGGTTTCCCGCGAATGACACCGTGGCGCCGCGATCGACGGCAGCGCACCGCGAATGACGGCGCTTCCCCGCGAACGACATCGCGCCTGCGTAAACGACTTTGCCGTGCCGCGATCGACGGTGGCCGCCCGCAAACGACATCGCCGCGCTGTCGATCGCGGCGCGCCGCTGTCGATCGCGGTACGGTGCCGTCAAATGACATTCACGCGCCGTCGCCTTCCTTCGGGCCTTGGCAGCTGCCGAATCCGGCGTTCCGCCACGGCGGCAGCGGTCAATGATTCTTCGCAATATGTCTCTTCCTCAGTTGCGGAGTCCCTCGCTCCGCGCCTATGCTTCGAGATCTGACGTCCGACCGCTCGCTGGAGGAGCCAAGCACGAACGCCGCCGGCCAGGAACACCGCGCGCTCTATGCGATCCCCGCCGTGCCCTACCTCCGCCTGCGGTGCACGCTGTGCGCGCAGGAAGAGGCGCTGTTGCCTTCCTTCAAGGGCTCGATGCTGCGCGGCGCCTTCGGTCGGGCACTGCGCCGGTCCGTCTGCGTCATGGGGCCGCAACAGCCGTGCGCGGCCTGCGGTCTGCGGGCGGCCTGCCACTACACCCGGCTCTTCGAGACCTTCATCGAGGGCGAGCCGCCGCCGTTCCTCAAAGGCCAGACGGCGGCGCCCCGGCCGTTCGTCTTCGAGGCCGAGGACGAGCGCCGGCATTTCGCCCCGGGCGATCCTCTGCGCTTCGACCTCCTGCTCTTCGGCTCCGCGGTCGGCCTCCAGACTTTGGCCGCCGTGGCTGTGACGCGCATGGCCGAGCACGGGCTCGGCGAGCGCCGGCGGCGGTTCACGGCTGAGGAGATCTCGTTTCAGGATGCCTCGGGCGGGTTCCGTCCGCTCTTCTCCGCCGGACGGCCAAGCCTGGAAGGTCCGGCGCCGCCGCTCCTGCCGCCTCGCAACGGCCTGCCTGAGGGTGAGATCGTCCTGTGCTTCAGAACTCCCGCGCGGCTCAAGGCCGGCGGCCATCTGCTGCGCACTCTCGGCTTTCGCGGCCTCGTCTTCCGCATGCTGGCACGGACGCTCGAGCTCGCTCACTTCTTCGGCCGTGAAACCATCGATTGGGAAATTCAGCCGTTCTTGCGCCAGGCCGAAGGAGTGCGCGTCGTGGAGCAGGACCTCGCCTGGCGCGACCTCAAGCGCTACAGCGCCCGCCAGGGCACGGAGATGTCCATGGGCGGCTTCGTCGGCTCGCTGCGCCTCGCCGGCGACCTCGCCCCTTTTGCAACGCTGCTGCGCACCGCCGAGATCGTCCACATCGGCAAGGGCACCACGTTCGGGCTGGGGAGGGTGGAGATCACGGGCTGCGGAGGCGAAAACTGATCGATGGCCACCTATCTCTTCTCCCTCGGCCTCGTTCCCGTCCAGTCCTGGATCGCCGAGGCGCGGCGCTCCCGTGACCTCCGGACAGGATCGGTCTTCCTGTGGCGGACCATGGCGAAGCTCCTCGCCAGACTGCAAGAGAATCACGCGGGAAAGATCCTGCTGCCGCGGGAGACTGAGGAGACAGGATTCAAGACCCTCGCCGACCTCCCCTTCCACGAGGCGCTCTCGAAGACCTACGGCATTCCCAACCGCGCCGCGGGCTACCTCGAAGCGAGTGACGAGGACGTGGTGAAGGAGATCTTCCGCGCGCTGCGGAGCGACGTGCTCCTCCGGACCTGGCAGACGCTCAAAACAGACCATCTGAGAGAGACCTCGCTACTCAAGGGGGTCTGGGACCTCCTGAACACTCCGGTCGAAGCGTATCTGGAGCGGACGAAGCATGGAGGAGACTGCCCGCTGTCCCTCCTGTGGGTCGCCCGCAAGCTCGAAGGAGAGCGCAAGCCCACTGAGGACCTCAAAGCCATCGAGAGGCTGTTCGCGGACGTCAAGCGAACGCGGCCGGTAGAGGCTTGGACGGCCGGCTCGTACGTCGGCAAGTGCAATCAGTGCGGTCGCCGGGAGGCCATGGGGCCGGACGGTGACTTTTCCGAGTGGCAGAAGTTCCATACCAGGCTGCGGGAAAACCTGTGGGTGAAACGTGGCGTACGCATCGATTCCGGCGAACGGCTGTGTTACGTCTGCTTCACCCGCCGGCTGGCCGGCTATCCGCGGCAACGCACACCTGTCCGATCCACGGGCGAGGTCGCGGCACATTTCTGGGAACGCAAGGTGAACGATCAGCCGCAGCTCGAGGAAGCCCTGCGCCAGCTCAAGGCGGCCGTCAAGGATAGCGAGGACGGTTACGGCGGCGGCGACGTGTACCGGGCTCTCCATGCCCAGCCGGCCGAGCTCAAGAGGCTGGGGCTCGATGACGTCGCCAAGAAGCGGCAGGCCCTTTTCGATTCGATCGATACCTGGAACCGCGACCCTGCAGGAACGGAGCGGATCGCGAAAAGGCCACCCTCCTATCTCGCCGTCCTCGCCTTCGACGGCGACGACATGGGCGAATGGATCGCCGACAACTATCCCGGCGGAGCCGATCGCCTGAGCGTCTTCGCCCACGAGGCGGCGGAGATGTTCCGCGGTCAAGGCGCCGAGATCTTCTATCTCGCTGGCGACGAAGGTCTGGTCATGCTTCCTGTCGCGTCGGCCCTCGCAGCGGCGGCTGAGCTGCGGGAGTCGTTCCAACGTATTGTGGCAGAAGGCGGCGACAAGCCGAGCCTTTCCGCCGGCCTCGCCTTCTTCGAGCACAGCCGGCCCATGGCCGGGGCCATCCGCGCCGCGCGCAGCGCCATCGAAGCCGCAAAGGCCATGAAGGAAAAGAACTCCCTCGGTGCAGCCGTCGAAACCGCTTCCGGCAGCCGCTGGCGGTTCGTCGAGCACTGGGGTCCGCCGTGGGATCGCATTCGAGACACAGTTGCGCACGTGCGAGATCGGAAGCTCGCCGCCGGCTGGGCCTATGACGTGGAGCGCCTGCTGAACGACCTTCCCCTCGACTCCTGGGAGAAAGAGCGCTGGGGCGACGACCGCTTGCGCAATGCCGTGCTCGCCGAGATCGAGCGGCTGTTCGTTCGCCGCTGCTCCTCCGAGGTCGGCAAGACTCCCGCGAAGCGAAGCCTCTGGCAAAACCTGGAGGGTCCAGACTGGTGGAGCAAGTCGCCTGTGGGCGAGGTGCCACCGCCTCACCCCGAGCAGTTCCATCTCATCGGCTTCCTCGCCTCCCACGCGGCAGACGACACCGGCACCGGCGGAGAGGCCCCGCCATGACAAGGCTCGAGGTACGGATCGATGCCGTCGATCCTCTCCTTTTCGGAGACAACCGCTCGGCCCGCGCCGGCGACGACCACGCGCTGGGAGATCAGGACCCTACGCCGGCCACGCTCTACGGCGCCGTAGGAGGCAGGATCGCCGCGGCGCTCGGCGCGCGGGGGCAGAAAGATTGGAACGAGAAGGCCGGGGCCGTGCTCGGCCCCTTCGTGGCCGCCCTGGACCGCGAAGAGCCGGACCGCGCCGAGCTGCTCGGCTACGCGCTGCACGACACCGAAGGCGAGCTGTGGTTTCCGAAACCTTTTCATCTCGTCGCCGAGACGAGAAAGCATAACGGATTCAACCTCACCACAAAGTACCAACCCGGCGCCGAGAGCACGGCCGGCGTCGTCTCCCACCTCGAGACCGCGGCTCTGCTCACGGCGCCGAAGATCACGAAAGACGAGCACGAAGGCCCTCTCTGGGTGAGCGCTCACACCCTCCGGCAAGCCCTGGCGGGAGAAGACGTCGACGCCATGGATTTCGACGCCCGGCCGGCCGAGAGCTTCTATCTCGCCGAGACTCGCGTCGGCCTTACCGTTTCGAACCACCGCCACGCCGCCGTTGGAGGCCGGCTCTTCGCCCGCCCCTATCGCCGGTTCCATGGCACCCTCGCCTCCAAAGGCTTCCATACCGCAGGCTATACGGCGTGGCTCCGCTTGCTGGCCGAAGCGGTATCGGCAGCCTGGAACGGCACCGGCTTTTTCGGCGGCGACCGCCGGCGCGCGCGGTTCATCTTTCATGATTTGACCGGCGACACTCCGCCCCCTCTGGACAGGATACGCAAGGCCGTGCTGGCCGCCGCCGATGCCACAGAGCCCGGCCGTGGTTTCCTCGCCTACCTGCTGACTCCAGCACCGGCGCGAAACGGATGGCCTTCCGTGGCAAACCACAACGCCATGGGAGCCGCCGTAGGGCGCCCGCTTTTCGTCAGCGGCTGGCAGGGCGCGGCCGAGAAGACCTGGGGGCCGCGACCCATCGAAACTCTTTATCCTGCCGGCTCCGTGTTCTTCTACGAATGGATAGACGCCGAGCGCAAGTCCGCAGAGGCTCGCCGGCAGATCCTTTCGCAATCATGGCCCATGGCCGCCGTGCCCGCCTTTCGTTATGCGGGCTTCGGCCGGCTTCTGCTGGGAGTCTGGCGATGACTTCGCCGGCAGACCGCTTTCTGCGCGTAACGTTTTTGACGCCGGCCAACTTCGGCGCCGCAGCCGGCGAGGCCGCGCTCGATCGTCCCACCCAAAAGGCCGAGGATTCGGGGCTGCCCTACGTTCCCGACTCGGCCCTCAAGGGCGTGCTCGCGGGCGAGCATGGCGACGCAAAGGAGAAGGAGACCAATCCCGAGCGCGAAGATCTCTACGGTTCTCCCGATCGCGAAGATTCGCCGGGCAACGCCTCTCGCATCGTCTTCGGCAACGCCGAGCTCCTTTGCTTCCCCCTTGCCACCGAAGACGGCGGTACGGCCTACATCGTGCCGGCCGAAAGCCTCGGCCGCTTCCTCTGGCTGGAAAGCGCAACGGAGCGCTTCTCCGAAGCCGTAGGTCTCCTGACAACGCTGGAAGCCAAGGCCGAGCAGAAGCCCGCAGTGGCCTTCCCTGCGTGGCCCGCGATTCACCGCAGATTCGAGCTCCAGCCCCTGGCGGCCTACACCGACCCTCACGCAATCGCCGAGCTGACCCTCTTGCTAACCCGCTACGCACAACGGACTCCCACGACCGGCGAGCCTTTCGTCGTGGTGCCTGCGCGGCTGGCTGCCCGGCTCTGGCTCCATGCCGCCGAAATGCGCACGGCCACCGCACTCGATCGCGGACGCCGTGTTGTCCGCGAGGCGACGCTGCGCACCATCGAGCTGATCCCCGCGGGAAGTATATTCCTCTCCCTCCTCACCCTGATCGATTCCAACCTCCAAGCGCCTCTCCAACCGCAGGCACAGCTCGGCGCAGGCGAAAGCAATGGCCTCGGCTGGGCCGGGCTTTCGTGGGTTGATCCGCTTGAAGATTCAGTGGAGGATGCTGCAGCGGCGGTCTCCGCGCCACGGACAATCACGTTTGACGAAGCGGACTGCATGATCGATCTTCATGCAGCCGTTCGAGACCTTGCCCTTGATCCTTCTTTATGGGGCAAGGCCTCCGCGGCGGCCGGGAACCTCGGCGGACGCATCCAATACTCCGGGCTCGAAGCCGCGCTCGCCTTCGAGCTGGCAAAGGCCAAGCCGGCGCACAAAGAACCCTCCGTGGAGGCGCGGGCTCACCGCTGGTTGCTCGCGCACGTGCTCGGGCTGGCTCCCGAGACCGGAAGCAAGCAGCGCGCCGAGACTCTCCTGGAGCACCTGAAGCGAGGTTTCTCGGCGCCGGGCAGCCTGGAACGCGAACGTGAGGCGATCCTTACTCGCTGGCTTTGGTTATGGCGGTTCCTGGAGTTGGGCGCAGAGCCTATCGCCAAGCCCGAGGCGGAGGAGAAGCCATGAAGAAGGAGATGTTCATCACCGTCGGTACGTCGCTCTATTTCTCCGCCTCGTGGGAGAACGAAGGCCCGGCTGCTGCCATCGAGGGCTACGCTGAATGGCTCAAAGGCGACAAGAAGACTCGACCCGAGGAGCGCAGGAAGTCACGTAAAGGGATGATCGAGGAAGAGCTCCGCGCGAGCCTTACAGCTCAACCGGAGAACGTGGAGAAATGGACCGCAATCCTTCCTGAGAAACTGCTCTCCGGCGAACATGACCCGACAGAAAACCTGCGCTTCAGCGCCGAGCTGTCCTCCCTGTTCATGCTCGCCGATTCCGAAAAGGTGAATGTGCGGGATTTACTGTCCAGTTATGAAGCCGTCCACGTGGTGGTCGATCCCACGGATTGGACACACGGCAGCTCCTACGTGGTTGGCATGCATCTGAAGGGCTATCTGCAAGTCATCGCAGGATCGGATGATTCGCAGAAAATCGCCTTGTTCGAGGTGCCGGAGCTCGCCAGTAAGGACCCGGGGCGTCTGCTCGCGCCAGACGGGGGATTGCGTTGCTTCCTGCGAAAGGTTAAAGAACGCGTCGAAAGCTCCCATGCCGGTCAATTGGATTTCCTGGCCTCCGGCGGCTATAAGGTCTACATGGTGATGCTTTCCCAACTGATCGCCAACCGGCAGGATGCGCGCCTCCTCTATCTCCACGAGGAAGCCGCCGAGCTCCTGGAGGTCACGGGTGGTCACATTCGCATCGGGACCAGCCAATACAACTTCCAACCAGACCTCTAAGCGATGGTTACCGAATACCTACAGAGCCTGAACCTGCCGGCTCTCCGCAAAATGCTCGCCGACTTGCTGGCAGATACCGTATCGTCGGACTTCAACGATTCGTGGGAAACCCGTGCCAATTTTCGGCACGAGGTGTTACGTTGGTGCGTCCGCGGCAGCGGCGGTGTGAGTGTCCAGTGGGAAGCTCTGGAGGGTTGCGGCGGGGTTGGAGGTCGCGGGCGGGAAAGATACGTACTGGCGCTGTGGGAACATTTGACCAAGGGGGAGAACACTGAGTGGCGAGATCTGATTGAGAACCGCCTCGGAAACTGGACCATCTATCGGAATTCGCTCTTCTCCTGGTTCCTGGGCCGCTTTAACCTCTCCGCTGCCCTCGCCCTAAAAAGATGGCATGAGCGAGCCACTTGGGAGGCAGTCTTTGCGCCGGGCCTCTGTCTCTCGCTGTGTGGTGCCGCCACCGCCGTTCTGGCCTGGAGTCTCTATTGGCAGCACCGTCTGTCTTCCTCCACCACCCTCTTCGGAGCGCTGACCAGTTTCATCGTGTTGCTAGTCGCTCGACTGCTGACCCAGCTCGACTTCAGCTCTTTCGTCCAGATGCTCCTGCCCCGCCTCGGTGCGACAGTTGGCATCGGTTATTTGACGCTGGCCTTGGCGCCGGACTTGATTCGCAGGATTTACCGCACAGGGACGGACTCCGACGTCTGGTTCCCCTACGTTCTCGCCGCCGCTCTTACTATGGGTTGTTACGCGTTCACCCTCCTACACGTCAGTCGCCGCGTAGCGCCACCGCTCGAAAAGCTTCAGCTTCACGGTCGAAGCCTTGCCGTCGTGGCGATCGGAATCGGCCACGCAACGATCGGTCTCACCCTCCTCGGGCCGCTCCTGTTCGACTCCTTGTTCCTTGAACTTTCCGACGTTCACCCTTGCCCTGGCCAACTCATCTTGACAGCGGCCGTGGCCCTCAGTCTTGGCGTCGCGCTGCAGCTCGTCTGGGAGGAAAAGTCCCTCACTGAGCCGTTGTGAGGATGAACCATGGAAAACCTTGAATTTACGCTCCGGCTCGTTACTCCCGCCTTCGTAGGTGGTGGGGATGACATCGAAGCCAATACATCCTTACAGTACAAAGGTCGCAGGCCCCGGCATCGCCAGATCGGTCAGGGCGGCGACAGCTTGCGCATCCCCTCCTTGCGAGGAGTGCTCCGTTTCTGGCTGCGGGCCAAGGAAGATCCCCGCGACCTCGATAGGCTGCACGCCAGAGAAGCCGTCGTTCTGGGGTCGGCGGATATCGGCCAAGGCGTGAGGATCAGGCCAGTCGGGCGACCTGCCTGGAAGCGAGAGACAATCTCGACACCAGCCGGAGATGCAAAAGCCTATCTCGGCTACGGTCCACTCAACTATAACGACGACACGAAACAGTTCTCCTCCCATAATAAGTTCACCTTTCGGGATGCCATTCCTGCCGGCACAGCTTTTTCTTTTGCCGCGTCGGGGACCGCGCAGCAGATCAAGGAGCTTCAAGCTTGCCTTATCCTGCTTCACCTTTTTGGCGGCATCGGCGCGCGCTCTCGCCGCGGGTGGGGCTCGGTGGAGGTCGAGAGCGCAGAAATGCCCTCACTCGTCAAGCCCGAGCAGCCCGAAAGTGTGAGAGAATGGTTCGTAGAGCTTCTCGGGAGTGTTTGGAGCAACTCATATCGCCCGTCTCATGCTTCCATTACGCCGACCTATTCTGCCTTTTCTCATGTCACAGGAATCCGTCTGCTGCCGATGGTCGAGGGTGAATATGGGCAAGTATTCGAGGAGTTCTTCAGACGCTTTGCGGACGTGAGGCTTTGGGATTATCGTGGACGGCGGGGCTGGACCCATTCGGCACGCGCGCAAACCGATCACGACCTGGAACGGCAGGATGCGGGAGATGCCAACGCTCTCACAGGTGTGCCGGAGCGCCTAGCCTTCGGGCTTCCATACAGCCCGATATCCCGGAACAGCGGCTGGGCGATCGCCTACCATGGCCGAAAGAGTACCGCCTCAAGCACGAACGAGCGTGATTGGACCACTCGCCGCGCATCGCCGTTGTTTTTGAAGGTCCACCGGTTCTCACCGAACCATCACTTCGGCATAGCCCTTCATCTCGACGCGCAGTTTTTCGGTGATTCGCGTCTTGAGATCGGCGCTGCCGGCAAACCGAATACTCGGTCTGTCCCTGGACCCGCTGCCATCCACGACTTCCTCAACCAACCAGGATGGACCAAGATCGCTCTGCCCTGAATCACGAGGAACAATCATGAAATCCTCAACGGACCTCATCTTCTTTCATACGATCACTCCCCTTCACGTCGGCTGCGGGCAGGACGTCGGCGTCGTGGACCTGCCGGTGATCCGCGAGCGCACGACCGGCTATCCATACATCCCCGGCTCGGGTATTCGCGGCTCCATTCGTGAACGTTTCGAGGGGGACGGAGACAAAGCTCGCCTCGCAATCACGGATCTCTACTTCGGCCCGAGCGCCGACGCTGAAATCGATACGGATGAGCGCTATGCCAGTTGTCTCTCGGTGTTCGATGCCAAGCTCCTTCTCTTTCCGGTCCGTTCCGATCAGGGACCGTATCTCTGGCTCACCTGTCCCTTTGTCCTCTCCCGCTTCAATCAGGACACTAAGGCTTTCCTGCCGGGGCTGATCGGGGCGCTCTCCCCGCCGATCGTGACCGAGGAGCCGGACGGCGACAAGCTGGTGGGGCCGCAGAGCCTCGGTAACCGTTTGCATCTCGAAGAGTTCGTCTACAGGCGGGCCGGGGGCGACATCGGCGTTCATGCGGAGGCGCTGGCACAGTGGGCTGGAGAGTTGGGAAAGAAGATCGATGTACCGGAAATCGCGGCTCGCACCGTCCTCGTTTCCAACAAAAGCTTTGCTTACTTCGTGCGGCACGCGACGATTCTCACGCAACACAACCAACTGACCTCGGCCAAGACAGTCAAAGGCAGTGCCCTGTTCTCCGTCGAAGCCGTGCCGCCGGAAGCACTGTTCTATGGCTTCCTGCGCGCCGTGCCACCCCGAAAAGAAAAGCAGGAGAAAAAAGACACCCCGGAGGAGGTGCTCGAGGCAATTTGGAAGGGCTTGGGGGGAAACGCGCCGCACGTGACGTTCGGCGGCCACGAATCTACCGGGCTCGGCATCACGCAGCTCGTACGTTGTACGGCGGCTCCGGTCGCGAAGGGAGGAGGCTGATGAACCTCGAACAGATCCGCGCGCAGAACGCCTTCGAAGCTGCCTCAGGCAAGGATGCCGATTTCCTCAACCTCGCGCGGAGCCTGCCGCAGATGCTTCAGACGAACGGTCTTCTCGGCACTTGGGCGTTTCTGCTCGCCAAGGCCGGAAAGGAACGATCGCACGCTGACGTCGTGAACGCGCTCGCAAAACATTTACGGTCCGAGGGCATCGAGCTCATCGGCGAACGGGCTGTCGAACCGAAAAGCGTGCTTCTCACGGAGTGGACCAAGCCGGAGGCGAGCTCCGACCTTCTTCAGGACGTGGCCGCTGAGGCCCTCGCCTATGCCGGCTGGCTCAAGCGAGCGGCCGAGGCCCTGAGCGAGCAGTAGGGAGCAGCCGGATGACGACCTGGCATGCAAAACCCGATCGGTTCCGCTCCCCCGAAGCGGCAGGCGGTACGCTCGCGCCTGGTCTCCTCTACTATAAGTGGCACGCCTACGATGACGATCGCCTGGAGCACAAGCAGAGCCGGCCGGAATTCCTGCGCATGGTGGTCCGAGCCGTGGAAGCCGCGCGCACTGGGCCTTCCGGCAAGGCCTATGAAACCTGGCTGCACCGTTTCGAGAAAGCGCTTCAAGCGGTAGCCCGAAACGAGTTGGTCGCCTTCGAGGCCAAGACCGTCTGGCGTCTCGCCGTGGGCATGGCCGTGAATCCCGCACTCGAAACCGGCCTCACGCTTCATCCTCTTCTCGGTTTCCCCTATCTCCCCGGCTCTGGAGTCAAGGGGCTCGCTCACCATGTGGCGGAGGTCGAGCTGCTGTCGGACCAGGACGAATGGGTGGAGGGAGAATCGATTCCCGAGCTGCCGGACGAGGCCACGCTCCAAGACCTTATCGCGCGGGCCGAGCTGGTGAAGGTGCTCTTCGGCAGTCTCCATCTCGTGCCCCGAGAGCTCGGCGCCCGGCCGCGCACGGCTCGCTCGCTGCTCGCAGCCTGGCTGAAAAGCGAGGAATTCCCCCGCGGCTTGCGGCGCCGGGCCAAGGCGTTGTTGGAGAGCACCGGCGGCATGCTGACCTTCTACGATGCGGTGCCAGCCCAGGAGAAGAACAAGGACCTTCTGCAACTCGATGTGATGACGCCACACTACCCTGAGTATTACAACAGCCAGGGAGGAAAGCCGCCCTCCGATGATCAGGATCCCAACCCTCTGCTCTTCCTCGCCGTTCGTCCCGGAGCCAGGTTTCGCTTTGCTTTCCGCCTCGGTCCGCCGCCGCGACCCAAGTCGCGCGATGACGAAGAAAAGGAAAGGGCACGCGTGCTGGCCGGGACCGAGGAGCTTGCAGAGAGAGTGAAAGGTTGGCTCACACGTGGACTGGAGGTCTACGGCGCCGGCGCCAAGACCGCCGCCGGGTACGGGTACTTCCAGGTTCCTGCAGCCATCCCCTCGACGTAACCGCATGTCCAATGATCGGCTTGAGCTTCTCGTCTCCCGCGCCAATCTGCGCACCGCTTTCGAGCGTGTAGCGGCCAATGGCGGCTGCCGTGGCGCCGACGGAGTCACCGTCGGCGAGTTTGGGAGCGATCTCGAAACCGAGCTCGACTCGCTCGAATCGAGTCTGCGGAGCCGCCGCTACCATCCCTTTCCTCTGCTGCAGATCTCCGTTCCCAAGCGCTCGGGTGGATCCCGCCGGCTGGCCGTGCCCGCCGTCCGTGATCGTGTAGCGCAAGCGGCCGTCTATCAGGTGA
>Ga0134122_10003377_pt1 | contig 11850 bp, 8 predicted proteins | sample KB302_FD_96461 | JGI IMG/M metagenome (GOLD analysis project Ga0134122, IMG submission 96461) | Terrestrial soil microbial communities without Nitrogen fertilizer from Kellogg Biological Station, Michigan, USA - KB3-0-2 | ecosystem: Environmental > Terrestrial > Soil > Unclassified ...
CAGGTGAAGCCGCCGTTGGAGAGGAAGTACGGCGGATCGGCGAACACCAGGTCGAAGGACTCGGCCGGCATCCGGTCGAGCAGCTGGAGGCTGTCGCCTTCGTAGAGGGTGTACCGCGGGCTCTTGTGGAAGACGTGGTCCTCGGGGGACCGCGGGGCGTGCAGCGGCGTGACGTCGGCGGCGGCGGACATGGGCGGCCCGAAGGTTAGGCCGGACCGATCCGCGCGCAAATTCCAGGGCGGGTCAGCCCCGGATCCCTCAGGCGGGCGAAGGCACCGGTTGGAGCGCGGCGGCCGACTGGAAGTCCGCGTAGACGGCCAGCCCGTCCGGCGCCGCCGCCCGGCCCTCCTCGCGGGCCAGCGACCTCGCCAGGGCCAGCACCGCGATCTCCAGCTGCGCGTCCGTCGGCTCGCGGGTGGTGATGTTCTGCATCCACATCCCGGGCCGCACCAGCCACTGGATGGGCTTCGGGCTGTTCGGCCGCGCGGAGAGCCGCTGCAGCTCGTAGGCGACGCCGGCGATGGGCAGGGCCATGGGCACCTTGATCAGCACCATCAGCAGCTGGTTCACCAGCGCGTTCTCGTGCAGGCGCGGGACGAACGGGAAGATCGCCACGTGGATCAGCACCGCCACCATCACCACCACGAACAAGAAGCTGGTCCCGCAGCGCGGGTGCAAGGTGGTGAAGCCGCGCGCGCTGTCCACGGTGAGCGGCAGCCCGGACTCGTAGGCCCAGATCGCCTTGTGCTCCGCCCCGTGGTACTGGAACACGCGCTTCATCTCCGCCGTGCGCGCGACCGCCGAGATGTACCCCAGCAGGATCGCCACCCGGAAGAAGCCGTCCACCAGGTGGAAGGCGAAGCCCTGGGTGTCCAGGTTCAGCCCCAGCAGGCGCCCCACCGCGTAGGTGAGCAGGTGCGGCGCGGCGATGAACAGCCCCACCATCACCAGCGTGGAGATGGCCAAGAGCGCGCTGGAGCCGAGCCCCTTGTCCGCCGCCTGGCCGGGTTTCCCCTCCTCCCCCGGCAGCGCCTGCTCGGCGGAGAACATCAGCGCGGAGTAGCCGTTGTGCAGCGACTCCAGCAGCACGACGGCACCGCGCAGGAGCGGCCAGCGGAGGAACTTGAGGCCGGGGAGGAAGGTGGTCCACTGCTGCTCGCGCACCGCGATGGAGCCGTCTGGACGGCGCACCGCGACCACGAACGACTTGGGAGAGCGCATCATCACGCCCTCCAGGACCGCCTGCCCGCCGATGTACGGCTTGCTCACTAGGCCTTGGCCTTGGGAGCCGGCGGGGCCTTGGCTGCCTGTTCGGTCAGCGTGCCGCCCTTGCCCTCGGCGTACTTCTTCCGGAACCGCTCCACGCGACCCGCGGTGTCCACCAGCTTGTACTTGCCGGTGAAGAACGGGTGGCAGTTCGAGCAGATCTCCACGTGGAAGCTGCCGCGGGTGGAGCGCGTCTCGATGACGTTGCCGCACGCGCAGACGATGCGCGCGGGGGGGTACACGGGGTGAAGGTCCTGCTTCATGGCTGGTCCTCGCCCTACCCCAGGCTTCCCCAGGCCGGAATGGCCCGGAGGTCCGCTGGGTGGGAGCGGAGCATCTAACAAGGCTATTGCAGCCTGTCCACCTGGGCTTTGGTCTCCGGGTCGTCGGCGAAGTTGGAGTCCAGGTAGTGCATGAACAGGTGCACGGTGTGCGCACCTTTGGCCTTCTCCTCCCAGCTCTCCTTCTTGAGCTGCTGGAGCTGGTCCTGGAAGGAGGCGAGCGCCTGTTCGAAGCTCTTCTTCACGCCGGGGTCCTTCTCGGTGGCGAGGCGGGCCTTCACCGAGTCGGCCTGCATCTCCAGGTTCCGCCGGCGCTGGGCCGCGCGGTCCACCTCCGCCATGTCCACCAGCGGGACGTCGCCGGGCGCGGAGAGGTCGATCTCCAGCGCGCCCATGCCGCGGCCGCGCTCGCCCGCGCTGAGCAGGAAGCCGCGGTCGTTGCGCTGCATCGTGCCCAGGCCGCGCGACTCGCTGGACTGGACGATGAAGTCGAAGAGCGTCCCGCCCTCCTTGGCGAGCTGGAGCGCGTCCGCCAAGGGGATGGCGGCCAGCGCGACGACGAGGTCGGCCTTGCCGCGCAGCCTGGCGGCCTCGGCGAGCGCGGCCTTCACCGGCGGATCGGCGTGGACGCCGGGGTAGCGGTCCAGGTGCTCGATGGTGGGCGAGATGCCCAGCAGGGCGACCTTCACGCCGGCGACGGTGACGACGGTGGAGGCGGGGAAGATCAGCTTGCCGTCCTTGGTCAGGTTCGCGGAGAGCACCGGCACGCCCGCCTTGCGCGCGGTCTGGGCGAGGAACTCCGGGCCCATGGTGAGGTCGCGCGCGCCGGCGGCCATGGCGGCGGTCTTCAGCTCGCCCATGGTCTTGAGGATCAGCTCCGCCTTCGGGCGGGACTTGGCGTCCGTGGTGTAGGTGGTCTCGAACAGCGCGTTCCCGGCGTCCACCAGCAGCACCGGGGCGAGCTCGCGGCGGTTCTTCAGGTACGTCTTGCGCCTGGCCAGACCGCCAGTCGGGTTGTGCTTTCACCCGCAGGGGGCGATCTCGCCCCCGTTGTCTCCGCTGAACACCAGGGTGAACCGCTTCTGCGCCGGCGCCCCCGCGGCGAGCGCGACGGCCGGCACCAGGAACAGCAGCGACAGGGTGCGGGTCACTTCTTGCCGCCCTTCTTGGGGGGAATCCCCTTCTCCATCGGAGGCGACTTGGGCGCCTTCTCCAACTCCGCCAGCTTCGTCTTGGCGGTCTTGGCCGCCTCCGACTTGGGGTGGTTCTTGATCAGCTCGTTGAGCGCGTCGCGCGAGGCGTCGGTCATCTTCAGGCGGCGGAAGCAGTCGGACGCGTGGAGGAGCGCGTCGGGCACGGCGGGGAGCTTGGCGTACTCCTTGAACACCACGCCGTAGTGCGAGAGCGCGTCCTCGCACTTGTTGTCCGCGTAGTAGGCCTCCGCCAGGCCGAACTCGGACTGCCCGGCGAGCGCGTCCTTGGGCCACTTCTGGATCAGCTCGGCGTAGAGCTGGCGCGCCAGCGACCGGTCGCCGGCCTTGGCCTTCTCGTCCGCCAGCTCCAGCATCTCCTTGGCGGTGGCCGGCTTCTTGAGCGCGTCGGCGCGGGCCTTGGCCTCCGCCTGCTTCGCCGCCTCCTTGTCCGCCAGCTCCCCCAGCCTCTTGTCGGTGCTCTCCTGGAGCGCCTTCAGCCCCTGCTCCAGCGTCTCGATCCGGTGGAGGTACGTCTCCACCTGGCCGCGGAGCTGCTGCACGTCCTCCACCGCCTTCTGCAGCTGCACGCCGATGTCCGCGTCCGACCGGCGGGAGGCCTTGTCCAGGCCCTCCATCGCCTTGGTCATCTCGCCCAGCTTCTGCTCCACCCTGGGGAAGGTGCCGGTGACCTTCTCGTCGGTGTCGTTGAGCTTCTTGATGATCTCCGCGTCGTTGGCGGCGAGCTGGTCGACCTTGTTCTCCAGCAGCCGGCCGCGGTCGCCCGGGTAGAAGCAGCCGGCGAGGCAGAGCCCCAGCGCGGCGGGCGCCAGCGCGGGGCATGCACGGAAGCGAGCCATGCCCCGACCACTACCACGTCACCGCCGCTGCGTCAGTTCACCTTCCCGGCAGCGGCTCGGGAGAGTGGTCGGTGAAGAGGGGCTCCGGTTCGGAGAGCTGCTGCTGGAAGACCGCCGGGTCGGTGGCCGGCCGATCGCAGACGCGGTGGCGGCAGACATAGGCGGTGGTCTGACCCCGCTGGGCAATCTTCCCCTCGGCCAGGGGTGAGATGGGTGCGGCGCCCTCGGTGGTGAGGAGAACGGTGCGATTGGGGACGAAGGTCTTCGCGAGCACGGACTCGAAGGCAGCGGTGCTTCCTCCGCGCGGCGCGACGACGACGATCTCCGGTGGCGCGTCGAGCGCGGCGTCCAGCGACCCCAGCAGCCACTCTGCGGCGACGCCTCGCTGCAGCGCGGCGGACGTCCCGCGCAGCGCGTTCATCGCCTGAGTGCGCCAGTGCTCGTCCTCCGTCAGCTCCGCCAGGCGGATGAGGTTCCGGATCGCCACCGCGTTGCCGGAAGGTTCGACGCCGTCCTCGTCCAGCACCTGCTCCCCGTCCCTCGTGAAGCGAAACGCTCCGGACGCCGGGTCGATGAAGTGCGCCTCGAGGTCGCGGTGGAGCGCGATCGCCTCGCTCAACCACCGCCGCTCCTGCGTCGCCTCGAACAGGTCCAGCAGCCCCTGGGCGACGAACGCCAGGTCGTCGAGCGTCGCCGCGCTCCTCGCCTCGCCCGCGCGCCACGTCCGGTGGCCGCGCACTTCCCGGAGCAGGAAATCGGCCGCCTTCGCCGCTCGCTGGGCGTACCGCGGCTCGGACAGCACCTCCGCGCCGCGGGCGAACGCGGAGATCGCCAGCCCGTTCCACGCCGCCACCACCTGGTCGTCGCGCGCGGGCGGCGGGCGGCGGCGGCGGATCTCCAGCAGCCGCGCACGCGCCTCCTCCACCGTCGCGCGCAGCTCCTCCGGCGGCGCCGCGGCCACGTGCAGGACCCTCCGACCCGGCCCCTCCACCCCGAAGTACCCGGCGAGCTCCTCCGAGCCCAGCTCCTCGCGCGTCCAGGTGAAGTAGCGGCCTTCCTCCGTGCGATCGCTCCCCGGCACCCGGCTGTCCGCGTCCGTCGCCGACGCGAACCCGCCGCCCTCCACCGCCATCTCCCGGTCCAGGTACTCCAGCACCTCGCGCGCCACCTCCGCGAACCGGGCGCGCCCCGTCGCCTGCGCCGCGTCCAGGTACACCGCCGCGAGCTGGGCGTTGTCGTAGAGCATCTGCTCGAAGTGCGGGACCTCCCACCGCTCGTCGGTGGAGTAGCGGTGGAACCCGCCCCCCAGCTGATCGCGGATCCCCCCGTTCGCCATCCGCTCCAGCGTGAACGCGACCATCCCCAGCGCGCGCTCGTCACCGGTGCGGTGGTGGTACCGCAAGAGCAGCTCCAGTCCGCCCGGCATGGGGAACTTCGGCGCGCCGCCGAACCCGCCGTGCTCGGGGTCGAACCGCCGCGCCATCGCCGCCACCGCGGCGTGGATCGCCTCCGGTCCGGGGAGATCGCCCGGCGGCGAGGGTCGAGAGAGCGCCCGGACGCGCGCGCTCGTCTGCTTCGCCAGCTCCAGCGCGCGGTCGCGATGGGTCGCGTAGAGCTCCGACAGCTCGCGCAGCACGCTGATCAGCCCCCTCCGAGCGCCCCGGTCGCCGTCCCGCGCCGGCAGGTACGTGGCGGCGAAGAAGGGCTCGCCGTCCGGCGTGAGCACCAGCGTCATCGGCCAGCCGCCGCCGCCCGAGAGCGCCATCACCGCCTTCAAGTAGTGGTCGTCCAGGTCCGGCCGCTCCTCGCGGTCCACCTTCACCGGGACGAAGCGCGCGTTGATCAGCGCCGCCACCTCCTCGTCCTCGAACGACTCCGCCTCCATCACGTGGCACCAGTGGCAGGTGGCGTAACCGATGGAGAGGAACACCGGCCGGCCGTCGCGCCGCGCGCGGGCGAGCGCCGCCTCACCCCACGGCGACCAGTCCACCGGGTTGTGCGCGTGCTGCCGGAGGTACGGGCTGGCCTCGAACACCAGCCGGTTCGTGTGGCGATGGCCGCTCTCCGGTCCGGCGCATCTCGACGCGCACGCCGCGAACAGGAGCGCACCGGCAACCCTTGGAATCCATTGATGTAGGCTGATAGGCAACTTTGTGTGGTGAAGTCTGATAATTCAAGATAGAGGTAAGCAGTACGAACGCCCAGCGTATCAGCCCCCGAACCTCGACTCCGTAATCAAACCTGACACAACCTCCCGGTACGACTCCGGATAATCCGCCCGCCGCTGGATTGATTCAGCGGTCAAGGCACTGGAGACTTCATGGGAATCGGAGGCATGAGCGGTTCGCCGCGGGTGCTGGCGCGGTTGGACGTCCCGGAGCTCGGGGACGAGGAGGCGAGCGCGTCGCCACCGCTCGAGGACCCGAATGGATTCGAGGGGTCGGCGTCGGATCCGACCCCCGTCGACTTGCAGGGCGCGCCGCAGGGTGACTGGGCCGCCGTCGCCGCCGCGAGCCAGGGCGATCTCTGGCCCACGTCGGAGGCGGACCCGGCCACTCTCCAGCCTGCGGCGCGTCCACTCTCCGCCATCGACCCCGGCAAGGTGGGGGTGGTGCTGAACGACAACCCGGCGCAGCTCCCGTCCGGGCAGGAGCTGAATGACCTGGGCGTGACCGGCGCGCGCATCACGCTCTCGGGAGCCAACTTCAATTCGGATACCGCCGGCCAGTGGCAGGAGCGGCTGCAGGACTACCGGGACCACGGCATCGACGTGATGCTCAACCTCCCGCGCGAGTTGGACGGCTCCGGGACCTTCCCCGACCCGCCGGCGAAGGAGGTGGTCGGCGCCGACGGCCAGGGGAATCCCATCTGGCGCGTGGCCTCCTCCGACCAGCAGCCGCAGGAGTGGAAGGACGCGTTCGACGCGTGGAAGCGCGACGCGTACCTGCCGCGGGTCCAGGAGGTGCTGGACCAGGTGGGCGGGTACGCCAGCTCGCTGGAGATCTGGAACGAGCCGGACGAGCAGGCGAACCGGGTGGACTACTCGCCGGGGCTTCCGGCCGGGCAGTTCGGCGAGCTGCTCCGCGACGTCTACGGGATGGTGCACGGGCCGGACGCGGATCCGGACTGGCCGGCAGAGGACGGGGCGCCGCGGATCGTCACCGGTGGGTTGGACTCGGGGCGGACGGACTGGCTGGACGGGGCGATGGTGGACGGGAAGCTGTACGCGGACGCGCTGGGCGTGCACCCGTACACCAAGCGGCCGGATGAGAATTACGACGCGGACGAGCCGTGGAACTGGACCGGCACCGCGGCGGATATCGCGCGCGACTACGGGAGGTTCGGCAAGCCGCTGGACTTCACCGAGGCGGGGGACCGCCGTGGCTTTGGGGATTACATTCCGGCGTTCGCGGCGGCGGCGGCCCGGGAGGGGAACCTGGACCGGACGTACTTCTTCTGGGGCGACCCGTACGACGGCGAGTTCGGCCTGACCGCGGGGCGGGACGAGAGCGGCCAGCCCATCTACCGGGCGGGCGCCGCGGAGCTGCAGGAGCGCCTGAGGGAGTGGAACCAGCCGACCGAGGAGGCCGGCGTCGAATAGACTGCCGCGCTCGGTGGCGAAGTTCGGACCCTACGAGCTGCTCCTGAGGCTGGGCACGGGCGCCACCGCCGAGGTCCACCTGGCCACCGGCCCCAACCGCGCCGGGGCCACCCTGTTCGCGCTCAAGGTGCTGCTGCCGCACCTGTCGGAACGGACGGAGCTGAAGGAGCAGCTGCTGCGAGAGGCGAGGCTGGCGTCGTCCATCCACCACCCGAACGTGGCGGAGGTGTTCGACGTCGGGGAGGCGGAGGAGCGGGCGTACCTGGCGATGGAGTACGTGCGGGGGAGGCCGCTGTCCGCGCTGCTGCGGAAGATCCGAGAGGCCCCGGGCGTGGAGGGGCTGAGCGTGGCCGAGGCGTGCTTCGTGGTGCGGGAGGCGGCGCTGGGGCTGCATGAAGCGCACGAGGTGGTGGACGCGCGGAGGCGGCCGCTGGGGTTGGTGCACCGGGACGTGTCGCCGCAGAACGTGATGGTGCGGGAGGACGGGCGGATCAAGGTGGTGGACTTCGGGTTGGCGAAGGTGACCGCGTCGGAGGAGGCGATCGCGTTCACGGTGGGTGGGCCGGGGATCAAGGGGAAGATCCCGTACATGCCGCCGGAGCAGGTGCGGAACGAGCCGCTGGATCGGCGGGCGGACGTGTTCGCGGCGTGCGCGGTGCTGTTCGAGCTGCTGTGCGGGCGGCGGTTGTATCCCGGGGAGACGGAGGCGGAGCTGATCCAGCAGGCGCTGGCGCTGCCGCTGCCGGATCCGCTGAAGCTGGCGCCGGGGTTGCCGTCGGGGTTGGTGGAGGTGCTGCGGGAGGGGCTGGAGCGGGAGGCGTCGCGGAGGACGGCGAACGCGGCGGCGCTGGCGGAGGCGCTGGGGCGGTTCGTGTCGGAGGACGCGAAGGGGGACCTGGCGCGGAGGATGGAGCGGTTCTTCGACCCCATGCCGCGGACGGTGGACGAGGCGAGGATGGCGGCGATGGCGCAGCGGACGTCGGGGCAGCCGCTGGGCGCCGTGCGGCAGATCACGAGGAGCCGGCCGGGGACGGGGGACGCGAAGCCGAGGACGCCGGATGAGCAGGAGCGGACGACGCTGGCGGCGGCGTTTCCCACGCAGACGATCTTGAAGACGGACCCGGCAGGCACGGATCCCTCGGCGACCGCGCCGCACGTGGTGAAGGGGGTCGAGGCGATGGTGCTGTCGAGGGAGGTGGAGCTGCCGACGGTGGCGGAGATCCCGCCGCCGGAGCTGCCGCTGATCCAGGGGGAGGTGACGGGGCCGGTGTCGGACGCGGCGAGACTGCAGGCGCTGATGGAGGATCCGACGCGGCTCGAGCCGGCGCTGGATCCAGTGTCGGATCCGGCGCCCACGGCGCCCCGGTCGATGGAGGTGACGGCGGAGCGGCCGCTGGATCCGACGGCGCCGAGGTCGGTGGAGGCGACGGTGCCCAAGCCGATCGCGGTGCCCGTGGTGCCGGTGCGGCAGTACCAGAGTGAGGAGCACGAGGAGCCAGAGCTGCCGTCGTTCGGCGAAGGGCGGTCGTTCGACTCGTACGGGGAATCGCCCTCGGCCCAGGAGTCGCCATCGTTCACGCCGACGCCGGCCGCCGCGCCGCCGCCGCTGCGCCGGCGGGTGTCGCTGCGGAGCCTGTCGCTGGCGGAGATCCAGCAACTGCCGATGCTGTCGCGGCTGACCACCCAGCAGACGGTGATCGCGCTGGCGGCGGTGGCGGCGCTGGGAGGGCTGGGGGTGGGGTTCCTGCTCAAGCAGCTCACGACGGATGACCACCCGCGGCGCGCCCCGGTGGTGGAGCGCGGGGAGTCAGGGCCGGTGGAGCGGGCGCCGCTCCCGCCGCGGGTGGCGCAGGGGCCGCGGGGGCAGGTGGTGATCCTCGCGGACCCGATGGCGGTGGTGACGGAGAACGGGCGGGAGCTGGGGACCACGCCCTACGTCGGCGAGCACGCGGCGGGATCGCACCAGTTCCTGCTGCGGGCGGTGGATGGGGTGGGGACGGCGCTGGTGGAGATCGACGTCCACCCGGGCGAACAGATCACCCGCCGCGTCACGCTACGATAGCGGCGGCCACTCCACGTCCCTGTGATCTCACGCGTCCCAAGCTGACCGGCCGTCACTGCGGGTGCGACGCCTTCCACGCGTCGACCTCGCGGATCCGGTCCGCGTTCTTCAGCTCCGAGTACGTCGCCGACGCCGCCTTCACCAGCTCCCGGGCGCGGGCCCTGTCCTTCCCCACGTCCCACAGCGCCCGCGCGGTGAGGAACCGCGCGTCGGCGAGGTCGCCGGGCGGAATCCCCTTCGACTCCTCCCGGATCTTCAGCGCCTTCTCCGCCATCCCCAGCGTCTCCGCCGCGCGCCCCAGCTTCAGGTCCGCGATGGCCACCGCGATCTCCGCCAGCGCAATGTCCCGGTGCCCCGCCGGCAGCGCCTTCTCCCGGATCGCCAGCGCGCGCTGCGCTGCCTCCAGGCCCTCCTTCGCCCGTCCCAGCTCGACCAGCACCGACGACTCGGTGGCCAGCGACGCCGCCACATCCGGGTGGTCCGGCCCCAGCACCTTCTCCCGCAGCTTCACCGCGCGCTGCATGATCTCCAGCGCCGCCGGGTAGTCCCTCATGTCCCCGTGCAGCGCCCCCAGGTTGTGCACCGCCGTCGCGGTGAGCGGGTTCTCCTCCCCGTACGCCGCCGTCATCACCTTCAACGTCCGCTCGGCGTACGGCAGCGCCTCCTTGAACTTTCGCTGCGTCGCGAAGAGCGCGGTCAGGTTGTTGAGCGAATACGCCAGGTCCGGATGCTCCGGCCCCAGCGAGCGCTCCCGGATGGACAGCGCCTGCAGGTGCAGCGGCAGCGCCTCCTCGAACTTCCCCGACGCCTGGTTCAACGTCGCCAGAAGGTGCAGCGCGTTCGCCGTCTCCGGGTGATCCGGCCCCAGCACCCGGCGCCGCAGCTCCAGCGACTTCTGGTCCGCCTCCATCGCCCGGTCGAGCTTCCCCATCCGGAAGTAGCAGTTCGCCAGGAAGTACTCGGCGGTCGCCGTCTCCACCCGCTCCTCCCCCAACACCCGCCGGTCCAGGTCCACCACCTCCTGCACCACCGCCAGCGCGTCCGGCCACTTCCCCTCCGCCAACAGCAGCCGCCCCTCGGTCAACCGCAGCTCCGCCGCCAGCGTCTCGCGCCCGCCCATCCGCGCCAGCGTGGCCTTCCCCATCGCCAGCGCGTCGTGCGCCGCCTCCCACCGCGCCTGCCGCAGCCCGGCCACCGCCGCCAGCCACGACCACGCCCGCGCCCCCACCTCGTCGTCCCGCCCCTCCTGCGCCGCCAGCGCCGCCGCGGTGAACGACCGCTCCGCGCCTTTGAAATCCCCCGCCCCCTCCTGCAACTGCCCGAGCAGCTGCTGCGCGTCCGCCACCACCGGCGCGTAGCCCAGCGCCGCCGCCTCCGCCGCCGCGGCCTTCGCCGGCTCCAGCCCCTCCTTGAACCGGGCCGCCAGCAGCTGCGCCTTGGGCGCCGCCAGCTTCTTGCGCAGCGCCTCCACCTTCGCGCGCGCCGCCGCGTCCTGGGGCGGCGGCACCAGCGCGGTCAGCGCCGCCAGGTCCGCGCACCCGTCCAGCGCCGGGAGCCCGGCCACCGCGTCCACCGCCTTCTGCGCCACCTGCGCGTCCGCCGCCTTCAGCACCGACACCAGCGCGGCCAGGCTCTCCAGCCGCCGGTCCAGGCACGACTGCCGCAGCGCCAGCGTCGACTCCGGCGCCTCCCTCCGCAGCCGCGTCGCCTCGCACGCCTCCTGCCGCATCCGCGCCCACGCGCTCGAGTACGCGTCCAGCTGCCGCGACGCGGTGCGCGCCGCGTCCGCCGCGAACGGCTTCTGCACCGCCGCGAACGACGCCTTCACCGCCTCCCGCTGCGCGTCGTCCCACACCCCGGACAGGTGCTGCTCCATTCCCGCGCAGACCCGCAACCGCCGCGCCGCCACCTCGTACGCCGCGCCCGCCGACGCCAGCACCGCCACCACCACCCCCGCGGCCACCATCGCCCGCCGCCGCCCGCGCATGGGGTCGGCACGCAGCGCCGCCAGCACCTCCCGCATCGACCCGAACCGCGCCTCCGGCTTCAGCTCCACGCACCGGAGCGCCACCTTGCGCAGCCACGCCGGCACCGCCGTCCCGTGCGGCGGATCCTTCACCTTCCACTGCTTGGGGTCCGGCGGCCGGTCCGGGCCGAACGGCCGCTCCGAGTACAGCGCCTCGTGCAGCGTCACCCCGAACGAGAACTGGTCGGACCGCCCGTCCGCCTCGCCGCGCTCGAGCACCTCCGGCGCCATGTACGCCGGCGTCCCGTGCACGAAGCCCACCTCGGTGAGCTGGCTCTGCAGCACGCTCGACGACGGCGAGGGCCACGCGCCGCGCGAGTCCGTCTCCCCGCCCCCGCCCGGCGCCGGGTCGTGCGCGGCGCGCGCCAGCCCGAAGTCCATCACCTGCACCCGCCCGTCCTCGCCGATCAGGATGTTGTCGGACTTGAAGTCGCGGTGGATGAGCCCCTTGGCGTGCGCCTCCGCCAGCCCCTCCCCCGCCGCCTCGAGGATCCGCAGCGCCTCCGGCCACGGGAGCGGTCCCGCCTTGAGGCGCTGGCGCAGGCTCTTCCCCTCCACCAGCTC
>Ga0134122_10003378_pt1 | contig 11850 bp, 6 predicted proteins | sample KB302_FD_96461 | JGI IMG/M metagenome (GOLD analysis project Ga0134122, IMG submission 96461) | Terrestrial soil microbial communities without Nitrogen fertilizer from Kellogg Biological Station, Michigan, USA - KB3-0-2 | ecosystem: Environmental > Terrestrial > Soil > Unclassified ...
CGATGTTCGGCGACAGGGTGACCCGCTGGAGGTAGTCCTCGCCCGAGGTCGGGGCGTCGAAGTGGATTACGCTGACCGTGCCTTCGACCCCCATGCCGCGGGCGGCGACATCGGTCGCGACGAGCGCCCGCAGGCGCCCCTCGTTGAAGCTCGCAATCGCCGCGGCGCGCTGGCCGGGCGAGCGATTGCCGTGAATGCGATCGCAGACGATGCCGTTCTTGGCCAGCAGCTCGGTCAGCCGGTTCGCCCGATGCTTGGTGCGCGCGAAGACGACGACGCTGCCGACCACGTCGCGGCGGAGCAGCTCGAGCAGCAGGGGAGCCTTCAGCTCTTCGCGTACCTCGTAGGCCGCCTGCTCCAGGTTCTCGGGCAGCTCCGGCGGCCGCGACTGGCCGATCTCGGTCGGTTCGCGCAGCAGCTGATGGGCGAATTCGGTAACCGGCGCGGACGGCAGGTTGGCGAAGATGATCCGCTGCTTCGGAGCCTCCGGCAGGCGATCGAGCGCCGCGACCAGCTCCGGTCCGAGCATTCGATCGACCTCGTCGAGCACCAGGACCTCGACTCCGGCGAGCAGATCGGGCAGCCGTTCGAGCGTTGCCGGCAGCGCCGTGGGGACCGCCACCAGAAGGTCGAAACCCGCCGCCAACTGCTCGTCGGAGTCGCCGCCGTCGCAGACCGCGAAGATCCGCAGGGTGCTCTTATGAGCGAACGCACGCGCCTTTTCGCGGATTTGGATCGTCAGCTCGCGCGAGGGGGCGAGGATCAGCACCCGACCGGTTTCCGTCGCGGGCGTCTCTGTCGCAGGCGCCGCTTCGGCGGAAACGGCTTCGACAGTTTCAGCGGCGGCGAGGTCCGGGCTCTCCGGACTTTCCGGGCTTTCCGCGGCGGCCTCGCCGTCTTCGGGAGCGATCTGCGGAGCGTCTGCGTCCGTGGCAACGCCCGGGGGAGCGTTGCGGGCGATCAGTCCGTGCAGGACGGGCAGCAGATACGCGGCCGTCTTGCCACTGCCGGTGGCCGCGAGGGCCATCAGGTCGCGACCGCCGAGGATCGGCGGCAGGGCGTCCTTCTGCAGGTTGGTCGGATGGGTGAGGCCTAGGTCCCGAACCCCTTCGAGGAGGTCCGGATGCAGTCCGAACGAGGAAAACGGCATACGGAGATTCCGCCTTTTCGTTGCCGCGCACGCCGCATGCCTACCAGGGAGGCGCCGGGGTGCGCACCGTTGATTCGCTACAATTGATCTCGAAACGTCTGATCTCGAAACGTCTGATTTCGAACTTCAGGTCTCGAAACGGCTGGTCCTTATAACGTCGGTCCCGAAATACTTGGTGGCCTCACCAGAAGAGACCCCCGTTCCAGGCTCTACGGCCCTGGTTCTTACTCCCGGGCCATGGAGCGGATCGGGAAGATCCGGGCGCCCGTGGCGTATACGGTCTCACAAAACGCCCCTTCTGCCAAGCTCCCCCCGATTTTGACGGCGGCCCGGGTCCCCGCTGGTAGTCTCGCGGGCATGACGTTTCAGATTTTCCTGGTCCTCGCCCTGCTCGCGACCGCGGTCGTCGTGTTCGCTTTCGAATGGCTGTCGGTCGATGTCGCGACGTTGATTTTGCTCTCGATCCTGGTCCTGTCCGGGGTGCTCGACGTCAAAGAGGCGTTCGCCGGATTTTCGAACGAAATCGTGATCATCCTCGCCGCGATCTTCGTCCTGTCGGACGGGCTGATGCGCACCGGCGTGGTCGATCGCGCCGGTTCCTGGATTTATCGCCACGCGGGCGGCAGCCCGACCGGCATCGTGATTTCGGTGATGCTCGTTACATCTTTCATGTCGGCATTCATGAACAACACGACGACCACCGCGGTGGTGCTCCCCGCGGCGCTCGGGGTTTGCAAGAAGAGCGGCATCGCGCCGAGCAAGGTGCTGATCCCGGTGGCGTTCGCCTCGATGCTCGGGGGGACCTGCACGCTCATCGGCACCTCGACCAACGTCGCCGCGAGCGCCTTCTTGAGGAGCGCCCACATGGAGCCGTTCGGCCTGTTCGAGTTCCTGCCGGTGGGGCTCGCGGCCTGCCTGATCGGAACGCTTTGGATGGCGTTCATCGGGCGGCGTCTCCTGCCTACCCATGCCGAAGGGAGCCTGACCGAAGAGTATTCGGTGCGCCAGTACCTGTCCGAGCTGGTGGTCACCGAGCGCTCGCCGTTCGCCGGCCAGACGCTGCGCGACGTGCCGTTCACCGAGCTGGAGACGACCGTGCTCGCGATCGTCCGGGACAGCCGGAAGTTTTCGCCCGATCCCGATACGCAGCTGCGCGCCGAGGATCTGCTGATCGTCAAAGCGAGCCGGGAAGGCCTGCTCAAGGTGAAGGACACGCCCGGGTTGGAGATCAAGCCCGATTTGAAGCCGGACGACATCGACCTCACCAGCGAGACGATGAAAGTGGTGGAAGCCGTCCTGATGCCGCAATCGAGCCTGGTCGGCCGGTCGATCAAGGAGCTCGATTTCCGGCGTCGCTTCGGAGTCACGGTGATCGCGCTCTTCCGCCAGGGGCACGCGCTGCCCGAAAAGCTGGGCACCCTGCCGTTGCGGATCGGCGACGTGCTCCTGCTCCAAGGGCGCTCGCTGCGATTCGCCGAGATCGCCGACAACGCCGATCTCTGGATGCTCCAGGAGACCGAGCACCGGCCGGCGCGCACCAAGTCGGGCCTCGCGGTGATCGGCCTGTTCGTCGCCGCGCTCGCCGCCTCCGGATTCGGCCTGATCCCCCTGCCGATCGCGTTCCTGCTCGCGGCGGTCGGGGTCCTCCTCCTGCGCATCGTCACCCCGGAAGAGGCGTACGGCTTCATCGATTGGCGGCTGATCGTCCTGATCGCGGGGATGACCGCGTTCGGCACGGCGATGTCCAAAACCGGCGCGGCGGCCTACCTGGCCGGGGTGATCGTCCACTGGACCGCGCCGCTCGGGATCGGCTTCCTGCTCGCGGCCTTCACTCTCCTCACCGTCCTTTTGACCCAGCCGATGTCGAACGCTGCGGCGGCGTTGGTGGTGCTGCCGATCGCTATGCAAACGGCGGCACAGGTGCACGCCAATCCGCGAACGTTCGCGGTACTGGTGACCCTCGCGGCGTCGCTCTCATTCCTGACGCCGTTCGAGCCGTCGTGCCTGCTGGTCTACGGCCCGGGCAAATACCGCTTCAAGGATTTTCTGCTCGCCGGCCTGCCGCTCACGGCGCTGATGGTCGGGCTGCTGCTCTGGCTCGTGCCGAAGCTTTGGCCGCTGAGGTGAACGCGCCTCAGGCCGGCGAGCTCTTCTCGGCCTTTTCGCTTTCGCTCTTCCCCTTCCGCGCCCGGGCGGCCCGGGCTTGGTATTCGCGGTGGAGCAGACCGTAGATCACGGCTTCGTGAGCGCGGGCGGCGGAGCGGATCATGCGGTTGACGTGCATGTGGATCAGGCTCCCGGCGAGGTCGATGCGCTGCAGCTCTCCCGCGGCTTCCAGGCGCGCCAGCTCGGCCAAGGCCGGGGCGGAGCGGCGGGAGCGCTCGGCGAGAATCGCGTAGCCGGGGGCGAGCGGATCGTCCTCCGCGGGTTCGGGGGCGAGCAGGGCGGCGAGGCTCTTCTTTTCGGCGCGGAACTTCTGGTCGATCGAAACGTCCAGGCTCTTCTGGCCGCCGAACTCCTTGGCGAAGTTTTCGCGCATCACGCCCATCAGGGTGATCTTGCGCTCGTCCGCGATGCCGAGATCGGCGAGGATCGCATCCGCGCCGCGGAACGCCAGGCGCCAGCGGGCGTCCGCCCCCTCGTCCCCTTCGAGCGTCTCGACGATGCCAAGGCAAGCTTCGCTGTCGAAGCCGAACAGCCGCTCGCAGACCGGCATGCCGAGCGCGCCGCCGTAACGCTCGATCTCGCGCTCGTAGGTGTCGAGCTGGATCTTCCAGGCGCGGCCGTCGGCGAGAAGCGGAGAGACCGCTTTTTCCAGCCGCGGCAGGGCGTGGAGCAGCAGGGTGTGGGGATCGCCGTGCAGGCGGAGCCGCAGATGCCATTCGGGATCGCCGTAGCGGATGAAGAACCAGGAATCGACCTCGCCCGCCGCCAGCGCCTCGCGCATCGCCGGGCCGACCGCATCGCGCAGAATCCCGTCCGCGGTCGAGCTGCCGGTGTAGATCTTGAGGTACAGCCATTCCGAGCCGGGCGGGAAACTGCGCTGGAGGGCGGCGGTCGTTTTGGGGGCCGCGCCATTCGTCGTCGGCGCCGAGCCCGGGGCCGCCGCGCCGTCCGATTCTCCCTTCGGGGCGTCCGCCGCCTGCGCCGGAACCGCCGCCGCTTCCGGCCGCTTGCGGTCGTAGGGAACCACGATCTCGTGCAGGAACCGCCCTTCGGGTCCGGTCACGCAGAGCTTGTCGGTCCCCGGGAACAGCTCGTGGAGCATCGCCTGTTTCCGCTCCTCGATCAGATCGAAGAACGTGTCGAGCTCCAGCGGGTTCTCGAAATCGACCAGCAGCTCGTTGTCGCCGTCGGCGAGGGTCGCCAAGCGCGGGATCTTCCGCTTTTCGCGCCAGGCGCGCGCCGCGGCGAGCAGACCGGCACCCTTCGCCTTTTTGAGCGTCTCGATCTCCTCCTCGGTCATCCTCCAGGTCGCGCGGGAGAGGATCGTCCGGCCGAAACGCACGCGCGGCAGGAACGCCGCTCCGTCGAACGGCCCCCAGCCCCAGTAGAGGCCGGCCGCCACGTTCTGCGATTGGAGGGTGCAGAGGAAGCGATAGAGGCCCAGGCTGCCCATCGCGAAGTTGTGCGCCGAGGAGAGGCGCGGGATCACCTCGCGGCGCAGCGAACGCGAGCGGATGACGATCCGGTTGCCGTTCACCGTGACGTCGAGATCGGAGACGCCGATCTGCTTGTCGGCCGGCGCGCCGGAGCGGCCGAGGAACGGGATCTCGTACTCGCGCAGCACCGGCCGGGCGAGGATGTTGCCGATCCGACCCTGCGGCAGGTGGACCACCTCGGCGAAGATCGCGCCGGGCTGGTGCGCCTCCTCGGCGCGCAGGTGAGCGAGGGTCAGCCGGGTCAGCTCCGCGTCCGCATGGCAGAACCGGCCGAGCAGCCGGGCGCCGGACGGGCCGCCCGCGCCGCGCCAGAGCACCTCGAAGCGCCCCGCGTCCAGGTCTTCCTCCGACGCGGCGGAGAGCGTCGCCATCACCTGGAACGAATCGGGTAGCGGCGCGGCGTCGGCCACCTTGAGCTTCTCGACGTCGGCCTCGGTGACCTCGATCTCCATCGCCCCGGTGGCGAGCGCGGCTTCGAGCTTGCCGAGCATCACCCCTTGGAAGTTGCCCCACGGCACGGTCTGCGCGGCCGCCGGGCCGCCGAGTGCGACGCCCGCGAGCAGGGGCGAGGCCTCCGCCCCCGCACTGCGCGATTTCTCGTAGCCGATGCCCACCTCTTCATCCAGCACTTCGAGCAGCGGCACCCACCGGCCCTCGCCATAGCGCTCGCCGAAATCGCGGCGAAAATTGTCCAGCGCCTCCATCCGCGACCGGCCGAACATCTTGTGCAGCCCCTCGATTCCGCGGGAAAGCTCGGCGATCACCGCGGGCCCGAGCGCCGCCTCGGCGACCGGCTTGACCATGTCCACCTGGAACAGCCGCGACAGCTCGACCGGCGTCGGCAGTTCTTCCAGGCTGCGCTCGATCTCGCGGTAGCGCTCGGGATCGGAGCCGAGCCCCGCCGCGTCGATCGCCGCGATCGCATCGCGGGTCGCGAGAAGCCGCTCCCGCACGGTGTGGCCGATCGCGAGATCGGGCAGCACCGCCAGTTGATCGAGCAGATCGTGGATCGACTCCTGCCCGGTCACCGGCAGGCCGAAATCGGGCACCAGCAGCTGGCTCTGCACCAATTCGGTCAGATACTCGTCGGCGTCCTCTCGCGTGATCTCGCCGTCGGGGTCGGAATCGACCAGCGCCTGGGCGAGATCCTCGATCCGCGCGCCGCCTTGGGCGCGGGCGAGCGTTTCGTCGAGATAGGAGGTCGGGGTCACCGCGACCAGATGGTGCGAGCGGACTTTGCCATCCAGCCGCGCCTCGGCGTAGCGCATGCGCGCGGCGGCGTGGTACAGGCTGCTGTTGGGCAGGTAGGAGAGCGCGCCGCGGACGGTCGGGTCCTTGATCAGCTCCTCGACCAGGGCGAACAGATAGTCCATGTCGAGCCGGGTGTGCCGGTCATAGCGGTCCCGCGGAGCCAGGCGCAGCCGGCTCGGCTCGTCCGGCCCCACCAGGCGCCCCACCGAGCAGCCGGAGAACAAACCAAACGGCGTGGGCCGGGCGCACATCCGCAATACGTAGCGAACGAGAGCCCGCTCGGCCCGCTGCCCTTTCTTGCCCTCCGGCTCTTTTTTCCATACGTCGAGCCCCTCGGAGAGCGAAGGCGAAGCCAAAAACACCGACTCGCGCACCTCGGGCCGCTCCAACAGGGCGCGCAGCCGCTCCCGCAGCAGGGCACGATCGGCCGCCCAGGCCGCGGCGAATTCCTCTTCCGCTTCGGCCGACGTTGCCGGGGAGACGAGCCCCGCCCCCCAAGCCTCCAGCTCTTCGTACGGATACAGCGGAGTGCGGAAGGCAAAAAACCCAGACGGGGCAAAGGCAAATTCGGCAGCGGACTTCGACTTGTCTTTTTCGCGGCTCACGGTCGGGGGAAAGTATCATCGCCCGGCCGTTTGCTGGAATGCCTAGAATGCGCGGAAGCTCTTCGCCGGCCGGGCGGATCCGCCGAGAACGACCCTGCGGGCGGCGGCTCGGCTTGCCGTCGCCCGCGATCCCGATCTCTTTTAGTGAGATGCCGTACCCGCCGCTTTTTCCCGCGGCACGAAATCCTCGAACAGCGCCTTCTTGAGCAGCGACGGCGGCAGCAGGCCCTGGGCGAGGATGAAGTCGTTGAACCGCTGCCGGTTGAAGCTGGGTCCGAGCGTCCGCTCGACCTCCGTCCGCATCTCCATCAGGCGCTGATAGCCGCAGAAATACGCGGTCGCCTGACCCGGGGAGCGGAAGGTGTAGCGCTCGACCTCCTGGAGCGCCATCGCGTCGGACAACCCGACGTCCTGGGTGAGGACGCGGGTGGCTTCCTCCTTGGTGATCGTGCCGCGCTGGAGGCCCGGATCGAGCTGGGCGCGGGCGGCGCGCATCAGGCGGGCCTGGAGCGCCACGAGCTGGCCGTCGAGCGGCTCGTACGGCTTCGCCTCCGCCTCGGCGTAAAGACCCCACCCTTCGGCGTTGACGCTGTTGAAGGCGAACAGCGCGCGGGCGAGCGAGACCCCTTTTTCGACCAGCGAGGCGAACTGCAGCTCGTGTCCGGGGCGGCCTTCGTGCGCGGTCAATGTCCACGAGGCGGCGTCGAACGTGAAGTCGTCGAAACCGATCAGCTTGCCGTCGGCGCCGGGGATCCTGAGCGGCAGTACGAACTCGCCGATCTCGCCGGTGTTGCCGATCAGCCGCGGCGGGCGCATGTTGGGCGCCGGGGTCGAAGCGCTCTCCGCGGCGCTCGCGAGCCGAATGCGCATCGGCCGGTCGGGGAGGGTGACGATCTGGTGATCGCGAATGATCCGCTCGAGGTCTTTGATCCGCGCCTGATAGTGAGGCAGGATCGCCTCGCCGACGATCTGGTTCTTCTTCAGCTCGCGCATTACGTCGCGGTAGTCGGTCGCCGAGAACCCCTTTTCTTTGGCCACCAGGGGAGCGAGGGTCTGCATCTCGTTCTGGATCTCGCGGAACGACACCTCGGCGCGGGAGACCAGCTCGTCGACGGGCATGTCGACGCCGACCTGCTTGAGCGACAGAGCGTAAAGCTCCGGCGGCAGGCGGAAATCGGTGCGGGAGCGGGGCAGGACCTCCGCCCGGAGGAACGCCTCGTAGTCGGCGAGCTGCTTCTTGATCGCCGCGTAATCCTTTTCATAGCCCGCGATCTTGTAGGTGGCGAAGAGCTCGCCGATGCCGTCGGAGTAGGTCGCGGTGGTCTGGAACGCTTTTTCGATCTCGGCGCGGGTCGGTCCGATCAGACCGGGTAGCGCCAGACGGCCGCGCATGTAGTCGGCCGCCAGCACCGTGATCGGCTTGCCGCCGTTGGTGGCGGGGTCGAGCCCGGCGTATTTGTGCAGGCGCGCCACGGCGGCCTTCCGGCGTTCGGGCGCGACCTGGTCGTCGAGCAGGGAGCGGATGCCTTGGAAAACCAGCTGATGGATGTCGAAGAACGGCACGGCGAGACGCTCGTTGACCTCGGCGGCTTCGATGCCGTCCTCGGCCGAACCGATCAGGATCTCCAGATCCTGGCGGATCGCCGGATCGGTCTCCGCGGCGAGCCGCTTTTTAAGCTCGGCGATCCCGCCCTGGGTGGCCGCCGTCTGGCGTTCGACGAAGCCGGGGATCAGATCGGTGATCTTGTCGTCGTAGCCGTCGACGCCGAACTGGCTCGCGCCCTCGGGACCGAAGCGGGCGAACAGGTCGATCAGAATCTGGGCGTTCTCGTCGCTCTTGGCCACCCACGCGGGTTTGGCCGGCGGAGTGGTCTTCACCGGATCGGCGGCGTGGGCCGAGCCGGAGAAGACGGCGAGGCCGCCGACGAGCAGGAGCGCCGCGAAGTGGCGCGGGCGGACGGATCTGCGAGACGTATCGAGCACGAGGAACGCTCCTTCCGAAGAATCGAGGGGGACCGGACGGCAAGCCCGGCGTCACCACGATGTACGGCGGGGGCGGCGAAAAGATTTCCTTGGGCGTTCGACGCGGGTTTGGAACTTCTGCCGCCCGCCTTGCGTAAGGAGCCTTGAACCTTAGGAGACCCGACACCATGCGCCGCCTCGCCTTTCTCGTCCTCGTCCTCTTTCCCGCGATCGCCCTGCCGGCCCGCGCCGACCGGGATCAGATCGTCCGCACCTTCACCAAGACTCTTCCGGGCGCCGGGGTGGCGACCCTGGCTCTCGACATTCCCGTCGGTGAAATCCAGGTCGCCGCGGCCGACGGCCAGGATTTGCAGATAGAGATCCGCGTCACCTGCGCCCGCCATCACCTCGCCTCCTGCACCGAGCGGGCGAAGAAGCTGACCGTCACGGCCGACCGCTCGGGGAACCGAGTCCTCGTCCGCGTACCGAAGAGCGTGGGCTGGGGCCGCGGCCTCGGGGTCAAAGCCTTCGTCACCGCGCCGCGCCAGCTTGCGGTGAAGGCGGATCTCGGCGTCGGCGAGTTGCATATCGATGGCATCGCCGGCAACGTCACCGCCGATCTCGGTGTGGGCGAGGTGCATGTCACCGCGCCCGAGGCGGCCGTCCATTCGGTATCGATCGAAACGGGGGTGGGCGAGGGACACCTGATCGCCGCGGGCCGCCACTGGTCGAGCGAGGGGTTGTTCACTCGCGACATCAACTGGAGCGACGGCACCGGCCAGGCGCGAATCGCGGTCGATTGCGGCGTCGGCGAAGCCCACGTCGAGCTGGAACGCGGCGAACGCGTCGCCGCGAAACGGTAACGCGGAACCCGGCGGAACCGGCCCGGCGGCCATGCTAGACTGGGGGTCCAGTCGCCGAGGACACCCCAACCCAGCTCTACATCCGTCGGGTCGATCCGCTCATGATCGTCGAGAAGCGCCATCTGCCAGGTTTCACCGTGCTCAACGTCGAGGGCGTGATCAAGCTCGGCGAGAGCGCGCAGTTCTTCGCCCAGACCTTGGAGCGCGCCCTCGATCACGACCAGGGGCATGTGATCATCGATTTTTCCCAGATCAACTACATCGATTCGACCGGCATCGGCGAGTTGGTGGGATATCTCGGGCGGTTCCGCGATTTCCAGCGCGAGCTGATCCTGGTCAACCCGTCCGAGCGCATTCGCAAGCTGCTCCAGGTGGCACGCCTTGCCGAGCTGTTCCCGACCTACGACTCGGTCGATGCGGCGATCGCCGCGGAGGCGTGACGCTCCTGCCCGAACCGTCGGCCGTCGCGCCGTCTCCCTTCGTTCCGATCGCCGCCGTGGTCCGGAACGGCCGCGCCGAATCCTGGGTTTTCGGCGCCGCCGCCGTCGCCGCCCCGTCGGGGCGGCTGGTCGCTTCGGCCGGAGACCCCGAGCTCGCCACCTACATTCGTTCGGCGGCGAAGCCGTTCCAGATCCTGCCTCTCCTGCTCGCCGGCGGAGTCGAGCGCTTCGGGCTTGAGCCCGCCGACTTGGCGTTGATCTGCGCCTCTCACGGCGGCCGGCCGGAGCACACCGGGCGGGCCGCGCGGCTGCTCGAACGGGGCGGCTTTACCGTCTCCGATCTGCTCTGCGGCGCTCACGTACCGTTCGACCCCGAGGCGGCGCGCGATCTCAAGGACCGAGGGGAAGAGCCGACCGCCCTCCACAGCAACTGCTCGGGCAAGCATGCGGGGATGCTCCTCGCCTGCCGGCTGCTGGGTTATCCGACGGCCGAGTACACCGCTCCCGAGCACCCTCTGGAGAGGAGCATGCTCTCGCAGATGGCGGCGCTCGCGCGGTTGGAAGAGAGCGCGATCGGCCTCGGCATCGACGGTTGCAGCATCCCGGCGTTCCATATGCCGATCGCCGCCGCCGCCCGTGCCTATGCGGCGCTCGCCGACCCGGCCGGCGCGGGCTTGGGACCGGAGCTGGCCGCTGCGCTCGACCAAGTGGCGGCGGCGATGGGCGCCTCGCCCGAGATGGTCGCCGGCCCGGGTCGCTTCACCACCCGGCTGATCGCGGCGACCGGCGGCCGGGTGATCGGCAAAGAGGGCGCCGAGGGGTTTTACGCCATGGCGGTGCGCAGCCCGTTCCCGCTCGGGTTGGCGTTCAAGGTCGCCGACGGCGGAGAGCGTGGCCGCGACGGCGTAGCTCTAGAGATGCTGCGCCAGATGGGCGCGCTCTCGGGCGAGGAGCTGGCCGCCCTCGACGACCTGATGAAACCGCCGATCCGCACCATTCGCGGCCAGGCGGTCGGCGAGGTCACCCCGGAGATCGAGCTGGTGGAGCTGCGGGTACCTGAAGCCGGAACGAGTCCCTAGGAATCGCGGCGCCCCTTGCCGCGTTGCGACAAGATCGGTTAGAAAGAGACCCTCAGCACAGATCTTCTCCTCTTTTGGAGGTTCCATGACCGTCCATTCGCCCGCCCTGCCAGAAACCGCCGAGACCCTCGGAGAGCTCCGCGCGCTCCTAGGAGACCGGCTGCTCACTGAAGATTCGATCCTTGACACCTACCTGTCCGATTTCGGCCGAATGGTCGAACGTCGCCCGGCCGCGGTCGCGCGCTGCACCTCCGCCGCGGAAGTGGCCGAGGTCATCCGTTTCTGCCGCAAGCACGGGATGCCGGTCGTCCCCCGCGGGCAGGCCCATACCCAGACCGGGCAAAGCACGGTGGACGGCGGGATCGTGATCGACACCGCCCTCTTAAACACGATCCACGAGATCGACGACCAAGGTCTTTACGCCGACTGCGGCGCCGGGGTGGTCTGGCGCGACCTGGTGAAAACCGCGATCGACCGCGGCCTGGTGCCGCCGACGCTCACCAACAACTTAGGGGTAACGATCGCCGGCACGACCTCGATGGCCGGGCTGGGCGTCGCGAGCTTCCGCAACGGCTCGCAGGCCGACAACGCGATCGAAATCGAAGTGGTCACCGGCGAGGGCGAGATCGTCGTCTGCTCGCACGAGAAGCACCGCGAACTGTTCGACTCGGTTCGCTGCACGCTCGGCCAGATCGGCATCATCACCCGGGTGAAGACCCGGCTGCGCCCGGCCAAGTCGACCGTGCGCCAATACAGTCTGGTCTACGACGACCTCAGCGCGTTCATGGCGGACGCCAAGAAGGTGATGGACGGAACGACGTTCGCCAGCATGGGCGGC
>Ga0134122_10003379_pt1 | contig 11847 bp, 10 predicted proteins | sample KB302_FD_96461 | JGI IMG/M metagenome (GOLD analysis project Ga0134122, IMG submission 96461) | Terrestrial soil microbial communities without Nitrogen fertilizer from Kellogg Biological Station, Michigan, USA - KB3-0-2 | ecosystem: Environmental > Terrestrial > Soil > Unclassified ...
ACCGACCGCGCGACGCTCCACTTCCGCTCCTGGTACCTTGCGCAGGTGCGGCCCTCGCAGCCGCGGATACCCAGTCTCGCCTGAGAGAGGGAATGTCGAGGACCAAGGGCAGCCGGAACGCGGACTACGGCGCCACCCGGGCACGACTCCTCGCCCGCGTCCGGCAACGGCTGGTCGAGGAGGGCGGCGCGACCGCCAGCTTCCGCGAGCTCGCCGAGGCGGCGGGCGTCTCCGTCCCCACGCTTCGCCACTACTTCGCCACCCGCGAGGAGCTCCTGATCGAGGCGCTGGCCGCGATGAACCGCGACGGGCTGCCCTATCTCCACGCCGTGGCCGCCGGCGAGCTGGGCCCGCTGGAGACGTCGCTGCGCTGGCTGGTGCGCGCGCTCGCCGAAGGGTGGAGGCGCGGGGTGGGGCGGATCCACGCCTTCGGGCTCACCGCGGGGATGGACCACGCGGAGCTCGGCCCCGCGTACCTCGACGAGATCCTCGAGCCCACCCTGCAGGCCGCCGAGGCGCGCCTGGCGCGGCACGTGGCGCGCGGCGACCTCCCGCGCTGCGACCTCCGCCTGGCGGCCCTGGAGCTCCTCGGCCCGGTGGTGCTGGCGCTCCTGCACCAGGGCCCGCTGGGGGGGACCCGCTGCCGCCCGCTCGACGTGGACGCGCTGGTGGAGGAGCACCTCCACCGCTTCCTGCGCGCCTACGCCGCGGATCGCGGCCCCGGGCCGGGCCTGGAAACGCCTCCGGCTACCCCTCGTATCGGGGGCCCGATCGGTCGGCCACGCCGCCCGCCGCGCCGCCGCCGCCGCCTCGCGCGCTCCCGAAGTTGAAGAAGCCGAGGTGGAAGCCGTTGCCGTGCCCGCCGAAGTCGAAGCCGAAGTTGAAGGGGCTGCGGCTGGAGCTGTTCGACGACGGCGTGGAGATCGAGGGCGACGGCGCCGTCTGCACCGGCGTCGTGAGCCCGGCTCCGCCACCGTAGGAATTGAGATAGCTCAGTCCGCCGCCGATCCCCGGCTTGCCGCCGCCGCCCGCGCCGTCGAGCAGGCCGCCGCCGAACCCGCCCCCGGTGTCCCATCCGCCGAAGTTCCTCGAGAACGTGTCCTGCAGGTTCAGCACCGGCGAGCGATCACCCACTCCGCCCGCCGCGCCGCCGAGGGACCTGAACATCGAAAGCCCTCCATCGGTCGCGCCCGGTCCGCCGCCCCACATGTTGCCCAGCTCGTTCGAGAAGTCGTTGAAGCCGGCCGGGTCCGGAGCCATCTGGAAGTCGCTCGCCGGGCCGCCTTGCTGGACCGCGCCATTCATCGACCCGAACACGTTCTGCAGGTCGCTCTTGAAGCCGTTCACCGCGCTGCTGACGTTCGACTTCAGGTCGTTGACCGCGCCCTGCACGGCCGCCTTGCCCGAGCCCAGCGCGTCCTGGATCTGGGCCTGGGCCGCGGTGACGGCCGGGGCCGCCGTGAAGCTGGACCCGCCGTTCGTCGGTACCCCACGGCCACCCCCGGACGCCTGCTCGAACACGTCCGGCGTCTGGGCCGGCTTGGGGGCGGCGCTGGCCTGGGCTCCAGGCTTGGCCTCGACCGCAGGCTTGGCGTCCGCCTTGGGGGCGGCGTCCACCTTCGGCGGCGCGGGAGGCGGCTTGGGCGGCTGCGACTGGATGGAGGCTGCCATGCGATGCACCTTTCGGACGGGAGACGGCTCGGCCGCCCCCGACTGCAAATTCCCGGCCTCGGCATCCGCTTCGCTTGCACCCTGTTGCCCCGCCGTGTTGCGCTCTCGCCCGGCGGGAGAAACCGTCAGCCGCGGCTGACACCGCGACGCGCATGCGCCATACACCCGATCCCCCCAGCGAGCCGACGGAGCCCTACCGCGAGGGCGAGCGCGAGCGCGCCGAGGCCGCCACCGGCCCCGATCAGCCGCAGCCGCCGGACCCCATCCACCGGGGCTCCACCATCGGCCGGTACCTGGTCCTCCAGCGCCTGGGGGAGGGCGGGATGGGCGTGGTCTACGCCGCCTACGACGCGGAGCTGGACCGCAAGGTGGCCCTCAAGCTCCTCCGCCCGACCCGGGACTCGGACGAGGGCCACGCCCGGCTCCTCCGCGAGGCCCAGGCCATGGCCCGGGTCTCGCATCCCAACGTCATCGCCGTCCACGACGTGGGCATGTACCGGGACCAGGTCTTCGTGGCCATGGACCTGGTCGAGGGCACCACCCTCAGCAAGTGGATCCGGCAGGAGCCCCGCCCCTGGCGCGAGGTGATCCGGGTGTTCCTGGACGCCGGCCGCGGGCTGAAGGCCGCCCACGACGCCGGCCTGGTCCACCGCGACTTCAAGCCCACCAACGTGCTGCTGGGGCGCGACGGCCGGGTCTTCGTCACCGACTTCGGGCTGGCGCGGCTGGCGACCGACGAGGACGAGCGCCCGCAGCGGTCGATGCCGAACCTGGGCACCGCGCCCCGCCGCAAGTCGCGCCTCACCTCGGAGGTGACGTCCGAGGGCGTGGTGATGGGCACGCCGCGCTACATGGCGCCGGAGCAGATGCGCGGCTCCAAGGTGGACGCCCGCGCGGACCAGTTCAGCTTCTGCGCCGCGCTCTACTACGGCCTGTGGCGCCAGCACGCGTTCGACCCCAACGACCTGGCCGGCGCCGCCGCCCGCGTCCAGGGGCACCCCACCGCGCCGGTCGACCCGGACAAGGTGAAGACGGACGTGAAGCTGATCGCCGAGCCGCCCTCCACCCCGCGCGTCCCCTCGGCGGTGCGGCGGGCGGTGCTGCGCGGGCTGTCGGTGGAGGCGGACCAGCGCTTCCCCTCGATGGAGCCGCTGCTGGAGGAGCTCTTCTCCGCGTCCAACCCCGCCTCGGCGCGCGCCGTCTACGGGCTGGTGGCGGCCACGTTGCTGCTCCTGGTGGGCGGCGGCACCTGGTTCGCCCGCGAGCGCGCCCGCGCCCAGGTCTGCACCGGCGGCGCCGCCGCCATCGCCGGCACCTGGAGCAACGACGCCGCCAACGGCATCGCCAAGCTCTTCCAGACCGCCGCCGGCGAGCACGGGGTGGACCAGGCGCGCCGGACGCAGCGCGCGCTGGACGCCTACGCCGAGCGCTGGGTGGCCGCGCACCGCGACGCCTGCGAGGCCACGCGCATCCGCGGCGAGCAGACGGAGACCATCCTCGCCCTGCGGATGACGTGCCTGGAGCGCAAGCGGAAGGAGCTGGCGGCGCTGCTGAACGTGCTCGGGCACCCGGACCCGGCGCTGGTGGACAAGTCGGTGGACGCGGCGCACGGCCTGTCCGGCGTGGGCCAGTGCCGCGACGTGGACGCCCTCACCGCGGTGGGCCGCCCGGACGACCCGGCGCGCCGGGACGCGGTGGAGCAGGCGGAAGGGCGGCTGGCGCAGGTGGAGGCGCTGCGCGGCGCCGGCCGCTACGCCGAGGGGCTGACGCTGGCGCGCGCGGTGCTCGAGGAGTCGCAGAAGCTGGGCTTCCGCCCGCTGGAGGCGCAGGCGCGCTTCCTGGAGGGCACGCTGCTGGACCTCAACGGCGACCTCAAGGGCGGCGAGAAGGAGTTGGACGAGGCGCTGTTCATCGCGGAGTCCGGCCGCGACGAGGTGACGAAGCTCAAGGTGGCCACCCGGTTGACCTACGTGGTGGGCGACCGGATGGGGCGCTCGGAGGACGGGGTGATCTGGTCGCGGCTGGGGAAGGCCACGCTGACGCGCATCGGCGCGGACAACTACCCGGACCTGGAGGCGGACCTCTGGAACATGGAGGGCAACGTCCACCTGCGCGCCGGGGCGTGGAAGGAGGCGGTGGAGGCGTGGAAGCAGTCGCTGGCGGTGGTGTCGAAGGCGGGCGGCAACGAGACGCGCCGCGTCCGCGCGCAGACCAACATCGCCACCGCGCAGAGCAAGATGGGGTTGCGGCGGGAGTCCATCGACAGCCAGCGCGAGGCGATCGCCGACTACGAGCGCCTGCGCGGCCAGGACCACCCCATCCTGGTGCGGCCGCTCTACAACATGGCGAACACGCTCACCGAGATGGGCGAGTTCAAGGACGCCCACGCCGCGGTGGAGCGGGCGCTCCAGCTGTCGGAGAGCAAGCTGGGCAAGGACAACGCCACCACCGCGGACGTGCTGGACACCTACGCCGCGCTGCTCCTGGAGGAAGGGCGCGCGGAGGAGGCGCTGGCGAGCTACCGGCGCGCGCTGGACATCAAGACCAAGCGGCTGGAGGCGGGGAACGCGCTCTTCGCGTTCACCTACGACGGGATCGGCCGGTCGCTGGTGGCGCTGGGCCGGCCGCGCGACGCGGTGGATTGGCTGGAGCGCGCGCTGGCGCTCAAGCCGGGCGACGACACCGTGCTGGCGGACATCGAGTTCGGGCTGGCGCGCGCGCTGTGGGCCGCCGGACAGGACCGCGCCCGCGCGCACACCCTGGCCCTGCAGGCCAAGCAATCGTTCGAACGTCTCCACTACGCGCGGCGAGTCGCGGCGGTGAGCGTCTGGCTGTCCGAGCCGGGGCGCAACTGAGCGGGTGGGGAGTGTGTGGACGCGTTATCGTGAGGCGATTGAGCGAGCGATTGGCTCAGCGTTCGCCCGAGGATCTCGCTGAGGAGGCCGCCGCGAAGGCGCTCGTGCCAGAGCTCGCGCGGGTACTCCGGGCAGCCGGAGCCAGGCGAGTCGTCTTGTTTGGTTCTCTGGCCTACGGTCTGTTTCGCTGCAGCAGCGACATCGATCTCGCGGTGGCTGGATTGACGGAGGGAGCGCTCGCGAGACTCGAGCGCGAGCTCACGCTCCTCGCGGGACGACCCGTAGAGCTCGCGAACCTGGATTCCGCGCCGCCGCCGCTCAGGGAGAGCATCGATCGATTCGGGATCGAGATCGGATGACCGTCACCAAGGTCGCCTTGGAGACCCTGGCGCTCGCACTCAAGGCAGATCTGGCGCACGCGGACAGGCACGCGAAGGCTCTCTCGAAGTGGACGATCACCGCTCCCGTTCAGGACGAGAAGTACGCAGCGGCGACGCTGCTCCATCACCTGTACGGCGCCATCGAGGCCATCGCCGAGAGGAGGACGATCTGGAACCCGCCCATCTCACCCCTCTCATCAAGAACGCCGTGGCGGCGTGGCCGCAGATCCGGGCCCATCTTGTTGGGTTCGCGGCATTCGTCGATGAGTGCGCCAAGGTTGCTCAATAGCCGGCGCGAGACGCACCTGATAGAAGCTTCCTCCAGCTAGGGGTGCCTCCTCGTGGGGGCTGAGACGGCCTGTGTGCGGGCCAACCCTTTGAACCTGACCCGGGTCATGCCGGCGGAGGGAAGCGCAATGAGCAACTCCAGTTCCTCGAAGTCGAACCGACTGCGCGTGGACGAGGCGGCCCTGAAGGGGATCAGCCGCGGCCCGCTGCCCGGATCGCGCAAGGTGCATGTTCCCGGCACGCACCACCCCTTCCTGCGCGTACCCATGCGGGAGATCGCGCTGTCGCCCACGCGCCACGGCGACGGGCCGACCGCGCGGCTGGAGGCCAACGCGCCGGTGACGGTCTACGACACCTCCGGCCCGTACACGGACCCGGAGGCGAAGATCGACCTCGAGCGCGGGCTGCCGCCCATCCGGGTGGAGTGGGTCGGCGCGCGCGGCGACACGGTGGAGTTGGAGCGGGTCTCCTCCGGGTACGGCCGCACGCGCGAGGAGGACCCGCGGCTGGCCGGCCTGCGCTTCGGGCACCGGCGGCGGCCGCGCGTGGCGAAGGCCGGCGGCAACGTCACCCAGCTCCACTACGCGCGGAAGGGGATCGTCACCCCGGAGATGGAGTTCATCGCCATCCGCGAGCGGCAGCGCGCGGAGACCGCCGGGCCGCAGCACCCCGGCGAGAGCTACGGCGCCTCCATCCCGAAGGAGATCACGCCGGAGCTCGTTCGCGATGAGGTGGCGCGCGGCCGCGCCATCATCCCTTCGAACATCAACCACCCGGAGTCGGAGCCGATGATCATCGGCCGGAACTTCCTGGTGAAGATCAACGCCAACATCGGCAACTCCGCGGTGACCTCGTCCATCGAGGAGGAGGTGGAGAAGCTGGTGTGGGCCATCCGCTGGGGCGCGGACACGGTGATGGACCTCTCCACCGGGAAGAACATCCACGAGACGCGGGAGTGGATCCTGCGGAACAGCCCGGTGCCCATCGGCACGGTGCCCATCTACCAGGCGCTGGAGAAGGTGGGCGGCAAGGCGGAGGAGCTGACCTGGGAGCTGTTCCGCGACACGCTGGTGGAGCAGGCGGAGCAGGGGGTGGACTACTTCACCATCCACGCCGGCGTGCTGCTCCGCTACATCCCGCTCACCGCCAAGCGCGTCACCGGCATCGTGTCGCGCGGCGGGTCGATCCTCGCGCGCTGGTGCCTGGCGCACCACCAGGAGAACTTCCTCTACACGCACTTCGAGGAGATCTGCGAGATCATGAAGGCCTACGACGTGGCCTTCAGCCTGGGGGACGGCCTGCGCCCCGGGTCGATCGCGGACGCCAACGACGCCGCCCAGTTCTCGGAGCTGAAGACGCTGGGCGAGCTGACCAAGGTCGCCTGGAAGCACGACGTGCAGACGATGATCGAGGGGCCGGGCCACGTCCCCATGCAGCTCATCCGGGAGAACATGACCCGCGAGCTGGACGAGTGCCACGAGGCGCCCTTCTACACGCTGGGGCCGCTCACCACGGACATCGCGCCCGGCTACGACCACTTCACCTCCGGCATCGGCGCCGCGCTGATCGGGTGGTTCGGCACGGCGATGCTCTGCTACGTGACGCCCAAGGAGCACCTCGGGCTGCCGGACCGCGACGACGTGAAGGAGGGCGTGATCACCTACAAGATCGCCGCCCACGCCGCGGACCTCGCCAAGGGGCACCCGGGCGCCCAGGCCCGCGACAACGCCCTCTCCAAGGCGCGCTTCGAGTTCCGGTGGGAGGACCAGTTCAACCTCTCGCTCGACCCGGAGCGGGCCCGCGCCTTCCACGACGCCACCCTGCCCGCCGAGGGGGCGAAGACCGCCCACTTCTGCTCGATGTGCGGGCCGCAGTTCTGCTCGATGAAGATCACCCAGGACGTGCGGGAGTACGCCGAGGCCCAGCAAGGGATGGCGCAGAAGTCCGAGGAGTTCCTCGAGACCGGCGGGGACATCTACCGCCCCAGCACCTGAGCCCCGCATCTTGTGCGAGGCCCGCCCTCGCAAAGTTTTCCAGGGGGCGGTGCAGCCGCGCGAAACGTCAGGCAAAATCACCGTGTACGCTTCTTGCTGAAGCGGGCCCCGGCATGCACACCCCCGCCGCGCGCGGAATGACGTTGATCGAGCTGATGGTGGTGGTGGCGATCATCGCCATCCTGGCCACCATCTCCGCGACCGCCGTGGGGCCCATGGTGTCCCGCTACCGGCAGATGGTGTCCGCGGAGGCGGCCTCGCAGATCGTCTCCCAGGCGCGGGTGGAGGCGCGGCAGCAGGGGCGCTGCTACCGGGTGCAGGTGACGGCGGCGGGGACGCCGGTGGCGCCGGGCACGCCCGGGGACGCGCTCCACGTCGTGCGCCGGAGCAACGCCGACTGCAAGACCACCACCCCGACGCTGGTGGCCGACGCGCGCTTCGCCGACGTGCGCCTGCCGGCGGGGATCCAGGCGCTGGTGCCCACCGCCTCCGCCGAGCCCGAGTTCCGCCCCAACGGCTACACGCAGAACGGGCTGGACACCGAGCTCCAGGTCGGGCCGGCGGGGGCGCCCACCACGCGGATCACCATCCGGAGCTACGGCCCGATCTGCGCCAACTTGATGTCCGCGGCGGTGACGTGCCCATGAAGAAGCGCGCCCGCGGCCACGTGCTGGTGGAGGCGATGGCCTCGGCCGCCATCCTCTTCTGGGCCATGAGCGGCCTGGTCGCCGGGCTGGTGGCGGGTTCGAAGCTGCTGGGCACGGCGTCCGCGGACCGCGCCGCCACCGACCTGGTGTCCGGCGAGGTGGAGCGGCTGAGGGCGCTCCCGACCAGCGACCCGGCCTGGGCGGTGGGCGCGGTGGACGCGGGCGTGGTGGGTCACCCCAGCTGGACGTTCATCCGGGTGGTGACGAATGACCTGGACACGGACGCGGGGTCGGTCCCGCTCACCTACCGGCACGCGGTGGTCGTCGTCACCTACGGCGCCTCGACGTACTCGGAAGAGGCGTTCAAGTGAGGCGCGGGCGCCTCCAGCCGCGCGGCTTCACACTGATCGAGCTGCTGGTCGGCGCCGCGGTGATGTCGGTGATCCTGGCCGGCGCGGCGATGGTGCTGCTGGCGGCGTCCCAGCAGCACCGCCGCGGGCTGGAGAAGGCGAACCTGGAGCGCGCCTGCAACCAGCTCATCGGCCAGATGGAGGCGGAGCTCCGGCAGGCGGGGCTGGGGCTGCCCAAGGGCACCCTGGTCGGAGGGAGCGTTCGGTTCCCGGCGGCCATCCTCCAGGCCAACCCCAACGACATCGTCTTCTTCGCGGACCTGGCCCGCCCCAACTCCAGCTTCAACGGGATCTCCCAGCTCTCGGACGATCAGACCAGCACCCTCCCGGACGGCGTGGCGGTGCTCAACGAGCTCAACGGCACCTGCGACGTCTACTCCGCCGGGGCGCACTGCCAGACGAACACCTCCAGCGCGCTCTTCTCCGGCGCCACGGACTGCGGGGTCGACTCGGCGTCCATCACCTGCCCGTGGGCGCTGGACAAGTACCAGGCGTCGGAGTGGGTGATGGTGGCGAACGGCAAGGGCGACTGGGCGGAGCTGCAACTCAGCCCGACGGTCTTCGTCAGCCGGCCGCCGCGGAAGTTCCTCCAGCTCGCCGGGGCCCGGCCGGGCGGGCTCTTCCCGGTGGGCATCCCCAACCGCGGCTTCGTCTCCACGCCGGACCGCGTCTTCTACGAGCTCAACGCCGGGACGGTGCGGCGGCAGCAGTGCTGGTCGCAGCTGGGCACGCCCATCGACCCGGCGTCGATCGTCGTCAAGCCGTGCGACGCGCCGGCGAACGGCACCGACTGGGAGGTGCGGGCGCGAGACGTGGCCGCGCTGAGCTTCGAGTACCGCGACGCGGCGGACGCGATCATCGCCGCGCCGGTGCCGGTGGCGGATCTCCGGAGGATCCGCCGGGTGGTGATCACCTTGTCGCTGCAGCGGGCGCTGAGCGCGGCGACCACGGCGACCGTTCGCGCGGACGCCACCGCCTCCGCCACGGTGCGCCTGTGAGCCGGACCCCCCGCGGGTACTCGATGCTGGCGGCGCTGCTGATCGTGGTGGCGCTGATCGCCATCGCCGCGGCGGTGGTGCAGCTGGGCGGGTCGGCCCGGCAGATCTCCGCCGGCGAGCGCGACCACCAGCAGGCCCTCGCCATCGCCGAGCTGGGCCTGGAGCGGACGCGCGCGTACCTGCTGCAGATGTCCCTCACCGACGTGGACTTCGACCGGGCGCTGGACCCGAACCTGGACACCACCTGCTCGCTGCTGTCGGCGCCGATCCTCACCCTGGGCGGCGGCCAGGCGGACGACCACCTCCCGCCGTTCACCGGCACGGGCGTGGCGCCGATCACCCTGACGGCGACGTCCGGGAAGACGTTCCTCCAGGTGCCCATCGCGGGCGGCTCGTACCTGGTCCGGATCGACGACAACGAGGACGACGAGGACGGCACCTTTTCGAGCAGCACCAGCAACAACGCCACCGGCGGATGCGTGGAGGGGCTGACGCTGCTGACGGCCAAGGAGAACCCGGTGCGGGACCGGGACCGGACGGTGATCGTCACCGTCATCGGGCTGTATCCGGGCACCGACCCGCTGAAGGCGCGCGCCACGCGCACGCTGCGCACGGAGGTCGGCCCCGCGAAGTCGGCGGGCATCTACGCGGGCGGCGACGTGAGCATGGGAGGGGCGAGCAAGGCGTGCGGGGAGTACGCGGACCTGTCGACCACCGGCAACATCCCCGGCGGGTGCCTGTGCGATTCGTCGTGCTCGGGAGGGCCGCCGCAGAACCGGTGCAGCACGCTGGGCCCGGCCACGTGCGACGTCAACGCCGCGGGGTCGTGCGGGGTCACCAGCCTGGGTGGCGGGACCTGCACGGCGGGCGCGGTGGTGCCGCCGCCGCCCAAGGTGGCGCCGTTCGATCCCACCAACGGCCCGCCGCCGTGCACCGCCGCGCCCTGCACGCCGTTCTATTACCTGCGCCACGACCTGGCGGTGGCCACCACCGTGTTCCAGTGGAACTACGCTGGGCTGGCGGACGGCGGCTGCACCAGGCCCGCGCAGTTCCCGCGGCTGTGCGCGCCGGGAGATTCGCTCCCGGATTGCCCGACGTGCTGGACGCCGATCTTCGCCACCGACGCCGGCCCCGGCTACGACGTGAAGTTCACCGAGGACTTCACGCGGACGGTGATGAGCCCCGGCCCGGTCACGGCGGGCACCACCATCTTCTGGAAGGTCACCGGCGGGCTGGCGACGACGACCGGCGGCTGCAACACCACGCCCGCCGAGTACCCCGACGCGGGGACCGGCTACGGCATCGGGGCCGACGAGATGCCCGGGAACACGTTCTCGTTCGAGAACCAGCCGCCGCAGGGGGTGTGGATCGTCGAGGGGAACCTGGCCACCAACGGCAACTCGCCGGACTGCGCTTCGCAGGACGGAGGGCGGATCAGCCTCGACGTGGTGGGCGACGTGACCGACAACACCAATCAGCTCACGCTGCTGCCCGCGTCGGCCAAGGGGTACTCGCTGCTGGCGGGGCGGGACATGCAGATCTCGACCGGCAACACGACGTTTTCCACCTGTGGCACCGGCGGCGCGGTGATGGTCCGCGAGCAGTTCGCCGGCGGCGCCAACGCCCACCTGGAGGCGCAGCTGATCGTCGGGAACCAGGCGGTGTGCTCCTCGACGCTGAGCGGGGCCGCGATCAGCACCAGCGGCAACTTCACCATCCACGTGTCGGGCTACCCGCTGGTGGAGACGGGCGGCGCGACGTCGACGCTGAGCTGGTCGGAGTCGGCGTTCTGAACGGTTGCTAGTGGAGCTGGTCGTTGGGCGGCGAGGGCCGATCCGGGACGACGCCCGCGCCCTCTACCGGGACGGCGTGGTGCGCGTCGACCGGCGGGCCCGAGAAGGGGCCGGAGCGCTGGCCCCTGGAGAGGATCCCCGGCTCACCGTCCAGCCCGAGCGCGGCGAGGATGGTGTGGTACAGGCCGACCGCCGCCATGTAGCCACCCATCACCGCCAGCGAGATCAGCGTCCACTTCAACGCCTGGGCCCAGATGAGGAAGGTGTCGCTCCCCGAGGTCCGCGACCACCAGAAGCCGATCATGCAGACGATCGCCGCGGAGAAGAGGGACGTCCCCAGGTAGCGCGAGAGCTTCGTCTGGCCCATGGGGCGGCCATAGCACGGACCGCGCTGTCCATGGCACAGGCGGCCCTGACAACGGCGTTGACGGCTGATGGGAGCGTGAACGCCAGTGAGGACGCGGGGTTGGGGGAGGCCGGCTGGTTGCAATGAGGGCGGGCATGAGCACCGCCTTCTACTTGCTGCTCCTCGTTGGACACCTGGGCGCCTTCGACGTCGTCTACTTCCACTGGTGGAAGTGCCGGCTGGGCGACCGGCCGGAGTGCCGCCGTGAGGTCCTGTGGCACACGGCGCGGCATCTCATCTACGGGCTGCAGTTCCTGTGGGTGGCGAACCTGCGGTTCCACGGGGCCGCGTTGATCGCGCTGGTGGTGCTCTACGCGGCGGACGTGTTCGTGGCCTGGGCGGACGTGTGGGAGGAGCGCGACAGCCGGCGCGCGCAGGGGGGGCTGCCGAGGGGCGAGTACTTCA
>Ga0134122_10003384_pt1 | contig 11843 bp, 10 predicted proteins | sample KB302_FD_96461 | JGI IMG/M metagenome (GOLD analysis project Ga0134122, IMG submission 96461) | Terrestrial soil microbial communities without Nitrogen fertilizer from Kellogg Biological Station, Michigan, USA - KB3-0-2 | ecosystem: Environmental > Terrestrial > Soil > Unclassified ...
CGATGCAATTGCCAAAGATCGATCTGCTTGACGCCGAGTTGCTTTAAGCTTTTTTCCGCCTGCGAGATTAAGTACTCCGGCCGCCCGAGCGGCACCCACTGACCCGGCCCCGGCCGCGTCAGGCCGCCTTTAGTCGCGATAAAGAGCCCCGCATAAGGACTCAATGTTTCGCGAATGAGCTTTTCCGACACGTCAGGCCCATAAGCGTCGGCGGTATCGATCAAGTTGATGCCAAGTTCCGGGACGCGCTTCAGCGTCCGAATGGCCTCGCCGCGGTCGGCCGGCTCTCCCCAGACTCCGTCGCCGGTAACGCGCATCGCGCCAAAGCCCAGACGATTGACCTCGACTTCGCCGCAGATCTTAAACTGGCCGGATTTTTCGGCTTGAGACGGCGCCGCCGAGCGGAGAGCAGTTTTAGTCATGGGTCTCAACCTTTCTCGCTATTCGACGACTGGATGTACACGTCGTCCGAAGCACATATCCTCATCTAGCGATGCTAGACGTTGTCCCGCGCCGGCCGCATGACAAGGGCGACGCGTTCAGCACTCAACCCGAAATCACTGGGCCGAGACGGACGTTCAGACGGTACGGAGATCGTGCAGCAGTCACCTGCTGATGCCAGGAGCAAGACAAAAATTGCAGGTGGCCACACGCCGCAGGCTCACGGCGTCCGGCGCGGCCTTTCGAACGCGATCCCGTCACCGCGATTCAGACTGATGCCCAGTTGCAGCGATTCGCCGATCCGTTGCGACCGGTCGATAAATAGCGCCGCCGCGTCAGGTGGGCACACCGCGCGAGCCGTTTCTGCAAACAATTGCAGCCACCGCGCGAAATGAGCACTGGAAATCTCGTCGATGGCAACGTGTACGGGCATCGGGCTCCCCCGGTAACGCCCGCTTTTCAACACCACCGACGACCAGAACGCCGCGAGTTTCGTAAGATGTTCGTCCCAATCGTCGACCCGGGCTTCAAAGACGGGACCTATCAGCGCATCCTGGCGCACGGCCGCATAAAAGCGATCGACAAGCGTCGCGATCAGGTCTTCGTCGATCCCGGCATCGCTGCCTGGAGAGTTGGGACGTGGCTCTTGCATGGCGTGGACCGTTGTCGACCGCTTCGATAAGATGCATAACGCTTATATCTTAATGTCGTCGGCGCCAGGGAGCAATGGGCTTGATTGCCCGTGCGGACGAGCGACGCCTCTGACCGTCCAATCCGCTCCTGAGCGTCTCGAACACTGGCTTGAAAAGGGGAAGCGACGTGCTGAAGACACGACTGACGGAACGCCTGGGTCTCAGTCATCCCATCATCTCGGCGCCGATGGCTTTTGCCGCGGGAGGTCGCCTTGCGGCAGCGGTTTCAGCGGCCGGCGGCCTCGGCCTCATCGGCGGTGGGTACGGCGACGGCGACTGGCTTGAAGGCGAGTTTCGCGCCGCCGGAAGCCAGCCGGTCGGTTGTGGTTTCATAACCTGGTCGCTACGCAAACAACCGGCGCTGCTCGACTTGGCGCTCTCCAAACATCCGGAGGCGATTCTGCTGTCGTTCGACGATCCGGCGCCGCTCGCCGAACGCGTCAGACAGCGCGGCGTGACGCTGATGTGCCAGGTCCAGACCCGGCGCGACGCCGAACGAGCAATTCAGTGCGGCGCCGATGTGATCGTCGCACAAGGCGGCGAAGCGGGCGGCCACGGCGAGAAGCGTGCGACGATGACCCTTGTGCCCGAGGTCGCTGACCTGATCGCCAAGACGTCTCCCGAAACGCTGCTCTGCTCGGCGGGCGGCATTGGCGACGGCCGGGGAATTGCGGCGGCCCTGATGCTCGGCGCCGACGGGGTGATGATAGGTTCGCGTCTGTGGGCCTCTCACGAAGCCAACGTCAGCGAGGGGATGCATCAAGCGGCTCTTAAAGCCAGCGGCGATGACACAATCCGCTCGCAGGTCATGGATCTGGCGCGCAAGCTGCCGTGGCGGACGCGCTACAGCGCCAGGGTTTTGAAAAACCAGTTCATCGAACGCTGGCACGGCCACGAGGCGGAGCTGATGACCGTCGCCGACGAAGAGGCCGCCAAATATCGCAAGGCGTGGGCTGATGGCGATCCGGAAAAGAGCAACACGTTCGTCGGTGAAGTCGTCGGCCTCATTCGAAAGATCGAGCCGACCGGCGAAATCATTCAGCGCATGGTGCAAGAGGCAAGTCTGCTTTTGCAGTCAAGCTCCAAGTACGTGGTCTCAAAACCCTGAGCTCATCGAACGTGTCGCGAGGCGATCAGAACGGTCGCATCGTATGCAGCGACGCGAAGAAAAAAGCGACGCCAAGGAGAAAGACAGCCGCCGAGCTGGCGATGCCGGCACCGCGGGCGATAGCTGCGCCCCAACGGCCGTCACCTCCAGCAAGTGAGATCGCGAGATTGCGCGAGCCGACGGTCAAAGCGGCGAGCGTCGACACGGTTATCGCAGTACCTAAGGCCATTGCGAACGTCGCCAGCACTCCGGCCCACAGCGCTCCTTGAGAGACGGCAAATGCAATGACCAGAAGTGCCCCCGTGCAAGGCCGGATACCGACGGAAAAAGCCAAGGCGAGGGCCCTTTGCCAGGAAAGTTCGCCGGCCAATTGCTCCGGGCCGGCGTAGTGGACGTGGCCACAGTGCCGATCATGCTCGTGAGCATGATCGTGAGGATCGTCGTGAGAATGGCCGTGTGACGCGTTGCCATGACGGTCGTGGGCGTGTGCGGCATGTGCCGCCGCCACGTTGTCGCCGCGCCGCGAAAACATCGGCAATGCCTGCTTGATCGATAGCCACGCGCCGAGGACGGCAACGCAGCCCCAACTCAGCGTCTCCAACCATGCTTCGACGAAGCGCGTCGCGAGACCGGTAGCTCTTGCAGCCAGATAAAGGCCGCCGACCAGCGTGATCGCCGACAGTGCTTGAACGAACGACGAGAGAAACGCCAGGAAGACACCGCGCCGCAGAGTTTGCTTGTCGGCAAGCATGTAGGACGAAATAACAGCCTTGCCGTGTCCAGGCCCGACGGCGTGAAAAATTCCGTAAATGAAACTTGCGAGCACCAGCGCACCGGTAGCCAAGGCGATGCTCGTTGTGTCCTTGAGATTGCGAACAGCACCGGTCATGTCCTGCGTAAATCGATGTTGCTCGAAAAGCAGCCACGACCAGGCGCGATCGACGAGACGTGTCGCCAACGACGGCGCCTCGGATGATTGCGCCGAGATGTCGGAGTGCGATCCGGCGGATAAGCCAAATGGAGATTTCGTGGCTGCAGAAGAATCGTTTGCTCGAGCCGGCAGTCCAATCAGCGACACCATCGCGGCGATCAGTAACGCTCCCGCTACTGCACGAGTGAGCAACCCGCTACGCAAACGATCAAAATCGTCGCCGCATCTCGACTGCCCCATGAGATCCCCCGTTGGTCGTCGCGGAAAACAACTTCCATCCCACTTAGTGGATGTTATATTATCGGATATCCATCGTCGGATTATGACCGGATCGCGGCGCCAAAATTACGTTGCGCGAAGGTCGTGATCGCGAATCAGGCAACCACCGCAAATGAAATTCAGGTCATTCGTAAGATATACCGGCTTGTTGATAGCGGCCGCCGGCGCGGCGGCGTTTGCCGATGGCGGTCCGACCGTCGAACAGTACGTCGCATCCACGAACGGAACCGCTTACATCGTTCCCACCGGCGAACTTCGCATCAACGGCTATCGCATGCGGTGCGGTACGCGAGCGACCGTCATCGACGACAATCTCGATGACTACGGGGCAGCGTATCCGGGCTTCATCATCCTGAACACGAAGTTGCTGCTGCGGCTGCCTCAGCCGGTCATGCTGTGGATCTATTCGCACGAGTGCGGACATCAGTTTCGCGGTCCCGACGAGGAAACCGCCGATTGCTTTGGAGTCCAGCGCGGCCGTCGCGAAGGCTGGCTCAACGAGCAAGGGTTGAATGACGTTTGCAATTTCATCGCTGCCGCAAAAGGCGACAACATGCATTTTGCCGGTCCGCATCGATGCGAGGCGATGCGCCGATGCTTTGCCGATCCGGCAGTCCACTGATGCTGCACGCGTTTACCGATTTGCGGAAACGGCAGGCCTAAACGAAGCTGCCGCTACTGCGTTATCGCTTCATGCCATCATCGGCCGGCAGTCAGGATCCGGCGATGGCCTTTGAAATAAGATCGACGTTGTAGCGGAACATCTTGGCGTACGTGGGCGCCGGACCATCCTCTTTCGACAACGCTTCGACGTAGAGTTCACCACCCGGTTCCGCGCCCGTCGCTTTCGAAATCTGCTGCACCAGACGGGCGTCGTTGGAGTTCTCGAAAAAGTACGTCTTCACTTTTTCCTTTCTGATCTGGTCAATCAGCTTTGCAATGTCGGCGGCCGAAGCCTCTGTCTCGGTCGAGAGGCCGACGGGTGACAGAAACGTCACGCCGTATTCCCTGCCGAAGTAACCGAATGCATCGTGACTCGTCAGAATTTTCCGCCGGTCTTTGGGTACCGTCTCGAGCTTGGCTTTCGCGTACGCATCCAGGTCTTTCAGGATTTTCGTGTATCGATCCGCGTTAGCCTTGAAGGTTGCGGCATCCGCGGGATCGGCAGCCGTCAGAGCCTTCTCTATGTTCCCGACCCACACTTCGATATTGACCGGGCTATTCCAGACGTGCGGATCGGTGATGGTCTTGCCGTCCTCGTCCATCGTCCGCGTCTTGATGCCTTCGGAGGCAATGACCGGCTTGCCGCTGTAGCCGGAAGCCTTGACCATTCTCTCGAACCAGCTTTCCAGCCCCTCGCCGCTGATGAACGTGACGTCCGCTGCCTTGAGCTCTCTCGCATCGTTCGGCGATGGCTCGAACTCGTGGGGATCGCCGTTCGGTCCAACAAGACTTTTTACATTCACGTGCTCGCCGCCGACTTGCTTCACGACATCGGCCAGCACGGTGAAGCTCGCAACCGCATTCAGAGTCTTGGCGGACGCGGGCATTGATGCGCCCACTCCAAACGCCGTTGACGCCAGAAGTCCGATTAGAACCTTCGTAGCCCTCATGGTCGGCTCCTTATTAGGCACCGTAGTGCGGACGCGGGAACAGCCGCCGCAGCGCTCCAGAGGGCGAAACGAGCAGCGACACGCCGTAGATGATACTGGCGGTGAGAATGATCGCGGGGCCCGAAGCCACGCCGTAGTGGAACGACGCCACCAATCCGAGATAACCCGAAATGACGGCTGTGCCGGCGGCCGTGACGAACATCGCCGGAAGGCTTTGCGCCCACAATCGCGCAACTGCGGCAGGCAGCATCATCAAGCCGACGGCCATCAATGTGCCCAACGCCTGGAAGCCGGCGACCAGATTGAGCACGACAAGAAACAAGAAAAGAAAGTGGTAAAGGGAGCCGCGACCCGCTACGGCGCGAAGGAAACCCGGATCGAAGCATTCCGCCACTAGCGGCCGATAAACCAAGGCCAGCATGATGAGCGTGAACGAGGCTATGCCGCCGACAAGATAAAGCGCCGTGGCGTCGATAGCGAGAATTGTGCCGAATAAAACATGCAAGAGATCGATGTTCGAGCCGCGCAACGAAACGATGAGAACGCCAAGGGCCAATGAGGTCAGGTAGAACGTCGCAAAGCTGGCGTCCTCGCGCAGCGCCGTTGTTCTGCTGATCAACCCCGATAGCAGCGCCACGCTAAGCCCGGCGATTAGACCGCCCAAGCCCATTGCCGGCAAAGACAATCCTCCGGCGACGAGAAATCCGACCGCCGCGCCGGGCAAAATCGCGTGGCTCATGGCGTCGCCGACGAGGCTCATCCTGCGTAACATCAGCAGAACCCCGATCGGCGCCGATCCAAGACCGAGCGCCAGGCACGCGACGAGCGCCCGCCGCATGAAGCCATAGTCGACGAATGGCGCGATGAATACCGAATACGTTGTCATGAGGCCACCGCGCGATCGTGCTCGCAGACCAGAGCGTCCTCATCCCAGCTTTCCGCCATCGCTCGGGCGCGAAGCAAATTGCGCGATGACATCGCAACGTCGGTCGGCCCCCAATCGATCGCTTCCCTGGCGAGCAGCAGCGTCCGCGGGAAATGAGCCCGAACCTGATCGAAATCGTGCAGCACCGCGATAACGGTGCGGCCGTCTTGATGCCAGCGGCAAACGATCTCGAGAAGATCGCGTGTCGTCCGCGCGTCGATCGCTGTGAAAGGCTCATCCAAGACGATGACCTTCGCGTCCTGCACCAATAGTCTTGCGAAGAGCACGCGCTGGAATTGACCGGCGGAGAGAGATCCGACTTGGCGGTGTCCGAAGCCATCAAGCCCCACGGCCATCAGGGCTTGCCGGGCCTTGGCGGCAGCTTCAGGTTGAACGCCGCGAAAGGCGCCGCTCTGCCGCCAGGTTCCGAGCAAAACGGTATCGGCGACTGTCATCGGAAACTGCCGGTCTATCTCGGCGGCTTGCGGCAAATATCCAAAGTCGCTGATCGCCAGGCCGCCACGGTCAATTGATCCCTCGGCCAACCGAATCTCGCCCATGATGGCTTTGAGAAGCGTCGACTTGCCGGCCCCGTTCGGCCCGGCAATCGCCGTCATGCTGCCCCGTTCGAACGATCCGCTAACGTGATGCACCGCCGGATGACGAGCGTAGGCAACGGTAATATTATCGAGCTTGATTGCGGTTTCGCTCATGGCAGCACCACGGCCCACAGAATGGCAAGCCAAAGACAAGCGATCACGCCGCTGACGACGCCAAGCCGCACGACGGAGGAGCGCGCCATCACCGAGGATTGAAAAGTATCGCCTAACGACATCAAAATCGATCCACTGGTAAAGCTGCCCCGACGTCTCGAATATAATATAACATCCCATAGCATGGCCACGGCGCTGTGGCAAATTTTCGTGCCGGGCACTCGAACACCGGGCTAGCCGTGAGTGCCGGACCATTTCACAAATCCGGACGATCACCCCTGCCGGACTTCGGCAAAAGAATGCCGGAACACGCGAACGCTCTCAGGGATCATCCGGCCCCATGCGGCTCGACGCGATCGCGCGGCGAGCGCTAGTCGCGAACGCCGCTGCCACCACCGCCGACTGCTATAGTAAAGAAATTTATCCGGTCGCCAAAGAGCCCACGCGCGTGCGCGTCGGTCCCCCGCGCCACGGCCTGCGAGTCAGCTTCGGAGCGTCGCGTCAATATGGCTTCACGGTTGATTTTGCGCCCGCATGATGCTTGTTGCCAGCATTATCCAACACACTGATCACAGAGCGAGTCAGGCAGGAACGTTGCGCAGTTACTTACGATACGGAGCGGCACTTCTTTTCGCGGTTATACTTGTTGCGTCCGCCGTCATGCCTGCCGTCTCGGTACTTATCCGCGACTGGTCGCGCAGCGACGTAGAGCTGCGTTCGAAGCTGATCTTCAACTCCATCAGCGATCAAGTCGCCTTGTATCTCGCCGACAAAAATGACGCGGCGCTTCTAGCATTCTTTGAACGTCTGACCGACGACGAAAAACTGTTGGGACTGGGTTTCTGCGATACCAGCGGTCGGCTCAGGGCCGCAACAAAGCTCATGCCTGCCTCGATCACTTGCGACAAGCTTGCGCGCACCGAGTCGCCAAGCTTCTCGACCACCACGACAGGTGGCCGCAATATCTTCGTCGCGTCGTTTCCCCTTTCCGTCAAAAACGCCAGCGGTCACGTCGCTATCTTGCATGATCTATCGTTCATCGAGGAACGGGCCTCGGAGGCGCGCTACTATTGGGCTCTCGCCATCGCCGGAGTCACGATTGGCCTCGGAATACTTGGGGCGCTGTTGGGCTCCGGTTTGGTCAAGCGGTGGCGCAATCTGGTGCGAGAGTCGATCAAGGATGCGCGCAGCGGCTCACCTGTAGTTTTGTCGAATGAAGCCAGCACGCTTTTAGGCCCGGAACTTAGAACGGTATTGCGCGAACTCCGCGCCGGACAATCCGCACCTGCGAGCATTCATGTCGAGTGGTCGCGCGAAGTCTTGCATAATGTGCTCAACAAAGAGCTACCCGATACCGATGTCATCGTCGCTTCGAACCGCGAGCCTTATATTCACAATCGCGTAGGCGACGACGTCGTGCTGCAGATTCCGGCAAGCGGGCTCGTCGCGGCGCTGGAGCCTGTTATGCGCGCCTGCGGTGGCACCTGGGTCGCCCACGGCAGCGGATCGGCTGACCGCGACTCCGTCGATGCGCACGACCGGGTCGGCGTGCCCCCTGCGTCTCCGGCTTACGTACTTCGCCGGCTGTGGCTCTCCGAGGAGGAACAAAACGGTTATTATTACGGCTTCGCAAACGAGGGCTTGTGGCCGCTCTGTCATATCGCGTTCGTCAGGCCGACCTTCCGGGAAAGCGACTGGCGCATGTACCAGTCTGTCAACGAACGTTTTGCAGACGCGGTTGCCGAAGAATCGAAGGACGGCGATCCGATCATCCTCGTCCAGGATTATCATTTTTCGCTTTTGCCGAGGCTTCTGCGCAAGCGCCTGCCGCGCGCGACCATCCTGACGTTCTGGCATATCCCCTGGCCGAATGCCGAGACGTTCAGCATCTGTCCGTGGAAGGAAGAGATTATTGACGGCCTGCTCGGCAGCGACGTGCTGGGCTTTCATACCCAATTCCACTGCAACAATTTCTTCGAGACTATTGACCGGTTTATCGAGAGCAGAATTGATCGCGAGCGGGCCTCGGTGATGTTTGGAGGCCATGAAACCATCGTTCGGCCTTACCCGATTTCCATCGAGTGGCCACCGGCGGCGCTAGCGACCCAAAAATCGATCGCCGAATGCCGCAAGGCCGTACGTGAACGCTTCGAGATCGGCCAGGATGTGATGCTCGGCGTTGGTGTCGAGAGGTTCGATTATACGAAAGGCGTGCTCGATCGCCTGCGGGGCGTCGATGAGTTGCTGACCCGTCATCCGGAGTGGCACAACCGCTTCGTGTTTGTGCAAGCCGCTGCACCGACGCGAAGCAAGCTCGAGACCTACAAGGACCTGCAGGATGAAGCCGTGGCCTTGGCCGACCTCATCAACGAGAAGCATGGCGACCAATCCTACAGGCCAATAAGACTTGTCATCAGGCACCACGAACCCGACGAAGTCTTCGAGCTGTTTCGCGCATCCGACCTCTGTGTCGTCAGCAGCTTGCACGACGGCATGAACCTCGTTGCCAAGGAATTCGTTGCAGCGCGCGACGACGAAGAGGGCGTCCTGATCCTTTCGCACTTTACAGGCGCATCGCGAGAACTCTCGGAAGCGTTGATCGTCAATCCGTACGATCCGCACGGACTTGGAGAGGCCATCAACGAAGCGCTGACGATGCCGCTCGGTGAGCAGCGAGCTCGGATGCGCCTGATGCGCGCCCTCGTTCGCGAACACAATGTCTATCGCTGGGCCGGACAGATGCTTCTGGACGCCGCCGAGCTGAGACGCCGCAAACGCGTTTTCGACCTTATTGGTAAGCGCAGCGTCGCAAAATGAAATCAACCCAGCGCTTGCATTGAAGCCCCGGCGTATGTTGCACCGGGGCTATTTTCGAACATGTGCCTAGCATCGGCATCAGCACATCACAGCACCTTGAAACTCTGTTCGGCAGGCGTGCCCTGATCTTTGAAGACGCTCGATTTCGACCCGGATTTTTCGAGCACGGCCCAGAGCTTCGTACCGGACGCCGGCTTGGATTTCAGGTCGACGCTGATGTCACGATGATCACCGGCCGGAAGGGCGACGTGGCCAACCGGCTTCGCGCTCATAGTACCTGACTTGGTGCTGGAATAAATCGCGAGAGTGCCGGCCTTCGGCATATACGCGTACGTGATGGAGACGGAATCTCCCTTCAGCTTCTGGCTCATGGCTATGATTGACGGGGGCGTGCCTGCGGCGAATGCCGCTGTGCCGGTAAGCAGCGTCGATACAAAGGCTATGCCAAGGGCGCATGCTGAATGACAGCGAGATGTGATGAACTTTGTCATGGGGGCTACTTTCTCTTGAGTGTTATATGGCTTCGTCACGCCGTATGCGGCGCAGAACACCCCCGTCCCAAACGTCGGACCTTAAATTGGCTGACTCGAAATGGGCGCTGTTGCCACGCTAACGCGACAAGATTCGATATGGTTCGGAGCGCGGATCGCGACAACCCACGCGTAACGATTTTTACGAATACGTAAAGTGCCGGGCCGCAACTAAAATTGATCGTCTTAAGCGACGGTAATCATCGGTAGCCGGCGGCTTGCAACTCGAAGAGCTCCGAATATCGGCCCGACTGCGCGATCAACTCCTGATGCGTTCCCGCGGCTTCTACTTTTCCATCGGCAAGAACGAGAATTCGGTCGGCCATTCGAACGCTCGAAAAGCGATGCGAAATCAGAATCGCCGTCTTGCCTTCGCTCAGTTCCTTGAACCGCTGGAAGACCTCGAACTCAGAGCGCGCATCGAGTGCTGCCGTCGGCTCGTCGAGGATCAGCACTTGGGCTTCGCGCATATAGGCGCGCGCAATCGCGATTTTTTGCCACTCGCCACCCGAAAGCTCGACCCCATTTTTGAAGCGCTTGCCGATCATCTGGTCGTAGCGGCCGGCGAGCTTCGCAATGACGTCATCGGCCAGACTTCGCTTCGCAGCTAGCTCGATACGGTCACGGTCATTACGCGCCGCGATTCTGCCAACCGCGATGTTATCGGCTGCCGTCAGGTTGTAGCGCACGAAGTCCTGGAAAATGACGCCCATATTCCCGCGCAGTGCATCGAGATCATACTCGCGCAGATCATGGCCATCGAGCAGGATTCGTCCTTCATCCGGATCGTAGAGACGTGCGAGAAGTTTCACCAAGGTCGTCTTGCCGGCGCCGTTCTCGCCGACCAGCGCCAGGACTTCGCCGGCCTTCAATGCGAAGCTCAGATGGCGCACCGCCCACCGCTCGGCACCCGGATAGATGAAGCCGACGTTCTCGAACACGAAGCCCTCGCGGATCGGCTGCGGGAACGGGAGCGCGTTTTCCGGTGACTGAATCTCGGGCTCGACATCGAAGAACGAGAACAGATCGTTGAGATAGAGCGCCTGCCCCGCAACGGTCGAAAAACCCGATAAAAGGCCTTCGAGCAGGTTGCGCAGTCGCCGGAATGAGCCCGCGAGGAACGTTAGGTCACCGACCGTGAATTCGCCCGCCAACGTGCGCCACGCGATGTAGGCGTAGGCCAGGTAATAGCCGATCGTGCCGAGCGCCGTGAAAAGACCGCCCCAGCCAGCGCGACGTATCGCGAGCCTGCGGTTCGCCGCGTAAATCTCGGTCGCAAGTTGCCGGTAGCGGTCGATCAGGAAACTGTTGAGCCCGAAAATCTTGACTTCCTTGGCAGTCTCGACGCTGGCAGCAGTCTGCCTCAAATAATCGAGTTCGCGGCGCTCGGGTGTTCTGAAGTAATTGAGCGTGTAGCTCTGTGCATTGAAATGCGCTTCACCAAGAAACGCCGGCACTAAGGCGATGAGCAGCAGCACGATGAGCCACGGCGCGTAGAAGATGAGACCGGCCGCAAAGCTTGTCACCGTCACGATGTCCTGCGCCTGGGAAAACAATTGCCCCATCAGCGTCATCCGCCCGCTCGTCTGGCGGCGCGCACGCTCGAGTTGATCCTGGAAGTCCGCATCCTCGAAATCTTCGAGATCGAGCGTCGCGGCGTGTTCCATAAGTCGCACGCTCGAATCGTTGGACACCCGCTCCGACAGCAGGCTGTCGATCAACGACACGACGCGGCCGAGCACGTCCGCCAGAACGGCAAGCACAAACTCGATGATCAGCAGCAGGCCGAGCCAA
>Ga0134122_10003386_pt1 | contig 11841 bp, 8 predicted proteins | sample KB302_FD_96461 | JGI IMG/M metagenome (GOLD analysis project Ga0134122, IMG submission 96461) | Terrestrial soil microbial communities without Nitrogen fertilizer from Kellogg Biological Station, Michigan, USA - KB3-0-2 | ecosystem: Environmental > Terrestrial > Soil > Unclassified ...
CGCAGCAGCCGCTTGCCCTGGAAAGAATTGGCGATGACCGTGAAGCTGCCGTCGGCTTCCTGCCGGGTGACGCGACGGGTGAGATGCTCGGCCGAAACGATGCGGCCTTGCAGGTCGCGCGTGAGGCCGTTGGCCTCGTTGGTTTTCTCCATGGCGACGGTGGCGCCCTGCCCCGGCGTGTACTTCATGCGGCGCGCGTGCTCGATGTCGTCAAAGAGGAGATAGCGGCCTTCCTTGATCCAGACCGGACCTTCGGCCGGGCCGATGTCGCCGCCGTAACCGGTGGCGAGCTGACGAATGGGCTCGGTCGTCGAAATGATGTTGTTGAGCGCGGGGTCTATCTGCTCGATGCGCTGTGCGGCAGCGGCACCGAAGACGCGTGGAATATTGCCGGTGACGGCAAGGCCGCCGGCTACGCCTGCCAACGCCAACATGTCTCGACGGTTGATGGATCCGCGCATGACTTCCTCCCTCGTTGGGCCGCGTGCGATGAAGCTTGTTCTTGTTGGAGCAAGGATAGCGGTTTGGGGGCTAATCAGCAATTTGGATCGGTAGCCGACCGTGTAGTGTGGTGCCGCCTCACCTTCGGGTGATCGAGGAGCGGGTACGGGCTTGAGCGATGAGGTTTTCGATTATGTGATTGTCGGCGCGGGTTCGGCGGGCTGCGTACTCGCCAACCGGCTGTCGGCCGATGCGAGAAACCGCGTCGCGCTGATCGAGGCGGGCGGCAAGGACGATTGGATCTGGTTCCATATTCCGGTCGGCTACCTCTTCGCCATCGGCAATCCTCGCGCCGACTGGATGTTCAAGACGGAGCCCGATCCCGGACTGAACGGGCGCTCCATCGCGTATCCGCGCGGCAAGGTGATCGGCGGCTCGTCGGCGATCAACGCGATGATCTACATGCGCGGCCAGGCCGGCGATTACGAGCAGTGGCGGCAGTTGGGACTGCCGGGTTGGGGCTGGAGCGACGTGCTGCCCTATTTTCGTCAGCATGAAGATCATTTCGCCGGCCGGTCGGAATTCCACGGCGAAGGCGGCGAGCTGAAAGTCGCCGAGCCGCGCGTGCGCTGGGACATCCTCGATGCGTTTCGCGATGCCGCCGGACAATGCGGTATTCCGCGGAGCGACGACTTCAACCGCGGCGACAATCACGGCTGCGGCTATTTCCACGTCAACCAGAAGAACGGCCGCCGCTGGAGCGCGGCGCACGGATTCCTGAAACCGGCATTGGCGCGAAGAAATCTGACACTGATCACACAGGCGCTGGTCGAGCGGATTGTGTTCGAGGGGCGCGATGCGGTCGGCGTTGCCGTCGTACACGACGGCAAGGCGCAAACCATCACCGCGCGGCGCGAAGTGATCCTGTCCGCGGGGACGGTGGCATCGCCGGCGATTCTGGAACGATCGGGTGTCGGCGACGGCGAGCGGCTGCGCGCACTCGCCGTGCCCGTGGTGCACCATCTTCCGGGCGTGGGCGAGAATCTGCAGGATCATTTGCAGCTCCGCTGCATCTTCGAAGTGAGCGGGGTGCGCACGCTGAACACCGAATATCGTTCATCGATGAAGCGCGGTCTGATGGCGCTGCAATATGCGCTGTGGCGCCGCGGGCCGCTGACCATGGCGCCGTCGCAGCTCGGCGCCTTTGCGCATTCGACTTCGTATTACGGATCGCCCAATCTGGAATTTCATATTCAGCCGCTATCGCTCGACAAATTCGGCGATCCGCTGCACGACTACCCTGCGTTCACCGTCAGCGTCTGCAACGTGCGGCCGTCGAGTCGCGGTTCGATTCACGCCGCGAGCCGCGATGCGAATGAACCGCCGAAGATCGTGACCAATTATCTGTCAACGACGGACGACAGGATGGTCGCCGCCGATGCGATCCGTGTCGCGCGCAAGATCGTGGCGGCGCCGGCGCTGGCGCGCTACCGCCCGGTGGAAAGGAAGCCTGGCCCGCAGTTCAAGACCAATGCCGAGCTGATGCGCGCCGCAGGCGATATCGGCACGACGATCTTCCACCCGGTGGGCACCTGCAAAATGGGCACAGACAGCGATCCAAGCGCCGTCACGAATGCGCGGCTGCAGCTTCGAGGCGTCGACGGCTTGCGCGTCGTCGACGCCTCGGTGATGCCGACAATCACATCGGGCAACACCAACGCGCCGACCATGATGATCGCCGAAAAAGCCGCCGAGATGATCCTCGCCGACCGCTAGCGACCGCAGCGCGTGCCTGATAGTCTGCGCGCGCGTTTTCAGCCCAACGAGGAACACATGCGCGGCAAACAGCTTTTGATATCGACGGTGTTCCTAGCGGTCGGAAGCATCGCCGTGGGAGCGGCGGAGCGGGCGCCGCTGCCTGTTGCGGAACAGGGTTATCTTTTCGCCGGCGGGAAGTATTCGAACGTGAACGGCCGCACGGTGATGAGCGGCCAGATGTACGCCGAGTATCAGATCCCGCGGGTGAAATCGCATCCCTATCCGATCGTCATGGTGCACGGCGCCATCCAGACCGGCACAAATTTCACCGGTACGCCTGACGGCCGCGAAGGCTGGGCGCAATATTTCCTGCGCCAAGGTTATGCGGTGTACGTCGTGGACCAGCCGGGTCGCGCGCGTGCGTCCTATGCGCCCGATGTGCAGGGCCCGCAGGCAACGCCGGATATCGAGGCGACGCAGAAGCGCTTCACCGCGCCGGAGAAATTCAATCTCTGGCCGCAAGCGCGCCTGCATACGCAGTGGCCCGGCAGCGGCACGCAGGGCGATCCGATCTTCGATCAGTTCTTCGCTTCGCAAGTGCCGTTCGTGCAGACGCCGGAGCTGGCGCAGCAACTCGCGCGCGACGCGCTGCTCGCGCTCCTTGAGAAAATCGGCCCCGCGATCGTGATGACGCATTCGCAGTCGGGCGCTTATGGCTGGCCGATCGTCGATGCGCGGCCCGATCTCATAAAGGCGCTGATCGAAGTCGAGCCGTCGGGGCCGCCGGTGCATGATGTCGATCTCGTCGGCGCGCCGGATTATTTCCACGAGGGCGCGGCAACGCGGCCTTGGGGTCTAGGTGCGCTGCCGCTCAATTATGCGCCGCGCGCGGCCGCGGCGAGCGAGCTTCAGTTTGCGCAGCAGGAGCGCGCCGATGGGCCCGATGTCGTGAAGTGCTGGCTGCAAAAGGCGCCCGCGCGGCAGCTTCCCAATCTGCAAAAGACGCCGATCCTGATCATGAACGGGGAAGCCTCGTTCCATGCCCCGTTCGAGCACTGCACGGTCAAATATCTCGAGCAGGCGGGTGTGCATCCGACCTGGATCAAGCTCGGCGACGCCGGCGTGCACGGCAACGGCCACATGATGATGCTGGAGAAGAACAGCGACGCAGTGGCCCGCGTGATTGCGGGCTGGCTCGACAAGGCCGTGCCGGAAAAGACCGCAGCGCGCTAAGCGAGACCCAAGTACCGGTAAAGTCTGAACAATCCGGACCGTTGCCAGTGTCGTAAGCAGTTGTTTACTATGGGATACGGCTGGATTTCGGCGGCTCACCATGGCCGCCAGGGGGAAGTCCGGTCGTCAGTATTAGAGTGGGGCCCCCGATGGTCGAGCAAACACTCGCCTTGAACGGCGATACGTCGACGACGTTCGACGACAGTTCTTCAACCTTTCAAGACAGGGACCAAGCGCGCGCCTTCGAACAGCATGCGCGTCAGGTGCTGCGGCCTCTCGCGGGCAAGTTTGCCTGGAAGACGATTGCACTGTTCGTGGGCATCCTGACCGGCGTTTCGAGCGTGGCCGCTCTCACCGTCCATGGCTACCTGTCCTATTGGGTCGCGGTGCCGGTGAATGCGGTGCTGATCTATTTCATCTTCACGCCGCTGCACGAGGCGACGCACGACAACATCGTCGGGCCGTATCGCAATCTGAAGTGGCTGTCGGAGGCGATTGGGCACATCAGCGGGATCGTGCTGCTGGCGCCATTTCCGGGCTTTCGCGTGCTGCATCTGCATCATCACAACCACACTAACGATAAGGACGAAGACCCGGACTATTGGGTCAAGAGCAACAATTATTTCATGGTGATCCTGCGCTGCATGGTGATTCAGCCGGCCTATGTGATTCACCTCTACAAGATCGCGCGCGACCCGCTGACGATGCGCATCTTCATCTATGAGATGCTGCTCCTATTCGCCTACATCCCGATCATGGTTGGCGCGTTCATGCTCGGCTTCGGCTGGGAGCTGATCCTGTTGTGGATCCTGCCGGGCTATATCGGCGTCGTGATGTGCCCCTTAATGTTCGATTGGCCGGTGCATCATCCGCATACGGAACGCGGGCGCTACAACGATTCCGCGATCCTGTTGTTTCCGCGGCCGATCAAATGGCTGGTGGATCCGTTCTTCTGCGGCCACGCCTATCATCTGATGCACCATATGTATCCGCGCATCCCGTTCTACGATTACAAGACGGCGTATTACCGGCTCGAGCCGGAATTGGCGGGCGTCGGCGCTAAAGTGCGCCGGCTGATCGGGGCGCGATAACACCCCTCACCCGCCTCAGGGCTTCGCCCTTCGTCGACCTCTCCCGCAATCCGCCTTCGCCAAGGCTACGGCGGACACGGGGGGAGAGGTATTCTTCTACCGGCGGAAGAAGGGGGCCGTGCGGCAGGTAAGTTTGTGGATCGGGTCGGGCGGGTTCTGATCGTAGTGGACGCCCATGGAATTGACCAAGGTGATGGACTGCTCGAATTGCAGCGCTTCGACATCGCTGGGCGGTGCGAGCGTTTCGATGATGTAGAGCTTGTGTTCCATCATGTAGATGGAGGCGCGTATCTGCTGATTGGGACTCGGGAAGATGTTGAGCTGTATCCCGGGAAAACCAGGATCGTATGCGCCTTCGGCCTTGTACCGAACCTCGCCGCGCGCGCTCAGAGCGGCGGCCGCGTGGTTCATCGCCGCCTCGTCGATCAGCGGTCCGTAGTTGAACCGCGCAACCGTGACCATCAACCGCTTGCCGTTCTCTTCGAGATAGAACTGCCGTGCGGGCACCATTGCCCCGGTATTGGTCGTGTATTGGATATCACGCGTCATCGGCGCACGCGGGAAGATGATCCCGAAGCCTGCGTCGCAGTTGATGTAGCTGAGCTCGCCGGCGTCGTCCTGCGCGATTGCAGTCCCAGCGAGACAGACCGCCACGCACGACAGCAAAGCGGCCGCGCCGATCCGTTTCCGCATGACCAGTCCTCCCTATGAGCGCAAACCGGGATCGGTGTGCCGATCCCGATTTCGAGTGTGCCCTATTCAGCGGTCGGGCAGCGTAAACACATAGAGAGCGTTGCCGTTGGCCGGGTGGCGCACATCGGGTTCGATGGTGCGCGGCACCTGGCGCGGCGAGCCACCGCCCAAGCCGGACGGGACGGCGATGTATTGCTTGCCGCCGACGCTGAACGCGACCGGGAAGCCTTGCACGGAAGTGCCGAGGCGGGCCTTCCACAGCTCCTTGCCCGTCGCCGTGTCGTAGGCGTGGAAGGTGCGGTCGAGATCGCCGACGAAGGTGAGCCCGGAATCCGTTGTGAGCACGCCGGTCAGCCATTCGGGCCGCTGATCGACGGTCCATTTCTGCTGCATCGTGCGCACGTCGAAGGCAGCGAGCTTGCCCATGTTGCCGTTGCTGCCCGGCATTTCGAAGAAGCGGCGGTCGGCCATCGTGCCGCCCGATCCATCGGTCGGCGCAACAACGCGGCCGTTCATTTCCATGCAGGCCTGGGTCAACGGAATGACGAGCGTGGCCGTCGCCGGGTCGTAGCTCATCGCCTGCCAATCCTTGCCGCCCGCAGTGCCGGGGCAGGCCGGGACCCAATAGCCGGTTTTCTGCTCGAGAATGTCGGGCCGGTAGCCGAGAATGCCTTTGGACTTGTCCTTCCAGACGAAGACGTTCTGGAAGACGGTCTCCTTGGCATCGATGAACTGCCCAGTCTGCCGGTCTAGCTTCCACAGAATTCCGGCCTTGCCGATATTGAAGGAGACCTTGCGGCCGCCGACATCGACGAGCACGCGCTCGTAGACTTCGTCGAGGTCGAGCGATTCACCCGGCACGTGCTGGAAGTACCAGGCGAGCTGTCCGGAGTCCGGACGGAGCGCGAGCGTCGAGCTGGTGTAGAGCGCCTTGTCGTCACCGCCGGTGCCGCGGCTCGCCTGCATCCACGGCTTTGCCTGCGCGACACCCCAATAGGTGAGATTGAGATCGGGATCGTAGGTGCCGGTGATCCAGGTGTCGCCGCCGGCGCGCAGCATGTTGGGCAGCTTGCCCCAGGTGTCGCCGCCGGGCGTTCCTTCGCGCGCTTGCGTATTGAAGCGCCAGAGGATCCGGCCGGTTTGCGCATCGAGCCCGCTGATGTAGCACCCCTGGTCTGCTTCCGCGGCTTTGTAGCGCTCGCAGCCGCCGAGGCCCTGCACGACTTTGCCGTTGATGATGAGCGGACCCGACGAATTGCCGAAGCCCTTCGCGTTATTGCCGAGCACCGTGTCCCACACCGTGCGTCCGGTGCGCGCGTCGAGCGCGAACATATGCGCGTCGGTCGAGGCGACGTAGATCTTGTCCTGATAGATCGCGATGTTGCGCATCGCGCCGGTGCCGCCGGCGACAGCGCCCGATGGACGGATGCGGTTCTCCCATAGGAGCTCGCCCGTGCGTCCATCCAGCGCCTGGACGATGTTGTCGACATTGACGAGATACACGATGCCGTTGTGCACGAGCGGCGTCGCTTCGCTGGCGCCGAGCCCGTCGTTCATCGCCCAAACCCAGGCGAGCTGAAGCTCCTTCACATTCTCTTTGGTGACTTGCTTGAGCGCGCTGTGACTCCAGCCCGAATAGCCGCCGCGCGCCATCAGCCAGTCGGCGGGATCGGGCGTGCGCAGCATCTGATCGGTAACAGGCGTGAGATTTGGGATGTTGCCTTCCAAGACGAGAGCTGCGGGCGTCCGCGGCCGCGCCGCAGGAGCCGCGGCTGGCGCAGCGGCGGCGACTTGCTGTCCTGCCGGCGCAGCACCGGTCGCGACTTGGCCGATGGGCACGGCGGTGTTCGGCGTGAACGCCGTTTGTCCAGGCGTGCCGCCATTCTGGCGGAGGATATAAGCGACAATGGTGGTGACCGCCTGCTGGGGAACGGAGCCGGGATTGTCGGCCGGCATCGAGGTGGCGATCTTGTTGTAGAGATCGTTGGTGGAGCGGCCGCGCCAAGCATTGATGAAGTTGACGCCCGAGAGTGGCGGAGCCTCATTGCTGCCGCGCAGATCTGCCTGATGGCAGCGCGCGCAGGTGGTCTGGTAGGCGGTCTGGCCGATGATGGCCTGGTCCGCGGTGAAAACCGAATTGTTGGCCGGCTGCGGCTGGGCGGCGGTGATCGCGATGCCTAAAGCGGCCGCGGTACCTGCAAGCAACAGAGAGGTTTTCAGTCCACGCATGGAGTGCTCCTTGTGGGTGCCCATTGGCGCAATAACGTCGGGACATTCTAGAAATCGGCGCGCCTCCGCGATAGGGGGATTTCGTCCCTTAAATTGCAGTGGACCCCACCTGCCTACGCTGCTCCGCAGCTTCGGCAAGGCAAGCCCGGCTCGCTAGGTCAGACACTCTACCGAGCGGCAGGTCGCTGTCGTGGCGCCTAGGGCAGCGCGAAGACGTAGAGGGCGTTGCCGTTCAGCGGATGGTGCACATCGGGCGCGATGGTGCGCGGCACGTTGCGAGGGCTACCGCCGCCAAGACCGGTCGAGACTGCGACATATTGCTTGCCGCCGACGCTGAAGGTGACCGGGAAGCCCTGAACGGATGTGCCGAGTCTCGCTTGCCACAGGACCTTGCCGGTCGCGGTGTCGAGGGCGCGGAAATTACGGTCGAGGTCGCCGGCGAAGGTGACGCCGCCATTGGTTGTCAGCACGCCGGTCAAGAAGGATGGCCGCTGCTGGAACGCCCATTTCTGTTCCATGGTGCGCACATCGAAGGCGGCGAGCTTGCCGATATTGCCGTTGCTGCCCGGCATCTCGAAGAAGTGGCGATCGGCCATCGTGCCGCCCGAGCCGTCCTTCTGCTCGACGACGCGGCCATTCATTTCCATGCAGCTTTGACTCAAAGGAATCACGAGCACACCCACGGCGGCGTCGTAGCTCATCGCCTGCCAGTTCTTGCCGCCTTGCGTGCTCGGGCACGACGGCACCCAATAACCCGTGCGCTGCTCGAGAATGTCGGGACGATATTCGACGAGGCCTTTTGCGGCGTCCTTCCAGCGGAAGACGTTCTGGAACACGGTTTCCTTGGCCTGGACGAATTGGCCGTTCGTGCGATCGAGCTTCCAGAGGATGCCGGCTTTGCCGATGTTGAAGGACAATTTGCGGCCGTCGAGATCGACCAGCACGCGCTCGTAAACTTCGTCGAGATCGAGCGATTCGCCGGGCACATGCTGGAAGTGCCACGCGAGCTGTCCGGTGTCGGGTCTGAGCGCGAGCGTCGAGCTGGTGTAGAGCGCGCCGTCGGAGCCGCGCGTGCCGCGGCTTGCCTGCATCCACGGCTTCGCCTGCGCGACGCCCCAATAGGTGAGATTCAAATCCGGATCGTATGAGCCGGTGATCCAGGTGTCGCCGCCGGCGCGCAGCATGTTGGGAAGATTGTTCCAGGTCTCGCCGCCCGGCGTGCCCTGACGGGCGAGCGTGTTGAAGCGCCAGATGATCCTTCCCGTGTTCGCGTCGAAGCCGGTGATGAAGCAGCCCTGGTCTTCGTCACGTCCTTTGTATTTTTCGCAGCCTTGCATGCCCTGGATGATCTTGCCGTTGATCACGGCAGGGCCGCTCGAGGTGCCATAGCCCTTCGAGCTGTCGGCGAAAACCGTGTCCCACATCACGCGACCGGTGCGCGCGTTGAGCGCGACCATGTGACCGTCGGTGGTACCGATGAGAATTTTGTCCTGGTAGATCGCGATGTTGCGTGTCGCGTTGCCGCCGTCGGCGGAGTTCGACGGCCGCACGCGATTTTCCCAGAGGAGCTCGCCGGTCTTCGCATCGAGCGCCTGCACGATGTTGTCGGGATTGGCGAGATACATGATGCCGCCGTGTACGATCGGCGACGGTTCATTGGCGTTCTGGCCGCCGTCATACATCGACCATTCCCAGGCGAGCTGAAGCTGGCCGACATTGGCCTTGTTGATCTGCTGGAGCTGGCTGTGGCTGTGCGCGGAATAATTGCCGCGGATCATCAGCCAATCATTGGGATCGGGCCGGAGCAGCATCGCGTCGGTGACCGGAACGTAGTTCTGGATGTTGCCTTCGAGAGTGAGCGCGGCCGGCGTGCGTGGTGGTCCTGCCGGAGCGGCGGCAGCTTGCTGAACCACCGGTATGGGAGGCGCCGCGCCGGTTGCGACTTGACCGATGGGAATGGACGTCGCAGCGGAGAATTGCTGATTGCCGGCGGGCGCTCCGTTCGAGCGCAGGATGAAAGCGACGATCGAGGTGACGGCCTGCTCCGGCACGGTGCCCGGGGCCGTCGGCGGCATGGAGGTGGCGATCTTGTTGTAGAGCTCGTTGGTGGAGCGGCCGCGCCACGCGCTGAGAAAGTTGGCGCCGCGGAGCGGTGGAGCTTCCTGGCTACCGCTGAGATCGGGGCGGTGACATCCGGAGCAGGTCACCTGATAAGCGGTCTGACCGATGTTCGCCTGCTCGGCGGTGTAGACGCCGCCCGTTTGCTGCTGCTGCGCGGACGCGATGGCTATTCCAAGAGCAGCGGTGGTGGCGCCGGCGAGCAAGAGATAAGTCCGCAGTCCGCGCATGGTGAGCTCCTTTTCAATGTTTCGGCGACATCAACGCGAAACGAACTAAAGGCGCGCGCTTATTTCAACAGCCAACCGCGAAGATTGCCGTCGGGCGCGCGCTCGGAATTGAGCTGGACGTAAAGCTGTTCGTTCTTGAGGTCCTGAACCATCTGCGGCGACAGATCGACAGTGCCGCTGATCGTCGGCGTGGTGGTCTTGGTCACCTGAAGATCGAGGATGGAGGGACCAGGAATTCCCTTCGGTCCACGATGGATGTGCGCATCCGTTGCCGGCGAGCGCAAACCCGTGGCGTTTCCACTCACGGTCAGTTTGTTGCCGACGAGCGTGGCGGTGATATTGCCCTGCCCCGCGACGGTCGCCTGCATCGCCACGTCGAGCGGCACGACGGATAACCGCGTCTTGTAGGTTTCGGTTTGCGCAGCGGCAAAAGTGTGACCCGCGAAGAGGATTGCCGTGCCCGCTAATGCTGCCTTCCATGCGTGTTTCATGTTCGTCAATGCCCGATTTTCGGCCTCGGTCGATTTATATGCTGCTTGGGTGAGCGGTTCAAACGCAAGACGGGCAGGCAGAGGTCAATTCTGCCTGCCCGTCCAACAGTTTCACCAGGCTTAGCGCGCCGACATGCCCTTATAGGTCAGCTTCTGCACGCCCGAGCTCGTCTGGGCGATATAGAGATTGCCCTTGGAGTCGGTCTGGATGTGGTGGCCTGCGCCGATGATGCCCGCCGGTTGAATCTGGCCGACATAATCGAGCGTCTTGGCGTCCACGATCGCGATGCCCTTGCCGTAGCCGACATAGAGGAACTGCTGATCGGGCGAGAAGGCGAGATCACGCGCGAAGATCTCGTCGCCTTTTAAGAGCTGCTTGATGTACTTGCCGTCCTTGTCGAACATCTGGACGCGGCGGTTCTCACGGTCGGCGACGTAGACCGTGCCGTCCTTAGCCACGCGAACTGCGTGCACGATGCTGAAGTTCTGCGGGCCCGGAGGACTGAAGTCCTTGTGGGTCACGACGGCGCAGCTGTAATCGTCCACGGGCTTGTTGGCGAAGGCGCCCCACATGCGTTTGAACTTGCCGCTGTCGGCGTCGAACACGATGACGCGGTGATTGCCGTAGCCGTCGGCGACGAAGAGCTCGTTCGCCGGCGCATAATATTGTGCGTCCGCCGGACGATGCAGGTTGTCTGTGTCGGCATTGCCTTTGCTCGCGCTCGACTTGCCGATCTGCATGACGAACTTGCCGTCCTGAGTGAATTTCAGGAGCTGATCGTCGGTGACCGGACGCAAGCCCGGAAGCCCGTTCTCCGGGCAGGAATTGCCGCCGAGCCAGACGAAGCCCTTCGAGTCGATGAGGATGCCGTGCTCGCGTTCGGGCCATTGATAGCCCTGACCATCGCCGCCCCATTGCCGGACGAACTCGCCCGTGGACTTGAAGATCACGATCGGCTTTGCCGCCATCGCCTTGTCGGCATCTTTCAGGGTACGCGGACGATTGAGCGTCCAGATATTGTCCTGCGCATCGACGGCGATGCTGGAAACATCGCCCATCTTCATATTGGGCGGGACCTTGGGCCAGCTCTTGTCGACTTCGAAAGTGGGCAGGCTCCGTTGCGCCTGCGCGGCGGACACTTGTGTGGCGGACCATCCGCTCGCGACGATGACCAACGCGGCGGCGACCACGCCGGTGAGATAATTGCGCTTCATGTCTTTCTCCCTGTCGCGGAATTGGCTCTCCGCGTTCCGTTCCTGAGCATGCGTCTTTTCACAACTTACGGCAATCGGGCGTAGCTAGGCTTTGCGCGCCGGACCGGTAGGCCGGCGACCTTGATATTGACCGAGCCGAGGAAGTTCCGGCCGGTGAAATACAAAGTTTTCCAATCCGCTCCGCCGAAGGCGATGTTGGTCGTGGCGGGCCCGCCATGGACAATGCGGCCGAGCTTTTTGCCCTTCGGGTCCATGATGTAAAGGCCGCCCGAGCCGCCGGAATAGACGTTGCCGGCGGAGTCCACCTTCATGCCGTCGGGCACGCCGGGTTCAGGACCGTTC
>Ga0134122_10003387_pt1 | contig 11841 bp, 14 predicted proteins | sample KB302_FD_96461 | JGI IMG/M metagenome (GOLD analysis project Ga0134122, IMG submission 96461) | Terrestrial soil microbial communities without Nitrogen fertilizer from Kellogg Biological Station, Michigan, USA - KB3-0-2 | ecosystem: Environmental > Terrestrial > Soil > Unclassified ...
ACAGTTCCCCGCAGCGGCAGCGCCTCATCTGGCATGGGTATGCCATAGGTCCGGGCCATTTGCAGGGCCTCTTGGTTGTCAACCGCCTCGGTGCCGCCGCATCCGCAATAGGCAGTGGCTAAGCCGTCTCGCCGTGTAAAGCAACGCACTGGTTGTTTGGTGCCAAGGAGCTGCTTAATTTCGTCCATAGAGGGTTCGCGTAGCAAATGACAAGTCGCGGCCTCCTCGTCAGGCCGCTGCAGTATGCCTAGGCGCGGGGCTGGAGGGGGGCTGGGTGGTCTAACGCTGACCCTTATCATGGCGCTGGTGTGGGAAGTTTACTCTTGGCTTGCTCCAGATTTGCGGCACCCACCACCACAAATAGGCTCTGGGGGCTGTCGGCGCCCACCTCAAAATACGGGTAGAGGTCGTGGGCGCGCGTGTGTGCCACGTGCTGGCGACCGCAAAAGACCCACAGCGGAGTGGTGGTGAAAAAGGAACGCCGTTCTCCTTGCCCTGGGTAGATGCAATAAATGCCTGGCTCGTGCACCTCTACGTGGTGGACACCCTCCGCCTCCAGTGGCTCCAGGTTGGCCACCCACACGTTTTGCCCCTGTGTGTAGCGTCGCAGAGCCAAGGTCATTCACGAGCGCGCGGGACGGGGCTTTATGTCTCATCACCGCTGCACCACTTTGCAATTTCTAGCATGGCCGGCTCAACGTCGTGATTGGAAAAAGACACTAGGAGCCCCGTTGCCACCACCTGCGTGATGCCGCTGTTGCGAAACAGTGGAACCAGCGGATGGCCGCGTGGCATCCACCAACAACCTCCCGCTGGAGCCATGCAGCAATAAAGCTCCCCTAGGTTGCCGCTCCAGGGCCGCCCATAATGAGCCTCCAGGTACGCACGATATTCGCTCACAAACGCAGCATTGGCATCCTCTTGTGATTGATGATGCTGGATAGGTGAATCGCCAAGCGCAATGGCCAGCTCATCACTAGAGTGGCTACTCCTCCTGTGTGCAGTGGTAGTCGGTGGGAGCGAAGCAAATATGTCACGCTTAATTTCTGCCAGCTCCTGTACTATACGCTGCCACATCCGCGCGTGGGGTAAAGCGCGCGTGGATAGCGCTCACGTGGACAGCGCTCATCCATTACTAGGCCCGCGATTTCGTGCACCCAAAAAAATGGCAGAGGGTCAGCCTCCCGGGGGACCACCGCCGTCGCTGGCTGGCAAACAGCCCATGTCCGCGGTGGCGGCAGCACAGGCCAAGCGACCGCCGCCCAACCCGCTGGTGGTGGCGCGCAGCAAGTTTGTCAAGGCGCGTGAGGAACAAGCGGAAGCAGAGTCACATCTGCAGCAAACGAATGAAGCGATGCAAACGCGAGCAGCCGACATTGTTAAGGCGCTGCGCAAAGAGCTGGTTGACAAGCAATACCAGAGCGCTCTTGTCAAAATTAACTTGCTGCTGCGCGAGCGTACCTGTCCCACGAGCTGCCGACTGGGAACGCGCTCAGAACTTGACGACTTGCTGGCGGGGCGCCGTCCCCTGGGAGCGGGCACTTACCTGTTTCGCTGGGCTTTTAAGCAAACAGCAGCCACTGCTGAGGACATTTTGATTGTGGAATGTGCCATGCAAGCGGCAGGCACCGAGCTGACAAGCGAAATCATTATGGAACAGCACGGGGAGCGCTACCGTTTCAACCAACCAGACACGCTGCGCCACTTTATCTCCTACGTGTACGCCACGGGCTCTGACGAGGGTGAGGACATGAACGATGCGCAGCTGGGTGCCCTCTGTAATTGTTTTCTGTTGGCGCTGACGGAAGACGTGATCAAAATGGCAGAAATTCTCAACACATCTTATATGCCACCCAATAGCTTTCCCAGCGAGTGCAATCTCTATTATCAGTGGATCCTCTCGCACATGTCCCCTCCCAAAGCCCATTGACACTAAAGATAGTGTTTAGTGTTTTCGCGATCTCCACCCAGCATGGCCACACACTGTTTAACAAGCACGCAGCCGCCAGCGCTTTCAGAACGACGCTGTATGCGCAGCACTTGGCCAGGCGTCATGCCAAAGTAGCGGGCCACCCTGTCGCACTCGTATAGGCGCCCCATGGCAGCCATGGGTGCCATGTCCGTCACGACGCTGTAGTGCGTGCCACGTGCACAATCGCGGCGCACCACGTTGACCACCAGTTCCTCTTCAAAAAACCACTGCACCAAGCCGGGGGCGTCCTCGTTGATGGCATCTATCACCTTGATGGCGGGGGCAGTGAGGTTGAGTTCGTCTACAAACACGAGCAGCAGCCGTGTGTGTTCTCCATCCCCTCGCCGTCTCAGCAGACCAGCCACGCTAGGTTTGCGTATCTTGTCGTCGCCCCCGTTGCCCTCTTTGTCAATCCAGAGCACGCGCAGCTCCCTTTCACGCTGTTCCATATGGCGCACATGCAGTGTCATGGTGAGACGCGTGGGGCACGCCACCTCCCACTCAGCGGCGCTCATGGCCAGCAGGCGAGGGTCCACTGCATAGCCGCGATCCGTTAGCATTTCCACCACGGTGCGCCATGCGCGAAACAGCTGCGAACCACCGCCGCCACCCTCCATCTGTCAATTGCGTTTTACTTCCACCACTGTCACCCAGTAGCGCAAATCCTGGGGGCCCTCCTCATAGTCATTGCCCAGCACCACGCTCTTGTAGCGCGCCAATTTGAGGGGATCGACTTGATGATCGATATAGATTAAGAGTCCATCGTTCAGTGAGAGGGGAGAGTTGTCACCACTACCATTGCAGGGAATGGCCAAACTGAATGACTGTCTCTGGCCGTCTGCTGTGCAGTAACGCATGTGCACGCCATACCCCGGCACGGTTCTTGGCCAATATTCAATGTCCCAAGACCAGCTGTCATTTGGCACGCTACAAAGCGATAGGCAAGCTCGCGTTGTTGGTAGGTGAATGATATGCGTTGACAATACCACTGGTTTGCTCCATTCCATGGAAGGCAGTAGACACGTGACAAACCACTTCCACAGCTCGCCCTTCCACACATCGCGATCCACGCCGGGAAGCAGCGCGCGCACCCTCTCTGCGTGTGGCAACCACGCCACGTCCTCGCGCGCCAGCGCGCACAACTCGCGTGAGACCAGCGCGCACGCGAGGAGCGCGCGGGGGCCTAGGTGTGTGAAGACGTGACGCCAGCACTCTGGGAGCAGCCGCGGCTGTGAACCCTTCATCCATGTATTAAAGTTTATTCAGACTTCATACTGCAAGGATCGACGCCTCTGGTGATCCAGCTGGTAATAAGGGCAATGTCCTCTTGGCTGGCGCCAAGACCCAGCTCATCCAAATCGCGGCCCACCTCAAGCGGTTGTCGCCCAATAACGGCCAGCCACTTCCAGGTGGTCTTGCGATCTACGCCCGCAGTGCGCGCGTAAAAGCGCTGAATGTCAGTCTGCTGCGGCTGGGCTTGCGGCTGCAGCTGGGGGATCACCAGCGGCTGCGGCTGAGGCGGAACCTCCTTGGCAGCAGCGGCGGGCGCGCGCTGTGTCTTTGCCGCTTCATAGTCGGCAATAGCCTGGTCCATTTCCTCGTCGCTGAGCGGGGCGTTGTCGTCCACATCAATGACGACGGCGGCGGCGGCGGGTTGGGGTGTCGGCTCTGCGACCTGTTCCACACGCGCGCGCTTGCCAGACTCGCTGCTACTGCCGCTGCTGCTGTTGCTGTCCTCCATGTTTCCCTCTGACAGTGGTGTAATGAGCACGTCTTGCTGCGCCAGCACCGCCGCCGCCGCAGGTACCGCCCCCACTTCTCGGTTGCGCTTACGTTGGTTGCGCGCGGGAGCCATGCCACTCACACGCTTGTTGTAGTCTGGCGCAATCTCAGACAGGATGGTCGTAAACCCTGTAATGCGCGGGTCGTTGGGATCATTGGTATAGGCCCAGATCATCCAGCCAATCACTTTCAGAAAGCGCGCCTCGGTCAATACGAACTTCATCAACTCTGCGCCTTCTTTCGCCAGCTCAAAGGCGCTCTTTTTCACCTCTGGAATGTCGCAGTTCTTCTGCTGCGTCGGGTACTTAAACTGCGCCACCCCGCTCCCGCAACAAAAAATCTCGCTGCGTCGCGGAGCCAACATCTTCCTGAATTTGATTGGGCCATGCGGGGCGGGGACGGGTGCCAGCTTGGACAACATACTCTGGCTCGGACCCTCTCTGAGGTTTGACTCTGAGTGTGTCGGAACTCGACTCGCGTTGACCTCCGAATTTCCCGGGTGTCTGAGGGGTTACCTCGAAAAATGTGGTTGTCTCCACCCTCGCGTTCTGTTGACTTGCCCGCTGGCTGTGCCTTTCGCGCCTTCCCCTGTTGTGAGCGCCGCGAGCGTCGTGACTGCCTGCTGGGTCTTGTGCCCGCCGCGGCGCTGCGCGAAGCGAGTGCACCCACCTCGCCAGAGGACCTGGCGTTAGTGCACCCAGACCCGGCGCACTTGACGCGCCTGCTCAGCGACATGCGTTACGTGTACAATGTGTATGAGATGCCCTGGCCAGAATGGCGTCAAGCGCTGGAGCCAGGCTCGCCTGCTGCGCAGGCAGCTGACGCACAAGACCGTGAGCATATCATTGAGCCGTTGCGCTGGCTTTGCGCCAACCTGGTGGATGCGACGCGCGTTGCCTATGAAGAGCGTAGGCCGCTAGTGGTGGTCCCGGGCGCAGGTGCTCATCATGCCGCCCCAGGGCATGCAGAGGGGTCCAACCTCTTTTGCGCCGTCCCGCTAGCGTGGCTCAAGTTGCGCGCCGCTCATCCAGAGGTACGCGCTGCGCTCTACGTGGATGTAGACGTGCATCACGCCAACGGCTATGCCACGGCGCGCGCCCAACTGGGCATGCAAGGCCACTTTTTCATTGTGGACGCCTTTAACGTGGATATTTGGCCTTTCCCTGAAGATGGCAGCGAGACGTTGCCCACGCTGGAGCATGTCAATGTGTCACTTCCCTTTCACTGTGGCATTGGCGGCAAGGCCTATCTGGCGTTGTTGCGCCACGGCCTGGAACGCGCAGCTGCTGAATTGCCCAAGCCAGACGTGGTATTTTACATGTGCTGCAATGACGCCCTTGAGGGTGATCCGCTGGGCCGCACCAAGGTCCCCGCCAACGCAGTGTATGAGCGCGACCGTATGGTGGTGGAATGGGCGCGCGCACGTGGCGCCCCTGTGGTGCTGATGCCGGGTGCCGGCTATGGTGCTGCCAGCTGCAGAGTGGCGCGCGAGAGCATGGCGCGCCTGATAGAGGAGTTTTGCCCTGGCGGCCAGCTGCAGTAAAAAAGGGAGCACAGCATGCTTGTTTTACTCTTTGTACAACATGAGCCAATAGCGTGTCTCTGGCAACCACTCATATTCATCTCCCAACACTGCTGTCCAGTAGCGTTCTAGACGATGCGCATCAACTGTCCAATCAATTTCCAACGCGTATCCATCTGGCATTGGTCTCACAAGACTCCCAGCCCAGTTGGGTGCAAACGCTCCGCGAATGTTAAAGTTATCCACAAAGCTGGTCAATTCAAATGTATAGGTACCCCAGGAACGTCGATACACAACACAATTACATCCAGGAGGCAGTTGGCAAAGAGAGGTGACTGCAAAATCAGGCGGCGTGTGTCGTCTCTTTCGCTCTTTTCCCATTCCAACGGTCGCAGCAACGCCCGAACATACCACAGCCAAATGGGTGATCCACCATCCCAGCCCAGCAGCGCGCGCACCCTCTCTGCGTGCTGTGACCACGCCGCGTCCTCGCGCGCCAGCGCGCACCACCCGCGTGAGACCAGCGCGCACGCGAGGAGCGCGCGTGGCCCTAGGCGGGCAAAGACTAAACGCCAACAGTCTCGTGATAACATTGACCCTTGCGGATTTACTAGGCCCCCATAATGGTCAACTCATAGCCAAAAAAGTGGGTGCTACTCTGCGGGTCCGCATTGTGTACCGTCACCAACCAGTCGCCGCGCACGCGCCGCTCACCCAAGTGGCGCACACTGTGAAAGAGCCAGCCCGGGGGCCAAAAGCCATTGTCATCGCGCGGCCGCCCCGGCGCCAACACGGAAATGGTGCCCTCGGGGCTAGTCAGGTTGACGCGAATGGCGCCACGGTTGCCGCTGCTAAGCGACAGCTGCAACGAGACGCGCTCTACCACGGCAGGCACGTTGGCGCCGCCACTCACGTTTACGGTCAAGTTGTAAGTGCCGCGCACCCACTGGTCCTGCAGCGAGCGTTGGCCGCTGCGCCATACGGTGGCGGTACGGTTGGCCAGCAGCGTGTGTGCAGCCAGAGCGCGCAGCAGTGAGGGAGCGTGAAGGGCCCCAAAACCGTAGCGATGGCTATGATGATAACCAGCGGCGTTTACATTCCAGTCACCGTGATCTAGATCCACCTGCAGCGAGCCGCGTGCAATCACGTAAAGGAGGTCGCGCCACGTGAGCAGCGGCTGCGCCTCTAGCAGTAGGGCAATCAACCCAGCCGCCAGCGGAGTGGCTGCGCTGGTGCCCCCAAAAGTGGCGGTACACTCGCCGTCTGTGTAGCCAGCCTCCCCCACAAGGTCCGCGGTGGTGATGCCGCGCCCCGCGCCGCTGCTGGGAGCCACGGCTACCAGTGCGGAACACCCCTCGCTGTAGTTTGCGGCGCGCCCCGTATGATCAAGCGCACCAATGGCAAAAACCCAGGGTGATGAAGCGTAACCATCATAGGCGCAGCTGTCTCCTTTGAGGGCCCCGTTGCCAGAGGCCCAAACATGCACGCTTGCTTTTCCCAGGCGTCCACGCCGTGCACCCACATAGGCTTCCAACGCACTCTGCGTAAGATACCCGGGCCCTTCCCACGTTTGCCCATCGTCTAGGGGTCCCCAAGATGAAGAATACACGTCCACGTGGCCCAAGCCCTCATGCGTTAACGCCTCTGCTTCTGTTGCGTCGCTGACCCCGTCGGCAATCAGCCGCAAGCCCACGAGTCGCGCTCCCGGGGCCACGCCGCGTCCACAGTGACCATTGTTTGCCACGGCGCTCGCCACCCCCGCGGCAGCGGTGCCGTGACCATCGTGAGGGCTCACGGGTGCGGGGTCAGCATCACCGTCGTTAAAGTCGTAAGAGTGCGCGCCGTCGTAGTTGGCGCGTATTTCTGGGTGCGTATGTTGTAGGCCATCATCTACAATGGCAATGACAACGCCGCGCCCCGTCAGGTTGCCCACTTTGTCGACCTCGACGGCAAAGGGGTGTCCGTGAATACTCCATTGCATCGCATACAAAGGATCTGGAATGTCACGCGGCCAGCGTTTGGGGCGCAGCGTTTGGGGTTCTAGCCAGACTACATCTGCAGCGTTGCGCAGCGAGCGGACCCGCGCTTCGTGACTCGTCTCAAAAAGGTAGAGATCTGGCAGGAAAGAAAGCGCGCGCACCAATTCCACGTGGTTGCGCTCGGCCCAGCTAAGGGGATGGGTGCCGGGCTCAAGCTGGACTGCTAATTCTACACCTTTTGCGAAGCGAAGAAATAGACCGATAAAAAGTAGGCACCACATTACGCCATCCAACCAAAGGTTCGTAACGGACATAGGGGCCTAATACGGTCAACTTCTCAAGTACGTGAGAAGGTCGCAGTTGCTGATGGACGCCGATCCTGGGCCACTGGGTGGGGGCTGGGTGGTGGATGCATCGCGAAATTCTTGGCGTGTGAAAAACGGCGAGCCCGATGCTGTTGAGATTATTCTCAAATACAAGGGAGAGCATATGATCACCACAGCCGACGCGACAGCGCATACCATCTTAAAAGACTACAGATGGTGTGCTAAAAAGGATGGAAAAAACTTCTACGCGATAGCACACTACGAGAGTATTGGCCATGCATCAAAATATGTTTGCATGCACCGGTTATTGAAACCACATCTGGCTGTCGTCGATCACAAAAACGGAAACGGGTTAGATAATCGCAGCGCCAATCTTCGCGATGGAAGTGGCGGCGTTAACGCGCATAATGTCAGAGCAAAAGGCAAGGGTGTTTATACACCAAAAGGAAAGAACATCCACGTCGCGCAGTGGACCGATGCCAACAAGAAACGACATAACAAGACTTTTCGCTGGGTCGCAGGAGATGATGCGTCCAAAAGAGAGAAATATGATGAAGCGGTAGCATTTTCTGTCGCAAAAAAGGAGGAAATTATCAAGGAGTTGATTTCAAGGCAACCTAAACGGGCGGCAAACGACGAGGTTGATGATGCTGCTAACGCGATAATCCCAATCAAAAAGAAGGGGAAGACTGGCGTCGCGACTGTGGATGAGAAGCAACGCCATCACGCGAGGTGGGTTGATGAGCATGGTGTACACCGATCAAAGACATTCGCTTGGGCTACAGGCAACGAGGACGAGAAAAAAGCGCAATATCAAGTAGCGGTAGCTTACAGAACAGAACAACAGGCGCTCACGTTGATAGCGTTGAAAGCTAAAAATCCAGCCGCTGACAAAAGTACACATGCATGAATCTAAATTTCATGAACAAAAAATAAATTATAAAATCTACAACACAACTAGTGGTTTGATGTGGAAACCACCAACTCACAATAACGTGGTGGGGCTCTTTTGTACGATATGGCACGCACCAAGATTACGGCCCAAGGCCGCAAAAACGCGACTGCATCAAAAATGAAGGCCAAGGCCGGCGGGGCCGCAGCCGCTATTGGCGTTGGAAAGAAAGAGAAACGCCCGCACCGCTTTAGGCCAGGCACGGTAGCAATCCGCGAGATACGCCGCTACCAAAAAAGTGTGGATTTGCTGTTGCCGAAAGCGCCGGTCCGAAGGCTTATCCGCGAGGTGGCTGCGCCCTACAAAGACGAGCTGCGATTTTCGCGACAGTGCATGGATGCGCTGCAGGAAGCCAGTGAAGCGTACCTCGTGGACTTGTTTCACGATTCCAATCTGTGTGCGATTGAACATGAACGCAAGACGTTGACCGCGAGAGACATGCGCCTCGCGCTGCTGATGCGCCATGACGTGAACCTCCCGCACAACACTGAGCTTCCGCTGCGTGAGCACAAGACGCGCAAGACCGTCCCAAGCAAGCGGCGCGTGCGCAAGTCCAAGGCGGAGAAGAGTGCAGCAGCGGTGGAAGAGGTGCAGAGCCCTGTGGATGTGCTGGATTTGCCGCCTGCGTTTTGAGAGAGTAAAAAACAGCAATTTATTTGCTAGAAATAGCCCAATCTGCGGCGCCCCAAGAACTGAAACAGCAAATCATCGCTGAGGCGCATGCTTGCTGACGATTGCACCTGATGGTAGTGATGGTGAACCACCACCACTGGCTCCTGCTGCTCAGCTGGCGCCTTGGTGGGCTCCTCCTCGTTTCGCAGCTTGCGCACCGCCACGAGAATGCGGTTGCGGTAGCGCATCGGCACATCGGCGGGCATATCCTGTTCACAAAACTCACGCATCTCCTCTAGCGTTTGCCAGCCTGCTGCAGTAAGAAAGCGCAGCAAGTTGACGTCGCTAGTAATGAGCTCATTGTCCACTGCCCAGCGGGCGAGTGGATTGTCGGCGGCAGCGGGACCCTCTTCCATGATGAACAAAAAATAATTATCACGCGTCTCGCGAAAATGGAAGAGGGGCAGGCATCTTCCACACCCACGTACACGCTGGTGATTCACCTCGCGAAAATGGAAGAGGGTCAGCAAGAGGCGGAGGCCGTTCCCGCTCCCGCGTGGACACCACCGCAATGGACAGCGGAAGAGCTGTTTGACAAGTTTGGCTGGGGCACCAGCCTGCTGGATGCCGTCAAGGATACGGTGAAAGTGATTCGCGCCGACGACGACTCCTTTCCCAAGATTAGCTGTGTTGGCCGCGAAGGCTACAGCTACCACGATTGGAAGTTTGTCCGCCAACTGTTTGAGCGCCTGACGCGCGATCAGCTGGCGCGCCTGCGCGTGATGCTGGCCAAGACGGTGCAGCGCGGCATTGACGATGGCTGCTTTTCTTCCAGTCGCGTGGATGATCAACGCGTCAGAAGCCGCATCCCAGCAGTGATGAAACTGCAAGCCGAGCTGGACAAGGCGCTGGGCGAACCGTGCTCAGTGGTGGTGTGGCCTCCTCCTCCTCAACCACCTCAGCCAGAGGCGGTAGCGGAAGTGAGAGGAGCGGGTGCAGACCTCGTATTCATATGTGAGTTGGTAGATTAAACCCTCCGCGCACTGTTTCCACGCGCAGGGTGATCACTGGATGACAAACGTGTTTTTTATTCTGTCTACGGTGGTAAACCGCCAGATGGAGTGCAATAGCCTGTAAACCAGACGTCTTGCTCCTCCATAAATTGCGAAGTCCAAAACATTTGTGGGTCTTCTCGACCTTCAACACAAAGTGCAGTGTACATCACGGGCAGTTTGTCCTTGCGATAATAACACGTTAGCTCTAGGCTGCCTGGCAGCATTTCCCAACGCTCAAATGGAATGGCTAGCCAATTTTCCGGGTAGCCTGGCGGAATGGGCGTGCGAAGCACAGCGTGACGAATGCAAAAAGGGCATCCTTCACGAGTTATCATCGTAAACGTTAGTACACGCTGGGTGAGGTGATTGGAACGCTTATTTTGCATAATGCCACGCAGAACGGTCGTGGTGATCGAATACCCGTCGTCATATCTGTTGATAAAGAGACGCTCCTTGCATGACTCTGCTGCTGTTGCTGTAGTCCAGAGCCATCGCAGCACATTTTGACATGTTGGCACCCGTGGACGACCTGGCATGTCCTCGGGCCACTCGTGGTAAAAAGGGTCAAAGCGCTGGCAGTACACATCAACCACAGCAGGTGGCCAGGCTGCTTCCCGCAGGCGTAGCCGCAATTCGCGGATGATGCCGTAGCGCCAAAAGGATACTTGTGTTTGGTATGTGTCAAAGAGATTGCGCAGCGCAGTGCAAGTGCGCTTGAGCGCATTGACGGACGCGTAGCAATAACTTAGGAAGTGGCGGACAAGCTGTTTGTCGTTGTGTGTGAGTATGAGCGTCAGCAGCGTCTCAGGTTCAGAGTCGAGCGAGTCTTTTCCATGGCTGCGTTTCATGCTGACCCTTGCATAGACTCAAAAAACATGCCACGCGAGGCGCGATGACGGACACGTGCGCGTGGTCACCACGCATGGCCAGCGAGAGGGTTTCTCCCACCCGCCGTTCAGTATGGACGCCAAACGCCCCCTGGAAACGCTGCGCGCCAGCGACGCGCTCACACAAGACATGATGAGCGCTGCGCTGCAAGTCATTGAAAGTGCTATGCAATGTGGTGCTGGGTGGGCACGCGTTCAACTGCTAAGACAAGGTTACGGACACTTTCATTACGTTACGACGGCCACGGACACGCTCACCTTTCCCGTCCACGATGCGCAAACGCTAGTGCCCCTAAGTAGTGGTTCACGCCAGCGGGCCCAGCTCTCGCGCCCCGCCCTAGACATGGTGTATTGGCTACGGGGCCTAGGGGTACAAGTGCTGTGCGCTACTGGTGCGATGCAGGCATTAAAGCTTCATCGCGAACCAGCGCTGGCCCCATGGCTCTATCTGGTGGCTGTGTTTGTTCCCGAGGGAGAAGGTGGTGAAGATGGGCGCCTGCGTTTCCTGTGGAACTCGCATTACATGCCCAAATGCCTAGACAGCTCAGCGCTCGATGGCTGGGCTCAGCGCTGCCAGCGCGCGCTCGCCGCAGGCGCGTCCCACTGCGCGCTGTGCACGCTATATAGGAATGCGGATTACACACCGAGCACCGGCGGCGGCGAGGATAGTGCACCCTTTACAGTGACCACGCCGCGTCACCATCTCACCATGCAGCCGCTCGCTGACGGCACGCAATGGCTGCTAGACAGGCGC
>Ga0134122_10003388_pt1 | contig 11840 bp, 10 predicted proteins | sample KB302_FD_96461 | JGI IMG/M metagenome (GOLD analysis project Ga0134122, IMG submission 96461) | Terrestrial soil microbial communities without Nitrogen fertilizer from Kellogg Biological Station, Michigan, USA - KB3-0-2 | ecosystem: Environmental > Terrestrial > Soil > Unclassified ...
CATATTGGCCAGAAACTCACTTTTGGCTCGATTTGCCATGTCCGCCGTTTCTTCGGCGCGTTTCCTTTCAATGATCTCTGCCTGGAGCGCGTGGTTCGTCATCAGGAGCGGGCCTGTGATGGCCCGGCGTATTGCCGCGTTAACGAGCACCGCCGCAAGGATCGACGTTGCCGCGAACATTACAAGTACGAGCCAGCGATCGCGTTCCGAGCGGCTTCGAAGTGCGATGAGATTCTGGCTGAGATCGCTTGAGCATTCCTGGTCGAGGCGTTCCAGTGAAGCGCTCAATATTTCGGTTTTCGAAGCCAACTCGTGCATGCGGGTCTGCATTGTCGCCGTAATGCCGTTCGGTCCCGTGAGTGCCTCTTGATATGTTTGCCGTGCGTCTCGGAGAAATTCGCCGACTTTCGGAATCAGTTCGGCGGCTTCCTGCGCCCGGCGCTCGGACAGCCCCTCAATAGACGCCAGGGTTCTGAGGCTTGCAAGCAAGTGACGACCGTCGCTGGCGCCAAGCTCCAGGGAAGACAGATCTTCGACGATCACCGCGTTTCGATATTCCGTAACCATATTCCGGAATGCAGCGAGGGCTTCGTGACTCGCGCGGGAAGCGGGAAAGAGCGCTTCGGCGCTCTTCCTCAAGCCTCGCTCCGTCTGCAAGCCCTCGACCTGTTGCAGCGCTGTCGAAAGCGTGAATCCGACAAGAAAAATCCCGATACTGAGCCAGATCTTCGCTGTGATGCTGAGCTGTCTCATTTCACGTCAAGAACTTTCACGCCTTCAGTGTCCGCGGCGGCGCTCACATATCCGATCGCGCCCTTTGTCTGCTTTACGTACGCCACCACGTCTGCATCAGTCTTGAGCATCTTCGGTATTGCCCCTTTGCCTGTGAAGGCAAGACTCCGGTAGTAGTTTTCAAGGCCGGATGCGGACTTTCCCATGTACCTCCTGAGGAAGGCGCTATATGCGCTGCCATGCTTCAAATGGACGGGTACGACGTGGCTGCCGTCAGCGAGCGTCGTTTTGGTTACAAGAAAGACGCGTTTCAGGTCGTCCGGGGTTATTTGCGATACGTTTATGCTGGAGTTAGCGATTACTTTGACGTCGGACGCGGCTAGCGTTGAAGGCACGGAATATAAAAGGATACAAATCATTTTCAATACGTGTTTCGTTCGTACTGCACGCTTCAGGAAATTGCTTTTCACTAGAAGTACCAGCTTGTGCGAAGTGCCAGCATTTTTGTCGTGGGAAGCAATCCCTGGGGGTTGTCTTGCGGATAGAAACCATGGGCCTGTGCTGGACTGCCGACTCCATCCATGAAATGTCCTTCGGCCTTGAAGGTCCAGAATCGCGTCAGATCCAGGCGCAACGTGACCACCTTATCAAAAATGTGGTCTCTGCCCGGGCCGGTCACCGGCACTACGGGATTCGTTAAGGTGACACGGTAATGACTGTAATAACTTCCAACTTCCAACCATTTCGAGAGGCGGTAGGCTCCGGACACGAACGATGCCGGCTCGTCCGATCCCGGTCTCGCCACAACTTGATGGCTGGCGGTGTCGGTGGAAATTTCGGCTCGGCGCTTTTGACTGCGATATTCGGCGTCGGCGTGGAATCTACCGATGGTGTATTGGGCATAAAACGCCATCACCCGATCTCTCTTTGTTGAATAGAAGAAGCGAACCGGAGAGGCGCCCTGTGTCAGAGTGAGACTGCGATGGTTGTAAACCAGTGAACTTCCCAGTATCAGACCGGAAACCGGGCTATTCCAGCGCAGATCGGTTCCCACCATCTTTCCTTCAGGGTCCCCGGTGACATTCCCACCCAGTGCCTGAATGCCATACTGGTACCCTCCTCTCTTGTCATAGGGAATTGAGCCGGCAAACGCGGTATACGACAATGAGCCACCGCTCCGAATGCCGATATTGCCGTAGATGTCGCCTCCAACGTGAGCGACGGTCACCGCACGCAGGTCGACTGGATAGACCGATTGGGGCAACAGCGCCCAGGTGTGTAGAAATGCCTGATCCTGCGTATCGGTGTAAAGTCCGAGAGCGGTCTTTACCTTTCCTCCCCGAAAGCCCATCCAATCCTTCCAGTGATAGTCGACGAAAGCCCAATCCAGATACACTTTTCCTTTGCCAAGCTCGCCGATCTTACGTTCATAAACCTGCGCTCCAGTGTGTAGTCGTTCTGTCAACTGCGACGAGAGATTTAATCCTGCCTCAGTGAAAAAGCTGCCATGGCTTGTGGTCATCCTGAGATAATTGTTGGCGGTCGACGATGCAAACCCTTCGGACAAGAACCCGTGGGCGCGGATCTGATGTCCGCCGGCGCCGAATTCAATCTGCGCCTGCAGAACAGATGGGACCAGGCATCCTCCTATTAGCGCAAGAATCACCGGCGAAACCTTCATCGGAGCCTCCAGGTATTGAGGCCGGATCGAGTTGAGTTTCGGCCACTTTAGACTAAGTACTCTCTTTGCAGAACTGGGGATGTGCCAAATTGCACAACCGGCCGGTGTCCGTTAAGGACTACGACTCGGTTCCGCAGGTGGAACCTCAAAGCTCTCGTCGATCGGGACGTTGAGCTGGCGGGGGAGAGGAAGTGAGAACGGGAGCGGGCTTATTCGACATGGATGGTTAGCCACTTCAGGCGCAACAGGTCGCCCTGGAACTCATACAGGAGCTGCTGGGTTTTGATAGAGATCACATCTTGATTCTGCGAAGCCCCAACAACATCGAGCACAGCTGCGAGATGTTCGGCGGAATTCAGTGCTTCCCACTTCAGTTCGGCTTTCGAGTAATCCTTGAATTCCAGAGCATCCGGAGACGGAGGATTCATCTTCGTTGATTTCAATGAGCGAAGCATCGCGTTGATTTGCGCCCGCATCATTTGGAGGGGTTTGTCCAACTTGCCGTTCAGGCCGAGCATCTCGCGATACTTGCTGGTGGCATCGCGGAATTTAGGGATGGCTAATTGAAGCTCGCTCAGTCGGCCGCGATAAGTCGTTCCAGCGCCGGACTGAATTGTAGAAGTTGAAATGCGGGATCTCAGGAATGCTTCCATGTCGTTCCGGCTTTTCTGAAGATCGTTGTCGATCGCCTTTTGTGTTGCGGACTGTTGGGCTGCCTGAGCCTTATCGGTGTCCTGTGCGTCAGCATTCCTCAAAGTGAGTACGCCAAACGAGAACAGTAGAATGAAACCCAGCCAGATACGGTTCACGATGGCCAATTCTGCTACTGTGCTTTTCTCTTCGGCAAGTTAAATCGATGCCCTCCTTCGGCTGCTTCCCGGGACCAAGCCATGATTAGACTTTCGGGAACATCTGTCATAGGCTCTTTCCCGCGAAATCAATTATGGATAACCTTCGAAAACCAGGCATCGCATTCTTTGCAGTTTTCGCATTGACCCTGGCTCTCGTGGCCCAGACGCCTCAGACCGTGAAAATGAACGTCGATATCGTACAGATTCCGGTCACGGTGACGAATGCCAACAATCGCTTCATCAGCGATCTGCAAAAGGAACACTTTCGCATTTGGGAAGACCGGGTCGAGCAGAAAATCCTCTATTTTTCGACAGAGGACGCTCCAATGAGTCTCGTCATAGTTCTCGATGTGAGCGAGAGCATGCGTATCAATCGCGCGTATTCGGACCGAACGGCATCCGAGTGTTTAAAAACCGGCGTCCAGGACGATCAGTATTCACTCGTGCTATTTTCGGACAAACCGGAATCGCCCATGGAATTTACCAGCGATATCCGGAAGCTCCAAAGCAAACTGCAACTCCTGAAGTCGAAGGGTAGCACCGCGCTCTACGATGCCATCTATAGCGGCCTGGAGACAATTGAGACCGCGACAAACCCGCGAAAGGCCCTGGTTGTCATCAGTGATGGCTATGAAAACCATAGCCGGCATTCCATGGGCGATATCCGAAAGATGGTTCGCGAAAAGGATGTTCAGATTTACACCGTTGGCAATACCGGGGATGGCGCGATTCAGGAATTGGCGCGAATGACAGGAGGAAAGCCGCTCACCGGATCGTCAGGTCTTGCGAACGTCTGCACCGCAATCGTTCGAGAGTTGAAGAACCAGTATGTCATCAGCTACAAATCGACGAATGCCACCAAAGATGGGACGTGGCGCAAGGTTCGCGTTCAACTCACCGTGCCTCAGGAACTGCAACTCAGCTCGCGCGCCAAGACGGGATACTTCGCCGGAACCGAGGATTGATCCTGGACCGAAGCCCGCAGGATGCATAACGAACTTGCCGTAAACAAGAAGCATTGGGACCACGTTGCGGAGAAATGCTTCGGAGTGTGCAGGCTGCCCTGTGGGGGCCCATTCGATGTGTGTGTGGATCGGCCGATTTTCGCGCCTTACGAATCGCAGAGCACATCGCGAAAGTAAGTTCCGGAGCGCAAACCAGCGTCTCGCTGATCCCTGTGAAGCCTTTCACACCGGCCCAGCCCTGACGCGGTTGATTTCCACAACGGTAGAAAATCTCCGCAACGTTTTTCTACCATAGTCGAAATTTCTCGAATACACTTTCTTTATGGCCGCACGGACACGATACATTACCGGGCAGCAACCGATGCCTGGCAGATTTCCGCAGCCGGCAAGAAGGACTACATGACGCCTGAAGGAATTCGCGTCGCGCCTTCAATGCAACTACTCTCGACACTGATCTGAAGGTTCGTCCATCGTCGCTTCCGCCTCTTCTGCGAACCGCTTGTGACACTTCAACAACTATCACACGACCGGAGACACCCGACACCCCGGGAAAACTATTGTGCTCGCGTTGGAAATCTGGACCGGATCTGTCCGAAACGCGAGGCAGAATCGGCCGTCCCACAGAAAACCAACATGATGGATTCCTGGAGGATGTGTGCAACCAAACGGACCGGCGCCGACTCCGTCAGCGTGTATTGAATTCAGACCGGCGAACTTCATGGGTGTTCTTCACACCGCCGGAACGGTTTCAATCACTGCCGCATCCTTCTTACTATCCAGGTCCGGTGGTCTTGCCTGGATTGGCGGCCAGGTTCTGCTGGCAGTTGCCCTGGTTCAGTGGTTCATTGTGCTTCATGAATGCGGGCACGAAACGATGTTCCGAAGTTCGCGGTTGAATTCATTTGCCGGCCACATTGCCGCGTTCTTCAGCGTCATTCCCTTCAGCTGTTGGAAACGCGTTCATGCCAGCCATCATCGGTGGACCGGTTGGCAGGATCTGGATCCCACGACCGAATCTCTGGTGCAGCGCCCTCTCGGAACGCTCGAACGAATGTTCGTCAACACCAGCTGGAGATTCTGGATTCCCGCATTCTCGGTGATCTATCGAATCAATAACTATTGGAACCTCCGGCGCCTGCGTGGACTCTACGAAACCAACAAGGCCTGGCGGCGAATGGTTTCCGATACTGTTGTTCTCCTCACAGTCTACGCGGCTATAACGGTTGCCTTCGGTCCTGCTCTCGTTGTGAAGATGACCGGCCTCGGAGTGTTACTCGCGCTCGTGATCGAAGACCCATTGATTCTGAGCCAGCACACCCATATCCCGCAGCAGGTCAGCCGCGGCGGCAAGGTACGGCCGTTTGGCGCTTTCGAGCAGGAAGCATTCACACGATCCCTTAAGTTTCCGGATTGGATTTCGAAATTTGTATTGCTCAATTTCGACGCGCACGAACTGCACCACATGTATCCCTTTGTCCCTGGCTATCACCTGCGGCGCATTCCATACACCGGCAGGAACGAGGTCCATTGGTGGGCCTGGATCCGTGCTGTGAAGCGAATTCGCGGCGAGCAATTTCTATTTCAGAACCAAAATGATTCCGGAATACGCGTCTGAACCCATCAATGCTGGTCCCGATCCCGCGGCCTGCGCGGCGTTCATCATCGTGGCGTTCGTGCTGGCGGGAATCGCGCAGGTTTTGTGGTTCCGAAGTGCAGCATCGCGGAGTTTCAGTTTTCCGCTCGATGGAGGAATCACTGTGGGAGGCAAGCGAATATTCGGCGATCACAAAATGCTTCGCGGTGTCATCGTCATGCTTCCAGCCGCTGGGCTCTCGTTTGGATTGCTCTTTTTCCTGGCGAAGATTGCAGCGCCTGGTTTTGCTGCGCGCCTATGGCCGCTCGGCCCATCGCAATACCTCATCGCCGGCTTGTGGGCCGGGCTGGGCTTTGTCGCCGGCGAGTTGCCAAACTCGTTTATCAAGCGGCGCCTCGATATCGCGCCGGGTGGGATTCCACGACGCCCTGCTCTCCGCGTGTTGTTCTTCCTGATCGACCGCCTGGACTCCATCGCCGGAATGCTTCTGGCGCTCGGCATTGCCGTGGTTGTTCCCGGTTGGACATGGGTCTATGTGGCCAGTCTCGGAATGGGAATCCACTGGGGATTCAGCGCGCTTTTATATGCCTTCCACGTCAAGGAGCGAATGGCATGAGTGCCCGATTAGCCCCCCTCACCGAGAACGCATTCGTGCGCGCTCTCGACGCGGCCGAGGATCCGGCAGAAGCGGGTGGCAAGGCATGCAACCTGAACCGGATGATCGGGCTGGGCATGAATGTTCCGCCTGGAATCGTTGTAACAGCCTCGGCGTTCCGGCAATTTCTGAACACTGCCGGGTTGAATGCAGCGATATCGAGCATTCGCAGGGATTCTTTGAATGATCTACAGGATGTCGCGATAGCCATCCAGGAACGCATCCGGGCATCGAAAGTACCAGCCGAAATTTTGGACCCTCTGTTGGAACTCCGCCATTCGTTGCTCCCTCATGGCCGATTGATCGTTCGAAGTTCGGCGGTGGGCGAGGACAGCGCCACCGCTTCCTTTGCCGGTCAACTGGACTCGTTTGCTGGCGCCGCGACCTCCGAAGAGATCGAACGGGCCCTTCTCTCTTGTTGGTCGTCGTACTGGAACGAACGCGTTCTCTTCTATCAACAGGCAAAACGCGTTCAGCTGCGGGGTATGGGCGTGATTGTTCAGCTGCTCGTGGAGTCCAGGATTTCCGGCGTTCTTTTTACGCAGGCGCCCGGCGATTCGGCCCGCGGAGGTGACCTTTATGCGGAGTTCTGCGCGGGCCCGGGCGAAGCCCTGGTTGCGGGCAGGGTAACTCCGAGCCGGCTTCGAATCTCAAGGACGGACTGGCAGTGGACCGTCGAACCCGGCGAAGAAAATGTTTCGCTCGACGCGCGGCACATCGAGAGTCTGGCCCGCGCTTCCGTCGTGCTGGAAATGGAGTTCAACGCTCCGCAGGATATTGAATGGACCGTGGATGGGTGCGACCGGCTTTTCCTTCTTCAAGCGCGGCCCATCACCGCTGTTGCGGCAGCGCCCCGTCGCGTCCTGTGGTCGAACGCAAACGTCAACGAGAACTTTCCCGATGTCATTACGCCGTTCCTGTACTCGATTGCGCGAGAAGGCTACTACCACTACTTCCGCAATCTCGCCATCGCCTTTGGATTGTCCTCAAAGCGCATCCAGTCGATGGAGTATTCCTTCCGGCACATCATCGGAGTCCACCATTCACGCATGTACTACAACCTGACCAGCATTCATTCCGTGTTGAGCCAGGCGCCGTTTGGCGACTCATTATCGCGGTTCTTCAATCAGTTTGTCGGTGAATCGCAGCCGGAAACGGAAAGCAGAACTGCAATAGAATCCCGCTGGCGTTCGTCGATCGAGGTCACAAAAATAGCGGTTCACACGACCTGGCAGTACATGTTCTTCCGGCGTGGCGTTGAAGAGTTCGAACATCGCGTGGATCGTTTCGCGGAATCAACCCGGCCGGAAGATCTCGACAGACGATCCGCCCTCGATCTTCGCGATGACCTGCGGCGTTTCATGCAAATTCGCCGGCATCATTGGACGAAGGCATCCTTGGCGGACGCCGCGGCAATGGTGTGCTATGGCGTTTTACGATCTCTGCTGAACAACGCTTACCCAGCCGATGGCGAGTCCGCGCTCCACAACAATCTACTCAAGGGACTGTCGGGAGTTGTCAGCGTCCAGCCGACAATTCGGCTGTGGGAGCTTTCGCGCAGGATTCTCGCCGATCCGGATCTCACACTCTGGTTCGCCTCGACCGACAGTTCCAACATCCTGGATGCGATTAATTCGGATCCCGAGAAATCCGATCTGCGCGATGTCTTCGAGGAATATCTCGACAGCTGGGGGTTTCGGTTTTCCGGTGAACTGATGTTGACCGTTGCCAGTTTTCAGGAGAATCCCGTTCCTCTGATCGACATGCTCAAGTCATACCTGCTCGCCGACGGGCCGTCACCCGTCGAGGCCATCCGGAAACTCGAATCGGAACGGCGGATTGAAACACAGCGCATCCTCAACGATCTTCGACGAACAAAACGGCTGCAGCGCGTTCCCCGACTGCTTCAGGCGCCGCTGGTTCGTCTGGCGCTGCATTTCACACACACTGCAATCGAAATGCGGGAACGCGCACGGACGAAGCAGGCACTTCTTTACAACCGTTGCCGGCGGATCGCGCTCGCGCTCGGGAAGAAACTGGCGGGTGCCGGCATTCTGGAAACCGTCGACGACATCTTCTTTCTCACCTATTCGGAACTCGACGAGTTCCTGAGTGGCCACGCGATGTTTCCCGGACAGTTGAAAGCGGAGATTTCCATTCGCAAGTTGGAACAAACCGAAGCTCGCGGCTTTTCCGCGCCGGATTCGTTCACGCTGGCTGCAGGGGAATACCTGCGCAAGACGACGCGCGAGAAGCCTGGGAATTCTGAAGCCGGTTCTGAAATGTCCGGAATTGGCGCGTGCGGAGGAAAAGTGACCGCGCCCGCCGCAATCCTGGAAAGCGTGGTTGAAGCCGGCATGCTTCAACAGGGAGACATTCTTGTGACGCGCCAGACCGACCCCGGCTGGGGCCCGGTATTTTTTCTGATCCGGGGTCTCGTCGTCGAGCGCGGCGGAATGCTTTCACACGGCGCGATCATCGCACGCGAGTTTGGCCTGCCCTGTGTCGTTGGCGTGAAGGACGCCACCCGCCGCATACCTCAGCGGCACATGTTATTGGTGGATGGAGATCGCGGAAATGTCCAACTTCTCTAACAATGGTCTGATCCGATACGTCCGAGAGCGTTACCCCTTCCGCGTTTTTCTGCCCGTTGCGACCTGTCTCGCTCTTGCATCTTTCCCCGGAGGAAATGCCCCGCGATGGTTCGAATTCGCCGTGCGCCTGATCGCCGGCACACTTCTCGTCTTTCAATTCCGGCTCTGGGATGATCTGGGAGACCAGCCCTACGATCGCGTCCATCATCCCGATCGAGTTCTTTCAGGCGCGACAAAAATCGCGGTCTTTGGGATGGTCACCGCCGCAGCCGGTGTTGCCAATCTGGCACTCCTACTTCTTTCGGGCCGCGCGGTGATGTCGTTTCTCATCTTGAATGCCGCGGCTATTGTTTGGTACTGGGCGGTTCCGATCGCGTGGCGAAGGAGCATTGGTGGACGGCACGTCACCTTGCTGAAATATCCCGCCTTTGTGTGGATGCTTCGAGGCGCGACACAACCTGGGCCGGCTCTACTGATTTCCCTGACAGCCATCTTTCTGTGCTTTTCGATCTACGAACTGATTCACGACGGTGAGATGCGTTCGCGCGTTGCGGCCCGGAGGCTGATGGCGTTGGAAGTGTGTCTGCTGGGGTCCGTTGCCGTCGCCGCTCTTCGCGTGTTTTGGAATGGAGGAATGTTATGAGCGCCACGTTGTCCTTGGCACCGCCGGATATTTCCATCTTTGAAGCAGTAGCCTGTTATAGCTGTGGCAGCAGATCCTCGACAGCGTTCATCACCGCACAGGATGACCTGACGGGAAAGCCTGGGAACTTCACGTTTGTCACCTGTCAGGATTGTGGCCTCGTCTATCAAAACCCGAGGATCACGCTGGATCGCATCCGGCCATACTACGACGACGAATACATTGCGCATCGCAAGAAGACGGACTGGGGCGCTCTCACCTGGTTTTATAACTGGGTGATGGAACGCCACGACGTGAACAAGGATCGGATCGTGCGCCGTTACATCCACTTGGACCACACCAGTGAAGTGCTCGACGTAGGGTGCGCGGTAGGCACTTTTCTGAACAAGATAGGAAGCCTTTACGGGGCGCGCCTGGCCGGAGTCGACTTCAAGGATCTTTCCACAAGCCCGAGTCTTGCAAACGTGGAATTTCATTGCGGCCTTTTTTACGAACAGGCCCTGGATGCCGAACGTTTTGATCTGGTGACGATGTGGCACTTTCTCGAGCACGACTACGATCCCGTCCGAACTCTCATTGAAGCCCAAAGAATTCTCAAGCCCGGCGGCCGGCTTGTCATTGAAGTTCCCAGACTGGATAGCGTCTCCTTCCGGCTCTTTCAGGAACGATGGCCCGGCCTGCAGGCGCCGCAGCACACGGTGCTCTTCGAGAAGAGGACCCTGCTTGAATTTGTCAAACGGTCCGGGCTGTGCGTGGTGGACTACCTGCCCTACGGCGCATTTCCCGCGTACTTCTATTTGTTCGCGGGCGCGGCGTTCAAGCTGCTGCGGGGGCGTGGACTCAACCTGTCGAAAGCAATTTTCCCGTATTTTCTTGGCCAGATCCTCCTGCTGCCGGTGATTCTGGCGGAGCGCCGATTGAATCTCGCCATGCAGACCGTGATCTGCAGAAGGCCCGGGGGGCCGCAATGAGTACTGCGGTCCCGCTTAAGAAAACTTCCGGAGAAGGCGCGCTGGAATCCGGCTCGATATGGAGGGCCGCTCTGGTTTTGGTCGCAGCGGGAACGCTTTTCACAATCGTAGCCGCACTCATGTTCGTCATCCAGCTTTGCTCGATGTTTCGCTCGCGCCGTTTCTGTTCGGAAGTGCTCGCGCGCTGGATGGGAAACGCCATGTTGAAGGTCAGCGGCGTCCGCATGGAGGTTCACGACGCGCAGAATCAAAGGTCGCTTGGCGCAAATAGACAAGTGGTTTATGTGACGAACCACACCTCCACCGTCGATGTATTCGTCCTGCTTGCTCTCGGTTTACCGCGAACGCGATTCTTTCTGTGGGGCGGACTCCGGACGCTATTTCCGGTGGCTGTTATTGGCTATCTGACCGGAGTGTTTTTCACACCGACGCAATCGCGGCGCGATAAGCGCGTCCGTTGTTTTCAAAATGCGGAAGCGGCGATTCGGCGGACCGGAGAGTCCGTGCTGTTGAGTCCGGAAGGCCGTTGTGTGACGGTAGGCGGCATTTCGCGCTTTAACCTCGGCGCCTTCCATCTCGCTACAAATTTGAAGGCGCCGATCGTGCCGGTATTTATCGCGATTCCTCGGCACATGAATCCGGGCCGGGGCTACGGCGTTTTGCCGGGAGTCGTTCACGTTCATTTCAGTTCTCCGATTCCAACAGCGGAATGGAGACTGGAAGACCTGGAAAAAAATAAGGAGATCGTGCGCGATCTCTATGTGGACTGGAACGAGAGGCTGCGCCAGCCATGACCTCATTCCAAACTCTTTCGGAAGTTCTCCGGCATCGTGCTGAAATCGAGGGCCATCGGGCCGCTTATACATTTCTGAGGGACGGTGAGGTCGAGGACCGCACGATCACGTATGCCGAACTGGATCAGCAGAGCCGGGCGCTGGCCGCGATGTTGCAGGAGTGGCAAGTCCGGCGGCCGCTTCTGATCTATGCGCCCGGACTCGACTTCATCGTTTCGTTTTTTGCCTGCCTCTATGCGGGTGCCACGCCGATTCCCGCAGGTCTGCACCACGCGTCGCGGATTGGGCGTTCGCTGACGCGCTTTTCGGCGATTGCGTCGGAGGCCGAGGCCGATGCGGTTCTCAGCATGCCGCGTATCA
>Ga0134122_10003390_pt1 | contig 11838 bp, 4 predicted proteins | sample KB302_FD_96461 | JGI IMG/M metagenome (GOLD analysis project Ga0134122, IMG submission 96461) | Terrestrial soil microbial communities without Nitrogen fertilizer from Kellogg Biological Station, Michigan, USA - KB3-0-2 | ecosystem: Environmental > Terrestrial > Soil > Unclassified ...
GTGTTCAATCCAATCGCGGAATTCTTCGACCATGAACGGGCTGTAGTCGGCATAGATCCGCGGATTGCCGGCGGTGGCGCGTACTCCTTCGGAGTTCGCGCGTTCGTAATTGAGTTCCACTTCGCCATCGCCGCTGATCGTCAATAACGTTTCGGGATGTTCCGCCATGCGCGCTGCCAGCCGTGATCCGACCAGGCGCACACCTTCTTCGATTCGCGCGCGCAACAGCCTGGCGTAACGGGACGGAGTGATCCAGACTCCGGCCGGAACAGTTGTGCCGTCAAGGCTGGTAAAGGACGCGGGCACTCCAATCCATCCATCGGCGAACCATTGCGCATTTCGTACATCCTGTTGGATCGCGGCGGGCCGAAGATCGTTTATGCCATGGAAAAACCCGGACATCAGCGTGATGTGGACGATCATATGGTTCGCGCGCGCGCGTTCGACGATCCGATCGACAGCATCGAGTGTGCCTGCCATCCGATTTGCGGTGAGCGGCTGGGCGAGGTCCAGGGACGGGAATTGAATCGAAAGCGATGCGGCAAATCCTATGAGGACATGCGGGGCGGATCCGAGACGTCGTTTTAACTCTGCGGCGCGGATAGCGAATTGTTCATCGGTGGCAGTGACGTACTCGATGTAGTGGGGAGAGATGACAAGCGAATCGTCATAGCCTGCAATTTGCGGGGTGGAGAGCTGCTGCGGCGGTGATGAGCGGAGCCAATACATGCCCGCCGCGAGGATCACCGTGATTGCCGCGATACCAAGAAGACGCATTCCTCTCCCGAAGGGAGAGGGTGGCCCAAAGGGCCGGGTGAGGGGTACAGGATTAGAGTCTTCTCTATTCAACTTATTTCCAGGAAAGAAAAAGGAGGAATTCATTGAACCCTCACCCGGCGCTGCGCGCCACCCTCTCCCTGCGGGAGAGGAATGCGCACCAACGCCGCTTGAACCGCATTATACAGGGTGACAGCTGTGGCAGATTTGCAGGCCCATTCCGCAAACCCGTCTCAGTTTGTTCGTCATGCGGCACTGTAAGTATTGAAATTTCAGGGAATCTGCTTTGGCGAGCCACGTGCCATATGGGATGGCAGAGACGACCTTGTACCCCCAAGGTTCTCTGGTTGATCCACTCCGCGGCGTGAGTCTGTTCCGGTTTACTGGGACCGGCTCACGCCGCTTTATTTTGTTTTGGGTCCGGAAACAGATAAGCTCTCGCCATGTTCAAGTCCTGGTCGTTTGGCGCCCGGCGCATTCAGAATCAGCTGGTGGTCTGGACGGCTCTGATTCTGGTTCTTTCCGTGGTTGTCATTTCCGAAATTCGTGGAAAATCCAGCGTACGGCTCCTCGAGACGTATTTGCAGGATCGCGCCGAAAGCGAAGTACGCACGGTCGCCAATGCCTTGAATTTGCGGGAGACCCGTGCGGCCGCGCTTCAGATTCCGGTTATCGATCGCAGGTTGCGCGAATTTGTAGAAGGCGATCCGAGTTTGGATCGCATGGATATTCTGCAATCCCGGGATGGCGTCCTTTCTGTTTTGTGCAGCAGTTCGGCGGAGGCGGAAGAAAGGGTGTCGGCAGTTCCGAGCGGGCTCAGTTCCGAGGTGCGATTGATTGAGTCCAACATCAGCGGTGATAATGCGGGCCCGGCAAGGTCCAGCCAGCAGGTGCGGATGCTGGTGACGAGCTTTCCCATCGAGAATACCGATCTGGTTCTGGTCTCCTATTCATCCATGCGCAACATCGAGAGTTTCCAGGCCGTCGGCCGGCTGCTGACTCCAGCTTTCGGAATCCTCTTTACGCTCGTCACCACAGCGATGCTGTACCTCATGTACGGCCGTATGCTTTCGAGGCGGTTTGAAATACTATTGGACGGTATTCGCCGTGCAGGAAAGGGCGAGGTCATTCATATACCGGACGAACGGCCCGACGAAATCGGTTTGATCGCCAGAACGCTCAACGGACTTCTGGCGCAGGTTCATTCGTTTAATGATGATTTGCAGCGAGAGGTCGCTGTCGCCACCGAGGACCTGAATAAACGGAATGTTGCACTCGAAACAACGACGAGGCAGATGGTTGGCATCCAGCAGCAGTTGCTGGAGGCCCAGCGCCTGGCAACGGTGGGACAGATGGCGGCGACATTCGCGCATGAAATCGGTTCGCCGATGAGCGCGTTGTCGGTTCAGGTTCAACTGCTGCTCGAGGATCCGACGCTGACCGATGAACAGCGGGAGACGCTGGGCATCATCCGGCAGCAGATCCAGACTGTGGTGCAAATTGTCAGCGATTTGCTGCGCGCCGCCCGGAAAGGGCCATCGGATTTTGTGATGACCGATCTCAATGAAACTCTCAGCGCCGTGATGCGCCTGGTGGGTCCCAAGCTGGTGGCGCAACGCATTGCCGTCAATCTGGATTTGCAGCCGCTGCCTCTGGTTCGCGGTTATCCTTTGTATCTTCAGGAAGCGTTTTTGAATGTGATTAACAATGCCTCCGATGCGATGCCGGATGGCGGGCGGCTGGAAGTGAAGTCGTGGTTTGACATGAATATGGGGCTTGCGAATATCCGGATTTCCGATACCGGCCCGGGAATCGATCCTTCTGTGGCGGAACACATCTTCGATCATTTCGTGACAACGAAGGATATTGGCGAAGGCACAGGGTTGGGACTGGCCATTGTGAAGGAGATCGTTGAGAATCACCGGGGATCGGTTCGCATCGAATCCAATAACTCTCCAGGGGCGTCGGGTACGACGGCTTATATCATTTTTCCAGCCAGCCATCAGGCGACACGAGCATCATGAACGAGCAATCTATACTGGTTGTTGACGACGAAATTGAAGCCCAGCGCGCTCTCGTCCAGGTGCTGAAGAAGGAGAAGTTCCGTGTCGAAGGTGTTTCTTCGGCATCGGAAGCGCTGCATAAGCTGGCGGACAAGGTTTTTGACCTCGTCATCACCGACATCCGCATGGAGCGCATGGACGGCATGGAACTGATGCGTCAGGTGCGCACCCGCTGGCCCGACACACTGCTGATTGTGATGACGGCATTTGCGAGCATCGATACTGCGGTCCGCGCGATTCACGAAGGCGCCTACGACTATCTGAGCAAACCCTATGAAGTCGATGACCTGCGGCAGACGGTTCGCCGTGCCCTCGATCAGTCGCGGCTGGTCAAAGAGAACCTGGAGTTACGCCAGAACCTCGTTGAAGAAAAGGACCCGCCCGTTGAGATGATCGGAATGAGCCCGCAGATGATCGATGTCTACAAGATGATCGCGCGCGTGGCGCCCACGGGGGCAACGGTTCTGATCGAAGGTGAAAGCGGAAGCGGCAAGGAACTGGTGGCGAGAGCGATTCACGCCAACAGCGAACGTGCGAAGTTTCCTTTCATTGCGCTGAATTGCGGGGCGGTGTCGGAAACGCTGCTGGAAACCGAAATGTTCGGCCATGTCAAAGGCGCCTTTACCGGCGCGGCTTATGCCAAGCAGGGAATGTTCGAATCCGCAAACAAGGGATCGGTGTTTCTGGATGAAATCAGCGAGACCAGTCCCAGCATGCAGACGCGCCTGCTGCGTGTGATCGAAGAACGGGAAGTGCAGCGCGTGGGCAGTATGGATCGGACTCCGGTGGACATTCGAATTATTGCCGCGACCAACCGTTCGCTGAAAAAGCTCGTGGCGGAGGGCGCCTTTCGGGAAGATCTGTTCTATCGTTTGAACGTCGTCAATATCACCGTGCCGCCATTGCGCGAGCGGCTGGCAGACCTGCCGCTGCTGTTTGATCATTTTTTGAGACGGCACAGCCGGCGCATTGGCAGGAAAGTTGCTGCACATCCGGAGGTCGTGGAGATGCTTTCCGGTCATGGATGGCCGGGTAACGTCCGGGAACTCGAGAACATGGTGGAACGGGCGATAGCCCTGAATACCTCCGGAATGCTTACGGCCGCCGACTTTGGCGAATATATGACGAAAATCGAAAGCCGTTCGGCGTTGTTCTCCGGAGACCTTGTTTCCTTGGAGGAAATCGAACGTCAGTACATCAGCCATGTGATTGACCGTTGTAACGGAAACATGAGCCGCGCCGCCGAAGTTCTGCGAATCGACCGCCGGACGTTGTATCGGATGATGGAACGTTTCAGCACGAATAAAGATCCCCAGCAAGGGGGCGAATAGTGCCGGAACTGAGGCGTATTTGCATACGGCTCTCGCAAAATTGCCACACTTCTTGTTCGGTTGGCCTGTCAAGTATAAGAAACCATGCCTTCGGCGGCTGGTGCGCATCGTGCTAGGAGTTCAGTAGCTGGGGTATCGCAGCAAAGGGAGGAGCTCAGGTCCGTGCAGTCCTGAGGCTAGCGTGTCGGTTGTCCTTTCTGGGGCCAGTGCCGGTTGAATGTTCTAAATTGGGGGGGGAATTTATGAGGAGATTCGTGTTTGCAGCAGCGCTGCTGCTGGGTATTGGTGTGTCCGCGTTCGCACAGCAAAGTTCCATCAGTGGAACCGTTTCGGATCCGACCAACGCCTTGATTCCGGGTGTCGCCGTCACGGCGACGAACACGGGAACAGGTGTGGTTAACACGGTGCTGACGAACGATTCTGGAACGTATAACTTTGTCACGCTGCAGCCGGGTCCGTACAAGCTGCAGGCAGCGTTGCAAGGGTTTCAAACGTCAACCGTCAACAATATTGAGCTTGGAACGACGCAGTCGTTGCGTTTCAACATTACATTGAAACTCGCGAATACGGCTGGAGCAGTCGTGGATGTGGCCATCGATGCCAGCCAGGTTCTTTCTCAGTCGTCTTCCTCGATTGGTGAGGTTCTCTCTCAGGAACGTATACAGGCTCTTCCCACTGTGGGAAACAACGTGCTGGATCTGCTGGAAGTTCTCCCCGGCTTTCGTGTCAGCTCATTTGGTTCGCAGTACGACACCATCGCGGGTCTGGGTTTGAACACCATCAATACGACGATCAATGGCCTCAGTACCGTGAACACGCGGTACGACGCGCAGACCTACGGGTATGACGTTTTCACCCCCACCGTCATCAACCCGGACCTGGTCGGCGAAATCAAATTGATTCTTGCTCCCGTCGATGCCGAGTACGGACGCGGCAATGCGCAGGTTCAGATTCAAACCCGATCGGGAACCAACAAGTACACGGGTGCCGGAGTCTGGAACATCCAGAATACTGGATTGAACGCCAACAGCTGGTCCAATAATCACACCTTTACGACCACGAATAAGAAACGGCCGGACGGCACTCTGTATCCCAACGATAGTGGATGGAGAAACACGCATCAGATCACCCTTAGCTACGGAGGGCCGATCATCAAGAACAAGACGTTCTTCTTTGCCCTTTGGGATCAGCAGATCACCCGCACCCGTGAGCCGCAAAACGTCGGCGTCATGACAGACACGGCGAGGCAGGGAATCTTCCGGTACTTTGCGCAATGGAATCCCCAGAGTGCGAATAATATCGCTCCGACAACCGCGCAAAACGCGACCACTGCGAGTTACCCATCGGTTACGCTGGATGGCACTCCGCGCAGGCCCTTAATCACTCCCGCTCTCGCCTGTTATAGTGCGGATACTACCTGCAATACCATTACCGATAATGCCAATTTCGGTTTGAAGTGTTTCAGCGTGTTTGGAAACACGAAGTTTGACGGCAGCCCGTTCACCCAGGCGGATTGTCCCGGCGGGACAGCGTTATTTAATGGTGCTTCAGGAAACCTACCGTGGGACGCATTTCGTCCTGGCCCGGACCCGAGCGGTTACTATCAACGGATTCTGTCGCTGATGCCGCGCGCAAATTATTTCGCCAGCGGGGACGGTCTGAACCAGGCGCAGTACCGGTATATCCGCGGCCGCGTCGGCTCCAATAATGCGAACGCGATTGTCGGCGCCGTGCAAGCGACCCAGGGTGCCGGTTCCGACCAGACCGGCCGCAAGCAAATCAACCTCAAAATCGATGAAAACCTGAACAGTAAAAACCGGTTCAATGTGAGCTGGCAGTATCAAATGGAAGACAGCACCGATAACGTGGCCCTTTGGCCGGTATGCGATTCCGCCACCCACCTGAGCTGTCAGACAAGTCCCTTGAATGGTTTTGTCAAGCGGAGACCGCAGGTATGGACAGTGAACGGTACCTCCACGATTTCAGCGTCCCTGGTCAACGAGGCCCGGTTTGGGGTGCAAAACACCATCACCAACAGCCAAAACGCGTTTACCAATCCCGATGCTGCTATCGCCGCAGAGGCGAAATCGTTCCTGCTACCGGGCAGCTTTAGTGTCGAGAATCCTGGATTCCAGTATCAGGCCGTAGTCTCTCCAGGAGTTGGTGCCTATGCCGGCGGTCCTCTGAATGTCGGCGCGGAAATTGGCAACACCAGTCCGCTTTGGAGCTACGGCGACACGCTGAGTTGGACGCACGACAAGCACGCGTTCAAGTTTGGCGCCGAGATCCGGCTTCCGAGAACGAATGGTTACAACATTCAGGCTCTGCCGACGATCACCCAGGGCAACCTTGCCTCCGGCACACAAAGTCTCATTCAAACACTTGGCAACTTCAGTTGCCCTAGCCCCTGCACCACGGTTGTCAACGGTCAATTGCCCGGTTTCCTGCAGACAGCCCGGAACAACTCGAGGGATCTGAGCTATACACTGTCAGGCTCCGTCGCCAGTTCCGCTCATGAATACTGGATTGAAAACTCCAACAATGTGGATGGAAAAAGCAAGAACGGCACTATCGGCTACTGGGACGACACATCGACCAAAGAGCGCCGATATCGCGAGCAGGTAACAACGGAGTGGGACTTCTTCGTGAAGGACGACTTCAAGTTGACCAGGCATCTGACGCTCAATCTCGGATTGCGGTATGAATACTACGGTTCTCCGTACTTGCGGTCCGGTTTGACGTCTGCGGCCCACAACAAGGGCGACGGAATGTTCGGGGTCGCACTTCCTGTCACGGGAACAAACTTCGACACTTGGGGTTTGCCCGGAAGCGTCTTCCTTTCGGGATATGGATCGGGCGTATTGAAGCCTTTCCCGGTAGCCCGGGCGACGGACGGGGCACTGCTGCCTTTGGCCTGCGCGAGCGGGGCTGCAAACACGCAACCAGGTCTTCCCGTCGCATCGTGCGATCTGGATCGATCGACAACGATCGAATTCGTGGGACCCAAGACCCCGCATCCGGACCGTACCGCGATACCGAACCGCGGGGATTTCGGACCCGCAGTCGGCTTTGCCTGGCAGGTTCCCTGGTTTGGCGAGGGAAAAACCCAGATCCGCGGCGGATTCCAGATCACGTATGGCTCCGCTGGGGCAAACGGAATCGGTCTCGACACGTTGCTGGGTGGAGCGCCAGGCATTACATGTAACGGCACCTGTGCTACTACCTTAGCGACCGACCCGGCAGTTACAAACGCAATACAATCCACCACTCCCAACCGGGCCGTGGATTTCAGAGACGTCGCCGCCCTGGTTCCGGTAACGCCGACACGTAAGCCGGGCGCCGCGATTCCGATCTATGGCCGCAGTATCGGATTCGAAGCCTACGCTCCAAGTTATGTCAGCCCCTATACGGAGAATTTCACGTTATCGTTGACGCGAAACGTGAGCCGTAAATTGACGGTGGATATCAAGTATGTCGGTACCCTGGCGAAGAAGCAGCAGGGCAGCTTGAACCTCAACACCAACAACGTCCTTGCCAAGGCGCCGGACGGAAGTTTCCTGAATAAGGAACTCTACGACGCGCTGGTACTGACGCGCGCCGGAGGAGACGCTCCGTTATTCGATCAGATGTTTGCGGGACTGAACCTGAACGTCAACACCACCTGCCCCGCTCCTTCGACGACGGTATGCTACGTAGCCGTCGGTCAGAAGAACGCGAACGGCGTGCTGGTAACTGGTTCGGCCCAAATGCGCCGGAGCGGCACCTTTGCCGCGGCCCTCGCCAACGGCAATTTCGTAACCGTTGCCAACAGCCTCCTTACCGTTACTCCTGCCGCAACAGGCGGAGGGTTACAGGCTGCGGCCATTGACCCGTTGACCGGACTTAGCGTGAACGGGCCCAGGACGCTGCGTAATGGCTGCGACCGTATGGCCAATGGCTTTAGGTTCGTGCAGGAAGTAACTCCGGGTGTCTACCAGTCCGGATCCGGATTCAATGATTCTAATGCGACTCCGCTGAGGTGCTTCCCTGAAAACTATCTCGCCACCAACCCGCAATTCCAAACGGCGACGTATGATAGCAATCTGGGTCACACCAATTATCAATCCCTGCAGTTGCAAACCAACGTCCGGCCGCTCCAGGGGATGAGCTTCCAGTCTACTTTTACCTGGGCTAAGAACATGGCCCTGTCCGCGACCAGCTACAACAATCCTTGGGCCCGCAACGACGATTACGCTCAATCGATCAATACCGCTCCGTATGAATTCCGTACCAACGGCACCTTCGAATTGCCTTTGGGCCCGAACAAATTGCTGTTTGCCAGCAGTTCGGGTTGGTTCGCACGGGCAGTGGAGAAATGGCAGACGAGCATCATCTTCAACTATGCGACCGGGCTGCCCCGCGCCGTAACTGCTTTCCAGATGCAATATATAGGCGCCGGTGGGAACGGGTCGCAGCCTCGGCCGGATGTCGTCGGACCGTGGGTCACTCCGGATACGAAGGCCGTTTGGAAAGATACCCTCGAAGGGAGCTTCATCCCGAATCAGGGCGCCTATATCGCCTTTAAGGATCCGCAATGCACTAACGGAACGGTTGGTGTAACGGATACTTTGGGCCGTGATCTGGCGGGGACCAATTGCACACTCACCGGGCTGGGACTGATTGTTCCGGTAGGTACGGCTGGATCGTTTGTCGATCCCAACGGCCGTACGGTTCTGCCGTTGCTTCAGAATCCTCAGCCAGGATTCCAGGGCAATCTGGGTATGAATACGATGAATACCATCGGAAAGCTCAGCTTGGATGCCAACGCCAGCAAGGCATTCAAGATAACGGAATCGAAGACTCTTCAGATCCGGATCGACTCCAAGAATATTATGAACCATCCGCTCATGGGCGATCCTACGGGATTCGGCAACTTGCTGTCTCTGGTCGATAATTTTGGCAAGATCACAACGAAGAGTGGATCCCGCACGTTCCAGGGACAGGTTCGACTCAGCTTCTAGGTTCGTTTAAAGTTCGGTTTCCTGAACTCCCCTGCGGCTTGCCGCAGGGGAGTTTTTTTTGGGGGGAGGGGAATGCTTTCGCATCGGGACTCGCTCCCCCCTCCTTCTCCTCACATCCGCTGCGGTATCTGCATCCCCATCATTTCCAGTGCTCTCGCCAGAACGTTCCGGACGAGATCCGCCACGGCGAGATAAAACATGCGCCGCTCCACGTCATTCTCCGAAAGTATCCGATGGCGGTGGTAGAAAAGGTTGAACTGCTGTGCCAGCGTGAACGTGTACTTGGCCAGAGACGCCGGCTCCAGTGTCGCAATCACCTGTGCGATGATTTCATCCAGGCGGGAGGCCGTATAGATAACGTCCCAGATGTCATCGGATTCGGCGAGGTGAGCCTCCAGTCCAGTCTTGGAGATCCATTGAAGGATCTGAACGGATCCCGCACCGGCGCCTGCCTCCGTGGCCTTCTTGAAAATGTTGTTGGCGCGCACAGCCGCGTACTGCAGATAGGGCCCGGTCTCGCCATCGAAGCTCATGGCTTCCTTGAAGTCGAACGCAATGATGGCGGTTCGCGTGAACTTCAGCAGAAAATACCGTAACGCCCCAACTGCGATCTGGCGGGCGATTTCGTCGACTTCCGGTTCCGGCAGTTCGGGATTGCGTTGACGAACCTCCAGTCGAGCATCGGCCTCCAGACGATCCAGCAGATCATCGGCCTTGACGCCCTGGCCTTTCCGACCGGACACCTCAATGTGGGGTCTTTTCCTGTCTTCCGGTGAGATCTCAATTCCCAGTTCCTCCGCGCATGCCGGACTCAGCGCGACCACTTCATAATGGAAGTGAATGGAATTCCGCACCTGCTCGTCATATCCGAGCCCCAGCAGACCCTGCCGGACGACGTTCTGAAGATAGGATTGCCGGACGTCGATGACGTTGTACACGCGTTGTCCATGCCCAAACTTCGGGTGGGCATCCACGCCGGAACCGGATGTCGTGATCCAGACGCCGGTATCTTCGAGTCGGCGGTAGTGGAAGTCCTGCTCGAGGAGTCCCAGTTTCCAAAGCTGGTATGCGATGTCTTTGCCGACATATGTTACGGTCCCGTTGGATCGCACGATGATCTTGTCATCGTCGTAGCCTTCCGTGTCGACTCGCATGACCCAGCAGCCGCTGTTCTTTCCTTCGGTCTCAAAGAAAATCGCGTTCTTCTGCTGGAGTTGCTGAAACGCACGGTCCCAGAATTTCAGATGAAGGATGTCGCTCTCGCGGGGCAGCAGGTCATAACGCACGCCAATACGTCCCATCGTTGCCAGATGGCAGCGGACAATTCTCATGGCGACGAGTTCCGCCATTTCGGATGTCTCGTTGCCGCTCTCCTCGATTTCCTTCAGCGTCTGGCCCCGAAGCGCGTGTTTGGGATCTTCGGATTCATAGTACGCGCTGACTTTCGCGTAGAGATCCCAGCAGTAATAATCGAAACGGACCGACGGGTCGCCGATAAGCGCCCGCACGTCCGAGACCGATTTCTTTTCCAGGTATTTGAAGCCCACGAGGACATCCGCCACCTGGACGCCGGTATTGTCGATGTAGTTCTGAACTTCGACTTCCCGTCCGGAGAATCTCAAAACGCGAACGAACGTATCTCCAATTGTCGAGTTGCGGAGATGCCCGATGTGCGCAGCCTTATTCGGATTGATATTCGTGTGTTCGACGATCGCCTTGCCTGCGGCGGACCGCGACTCCAGCCGCTTGTCAACCCGGTCAGCGGCGAGTTCCTGGTAGCTGTCTCGCAACGTGGCCGCACGGTCCAGAAAAAAATTGATATACCCGGCACCTGCGATCTGCATTCGGACAATTCCGGCGATGCTGCCCGTTCCGGATATCAATTCTTCGGCGACGGCCTTCGGGGCCTTCTTCAGTCTCTTCGCCAGCTCGAAGCAAACGGGGCTGGCCAGTTCGCCCATCTCAATTTTAGGGGTCTGATTCAGGACTATATCGGGTGGTTCAATCTTCCATAACGTGTGGATTGTGGATCGAAGCTGCTCCTTGATACGCGCGTGAACGTGCAGTTGCATAAGCGGAAATCTTACCATTTCCCGGCGTGGTAGTATTTCCGGCGTATGGTGACGCTTTATTTCGATTGTTTTTCCGGCATCAGCGGCGATATGACGATTGGCGCGCTTCTGGATCTCGGACTGGATCTGGAGTACCTGAAAACGGAACTTCAGAAACTGCCGCTGGAAGGATACCGTATCGCTTCATCGCGTGTGGTTCGAGCCAACATCAGCGCCATGAAGTTCGATGTGGAAATCGACGGCGATCCCGGTCATGACCACCATGATCATCCGCATCCGAAGGCCGGCCATAGTCATCGAAAGGCATCGGAAATACTGGCGATGATCCGATCGAGCGGGCTCAACGCGAATTCGAAACGGATCGCCGAAGCTATTTTCACAAAGCTGGCGATTTCCGAAGGCAGGGTTCATCGCATTGCACCCGAAGACGTGGAGTTTCATGAAGTGGGGGCGGTGGATTCCATTGTCGATACGGTCGGATCGGCCATTGGCTTCGATGCGCTGCTCGTCGAGAGGTATGTCTGTTCGCCAATCAATGTCGGCGGTGGTTTCATTCAGTGCCAGCATGGCATCTATCCCGTGCCCGTGCCGGCTA
>Ga0134122_10003391_pt1 | contig 11838 bp, 11 predicted proteins | sample KB302_FD_96461 | JGI IMG/M metagenome (GOLD analysis project Ga0134122, IMG submission 96461) | Terrestrial soil microbial communities without Nitrogen fertilizer from Kellogg Biological Station, Michigan, USA - KB3-0-2 | ecosystem: Environmental > Terrestrial > Soil > Unclassified ...
GCAAAGCATGTATCACAGCAACGCCTATGCGCAAGCGGTTCCCGAGGCCAGCGTAGCAGTGTGCGTTTTGTCTGCCGCTGGGCCGCCTCATCTGCAACGAGACCGAGGTTTCGCAATGGCCCAGAGCGCCGAACCGACTGATCTTGAGCTGGCGGCTTTGATTTCCAGCAAGATTTGCCACGATGTGATCGGTCCCGTCGGCGCCATATACAACGGCCTCGAGATCCTGGACGAGGATGATGATGAAGAGGCAAAGACCTACGCCATGGACGTCATCCGCAATGTCACCGAACAGGCATCGGCCCGCTTGCAGTTCGCCCGCTTCGCCTTCGGCGCGGCCGGTTCGGCCGGGGCGCAGATCGACCTTGCCACCGCCGAGCAGATCTCGCGCGGCCTGCTGGGCAAGGGCAAGCACAAGCTGACTTGGCGGGCCAAGCCCGGACAGATGGCCAAGGATAGGGGGAAGCTGCTGCTCAATCTGATTGCCAGCGCCATTACGGCACTGCCGCGCGGGGGCGATATTGAAGTCCTCATTCAGGGCACGATGGAGCATCCGAGCTTCCAGCTGCGCTGTCGCGGCACGGGTGCCAGGCCGCCGCAATATCTGGTGGACTACGTGGGCGGCGGGCAGTCGCCGCCGCTCGATGCCATGTCGATCCAGGCCTACTTCACCTGGCGACTGGCGGCCTCCGCGCGCATGCGTCTCGGTATCAGCCGCGACGGCGGCGATATCCTGTTGGCGGCCAAGCCGATCGGCTGACGGGCGCGGCCGGCAACGCAAAGTTAATCTCTTGCCTTCAGGTTTGCACCACGGCGGCAACGGCGCGATCGACTTGCGGTCGACGGCAAGGAACCCGGTTGGCTCTCCATGAAGACCTGCCTCGTGGTCGATGATTCCGACGTCGTTAGAAAAGTCGCCCGGCATATCTTCCAAAGTTTCAAGTTCGACAGCCGTGAGGCCGACACCGGCCAGGCCGCCCTCGATGCCTGCCAGGCAGCCATGCCCGACGCGATTTTGCTCGATTGGCAGATGCCGGCAATGGGCAGCGTGGAATTCCTGTCGACCTTGCGCGGCATGCCCAACGGCGCCAAGCCGCTCGTCATTTATTGCGCCACCGAGAACAACGCCAGGGACATCGCCCTGGCGCTGAGCAGCGGGGCGGACGACTATGTCCTGAAGCCCTTCGAGCGCGAGGCGATTCGAGCCAAGCTGGCCGCCGCCGGCCTGGTTTAGGCCCGCGCCACCGTCGCGCCTTGCCGCGAAAAAAAGGTGCGCGCGATAAGCCGGTGCGCGCGGCGCGCAAGCGCGTAAGATTGCCCCTAACGTACGACCGAGGGGTTGGCGGGCGCCGAGGGGAGATTTGCATGCGTCTCAAGGACAAGATCGCCATCGTCATCGGTGCCGGGCAGGGTCCGGGTGAGGGGATCGGCAACGGACGCGCCACCGCGCTGTTGTTTGCTCGCCAAGGTGGCTCGGTGCTCTGCGCCGACAAGAACATTGCCTCGGCCGAAGAAACGGCGGCACTGGCACGCGCGCAGGGTGGTCAGGCTTCGGCCATCGTCGCCGACGTCACCAGAGACGGTAGTCTCAAGACCATGGTCGAGAGCGCCCTTGAGCGCTGGGGACACATTGACGTGTTGCACTACAATGTCGGCGTAAGCCTTGCCGGCGGCGACAGGTCGCCGCTCGAAATCACTGAGGAAGCCTTCGACAACATTTCGGCCATCAACCTGCGCGGCTACGTAATGGCCTGTAAGCACGTCCTGCCCGTGATGCGCAAGCAACGCGCGGGCGCCATCATCTCAATTTCTTCGGTAGCGGCATTGTCGACCACCTACCCGACGGTCGCCTACAAGACGACCAAGGCCGGCATGATCGCCTACACACAACAAATCGCGCGCCAGAACGCCGAGTTCGGCGTGCGCGCCAATGTCATCCTACCGGGGCTCATGGATACGCCGATGGCGGTCGATACGCGTGCGCGCGAGTGGGGCAAGCCGCGCGCGGAGATTGTTGCCGCCCGCGACGCCAAGGTACCGTTGCGACGCCGAATGGGAACGGCGTGGGACGTGGCCTACGCGGCCCTCTTTCTCGCATCGGATGAAGCGAATTTCATCACCGGCGTAGCGCTGCCGGTCGATGGTGGCGCCTTGCTGCGGGCAGGCGACTGAAACAGAGCCGCAAGCGGAAGGCCGCGCAGCGGCAAGAACGCGAAACCCCATCCCGGCCGCGCCCACCTCGCGTCGAGCTTTGCCGCCCCCGCGCCCCATGCCTGCGACGCGGAATGGCCGAGCTTGGCTGGCACATCCAGCTTTGGATCGAGGTGACGGATTTGCCCGATACCCTCCCGGCTCAGCGCCCGCTAGGCACCGGTGTGATCGACCACTTGGGCCGCTCGGACGCTGGCGCTGAGACGAAGACGGAGGGGTTCCAGGTCTTGCCGGCTGCGGGCGGCCGGCAACCCCGATGGGCCTAGCGCAGGGCAGGCGTCTCGACTAGCATCCCGCGCGTAAAACAACGCGGCGCCGAGCACGCTGTCGATTTGCCTCGCTCAGGCCCCGACGCAATCTTGTTTGAGAGGTACCTGATGGCCAAGCGCCAAATTTCGCGTCGTCAATTCGTGGGCACGGCGGCGGCGGCGACGTCGCTGGTGGCCGCACCGTTCGTGCACACGGCCGGTGCCGCCGGTAGCCTCAGTCTCGCCCTGTGGGATCACTGGGTGCCGGGCGGCAACACGGCGATGACGGAAATTTGCCAGGCCTGGGCCGACAAGGAGAAGGTCAACCTGCAGATCGACTACCTCTCGACCCAGGGCAACAAGCTCTACCTGACGATTGCGGCGGAGGCGTTGGCCAAGTCCGGCCACGACATCATGGATTTCTCCGCCTGGGAGCCGCCCCACTACGAGACGTCGCTTGAGCCCGTCGACGACGTCATGCAGGAGGTGCTCACCCGCAACGGGCCCGTCAGTCCGGCCATCGAATATCTTGCCAAGCCCAAGGGAAAGTGGGTGGTGGTGCCGGGCATTCGCGGTACCCTGTGCTTGACGGCGTGCAGTCGCATCGACCTGCTGAAGGAGCACGCGGGCATCGACCTGTTGGCTATGTTTCCGGCCGGCGGCGAACCCGGTAAGGCGGTCGAGGATTGGACCTGGGATAACTTCTTGATCGCTGCCGAAAAGTGTCACAAGGCGGGCTACCCGTTCGGGTTGCCGCTCGGTGTGACGACCGACAGCGTCGACTGGCTCGGCGCCTTCTTCCGCGCGTTTGGTGCCGAACTCGTCAACGAAAAGGGCGAGATCACGGCGAAGTCCGACGCCATGCGCCAAGCGCTCGAATACCTCCATCGCCTGTCGGCGTTCCTGCCCGCCGATGTTAGCGCCTGGGACAATGCCTCCAACAACAAATGGCTGGTCGCGGGCAAGGGTGCCTTGATCTTCAACCCGCCCAGCGCCTGGGCGGTGGCCAGGCGAGATGCCCCGCAGGTGGCCGAAAAACTCTGGACGCACGCCATGCCGAAGGGACCCAAAGGCAGGTTTGTTTCGGTCTTGCCGCGGTTCCAGGGTATCTGGAACTTTTCCAAGAACAAGTCGGCGGCAAAGGCGCTGCTCCAACACGTCTCGACCCGCGAAGCGGCGGCCAAGCTGGTGGACGGCGGCCAGGGCTATGACCTGCCGCCCTTTGTCTAATTCAATGATTTCAAGACCTGGGACGAGCAGGTCCCGCCCAAAGGTACCCTGTCGCATTACCCCAACAAGGGCGATCAGGTTCCGATTGTCCCGTTCGCGCCGGCACCGCCAGGGGTTGCCCAGCAAATCTACACGCAGGCGCTGGCCTCGAAGATGGTGGTGCGCATGATGAAGGGCGAGCCGATGGCGAAAACGCTGGATTGGGCCGTCGCCGAACTGGAGGGCTTCAGCCGGAACTGACGGATCCGGCGCGCGCGCCTAGTTGCCGCTGGTCGCGAAGGCGGACCAGCCCCCGATCAGCCGGGTGAGCCGGCTCTTGCGCTCGGTATCGACCCGCACGCTCGCGGTCATGCCGGCGCGCAACGGCGGTTCGCCGGGTTGCGGCAGCAATCGCAGCCGCACCGGCAGCCGCTGCACCACCTTTACCCAATTTCCCGAGGCGTTCTGCGGCGGCAGCACGGCGAATTCGGCGCCGGTCGCCGGGCTGATGCTGTCGATCTCGGCCTGCCAGACCACGTCAGGATAGATATCGAGCACGACTTGCGCGATCTGTCCCTTGCGCACGTGCGTCAACTCCGTTTCCTTGAAGTTGGCTTCCACCCACGGCCGCGTATCGGCGACCAGGGCGAAGAGAGGCGTGGCCGCCCTGATCTGCTCGCCGCGCTGCAGCCGCACATTGACCGCGTTCCCGCCCAAGGGCGCACGGATGATGGTGTGCGCCAAATCCAACGCCGCCCGTTCCCGCTCGGCCCGTTTTTGCCGCACCATCGGGTGGTCGTCCTCGGCACGCGCTGGGTCGCCCCCCAATTGCGCGGCCACGCGGTCAAGCCTACGGCGCATGACGGCCACGCGATCCTCGGCCGCCGTGGCGTTGCTCTCGACCTCCTCGAACTTGCTCGAGGCCACGATCCCCCTTTCGCTCAAGGTCTTTTGCCGAGCGAGTTGGGCGTTCCAGTAGGCGACCTTGCTTTCCGCCTCGCGCAGCTCGCTCTGCGCTTCGTGCCAGGACGCCATGAGCGTGCGCACCTGTTCGCGCATGCTATCGAGCTCGGCGTCGGCCTTGCTCAAGGCGACCCGGAACGGCTCGTCGTCCAGCGTCAGCAGCAAATCGCCGACCTTGACTTCGGCGTGATCCTCCACGTGCACCTCGACTACACGACCGCTGACTTCGGCGGATATCTGGGCGATATCGGCCTTGACGTAGGCGTTCTCGGTGCTGACGTAGCGCCCGCCCCAGAGCCACAAGAGCAGGGCAGCCATGACCACCAGCGAAGGCACCACGCCGAGCAACACGGGTCGCACATATCGGCGATGCAAAAGCCGGCTCACAGCGCCTGCAGCTCCTCTGTTTCGGCGTCGCCCGCCGCGTCCCCGGCACGGGCCGGATCGTGTTCGGCCAGCGCCTGCAGGGTCATCTTGACGCGTGCCATCAGTCCCGACAGTCGTCGGCGTTCTTCCGGCGACAGGTTACCCAAGGCATCCTCAACGGTGGCCTCCGCGATCGGCCAAATCGCCGCGTGCAGACGATTGCCCTTGCTCGTCAGGTAGAGTCGATTAATGCGCTTATCCTTGGCATCGCCGCGACGCTGCAGCCAGTTCTTGGCTTCCATGCGCTCGACCAGCCGCCCCGCCGGTGCCTTCTCGATCTCGAGCAGATCGGCGATTTCGCTTTGGCTCAGCCCCGGCCGTCGATGCAGGCGAGCAATGATCAGCCACTGCGCCCGCGTCAATCCGAAGTCGCGCACGCGCCGTTCGAATACGGTGCGCAAGAGGCGCCCCACATCAGTGATCGTGTAGCCGATAAAGTGCTGATCGTCCGACGTCATGCGAGCCCTGGCGCAAATTAGTAACCTAGGTTACTATATCAGCCGATGCATTTGTCAAGACGACGATTGGGTCGCGGATGAACGAGGATGCGGTCTATCGGCTGACGCTCGCGCAGCGGATTTTGATCCTCGTCACGGTGATGCTGAGCAATACGATCTACTCGGGATCGGTGCTTATTTCTTCCGCTTTGCTGCCCCAGTTGCAAGGGGCGCTGTCGGCAACCCAAGACGAGATCTCTTGGGTAATGACGTTCAATATTGTGGCCACGGCGGTGGCGACCCCGGCTACGGGTTGGCTTGCCGACCGTTTTGGTCAACGCCGCGTCATGATCTGGAGCGCCCTTCTCTTCACCGTCGCCACCTTCCTGTGTGGCGCCTCCAACTCGCTCGAGGAGCTGATCTTTTGGCGCATTGCCCAAGGCGCGGCGGGCGCGCCGCTCGTTCCCCTCGGGCAAACCGTGCTGTTCGACAGCTTCCCACGCCGGCAGCACAGCACGGTGATCTCGGTCTACGGTATGGCCAACATGGTCGGGCCCTCGCTCGGACCCATGTTCGCCGGCCAGATCGCCGAGACGCTCGGGTGGCGCTGGGGGTTCTGGATGATTTTGCCCGTCGCCGTCGCCGCCATCATCGGCTGCTGGTCGGCGCTACCGCGGGAAGAACGTAAAGGGCAAGCGCATCTGGATTGGCTCGGCTTCATCAGCCTTTCCTCCGGAATTGCGGCCGCCCAGCTCGTGTTCTCGCGCGGGCAGCGGCTCGACTGGTTCGATAGCATCGAGATCGTGCTCGCCAGCATCGGCGCCGGCCTCATGCTTTACTTTTTCTGTGTGCACAGCCTGACCAGCGATCGACCCTTCGTACGCTTGCGGTTGCTCACCGACCGCAACTATGCGCTGGGTTTGGGACTGGTCACCCTGTTTGGCATGCTTAACTTCGCGATTATTGTTTTGCTGCCGCCGCTGCTGCAACAGCATGCCGGCTACCCCGAATCTGCGATCGGTGAAATCATCGGTTGGCGCGGCCTCGGCTCGGCCATCGGATTTTTGCTTGCCATGCCGATGGGCCGTCTCGATCCCCGCCTCAGCCTGTCGATCGGTGCATTGTTGCAGGTGTCGACGGGCCTGTGGCTGATGAGCTTCGACCTCAACGTCGGCATGACCGCGCTCTTGCTGTGTAACACGCTGCAGGGCATGTCGATCGGGGTGTCCTGGGTACCGTTGACCGTCATCACCTTTTGGACGCTGTCGCCGAAGTATCGGGCCGAGGCGATGTCGATGTTCCACCTGCTGCGCAATTTCGGCTCGAGCCTGTTCATATCCGTGGCGGTGGCCGAGATCGTGCGCTCGCAGTCGGCGAACTATGCGCGCATGGTGGAAGCCATTTCACCTTATAATCGGGTCCTGGAGCTGCCGTGGGTGATGGGGGCCTGGAGCGTCGACAGCACGGCGGGCCTTGCCAAGCTCTCGACCGAGATTGCGCGCCAGTCGATCTTGATCGGCTACACCAATGCCTGGCTGCTCTATACGTTGGCGGCCGCGGCCTGGTTGCCACTGTGCATGCTGGCCCGGCTGCCGAAAGCATCCCCGGCTACCCCCTGAGGATCTGCCCGACGAACGAGCGCTGAGCCATGCTGACACGCCGAGCGGGCAAGGCCCGTCGCACGGCCCTGCCGCTCTGCCCGCAAACCCCGAATGCCCAGCGACAGCCTGGCGTCGGCTCAATGGCGACCGCGCGCTGGGATGGCCAAGAAATGCCGGGCCGCTGTTAAAGTCGGCCCCCCCGCGCTAGAAAAGAGCCCTCGCATCGGTCAACCTGCAGATGAGGCAGCGATGACGGCGCCTACGCTGAGAAGCTTGTGTCAGGACAAGGCCTACAAGTTTGGCCATTTCGTCGTCGAATTTGCCACGCCCGGCATCGGGCACATTCTCAAGGGCGCGGGCTGCGACTTCGTGTTGTTCGATACCGAGCACTCGGGCTTCTCGACCGACGTCGTGAAGGCCTGCGTGCGCTACTTCGAGGCGGCCGAACTGCCGGCAATTTTCCGTGTGCCCTCGAAATCCTACCATCATCTGGCGCGCTATGCCGATATGGGTGCACAGGGCATCATGGTGCCGCTCGTCAACGATGCCCGCGAGGCGCAGGAGCTCGTGTCGTTCGTGAAATATTATCCCGACGGCACACGCGGGGTTGGCGTCGGCTTGGCGCACGACAACTATACGGGGGGCGGGGTGCCGGAGAAATTGCAAGGCCTGAACGAGCGCAACTGCCTGTTCGTCCAGATCGAAACCGCGGCCGGCGCCGAAAATGTCGATGCAATCGCCGCTGTAACGGGCGTCGACTGCCTATGGATTGGCCATTTCGATCTGTCCTGCTCGCTTGGCATTCCGGGCGAATTCTCGCACCCGAAATTCACGGCCGCCGTTGATCGGGTGGCGGCAGCCGCGAACCGGCACGGCAAGGCGCTGGGTCGGCTGGTGACTGACCTTGATTCGGGGCTCGACTGCGCCGCGCGAGGTTTCGATTTTTTGGCCTGGCAGGGCGACGTCTGGGCCCTGCAGGCGGCCGTGCGCACGGGCATCGAGGACCTCAAGGCCGGCATTGCCGAGCGACGCCTGGTGGCGCCAGAAAGGCCAAGCCGCGGCCAAGGCGCGCCATAGGTGCGAAAGCGCCCAGCAACTTGGACGCCGGTTCACGCCGCGACCGCGCTGCGATAGAGCTCGCGCAACCGCCGATAGCCGATGCGGGCGATGCCGGCCTCGTCGAGCCAGCGCCGCGGCTCGCCGCTCCCGAACAGGCGATACTCGTCGGTGCGCCAATGCGCGCGCGCCGGCACGATGCTTTCGATGTCTCCCGGAGCGTTGCAGTGCAGGGCGACGAAGGTGAAACCAGCCGGCACCGTCGTCAGCAGCTGGCGATAGGCTTGCGGTGCCTCGCTGCTCGGCACGCCCGGCGTCATGCGGAATTGATCCACGATCGGTGTGCCCGCCGCCTCGAGCGCCGCGATGGCCGTCGCATAGGGCGCCGGGTCGACGGCGCCAAGGCGCAGCACGTCGAGGTAGCTTGCCAGATTGCGCGGCAGCAACACCGGCACGCGATACGCCCGACCGAGCCGGAGCAAGATGGCGAGCAGCTCGGGCACCAGTGCGGCACCCATATGCGTGTCGAGATGCGTCATATCGATGCCGGTCGCCAGCGCGCGCTCGATCTGCGCGCGCATTTCCGCCTCGGCCGCTTCGGGTACGAGGCGCGCGCGCAGCTTCAGGCAATTGCGCGGCAGATAGCCGTCGTCGTCGACCAGACCCGACGCCGGGCTCGTCGGCGAAATCGCGCGCCATCGGTAGCCGTCCCATTCCGACGTGAGCGTGAGATGCACGCCAAGATCAAGCGTACGATCCCTGCGGGCCGCCTCGGCAATTTCGGGGAACCAGGGGCAAGGGACCATGACGGAGCCGCTGTCAACGGCGCCGGCGCGGTACAAGTCCAAGTAGGCCTGATTGGCACCATGGCACATGCCGACGTCGTCCACGTGTAACGTGACGATGCGCGTTCTTTCCGCAAGCCCAAGCACCGCGCAGATGTCGGTCATGGCAACAATCCCGAAAAAAGAGCCTTGCCTCCGCCCACCGAGGCATTCCTGCTGGCCGCCGCCACGCCGCCGTCCGGTCGACCCGAAACAGGCCTCCTCGAAATAGGAACGCGAACAGCTCTGGCCAAGTGGCAAGGCCGGGTTTGCGGTTTGGTGCCGCGTGCCTCCGGCCGCCCGGGCGACGGCTCGCCATGGACCTTGAGGTCCCCCGTGCATGAAACTTCGCCAGCGTCGGGGCAAGATCTCGGGTTGCCCGAGGTCGCAGCCTCGCCGGACCGCCCGCCCCCGCGCGGCTTTTTCTTGCTAGGGCCTTGCCAATGCCTTGGCAATGCCTTGGGCCCTTGCTGCGCGGCGCGGGCGGGCTAAGCTCGGCGGCATTGCGGCGCGCGCGAAGGGAACAAGGCATGGGCCAGTACAGCAAGAGTGAGATCGACGGGCATCTCTATCTCGTCACCATCAATCGGCCCGAGGTCTATAACGCGCTGCACCCGATGGCCAACGCGGAGCTGTCGGCTGCCTTCGATGAGTTCGCCGCCAACCCTGAGCTGTGGGTCGCGATCATTACGGGTGCGGGCGACAAGGCGTTCTCGGCCGGCAACGATCTCAAGTATCACGCCGAGCTCCGGGCCAAGACCGGCGGTCGGCCGCAGTCTCCGGCCAAGGGTTTCGGCGGCCTCACCAATCGGCACGATCTCGACAAACCGGTGATTGCCGCGGTCAACGGCGTTGCCATGGGAGGCGGCTTTGAGATTGCGCTTGCGTGCGACATCATCGTTGCCTCGGACCGCGCCAAGTTCGCACTGCCCGAGCCGCGCGTCGGCCTCGCCGCCGGGGCCGGCGGCATGCAGCGGCTGTCGCGGCAAATTCCGCTCAAGCAGGCCATGGGAATGATGCTCACCGGGCGCCACGTCTCCGCGCAGGAGGGCTACGAGCTGGGCTTCGTCACTGCCGTCGTGCCTCATGCGGGGCTCATGCAGGAGGCGCGTCGCTGGGCTGGGCAGATCCTCGAATGTTCGCCCATGAGCGTCCGCGCCACAAAACAAGTGGTGCAGCGCTCGCTCGACGTTGGCGCAATCGAACTCGCCATGCGTAACGTGCACTATCCAGCCTATGTGGCGATGGCCAACAGCGAGGATACGATCGAGGGTCCGAAGGCATTCGCGGAGAAGCGCAAGCCCGACTGGAAAGGTCGCTAGGCAGCGCGGCTGCTCGCGCCCAGGCGCATAGCTTATTGGCTTGTCGGTGCACAATGGTTGTGCAAAGGAGGGCGCGTCACCGGCAAGCGGTGACCTCGCCGGGCGGCCCTTCTTGCAAAACCTCATTGCATTCCTGCGCTCAGCAACGGCAGCCTATGTCTTGCTGCCCGTCGCCGCCGCCTGCTGGGCCGGCAACCATATCGTCGCGCGGGCCATCGGCGGCTATGTGCCTGCGGCGAGCCTCTCGCTCGTGCGTTGGCTCCTCGTTGCGCTCGTGATCGCCCTGTGCGCGGGGCGCCATGTGATCCGGGACTGGCCGGCGCTCAGGCAAAGGTTGCCCGTGATGCTGTTCCTGGCGCTCATGGGCGGCAGCATTTTTGGCACGATGCAGTACGTGACGCTGCAGTATACGACGGCCCTCAACATGGGCGTCGTGGGCTCGATTTCCCCCGTTTTCATCGTCGCCGCCAGTTGGCTTTTGTTCGGCGATCGGTTGGGCGCCCTCCAACTGTTTGGCGTGTTCGTGTCGTTGACGGGTGTGCTGGCAATCATGTCGCAGCTCTCGCTGCAGCGTCTGTTCGATTTGAGCTTCAATTTTGGCGATCTGCTGATCATCGTTAATATGGTGTTCTGGGCCATCTATTGTGCCTGTCTCAGGTTGCGCCCCAACGTGCACGCGATGAGCTTCCTGTTCGTCTTTGCGCTGGCGTCCGCCCTCTTCGTTCTGCCGTTCGCAATTTGGGAGTTCGCCCTCGGCCGGCACCTGCTGTTTGAGCCGCTCACGGTCTTTGCCGTCGTCTATGCGGCGCTTGTCACTTCGCTTTTGGCCTATGTCGCCTGGAACCGCGGTATCGAGTTGGTCGGTGCATCACGCGCCAGCGCCTTTCTGCACACGATCCCGCTGTTTGCTGCCGTCTTCGCCACCAGCCTGCTCGGCGAAAGGCTTTATCCATTTCACGTCGTTGGTTTCGCGCTGATCCTTGCCGGGGTGACGCTGGCGGCTCGACCGAACGCCAAGCTGGCGCAGGCCGATTGAGCGCGTGTCGTTTGGGATTTTTTGCCTAGGTCGCCGGCCATGGCTGGGCCTAACACGATCGAAACCGGTTACGCACCGATCAAGGCTTGGATCGACGGCGTGCCGGTCGAAGACGCCGCGCGGTGCCAGCTCTTTAACATCGCGGCGCTGCCCTTCATTCATCGCCACGTGGCGGCGATGCCCGACGTGCATTTCGGCAAAGGTGCCACGGTCGGCTCGGTGATCGCCAGCAGGGGCGCAATCGTACCGGCCGCCGTCGGCGTGGACATCGGCTGTGGCATGATGGCGGTGCGCTGTTCGCTGAGCGCAGGCGAGCTGCCCGACAGTCTCAAGCGCCTGCGGTTTGGCATCGAGGCGGCGGGGCCGCACGGTGGTGTTGGGCGCAAGGGCGGCTGGAAGGATGCGCTGCCCACCTCGGTGGCTCGGCTTTTTCGCGACAGCGGGCTTGATGCAGGTTGGAAGGAACTCGAAGATAAGCACCCCACCCTTCGCCAAGCCCAGAGCC
>Ga0134122_10003393_pt1 | contig 11837 bp, 7 predicted proteins | sample KB302_FD_96461 | JGI IMG/M metagenome (GOLD analysis project Ga0134122, IMG submission 96461) | Terrestrial soil microbial communities without Nitrogen fertilizer from Kellogg Biological Station, Michigan, USA - KB3-0-2 | ecosystem: Environmental > Terrestrial > Soil > Unclassified ...
AGGCTGCGCGCATGGTGAGCGCCAGCAGCGCGCCGGCCGCGCGAGGGGTCTTCGCGCGCTTCGTGCACTCCGAGGCGGCGAGCAGCGTCATTCTGCTCGCCTGCACCGTGCTGGCGCTGGCCTGGGCCAACTCGCGCTGGCACGACGCGTACGAGGCGCTCGCACACCTGCCGCTGGGCGTGACCGTGGCCGGCCGGACCTTCGCGCTGCCCGTGCACGAATGGATCAACGACGGCCTGATGGCGCTCTTCTTCTTCGTCGTCGGCCTCGAGATCAAGCGCGAGGTCGTCGTCGGTCAGCTGTCCTCGGTGCGCCGGGCCGTGCTGCCGGCCTCGGCCGCGCTCGGCGGGATGGTGGTGCCCGCTGCCATCTACGCCATCTTCAACGCGGGCGGCCAAGGCGCTCACGGCTGGGGCATCCCGATGGCGACCGACATCGCGTTCGCGCTGGGCGTGCTGGCGCTGCTCGGGCCGCGCGTACCGTCGAGCCTGAAGATCTTCCTCACCGCGCTCGCCATCGGCGACGACCTGGGCGCGGTGCTGGTCATCGCCGTCTTCTACACCGAGACGATCCGGCTGGCCCCGCTGGGTCTGGCGGTGGTGCTGCTCGGCCTGTTCTTCCTCCTGCTCCGCGGGCGCGTCCGCCAGCCGCTCGTGCTGCTCGTGCCCGTCATCGCGGTGTGGCTGGCCATTCTCGCCTCGGGAATCCACGCCACGGTGGCCGGCATCCTGGTGGCGATGATGGTGCCGATGCGGGCCGCCCTCCCTCCACAACGCTTTGCCGAGATCGTCCGCAGTCGCCTGCCAGAGCTGGAGCGAGGCTCGGTCACCCAGGACAGCGTGCTGCTCGAGGAAGAGCAGCTCGACACGCTCCTGGCACTGCACGACGCCGCCGCCGACGTGCGGCCGCCCGGCCTCACCCTGGAGCGGGCGCTCCACCCCGTGCAGGCCTACGTGGTGCTGCCGCTCTTCGCGCTGTTCAACGCCGGGATCGTGCTCGGCGGCTCGGTGCTGGCCGGCGTGACGAGCGCCATCAGCCTGGGCGTGATTCTGGGGCTGCTGCTCGGCAAGCCGATCGGCCTGATGCTGCTGAGCTGGTTGGCGGTGCGCAGTGGCCTGGCCGCCCTGCCCGGCGACGTGAGCTGGCGGGCGATCTTCGGGGTGGGCTGGCTGGCCGGCATCGGCTTCACCATGTCGCTCTTCGTCAGCGGGCTCGCCTTCAAGAGCGGACCGGCGCTCGAGCAGGCCAAGATGGGCATCCTCGCCGGCTCGCTGGTGGCCGGGGTAACGGGCTACCTGGTGCTGCGGTGGGCGCTGCCTAGCGCCCCAGCTGCAGCAGCGCCTCGCGCAGCGGCGCCGTCGAGACCCTGACCAGTCCCTCGAAGGGCTGGTCGAGCTCCAGGATCAGGAACACCGCGGCCGCCAGCGAGAGCGCGCACACCAGCACCGTGGCCAGCACGGTTCCGTCGAAGCGGGCGAACAGGCCGAATCCGCTGAACAGGATCGTGAACCAGGCGGCCAGGATCACCAGGAACGGCGTGGGGATCGAGCTGCCCCGCTGCGCGAACATCAGCCAGCGCATCAACCCGATGTCCAGTCCCAGGCGAAGCGCCTCCGCCCGCAGGGCGCGCTGCACCTCGCTCTGCGGCACGAGCTTCAAAACCACGTCGTAGATCCCCTCGGAATGCTCGGTCGGGCTCGGGGGCGCGGCCTGCAGGCCGCCCTCGGAGTCCATGCGCTTCAGCACGTCGGCCACGCTGCGACGCAGCATCTCGCGTGCCGGGCTCGCCTCCGGTCCGTAGTGCGCCAGCGCGCGATCGAGCAGCACGACTTCGGCCGACATCCGCCGGAACTCGCCGCCCTGCGTGTCGTACGCGGTCTTGGCCGTGGTGATGAGCAGCCCGACGACGAGGGCGGACATGGTCGCGAGCAGGCCCATGGTGAGCCGGACGAGGTCTCGCGATTCCGCTCCCAGATGACGCTCCGGGAGCGCGGTGCGGAGGAACGTGCCCAGCAGCCCGCCCACCAGCACGCAGAGGAATACGACGGAGCCGAAGGCGACGGGAAGCGGCATGGTCCGGGAGAGTGGATCACAAGGGGCGGCAGGGCGCCATATGGGACCAAAGGCTCATTGCCCGTGCCGGAGGTGGCGGCGAGCATGGCGGGCGATGGGCAGAGGCGTGATCGGGGCGCTCGCAGGCTTCCTCGTGCTGTCGGTGACGCCGGCCGGAGTGGCGGCTCAGGACGTCGGCGAGTTGTTCGCGCGGATCAACCCCTCGGTGGTGGTGATCCGGGCCAAGGGCCGCGACGTCACGACCCGCGGGGTCGGGACGTTCAGCGAGACCGGCTCGGGCGTGCTCGTCTCGGCCGACGGCCACGTCATGACGGCGGCCCACGTGGTGCACTCGATGGACGAGATCACTGTCGAGTTCCTCGGCGGCGAGAAGGTCGGCGCCCACGTCGTCTCCTCGGAGCCGGCGGCCGATCTCTCCCTGCTCCAGCTGACGCGCGTGCCGGCAGGGGCCAAGGTCGCCCCGCTCGGCGACTCCGACAAGGTGCGTGTGGGCGAGCAGGTGGCGGTGGTCGGCGCGCCCTACGGGCTCTCCTACTCCCTGAGCGTGGGCTGGATCAGCGCCAAGTGGCCGGCGAACACGGTCTACAAGTCGCTGCCGCTGGCCGAGTTCTTCCAGACCAACGCCACGATCAACACGGGCAACTCCGGCGGCCCCATGTTCAACATGGCCGGCGAGGTCATCGGCATCGTCAGCCACATCATCTCGAAGTCCGGCGGCAACGAGGGACTGGGGTTCGTCGTGACCATGAAGACGGCACGCCAGATCCTGATCGAGCGCAAATCGGTGTGGGGCGGGCTGGAGGGCACGCTCCTGACCGGCGAGCTGGCCGAGATCTTCAACGTGCCGGGCGGCGCGGGCTACCTCGTCAAGACGGTGGCCAAGGACTCGCCCGCCTGGCACGCCGGCGTGCTCGGCGGCGACCGCGTGGCCACCATCAACGGTCAGGACATCGTCGTGCGCGGCGACATCATCCTCGACATGGACGGCATCCGGATCGACTCCATCGGCGACCTGCCCCGGGTCCGGGAGAAGATGGCGACGATGAAGTCGGGCGACGTGGTCAAGATCATCGTCCTCCGGGCGGGCAAGGTGGTCGAGCTCAAGGGAAAGATTCCGTGAACGCGCCGGGTGCGAGACTAGAATCTGGCAGAGCCAGAACGGCTCTACGGGGTGGGAGGGTGGTATGACGCGCGTCTGGATCCGGAGTGCCCGCTATGCCCTGATGGTCCTGTTCGGCGGGACCGTCCTCACCGCCCTCCCGGCGATGTCGGTGGCGCAGCCGTACGACGTTCCGCCCACCTGGGGCGGCGACTTCTGGGATCGACCTCGGCTCACGGGGAGCTGGTGGGGGCTCCGTGACGAGCTCGGCAAGAAGGGCGTGGTGTTCGACGCGGACATCCTGCTGAGCCCGCAGGGCGTCATGAGCGGGGGCACGGACACCGGCTGGAAGTTCTGGGGCAACGCCGACTACACGCTCAACATCGACACGGGCAAGCTGGGCCTCTGGCCGGGCGGCTTCTTCAAGTTCTACGGCGACAGCAGCTTCGGAGACAGCGTGTCGGGCAACGTCGGCTCGATCGTCCCGCCGAACATCTGGCTGCTGCTGCCCAAGCCAGACGAGCCCTCCTCCGCACTCATGAACGCCACATTCACGCAGTTTCTCAGCACCAAGTTCGGCGTGTTCGCGGGCAAGGTCTTCACGCTCGACGGCTTCAAGGGCGAGTTCAGCGGCGACATCCGCAACCAGTTCATGAACACGGCGCTGGCCTTTCCCATGGCCCTGGTCGATGTTCCGATCTCCGCGTACGGCGGCGGAGTCGTCGTCCTGCCGTGGGAGGGCGTCATCCTCTCGGCCATGGCGCTCGACGCTGACGGCACGCCCGCGAACAGCGACATCTCCGAGGCGTTCCAGCACGGCACGACGGTCGTCGCCAGCGGCCAGGTGGCCATCAAGCCGTTCGGGCTCGTCGGTCACCAGAACGTGGGCGGCATGTGGAGCGACAAGTCCCGCATCTCGCTGATCCAGGACCCTTCCAACCTCGCGAACTTTCTCCTGAAGGAGCGGTTCCCCTTGCTGGGCAATCCGGGCCCCCTCCTCGAGCGGATTCTCGAGCGGTTCGCCCCCAATCTGCTCAACCCGGTGCAGCCCGCGAACCGTGAGGACAGCACGTGGTCCGTGTTCTACGGCTTCGACCAGTACTTCTGGCAGCCCGCCGGGGACCCCAAGCGCGGAATCGGGCTGTTCTTCAACTTCGGCGCCTCCGACGGCGACGCGAACCCGATCAAGTACAGCTATGCGACCGGCATCGGGGGCAACGGCGTGGTCCCGGGGCGCAAGTACGACAACTTCGGGATCGGCTGGGCGCGCACTCAGTTCAGCGACAACTTCGTTCCCTTCCTGCGTGAGCGGCTCCACCTGGGCCTCGACAAGGAAGACACCTTCGAGGTGTTCTACAACGCCGCGATCACGCAGTGGCTGCGGCTGAGCCTGGACCTCCAGGTGATCAACCAGGGGCTGCAGAAGACGCTCAGCGACGATCGCAACAGCCTGAAGGGCGTGGACACCGCCGTGGTGGGCGGCGTGCGCATGTACATCCGGTTCTGAGCCGGGGCCGCCTCCCCCGGCTCGGCGCCCACGTGCTCAGCGCGTGGGCGCCGCGACCGACGTGACCTCGTAGTTCGCGTAGCCGAACTCGTTGCTGCGCGCCGCCAGGTACTTGTCGCCGTCCTTGTAGAGCATCACGTCGAAGGCAGTCCCGCCGATGATCGTCACCACCCGACCGTTGCGGATCTCGTAGGCCGCCGACTCGCCGGACATGCCCAGCTCGCTGATGGCGATCAAGTCGCCGGCGGCTCCTGGCTTGCCGTCGCGGCTCGTGATCACGCGCTTGCCATCGGCGCCGTACAGGATCTCGAAGCGCTGACCGGTCACCGTGTTCCGGACGTCGAGTGTCTTGCCCACGATCAGATCTTTCAGCTGCGCGTCGTCCAGCGCCGTCGCGCCCTTGCCCTTGAGATCGGCCACCGTCACGCCCTTCGGCGCGTCCTTCCGGGCCTCCACGGTCGGCGTGTACCAGACCGGCGTGGTCCACGCGCGCTCCTGCACGGTGGCGGGCACCGCGGCCGGCGGCGGCACGCCCAGCCGCTTGGCGTCGTAGGTGGACCAGCGCGGGGTCGGGATCTGGAGCACGCGGGCGTAGTAGAAGGCGTCGAGGCTCGGGTCGAACTCGCCGTCCGTCCACACGCCTTTCAGCTCCACCGCCCCGATGGTGTTCGTGTAGGTGGCGTTCTTGATGTCCACCGTGTTGCCGACGGGTAGCGGGCTGCGCGTCATCGGGTCGAGCTTGCGGTTCCCCGACCACACCACGTCGTAGACCTTCTCGAAGATCTGGCCGTTCTGGGTCCAGCCCTTCACGATCTGGATGCGATCCAGGTTGCCCTCGTCGGGGTCCTTCACCGCCCACACGATGAACGTCGGGGCCTTGCTGGTGGGCGCGGGCAGATCGCTGCCCATCGGCACGCCCCTGGCATACCCGACCTTCGCCCAGTCCTTCAGCTTGACGGCGTCGGGACCGAACTCCCAGCCGCCGAACAGGCGCACCTTGATGCGCACTCCGCTGGTGCCGAAGGTCTCGCGGCGCTGCATGGCGCTGAAGATCGCCTCGCGCGTGTTGGACTCCGCCCACACGCCGCCCAGCCCGGAGGTGCTGGTCTTGAGGACCGCCATCCCGGCCTCGACCTTGTCGGCCAGCCGCTCCTTGGGGGAGGCGTCGAGACCGCCGTGCTGGCCGAAGAAGTTGGACGCGGTGTACGCCACCACCGTGTTGGGCGAGTCGCTGGCGCCGACGACCCCCATCTGTTAGGGGTTGTAGCCGCGCGTCTGCTGCATGGCCAGGCCGTGCTGGTACGCCTGGCGGACGTAGCTGCCGTTCACCCGCGACGTGCTGTTGTCGACCCCGAGCAGGAAGCTCATGATCTCGAAGTTGGCGAACTCGTCGTTGGGCGACAGCGCCGGATGGGTCTCGGACGTCCCCTTGATCTGCGTGATCTCGGTCAGCGGCTCGTTGGTCATCCGCTGCTGGGCCCAGGCGGCGTCGATGGGTCGCCCCTTGTAGTCCTCTTCCACCGGAAACATGATGCCGTCGCTGAGATTGGCGTTGTGGGAGATGGCCAGCAGCTCGTTGCCCGCCTTGCGCTGGGCATCCATCCAGTTCCACAGATCGTTGGGGTACTGCGAGTCGATCGCCGAGAAGGGCGCCACGGGGACCTTCTTGCTGTCCTTGAAGAAGACGTTGCGGTGCATGTTCCGGGAGTTCGGCAGCGAGGTCCACTCGTAGGCGACGAACGTCGTGAACTTGCCCGGCTGGTAGTACTTGTCGGCGATCCGGATGTTCTCCTTCCACACCTCGCCAGCAATTGCGGGGTCCAGGAGCTCCTTGATGGGCTCGTGCTTGGCCAGACTCCCGGCCAGCCACTTGAAGATCGTGATGACGTCCGCCGGTGTGCGGACCTTCAGCTTCTCGGCGATCGGCAGCTTGCTGACCGGCGAGGAGGGATCGTTGGCCAGCCGGATCATGCCGGCGTATTCGGAGTGGTCGGTCACGCCGTGGAAGTCGAGTGGGCGCTTGAGCTTCACCTCGAAGCCGGCCGGATGCTTGACCGGTTGCCCCAGTGAGAACTTGTAGGCCTCTTCGGGTCCCGTGACGTGGTTGCCGATGATGTAGGCGTCGAGCGACCAGCTCGTGTGCGAATGGGTCTGCCCGAAGAAGGCCTCCCGCTGGGGCACCGCCTGGGCGGCGGCCGGGGCCGCGCTCAGCATCACGCCCCATCCCATCCATGCAACGATCGCGAACGCGCGGCTCAGCATCCCGGAACCTCCCGACTAGGTTGTCAGCCGGCACCGATGCTACCGGGACCGGGCACCCAAGTGCGAGAAAGTTCCGGAGAAGCCCCGGGGCGGGCAGTGACGGCCGGACCGCGTCCGCCAGCCGTCCGCCCCGGTTGCCGTTACTGCTTCTGAGCTCTGAACGCGTTGCCCGAGAGGGTCCCCGACATCGTGTTCCCCGACACCTGCATGGTGCCGGATCCACCGTTGGCGAGGCTGTAGTTGAACATGTTGCCGGTGACGGTGCCCTTGATCCCGCCGCTGAGGTCCGAGCGGCCGCCGACGTCGATGTTGCCGGTCACCGCCGTGCCCTGCTGCTGCAGCTGCATCGAGACGCTGTTGCTGAGGGCTCCGTAGAAGCCACCGTTCCACGAGCCGGTCAGGTTCGCCGGCGGCCCGGTCGGCGCGGCGGACTTGGACATGTCGCTCGAGGCGCAGCCCGCGCCGACCAGGAGAACCAGCCCGATCACGATCCACGAGAACGTCTTCATGCGTCTCCTCCTCTCACCGATTCAAAGCCTAGAGCCGCTCCTATAGCCGGGGGGATCTCAGCACGGAGGCGACCCGGGCCGCCATGAGACCAACGTCCCATCTGCGTGAGACGCCCGCCGGGGACCCGGCGACCGACGATTGCGCCCTCGCGGCGGCGGGGCTAGCATGCGGCGGCCGGTTGAACGGACCCCGGGGAGGAAAGCGACATGCGGACGCACATCGACAACGGCTGGGTGGTCGCCTACGACGGGCGGAGCCACCAGGTCCACGAGCGGGGCAGCGTGGTGTTCGAGGACGATCGCATCGTCCACGCCGGCCCGCGCTATACCGGCGCGGCGGATGCCCGCATCGACGCGGGGGGCCGCCTCGTCTCTCCCGGCTTCATCAACACCCACGTGCACACCACCGGCAACGGCGGCGACTACCTGCTGGGCGACATGGCCAAGAACGACTACCGGACGTCGAACTACATGGCCTTCGCCGCGCCCCTCAAGGGCAAGATGGCGCCGCCGCCGCCGCCCGCCGTGGCCGCGTTGCGGACGTTCGTGTTCCTCCACGCGCTGAAGAACGGCACCACGACCATCATCGACGTGGGTGGGCTGCGGGGCGACTGGGACGGCTACGCGCGGCTGGTCGACGACCTCGGGGTGCGCGTGTACGGCAGTCCTCCCTTCCGCGATCGCGACACGTACATGGACGCGCAGGGCCGGCTCACCTACGAGGAAGACGTCGCCGCCGGCCGCGAGCGGCTGCAGGAGGCGGTCGGCTTCGTCAAGAGCTTCGACAAGTCCGCCCAGGGCCGGCTGCGGGGCATGCTGAACGCCGCCCAGGTCGAGACATGCACGGAGGGGCTGCTTCGCCAGGGCCGTGACGCCGCCCGCGAGCTCGACGTCCCCATCCACACGCACGCCGGCGGCAACCTGATCGAGTTCCAGCAGATCATGGGCGAGTACCGCCGCACGCCCATTCAGTTCCTGGCCGACATCGGCTTCCTCGACGACCGCGCGCTCATCGGCCACGCCGTCTTCACCGGCGGCCATCCGTGGACCGGCCACGCCTTCGGCGACGACGTGCGCGTCCTGGCCGAGCGCGGAGCCACCGTGGGCCACTGCCCGTACAAGTACGCCAAGATGGCCATGACCCTGCGCTCGTTCCAGCGCTACCTGGAGGCGGGCGTCACCATCGCGCTCGGCACCGACACCTTCCCGCTCGACATCGTCTCCGAGCTGCGCTGGGCGTCGATCCTGGCCAAGACCACCGACGGCAACTACCAGGCCGGCCAGCCCCGCGACGTCTTCAACGCCGCCACGCTGGGCGGCTGCCGCTTCCTGCGCCGTGACGATCTCGGCCGCCTGGCGCCAGGCGCCAAGGCCGACATTCTCTTGATCACGCTCGATCACCTGGGCTCGGGTATGTATGCGGATCCGATCAAGGCGCTGGTCGACGCGGCGAGCGGGCGTGACGTGCACACGGTGATCGTCGAGGGTAAGGTGCTGGTGCAGGACGGCCGGCTCACGCGGGTGGACGAGGCGGAGGTGTACGCGAAGGCCCGCGAGGCGACGCAGCGCTACTGGGGCAACGTCCAGAACTGGCGCTGGGACGGCGCCGGCGTCGATCGCATCGTGCCGCCGGCGTTTCCCCTGCACCGGGCAGCGACCGGCGAGTGATCGACGCCCGCGGTCACGCCGCTCGAAGGCTCAGTTCAGCGTCTGCAGCGGCGGGGCCTTCCACTTTCCGGTCTGGGCTGCCGACGTGGGCGCGTAGAGGCGCAGCACCATCATGATCGGCGCGCTCGGCGCCGGCAACCAGTTCGCCTCCCGGTCCCCACCGGGGGAGTCGTGCTGGATGGAGATCGTCAGACCGCCATCGGCATCGCGCTTGAGGCTGGGCAGCATCGGCGAGTTGATCAGGTAGCGATTGAGCGGGTTCGCGCTGAGCAGCTGGGATGGCACCTCGTACAGCGTGAGCGACCAGAACGCGTTCACGGGCGGCAGCTGCCCCGGGGCGAAGCGCACCGCGTACCGGTGGCGAGCGCCGTCGAGCGGCTGGCCGCCGCCATCGGCCGCGTAGAGGTCATAGACCGCCTCGTCCTTCGAGTTGCCGTAGATGCCGGCGACGGCGGCGAACATCCGGAAGAGGTAGTTGTTCTTGAGGCTCTTCCGGGTGCCGAACATGTCCCCGCTGCCGATCTTGTGCGCCTCCACTTGCTCCTTCACGCCGGCCACGGCCTGCCAGGCATCGGCGATGCCCTCCTCGATCGCCTTGCGAAGCGCGAGCGACAGCGCCGGCACATCGAGCCGTCGCCCCGCACCGATGCTCAGCCGGGCCAAGCGCGCCATGAGCGCCTTCTCCGACGAGTTGGGCGCGCAGAACTCGAGGACGAAGCTCAGGACGTTGAAGAATTGCAAGGACGTGCGCTCGTCGGCCGCACTGAGCGGCTTGATGAAGTCGATGGGCGGGGCCGCCGCCCGCGGCGCGGGCTGGCCCAGAAATGCCGACAGCGGCTGCACGGTGTAGCCGGCCTGGATCTTCTTCACGTTCTCGATGTCGGCCGGATTGAACAGCTGCGTGCGGTAGAGGAGGAAGGCGAAATCCGTCTCCGAGCGAATGACGGCCTTGATGCCCGAGGGCTTGCGGCCCTTCCCGCGCGGTCCCGCCAGCAGGAAGCGGCCCGCGCCGTTGCCGGTGGCGCGCGTGCCCACATAGGCGAAGTTGAACGTGAACATGTCGATGAACTGGACCGAGTAGTAACGCCCCTTCTCCACCGCCGGCACCGAGAGCACCAGCGGCTCGGTGCGGAGATCGGCGCCGATGAACGAGTACGGCGTGTCCGAGTTCGGCGTCTGGATCGCCCGGTCCTCGGGCGTGTAGACCCGCGCGTTGTTGAAGATCTGGTTCCAGGGCGCCTTGTACTCCGGTCCGCCGCGATCCACGAAGTACGCGTACTGGACGCGATAGCTATCGACCAGCGGGAAGCCGTAGATGTAGGCCTCCTTGGCGATCGCGCGCGCGTCCGCCAGGTCGGCGGCGGACTGCGCGTGTGCGGCGGACGCGACCGCGGCGACGCTCGACGCGACGAGCGCGAGCGTCATCAGCATCGAGACCAGGGTCGGCCGGAGCGTCATGGCGTTGTCGTCCACGATCGTGCTGACCGCGCTCAGCGTCCATACCCCTTTGGTCCTATGTCGGCGCGGCGCCCGAGGCGGACGCGCTCGATCAGCGCTTGGCCTGAACGACTACGCCGCTCTCGAGCAGTCGGTCGATCTCGGCCTGATCCAGGCCGGCGGCGCGCAGAATCTCGACCGAGTGCTCGCCGATCTCCGGCGGCATGGTGGCTGGGACCTTCTCCTGGCCCTCCATCCACACGGGGCTGCTCACCGTGAGCGAGGCGCCCGCGCGGGGATCACCGAATGGCACCAGCGCGCCGCTGTCCCGCATCTGCGCGTCCTGTGGGATGTCGTCGAGCGTCCCCACCACGCCGAAGGCGATGCCGGCCGACTCCAGCACGCGACGCCACTCCGCCCAGTCGCGCTCGGCGAACACGGCGTCGAGGATCGCGATCAGCGCGCGCACGTTGGCGCGGCGGCTTGGCGCCTCGGCGAAGCGCGGATCGGTGAGGAGGTCGTCGCGGCCGATGGCCTTGGCAAAGGCCGGCCAGCGGCGGCCGTCGGCGGTGAGAGCCAGCAGGAACCAGCGGCCGTCGCGGCAGCGATAGAGATTCCCGGTGGCGTCGACCGCCTCCTCGCGGGGCGGTCGCACGACCGTGCGCGCGCCGCACAGGATCCCCTGCACCGGGATGGCGTTGAGCCAGAGGCCGTTGGCCAGCAGCGAGGTCGAGACCATGGTCCCGCGGCCCGTCCGCTCGCGCTGGTAGAGCGCGGCCATGAGCGCGCCGAACAGCGACATCCCCGTGGGGTGATCGCCCATGCCGGGCAGCGAGCGCGAGGGCGGCGCGTCCGGCGACGGGCGTACGAGATCCATGAGCCCGGTCCGCGCCCACAGCGCCGTCGCGTCGAAGCCGGGGCGGCTCGCCTCCTCGCCGGTCTCGCCGTACGCGGTGATGGAGCCATAGATCAGCCGCGGGTTGAGCGGCGCCAGGTCCTCCCAGCGCACGCCCAGCCGGCCGCGCGTGTCGATGGGCGTGTTGGTGACGAACACGTCGGCGTCCCGCACGAGCCGGTGCAGGACCCGCTGGCCGTCGGCGGAGCGCAGGTCGAGCGCGAGACCGCGCTTGCTGCGATTGTCGACGATCCACGGGAAGTTGTAGGGGCTGGGCGGATAGCCCGGGCCGCGCGTCCGGTAGGTGTCGCCGCCGGGCGGCTCGATCTTGATGACGTCGGCGCCGAAGTCGGCCATGACCGTGGTGGCGACGGGGCCAGCGATGAA
>Ga0134122_10003397_pt1 | contig 11826 bp, 11 predicted proteins | sample KB302_FD_96461 | JGI IMG/M metagenome (GOLD analysis project Ga0134122, IMG submission 96461) | Terrestrial soil microbial communities without Nitrogen fertilizer from Kellogg Biological Station, Michigan, USA - KB3-0-2 | ecosystem: Environmental > Terrestrial > Soil > Unclassified ...
CAGGCGGTATGGCATGCGCTCGAACGCAAGGGCCTGGCCCGCGCCGATTGGCCGAACGCCGTGACTTTGACGGCGGCAGGTCTCGCCTATGACACGGGTGACATGCGCTCAATTCTCCATCGCTCCGTCCATTGAGCGGAACAGCTCCTAGCGTGCGGCGCGAGCCATCCCCGAACGGCCGATTGCAATGGTCACCATCACGACGGTGAGCACCGCGAACACGTGCGTGACAAGATCGAGCACCGTTACGTCGACGGGATGAAAGAACTGAAGGAGTGCGGCGCTTAACGCGGCAACACCGAGGCCGGCGCTTGCAAGCGCCGGAATCGGATTGATCGGAGCAGCGCGTCGCAACGGAAAATAAAGCGCAACCGCGGTGGGTAGCCCGACCTCGACGATAAAGGCAAAGCACATCGCAGATGCGCCCTGCGTCCATCCCGCGGCACCATGCGCCAGCAGATCGCGGTAACAACCATAGCCGCTCATCGAAAGCCACAGGAGCAAAGCCGGCAGCGGCGTAAGCAGCCAGAGCCGGCTACGGTCGGGCAGGCTGAGACAGAACGCGGCGCCGACCGCGAACACTCCGGTCAACACCGTACCGAGCATCTCCAGGGCGAACCGCGGATCCTGCAGCCGGCCCAACATGCCGGGAACCGCGCCCAGCACCCACACCGCGAGCGCGGCGACGATACCAAATCCGGTAAGCCAGATTGTGGTGCGCACGATCGGGGGCGCCAGACGCTGAACTGACGAACCTTCAGATGTCAGCTTCTCAATCAATTGTTCCGTGTTGAGCCGGGTCATCTCGGGTGCCTGCCAGATGCTGTTTCAGATTCTTCATCGCGCGATGCACCGAAACCTTCAAAGAGGTGACGGAGACACCGGAATGGGCCGACGCTTCAGCGAGGCTGAGCTCCCTGAGCTTCACCAAATCGATCGCTTGCCGCTGACTTGCCGGCAACGCGTCGATGGCGCGCGCCAATACCGGTGCGAGATCGGCGTCGTAGGATTCGAGCACGTCCGTGTCGCGCGTGTGCGCGGCGAGTTCGGGCGAGAGCCAGTCTTCGTGTTTTCCGATACGGCCGCGAATGCGTAACCGATCCACCGACCGCCGCCGTGCGATTGTCAACAGCCAACGGCGAAACGATCGCGACGGATCATAGGTGTGACGCACACGATGAACGCTCAGGAGAATCTCCTGAACCACGTCTTCGCATTCGTGTGCCGCGTGGTGACGACGCGCCCCCGCGCGCAGAAGTGGAACAATACCGGTCAGCAATTGGCGATAAGCCTCCATGTCGCCATTTTGGGCGGCGGTCATAAGTTCGGCCCAATGCCGATCCAGTCTGTCGAGCGTGGTAAATTCGAGATCGCGTTCGGGTGCGTTCACGGAAGTCGTGCTTTCTCGGATCCAGCATTCGCGCGGGCAGGAACGGGCGGCCTCGAAGGAGGATGCTTCCACGATCATGCCGAGGGAGCCGGGGCGATACAAGCGACTAACTTTGCAGCAATGCGCGCCGTGTAGAGAGACGCGCGATCAGATGGTCTATCGATATTGGCCCGGGTCCGCGCAAAAGAACGAGCAGGAGAAGCGTGGTCCAGGTGAGATGCTCGACCCAGGCTTGCGGATAGGCGAATACCTGGATGACCGCGATCATTCCAAGCAGCGGCACCGTTGCCAGACGAGAGAACAATCCCGTCAGCAACAGCAGCGATCCGGTGATTTCGACGGTCGTGCCCAATTGAGCGGCCAACTCATGGGGCAGGAACGGGAGACGGTAGTCGTCGCGAAAGAGAGCCAACGTGGGTTCCCAGCTTTCGAGCTTGTTGAGCCCCGATTGCAGAAACACCATTCCAACCGCGATTCGGGCCAAAGTTTGAAGTGGCCACAGTGAAAAATTATCCAACGCCGCCTGTAGCCGGTACACGTGACGCTCAATCCAATTCACAACGATCATATGGCGTCCCCCCCGAGAGCCAAAGGCTGTGTAAGAACATTCCGCTTCCGGAGCCGTCCGATCGTGGCGCCGATGTCGAAACCGGGATAGAGCTCGCTAGCCGCATGCGCGACGAGCGCAATGTCGCCACACTCGACGAGCGCGCGGTGAAATCGGAACTCCGTCTCGCTCAAGATCTCGACGGAGACATCGTTACCGCGACGATGAATCATCAGGTGCGAGGGGCCGGCAGAAAGATCGACCGGCCCTTCGGCGCGGCCAAGAGCGACATTCCAAATCTGATGCACCGGAAAGCGCGACGAAAAGTGATGTACCGACGGGTCGAAGATCGACTCGTGGCCTATGGAAGAATCCGCGGCGTGGTACGCGGCGTGGATTGCCCATTCCAGGCGAGCGACATCGGCAAGGTAAGGGCGATTTGCGCAGGCCGGAAAGCCCGCAAGGAACCCCGGCAATTCGGCGCCGTATTCGGAAAGACAGGGCGAAAGCGGCGGCTTCGAACGAATGAAAGAGTCGGCGACGTAGCCGAAAAATCGCCGGTCGATCAGGCTGACGACTGCCGGAAACGTCTTCTCCAACGCCGCACTTACCGAGCTGATGAAATGCCTTCGGTGAATCTCGAAGCGCTTGGCTGTCGGCCCGAGAATATCGTCGAGCGGTTCCTCTTCGCGCGCCAAAATGGCGTCGCGCATGCGAGTTTGAATCTCACTAAGCGTGACCATGAACGTCCTCGTGATACTCTTCCATGCGGCGCGCCTCGCCGAGCAGAACCTCGAGACCGGGCAGGGCGTTGTCCCACTCAAATAGACTGGGCACGTCGACGAACCGCTTCTTCGCCGTGGCGTACAGCGCCAACACGTCATTGCAGGCCGGCCGATCGTGGGTGTCGATGAGGAGGCGGCCATCCTCTTCGGTCGCATGGCCCGCGACATGAATTTCACCGATCGCGCCGGCGGGAAACTGCGCCAATTCGGCGTGCGCATCGCGCCCGAGATTGCGTGCGCTGACATAGATATTGTTCACGTCACACAGGATCCGGCAGCCGGTGCGTGCAGCCAGCGTGGTGAGGAATTCCCCTTCGTCCATCTCCACGCCCGCATACGCAATGTAGTGCGACGGATTTTCCACCAGGATGGCGCGGCCGAGGCATTCCTGAATGCGGTCGATGTGGCGGGCAGCGAGCCAGAGGGCGTCGCGGCTATAGGGTATGGGAATGAAATCATTGGCATAAACGCCGGCGAGCTTCGAAACGGACAAATGATCCGAGATCAGAAACGGATCGATCTCGTCCGCTAAGGTGCGTACGCGCAACAGGTGGTTCTCATCCACGCCCTCGGTGGAACCGATCGACAGACCCACGCAATGCAGCGAGATGGGATAGTCGCGGCGGATGTCGCGCAGCGCGCGCCGCATGAAGCCGCCGCCGAGGTGATGCTCGGCGTGGACCTCGACAAAGGACACAGCGGGGCGGAGGGCCTGAAAGGCGGCAATATGCGGGGCCCTGAGGCCGATACCGGGACCCAGGGCGCGATTGCGCAATGTTGTCATCACACCGTCCGCGCTCGCCCGCTTCAGGCTTTGACGCCGCCGCCGCCGACCCACTCGGCGGGATCGCGACCCCTCTATTTCGACTATTCGTTCGGAGAGAGGCGGAAGTTACAGGCGAGCGGAAATATTTTTTGTGTCTACGGAGCCGCCGCTGCGGAGCCGATCCCTAGGGCGGGTGCTGCGCCTGGGGTACGTGGAGCGGGTGGCTTGCCCGGACGCTCAATCTGAGTGGTCTCGGCCATCAGCGCTTCAGGGCTCAGCGGCACGGATTTGAGCTTGCCGTCGGAAAAAAGGGGAGCCTGATCGCCGGAGTGTCGCGCCCCATCGACAGCGGAGCTTCCGTAAGGCACCACGCTCTCGACTTGCCATTGCCCGTTTCTGTTCCATGTGGACAACACGGTCAGCGCATCGCCGCCGATCGCGGCAACCGTTCCGTCATTGCCGAGCCTCGCCGTGAATTCGATATCGCGCAGCGCGTCAGGACCGCCGCTCAACGGGAGATCGAGCGTCCCGCGTCTCAAGCGCATGACGTCCCCCCAGACGGGATCAAGCCGGCCAAAGCGCTCCAGCAGCCGGCTGGCGAAGCCCCTAAGCACGCCGACAGGATCGGGGCGCGGAAGTCCGCGCTCCGTCGCGTTCAGCACCGCAATCGACGTCAACAGCGCAAGCGGCGCTCCCCGGTTGCGTTTGTCCGTACAAAGATTATAGCGCCGCAGGATCTGGCCGGCCTCCTCGAGCAACGGATCGCCGGCGTAATTGCGCTCGCTGAGGTCCTTCACCAGCATCGCGACATCGGAGTCCGCCGCGTAGCAGCCGTCGAACTTATAGGTCCTGAAGTCGTCGGAGCTGATCGAGCGATCCGCTCCCAACAGAGACAGTGCCCGTCGCGCCCGGTTCGACAGCCGCGTTTCGATTCCCATGGAAGGCGGGAAGGCTTCTTCCTTCGGGTTGAACGGGTCGGCGGTGGATTGAAAGGGCGAGCCATTGGCGGAAACCACAAAACCGCTGCCCGGCGCGACCACTTTGGGCACGTCGGTAAAAGGAAAATACGTCTTCCATAAGGTCGCGGAGACATTGCCGGCCACTGCTTGAGTCCAGTCATGCGCCGGATCGCGCTCGGGAAACGCGCCGTTGTAGATGCTGGCGATTCGTCCCGCGCGGTCTGCATAGACGAAGTTCAGGCTGGGGATCGAACCGCCGGCGAGCGCCGCTGTAAATGAGTCGTAATCATGCGCCTTGTTCAGGCGATAGAACGCCTCGACGCCCCGGAGATCATCCTGCCCGGCGTAATGAATGGCGAAGAGCCCACGGCTGTTGCGGATCGCCGGCCCCTGCAAAGAGGTCAGGACTTCGCGCCGGAACGTGAAACGGATCGGCCCCCACAAGCGCACCACGACGCGCGCTTCGCTCACCTCCAAACGCCGCCAGTCGTCATCGAAGCGATAGAAATAGCGATCGTTGGGATTGGCCTCGAGATTATAGATATCGAGGAGATTGGGATGGTTGGCCGAGAATCCCCAGCCGATGTCCGGCCCCACCCCCGCCAACAACATCGCGGAACCGGGAATGAGCCCGCCGGTGAGATTCCAGCCCTCCTGCGAGGTCACACGAGCCTCGTACCACGACAGCGCGCCGCTGAACGGTCCCTGTGGATTGAGCAGCAGGCGTGTCGCACCGTCCGCCGCGCGCGAGGGTGCCACTGCGATCGCGAGCGCCCGCGATGCCGATGTGGCGGTCGGCGATATCTTTGCATTGCCGCCCTCGAGCAGAGCATGAAGCTGCTCGTCCAAACCGTAGAAGAACGGCAGCCGCAGCATGAACAAGGCGACGATGTCTTGTCCTTTTATCGGCGCCACGCCGGGAAGCACGGCACTGCGGTGCTGGGCGGCGTACAGGTTGAAACCCGCGGCATAGCCGTCCAGCAGCGCGCGGGTGTCTTCCGAGAGGTCGATCTCATAGCGCGAGCCGATGGCGTTCCAGATACCTAAGAGCTGCACCATGTAGTCGCTCTCCGCCGCGGAGATGCCTTCGACATTTGCCAAGCGGCCTCTGGCCGCCAGCATGGCGCGCTGAATCGCCGGGAAGTTGTCTTCGGCGTGGGCGTAGGCAAGACCGAATGCCACGTCGGCGTCGCGCCGGCCCGAAATATGCGGCACCCCGTAGCGGTCGCGCACGATCGTGGAATCATACTTGGCGGCCGCGGCGATTGCGGCTTTGGCGTCGAACCAGGTGAGCCGGGTCTCGTGCGCCCCAAAGAAACTGAAGAACGCTACAAGCGCAAAACCCACCAGGAAAAGCACGCTGCGCAGGATCATGAAACCGGGAACCACAGATCCGCCCGAAATTGATAGGACTCGCGCGAGTTTGGGGCAAGACATGCCGCTTCCTCGCGTAAAATTGAGCCTATTTTCGCCGCTGGACCCGATTTGGCGATACAATGTAGGTTAGTGCCCGAACCGTTCCGGATGACAACATGAACCCCAGAAAGCAGAGGCGCCTCGCTTTTGCGATAACGCTGCTTCTCGCAGGCGGTGGTGCCGCGGGCCTCGCCGTTTTCGCCCTCCAAGACAATGTGCTGTTCTTTTACAGCCCGACAGATGTCACGGATCATCCTGAAAAGGTGCCGGCCGGCCGGACCTTCCGCATCGGCGGGCTCGTTCAGACGGGCAGCGTAAAACGCGATACCGGCCTGGAAGTGCATTTTGTGGTCACCGACGGCAAGAATGCCGTGCCGGTCAATTACTCGGGCGTGCTCCCAGACCTGTTCCGCGAGGGGCAGGGCGTCGTTGCGCTCGGCACGCTTGCAAGCAACCGCGTCTTCACGGCGAGCGAAATTCTTGCCAAGCACGATGAGAAATACATGCCTCCTGAAGTGGTCGACGCTCTGAAGAGGTCAGGCCGCTGGAATGAAGGGAACCCCGGAGCTTTATGACAGGTGAACTCGGCCAATTGGCACTCTGTCTCGCGCTGGCGCTGTCGCTGGTGCAGGCGATCTCAGGTTTTGTCGGCGCATCGCAGAACAATATTCGGCTGATGGCGATGGGGCGCGGCGCCGCGCTCGGCTCCTTTGTGTTCATCGCGCTCGCCTTCTTCACGCTGATGTTTGCTTACGTCACATCGGACTTCTCGGTCCTCGCGGTGTTCCAGAACTCGCACACGTTAAAACCGCTGATCTACAAAATCAGCGGCGTATGGGGGAACCACGAAGGCTCGATGCTGCTGTGGATTCTCATTCTCGGCGCCTATTCGGCCGCGATTGCGATGACGCAACCCGGCGACGGCAGCGAAGGCACAAAGCTCGGCGCGCGGACTCTGTCGGTTCAGGCGCTGATCGCGATCGCCTTTATCGTTTTCATTCTGCTGACGTCGGACCCGTTTGAGCGGTTCTATCCGCCGCCGTTCGAGGGCAACGGGTTAAACCCGCTGCTCCAGGATCCCGGTCTCGCCTTCCACCCGCCGCTGCTCTATCTCGGCTACGTCGGACTGTCGGCCGCGTTCTCCTTTGCGGCTGCTTCGCTGCTGGAATCGCGGAACGACGCCGCCTGGGTGCGGGCGGCACGGCCCTTCGCTCTGATGGCTTGGACTGCGTTGACGCTCGGCATCGCCGCCGGCTCGTGGTGGGCTTATTACACGCTTGGCTGGGGCGGCTTCTGGTTCTGGGATCCGGTGGAGAACGCGTCGCTGATGCCGTGGTTTGTCGCCACCGCGCTGATCCATTCCATGATGGCCACGGAACGCACCGGCGCATTCAAGAGCTGGACGCTGCTGCTTGCCATCACGGCATTCTCCTTCAGCCTGATCGGCACCTTCCTGGTGCGATCGGGGGTGCTGAATTCCGTTCATGCTTTCGCCAACGATCCCCGGCGCGGGTTTTTCATCCTGATGATTCTGTTGGTTTCGATCACGCTCCCGCTGATCCTCTTTGCATGGCGCGCGCCGAAGCTGACACCCGGCGCGCCGTTCGACGTGGCAAGCCGCGAAACCGGCATAATGATCAACAATCTTTTGCTGACGGCATCGGCGGCGATCACTTTGACCGGCACGCTCTATCCGCTCGTTCTCGACGCCGCTGAAGGCATCAAAATCACGGTCGGATCGCCATACTACAATGCAACCGTCGTGCCGCTCTTCGTTGTGTTGGCCCTCATCATGCCTTTCGGTCCGATCATGCTTTGGCGCCGCGGCAATCTGCGTGCCGCCTTATATTCTCTGCGCTTCGCCGGAGCCGCTGGCCTTGTCGTTCTGCTCGCGGTCCTTGCTATCGTCAGGCCCTATTCCACGCTGGGCGTGCTCGCCGGAGGCCTCGGCACGTGGCTGATCGCGGGCTCCATCACCGATCTCGCGCGCCGCGCCGGCAGCTGGAGGCGCCTCTTCCATCTCGGCGCCGGCGCGTGGAGCGTTGCGCTCGCTCATGCGGGGCTCGGCGTGGTTGCCTTCGGAGTAGCCGGCACGGGAATCTGGAAGAGTGAAGGAACGGAAGTGCTCGCGCCCGGCAAAAGCATGAACGTCGCCGCCTATGAGTTGCGCCTGGATTCAACCGAGCGCGTGCAAGGTCCCAACTACATCGCCGATCGCGCTAATATTACGGTGCTCACAAATGGCCGTCCGCTCACGGTCATTCATCCAGAGCGGCGGCAATATCCGGTCGAGCAGATGACAACTTCCAATTCTTCTATTCGTACGACCGTGATTTCCGATCTCTACGTGGTGCTCTCTGAGCCGCGCGACGGCGGAGGTTGGGTGGTGCGCGCCTATGTTAATCCGCTCGCTCCCTTCATTTGGCTCGGTGCCGTAGTGATGGCCTTCGCGGGCTTCATTGCGCTCGGCGCGCGTATCGCCGCTCGCGTTCGTGCTGCCCGGTCGGCCGCCGCTGCGGGTGCAACCGAAGCCGCACAATGAAGGCACTTGCGGCGCTGCTCGCTCTTTTCCTTTTGGCGTTTCCTTTGGCGCCCGTCTTTGCTGGTGCTCAGCCCGAAGAAGACACCTATGTGGCACCGCTCGCCGACCCGGTGCTCGAGGCCCGGGCCAAGGCCATGCAGAAGGAGCTGCGCTGTCTGGTCTGCCAGGGGCAGTCGATCGACGAATCCAATGCGCCGCTTGCGGCCGACCTCAGACGGCTGATCAGGCAGCAAATCCAGGCTGGACAGTCCGACGATCAGGTCAAGGAATTCCTGGTCGCCCGCTATGGCGCCTTCGTATTAATGAAACCGCCCGTGCGCACCGACACTTATATTCTATGGTTCGGGCCAGCCCTGCTTCTGATCGTGGGCGGGCTGGTAATCGCAGCAACAATCTTGCGATCACGCAAACGACTGGCGTCTGATCCACAACCTGAAGATCTTGATTTGCCGGCCTGAAACACAACATTACATGCAATTCACGTTGTACACATGAAGCAGTAAGAATATGGCCCTACGTTAGTCAAGAATCGGGGGTCTACGGGATAATCTGGAAGTTCAACCTTTCACTGGGAAAGCGGCGATGACAAACGAAACTCCAAACAACAATTCCAATTCCTCGCGCATCACCCTGCGCGCCCTTCGCATGACCGTTGCCGCCGCGGCTTTGGCCGCGCTGTCGTTTAGTGCTGGAGGGCTCACTCTCGGCTCCCATCCCGATGCCCAAGCACCCTTACCGAAGCAGACTTATGGTCTGAATCAATTCCCGTCCGATTATCTGCGTCCTGCTGCAGCAGTGACTCAGAGAGGCAATCAGGCGACCACGCCTCCGCGCATGCTCGAGCAAGGCATGCCCTTCAGCTTTGCCGATCTCGTCGAGCACGTCAGTCCGGCCGTTGTGACGGTTGTCGTTGAACGCGAGTCCAATCGTCAGCAGAACAGCACGGACGATATCCCCGCTCCATTCCGCGACTTCTTCCGGCAATTCGGCGGTCGCGGCCAGGGCGATGACAATCAGGGTCAGGGGCAGGGCCAAGGTCAGGGGCGCAACAACCGCGCACCGCAGACCTTCCGCTCGCAGGCCATGGGCTCGGGCTTTGTTATCGATCCGACCGGCTACATCGTCACGAACAATCATGTCGTGGAAGACGGCAAGAAGATTTCGGTAAAGTTTCCGAACGGCCGCGAATTCACCGCCAATCTCGTCGGCGCCGACAAAGACACGGACGTCGCGCTGCTCAAAGTCGACAATGTGAAGGATCTTCCGATCGTTGCTTTCGGCGATGATCGTCGCCTTCGCGTCGGCGACTGGGTGGTTGCCGTCGGCAATCCCTTCGGTCTCGGCGGCACGGTGACAGCCGGTATCGTCTCTTCCATCGGCCGCGACATCGGAAACGGTCCGTATACGGATTACATCCAGATCGACGCCCCGATCAATCAGGGCAATTCCGGCGGTCCGACCTTTGATCTCTCCGGGCGCGTCGTTGGCGTGAACAGCGCGATCTTTTCGCCTTCGGGCGGCTCAGTCGGCATCGGCTTCGCCATTCCGGCCTCGACCGTGAAGGCGATCGTCGATCAGCTGAAGGATCACGGCAATGTCTCTCGCGGCTGGCTCGGCGTCCAGATTCAGAGCCTGACGCCCGATATGGCGGCGAGCCTTGGCGCCAATACCGAGAAGGGCGCGATTGTCGCCAACGTCGTCGACGACAGCCCGGCGGCGAAGGCCGGCTTCCGCCAGGGCGACGTCATCCTGTCCCTCAACGGCAATGACGTTGACGACTCGCGTGACCTCACCCGCAAAGTCGCGGGATTGCTCGCGGGTGACCGCGCCAGCTTCATGGTTTTGCGCGATGGCATGCGCCGCAACATCACCGCCGTGATCGCCAAGCGGGATGAGGCGCAGGTCGCCAGCGCGGTGCCTACTCCCAATCAAGGCAACAACAACCGCAACAACAACCGCAATGCGGCACCTGCCGCTACGACGGCGCTCGGCATGGATTTGATGCCGCTGACCACGGAGACGCGGGATCAATACGACATCGACATGAGTGTCTCAGGCGTCGTCGTCAGTTCGGTGGATCCCAACAGCGAAGCGGCCGACAAGGGCTTCCGTCCGGGCGACGTCATCGTCAGCGTCGGCAACCGGAATGTTCGCACGCCGGCGGAGATCGAGCAGGGGGTCGCAGAGGCGCGCCGCGCCAATCGCGACAGCGTTTTGCTCCTCGTCTCGGGTCGTGGAGGGCAGCGTTATGTAGCCCTAAAGGTTGCAAGGAGTTGATCAAACAGGCGACCGCCGCTGGTACCAACCGGCGGCGGCTCTCCTTCTGGGTCAAAGGTTCGTCGTTAAAGAGTCAGGAGGCAGTCCGTCATGCGCATTCTTGTCATCGAGGATGATCTCGAAGCGCAACGCTATCTGGTGAAGGGCCTGAAGGAAGCCGGCCACGTCGTCGATGAAGCAGGCGACGGCGACACCGGTTTGACCCTTGCCTTGTCGCGTCCCTATGACGTCGCGATCGTCGATCGCATGCTGCCCAAGCTCGACGGCATCAAGCTCGTGGGCGCCATGCGCGATGAGCGCAACATGACGCCGGTTCTGTTCTTGAGTGCGCTCTCGGACGTCGATGATCGCATCAAGGGCCTGCGCGCCGGCGGCGACGATTACCTGACCAAGCCATATGCCTTCGCCGAGCTATTGGCGCGGCTGGATGCGTTGGTTCGCCGCCGTGACCCCGGCACGGTCAAGACCAAGGTCGCCGTCGGAGATTTGGAGCTGGACCTTCTGTCGCGCACGGCGAAGCGGTCGGGCTCAGCCATCGAGCTGCAGCCGCGCGAATTCCGGCTGCTCGAATATCTGATGCGGCATGCTGGCCAAATCGTTACACGGACTATGCTTTTGGAAAATGTCTGGGAATACCATTTCGACCCCCAGACCAACGTGATCGACGTTCACATCTCGCGTTTGCGCGCCAAAATCGATAAAGGTTTCGAGGCGCCGCTGCTGCATACCGTTCGCGGCGCGGGATATATGATCCGTGCGCACGCCTGACGTATTCCGTACCCAAGCCTTTCGCATCATCGCGATTTATCTGGCGATCTTCGCGGTCTCGGCGCTCGCTCTCGTAGGCTTCGTCTATTGGAATACCGCGCTGGTGATGGATCGTCAGAATGACGAGACCATCGAGGCGGAGATCACCGGATTGGTCGAGCAGTATCAGCGCCAGGGCCTGCCCGGGCTGACTGATGTGATCATCGGCCGCTCGGTCAGGGGCGACCAGGGGCTCTATCTGCTCGCCAACAACGACCGCCGCGTCATCGCCGGAAACCTCGACACCTGGCCGCAGGTTCAGCCGGCGGAGAACGGCCTGTTGGAGTTTGCTTATGAGCGCCGTATCGGCGGCAAGCCCGAGCTCCGGCGCGCGCGC
>Ga0134122_10003398_pt1 | contig 11826 bp, 10 predicted proteins | sample KB302_FD_96461 | JGI IMG/M metagenome (GOLD analysis project Ga0134122, IMG submission 96461) | Terrestrial soil microbial communities without Nitrogen fertilizer from Kellogg Biological Station, Michigan, USA - KB3-0-2 | ecosystem: Environmental > Terrestrial > Soil > Unclassified ...
ATAAAGCAAACCCAAATCACACAGGAGACAAGCACTATGAAATCGGAGCTGGAACGGCAGACGCATCGCCGATTCGTGCAGGCGTTGCAACACGAGCACCTCACCTGCACCAAGAACGAATGCGGCGGTCCCATGACCGTGACCGACATGACGCCGCACCATGGGCGCGTCAAAACGTACGAGGCCGTGTGCGAACGTTGCCACAACAGGGAACACATCGCCGGGAGCGAACAGACATCGCCATCGTGGGATGTCGCATCAATTACGATGATGGCCGAGGTGCATCTGCTTCATGACCAGCCGACCTGCCCGTTTGACGATACCCCAATCACGTTTATTTCCATGCCGAACCCCCGTCGCAAAGCGCGCTATCGGTTGTTGTGCTACTACTGCGGCCGCCATACCGAAATGAATTGGCCGCCCCCGGAAGCCAAACGGTGACAGGCCCGCCACGGCCAATCCTGTCTGGACGATGGTGCTCGTTCGTCATTGTGTGCTTCAGTCTTCTTGCTTCCGATGGACCGTCGCGCGCGGCCCATGCGTTCACGTCCGAATCGCCGACAGCACTTCTTCTCGAAGCCAGAGGCATCGCCACATCCATCGACGATCGCGCTGAACGCTCGGCGGCGCTCGATCCTATTGTCGTCGCACAGATCGCGATTGTCCCACCAGCAGCCCGAGAAACACTGAAGGCCTTTCCAAAGCTCCCGAACAAGCTCAATTACCTCACCGCGCTCGCCCAAGCGTATGCCGCAACCGGCAACGTGGCTGAAACGGAACGGCTATATGCCGAAATCGTCGTCGAAGACCAATCTTCACGGCCTGGCAAACTTGCGGCGGCCAACGCATTGGGACAAGTCTCCATTGCCTATGCGAACACAGGCAATCTCGATGAAGCCTTTCGCACTCTTGAACGCCTCAAGGAACGCACAAAACAGGAGTCCTTTGGCATCGTGGGCATCGTCACGGCTAAGTTAGCTGAGGCGCAAGCGAGACGGGGCGATGTGACAGGGGCTGTGAAAACCGCACTGAGCATTACCGGAGACAATCCGTATCCCTTGATGACCATCATCGGGGATCGAGTACGACATGGCAAGGCCCAAGAGGCCCAAGGCATCATGGCCAGCCTCGATGATGGAGCTCAGCGTTACGCGCAATGGGGCGTCATGCAGGCACAGATTGAACAAGGTCGCCTCATCGAGGCGCAGGTGACCGCCTCGGCGATCAAACCAGGGCACGCCAAGGCGAGCGCGTTACTGGAGCTGGCGACCTACCATCGTGAACATGGGGGACAGCCGCTGGCCTTGACGCTCTTACAGGAAGCCGAAGCCTCAGCACGCTCGACCGTCAACGATTGGACGCGAGCGGATATTCTTTGGCACATCGCGGCCGAAACGGCCATGGCCGGCGACGCCGCTCACGCCATCTCTCTTGCGACATCCATCGAAAAAGACGGACATCGCGGCTCTGCCATTCTCGACATTGCCAAGGCTCAGGCGAAACGGGGCAAGTTCGCGGAGGCGTTCAACACCGCCGGTCTGTTGAAGCAGACGCCTCCAACAAGTGTCCTGGCGATCTCGCCGTACAATATGGCTATCTCCGAGATCCTTGTGGAAATGGTGAAGGTTGGCAAGGGCACAGAGGCAAGGGACACTGCTGCCAGATTTCAAGATGCCGATATTAGACGCGTATGGCTTTACAGCGAGATCGCCGTGGCCTATGCCGAATTGGGGAACCTTAAGGAGGCGAGGGCCGCCCTCGCTCTGGCTGAAACGGAAGCTCAACGCAGCGCAAGAAGGAAAGAACTCCGACAGCTCGATGACAAACTGCGCTTCGGCCATAGTCCAGCCGACCAAACCCGATTTCAAGAGTTATGGAGGGTGGAGGGCGACATTCAACGCGGGCTTGAGGCCATCGCCAGAGCGCTTGCCAGGAAAGGCGATCTCAGCGGCGCAATGGCCGTCGTTGATGAATTGAATCAACCCGCACGGCGGCTTCACTTGATCAAGGATGTCAGTATGCTGCATATGCAGGCAGGGCGCGAGGACCGCACCCTACGCTGGGCTCGCAACTTATCCCGTCCCTCCGAAAGGGTGTTTGCTCTGGTGGGGATCGCCACTGGGCTATCACACCTCACGGACAAACGAAAAGTGAAGCCTGCGCCCTCACACAAGCTGGCGCCTCTCTCGCCGTAATCCCTGAGAGCGAGCCCGGCGTAGCTAGGTGCCCCTCGGCGGAAGCGACGACGCTTGCTGTCTATTTTCCGAAGGCCTTTTTCAGCAGGGGCTCAATCTCCCCTTTTGCCGCCATCGGATCCAGGATATCAGTATCCCCGTAGAAGGTGCCTCAATAAACACCTTGGGGAGCGTGGGCCAGTTGGTCATTTTGTTGAGGGCTTCCCGCTTGGCCGGCTGCGACAACACATCGATCACCTCATAGGGGTAGCCGTATTTGTCGAAGAACTGCATCGTTTCTCGGGTAAATCCACACATCGGCATCTGCTTCGTGCCCTTGCCATAGACCAGAATCTTGTGGGTTTTGACTTCCTTTTGAATTTCTTCTTCAATGGGATCTGCCATCGTCGGCCTCCTTCCAAGAACCAGTCATCGGCTCTCAGCCATCAATTGTGCTGTTCGTCTTTGGTCTTCGCCGTCAACTCCAGGGCGTGGATGCGCCCGTCCTTCATCGGTGCGTCAAGTGCCTGATAGATCAAGCGATGCCGGTCAAGCAGGTTCTGGCCTCGAAAAGCGTCCGAGATGATCGTCACTTTCAAATGATCCATCGTGCCGGTCTTGTCGATCATGGTCACAACCGCGTCCGGCATGGTGCGTCTAATGTAGTCCGTCAGCGTATCTTGGGTAATCAAAGGGCCTCCCCGCCGTTGCATCGCCTCGACGATCGAGGTGCGTCAGCATCTGCTTCAGGCAGGATACCGTAGGCGCTTTCGGAAAGGCAATTCCGCTCTTCTACAGCCGCGACGCCCATCGGTCTCAATTGGATTCAGCGTTGGATCGAATGTGATTCCTTTGCACAGGTTGTCTCATTCACAAGATGCGGGCTGCTTCGGCCTTCGAAACACCCAAAATTGAAGGACTATTCGGTCATCCCCCCTATCACCAGTCTTCATGGTACGAAAGTTGTTGTATGGGTCAGAGCATTGAAGAGAACAAGGAGGCCGCCATGAACACTCTAGTGACACTGACCGCAACCACGGTGCTGCTGAGTTCGCTGTTCTTGTTGCGTCGCATCTGGTGAGGCTGACTGATGATGCAGCGCTTCATTCAACCTGGTGGTGCATTTGAGCCTTGGTGGTGGATTCCAACCGTCCCGGCCAAACACGTAGAGTACCAATCGCCGGTAAGTACAGGAAAGAATGGACAATGCCACAAACGGCTCAGAAGGCACATCGCTTGCTCTCTTCCACGGCAAACAAGGCCATGCCGGAACACATACACTGTTCACCATCCAACAAGGAGGACATCATGGGAGAGTTTACATCGGGATTTTTCATGGGTGATCAAACCACGAATGGGCGAGTGTTGGTCGTCGACGACGAAGCGGACGTCCGCAAGGTGGTTCGCATGACGTTGCAGAAGGCCGGATACGACGTCCTTGAAGCCGAGAACGGCGAGAAGGCGATCGAGACGATCAATTCGGGAGAGAACAGACTCCTCCTCGACATCCTGATCTGCGACATTCGCATGCCGAAGATCAACGGGGTGGAAGCTATCGCATACTTCCGGGCCAACTATCCGAGAGTGCCGGTCATCGTGCTGACCGGGTTCCCCGATGCGGATATGGCGACGTCCATGCTCCGCCAGGGCGTGGTGGATTACCTGGTCAAGCCAGTGGAAGGCGAGAAGCTTCGGGAGTCGGTCGCTCGAGCCATGGAGCAGAGAGAGCTCGCGCATCTCTAAACTTCTCTCCGCTGGTATGATGCTGGGGAGGGCCGTGATCCCTCCCCTCCATCCAGGGAGTCATGCCGTGCAGCCTCTGACGGACAGAGCGGTGGTGTCGAAGCTCGCGCAAACCAAGGTGGCGATCCTCGGGGCCGGACGAGGAGGGACCGCGCTCCTCGATCTTCTTCACTTAATTCCCTCGATCGAAATCATCGGAATCTCCGATCGAGATCCAGCGGCGCCAGGACTCACGCGGGCGAAAAACCTCCGTATCCCTGTCGCTCACCGGGTGGAAGATCTCGTGTACAACCATGGCGTGAACCTGATCATGGATGTCACTGGAGATCCTGAGGTGGAACGGTTCGTCCAGATCCACAAGCGCCCCGAGACCGAGGTGCTGAGCGGATCGACCGCTCGCCTCCTGTGGGAACTGGTCCGTCATGAAGCGAATCTTCAGACGGAGCTCTTTCACGCGGAAAAATTGGCGGGGATCGGCTCGTTTGCCGCGGGCGTTGCGCACGACATCAACAATCCGCTCCAGTTGATCATGGGGTTGGCCGAAAACCTCGCAGAGGAAACGGACCTGAAAACCGTCCGCGCTCAGGCGCAAGAAATCGTCGAAGCCGTGCGCCGAACCAGCGCCATCTGCCGGGATCTGACGCAATATGCCAGAAAGAGCTCGGCTCGCGATGAGACGATGGTGTGCTTGAACAACCGGCTTGACGAAGCACTGAAGATCGCCCGTTATGCGGTCAGTTTTCACGATATCAGCGTGCGGAGAGAGTATGAGGAGGGCGCCGCCGCGCGGGGGAACCCGGACGAAATCCTCCACATTCTGGTCAATCTCATTACCAATGCGGTGCAAGCCATGGAACAGGGCGGAGGGACGCTCACGCTGACGACGGACCACTTCTCCGACGGCGTCACGCTGCGGATCTCCGATACCGGATGCGGAATCGAACCAGCGGTCCAGGATCAAATCTTTGAACCATTCTTCACCACGAAAGAGCCTGGCAAGGGCACGGGGTTGGGACTGTACAACGTCAAGACCATCCTGACCAAAATGCGTGGAACGATCGACGTGGAGAGCCGCGTCGACCACGGCACGGCCTTTACCATCACCTTCCCGTCCGCATTAGAGGGTTCGACGTGACGCCGTCATCTCGGCCGCCTTCCCGTGCCACGCGAGGATGGAGGCTCCAGACCAAACTGATCGTCTCGATGCTCCTGGTCGGAGTGGTGCCTCTGCTCGTCGGCCTCGGCATGGCCTTCTGGCAAGGATCGAAAGAAATACACGAAGTCAGTGGAGAGAGCTTCAAAGCGCTGGCCACGGAGGCCGCCAGAAAACTCGACCTCCTCGTTGGGGAGGAGATTGCACGGACTTCAAGAATCGCCGCGGACCCTGTGATGATTCGTGAGCTGGAGCGCCGCCGCGATCTCACTCTCGCGGCCGGCGACAAACCGTCACCGAGCCTGGAGGAATTTCAGCGTAAATGGGAGTCCAAAGACCCGGCCACCGTGAGAGCCATCACGGACAATCCATTGGCCGGCCTCCTGCGGGAATACTACACCGGCGCGCGAAGCGAGCCGGACGAGCTCATCCCGCAGGTGGTCCGAGGCGCCACACGGATGCTCTTTGTGACGGACATCCAGGGGCATGTCGTCGCCGCGTTGACGGACAAACCGCATTTTGACAACAGTCGTTTCGTCTGGTGGAAAGGGAGCTACAACAGGGGCATCGGCCAACTCTATATCGAGGACGTCTATTTCGACGAGCAGGCCGGCACCTATGCCTTTTCCATCAGTCTCCCCATCATGGATAGTCTCCGCTATGAGGCGGTCGGCGTCATCCATCGGATCATCGACGCCAAGGAATTCTTTTCGCCCTCCACCCAGCCGATCCGCTTTGGTAAGACCGGCCACGTGATGCTGATCGATCATCGAGGAATTGTCGTGAGCTGTCCGATCCTCCCCACCGGGGTGCGGCTGTCCGATGCCTCGCTCATCCCGTTGGTGACTCCTCTCGAACCGGGGTGGACCAACGCGCCGAGCGACGGCCACGGAGGGAGTTCCTCATCGATCATCGGATTCTCCCCGCTGCCGGAGACCAGCCGAAATACCAATGGATCTCTCGAAGCCGGCTCGTGGCATACGTTTGTCTGGCAATCGTCGGATGAGCTCTTCGGGCCGATCAAGCATCTGTTCACATGGATGACCGTGTTTGGCTCCATCGCCGTAGGATTGCTGGCCACACTGGGCTATCTCGCGGCCACGCGGATCGTCACGCCGGTTCGGCAACTGCAGCAGGCCGCCCAATCCATTGGACGCGGGGAGTTGCGGCAAACCATTGAGATTAAGACCGGCGATGAGCTGGAAGCACTCGCGGAAGAGTTCAACCGCATGAACCGGCAGTTGGAAGCCGCGTTTGCAGGTCTGACCGATCAAGTGACCTTGAAGACCCAGGAAGTCCAGTATTTGCAGCGATCCACCGATGAGATTCTTGATGCCGTGCCAACGCCCATTTTGATCGTGGACGACCAGGAACAGGTGCAGTACGTCAATCGGACGGCTCGGGATGTATTCGGGTTCTCCGAGACTCCTGGACAGTTATTCGATGCGCTGCCGGTGGATGCTTCGCACCAACAGCAACTGCGTCAGGAACTGTGGGCTCACCACAAGCGGGACGCCGTCTTGGTACCGGCCGCGGAACGGGCCAACAGTGCGGATGAGGTCAGAGATCCGCTCGTTCCGCGCCGGATGTCACATACACGGCAGGCCGAGCTGCAGCTGGGCACGCATCTGTATCGGTACGAGTGGTTTCGCGTCACCGGTCGGCCGGGAGAGTCCGATCGCATCGGGCTCGTCCTCCGAGACACGACAGACGAAAGCCGCATGCAGGAGAAACTGGTGGAGGCGGAGAAGTCGGGAAGTCTGGGCGTTCTCACGGCAGGCATCGGCCACGAATTGAACAATCCCTTGTTCGGCATCCTGGGCCTTGGGGAAGCGCTTCAAGACAACTGTGATCCGGCGCGCGTCAAATCCTACGCCCAGGACATCGTCCAGCACGGGAAGCGGATGGCGACCATCATCAGGGACTTTACGGGCATCGCGGCGCGTGAAGTCTCCGATCAGCGACAAATGGTGCACCTCGAACGCGAAATGGACGATGCGCTCGCCGCGATCACGTCCGGGGTGGACATCTCGGAATTCACGGTCGAGCGACACTACGTGGGCGATACGGTGGTCTCGGCCCTCCCCGATCAACTTCAGCAGGCTTTCATGAACCTGTTGTTGAATGCCGTTCAAGCCATGAAGTGGAAAGGGACGCTGCGGCTTGCCACGGCCGTTGTCGAGGGAACCGTCGTCGCCACCATCGCCGATTCTGGTCCGGGTATTCCCAAGTCGCATCTTTCGAAGATCTTCGACCCCTTCTTCACGACCAAAGGTCAGGGGGAAGGCTCCGGTCTCGGATTGACCGTCGCGCGCCGCATCATTAGAAAGTTCGGCGGCGATATTCGTTTGGAGAGCGTGGAAGGGGCTGGCACGTCCTGCCTGGTCACGCTACCGCTCCTCGCCTCCAACTCGTCTTCAAAGGAGTACCCATGGACCGCTTCCGAGTCACCCATATTTCCGCAGGCCTCACGTTCGTCGTAATTGCACTGTGGTGGGTTGCCGCGGCGTATCCGGCCAAAGAGGAATCAAGAGCGGCTGGAATTTCTCCGGAAAGGGTCGCAGGCTTCGTCCACGCCGTCCTGCAAGCACACAGGACGATCTATACGACCCAGATCGTCAATCGCCTCCAGGAAAAAGGCGTCGTCAAGGCCGTCGAGCATTGGGAACAGGAGAACGCGTTACCACTTCCCGCCCAATTCCTGCAGCATTCCGGGCGACTGGTCGCTGAAAGCGGTCAAGGCATCCGGTACCGGCTCATCGGACTCTCACCGATCTATCAACGCAACGCACCCGCGACGGATTTTGAACGCAAGGCACTGGAAGCGCTGAACCGCGCGCCGGAGGCGCCGATCACGGGAATCGTGACAAGCGGACGCAAACAGTACTTCCAGGCGATCTATCCTGATCGCGCCGTGTCTGCCGCCTGCATCAGCTGTCACAACACTCACCCCCTGAGCCCCAAACGGGACTTCAAATTGAACGATGTCATGGGAGGCATCGCAATTACGATACCCATGGAGTGACGACGACTAGGAGGCAATAGGCGGCGAAGCGTCGGGCCGGACGGACGGCATGTCAGCAGCGTGATATTCCTCGCGATAGAGTCGCAGCGCGGTCTCTAAAGGGACCAGTTCTCCTTGACGAACAGATAGAACATCTCTGAGCGGCTGGACTAAACGATGCGGGCGCGATGATCAAAGGCATGCTGGTGACTGTGATCACCTCACGTCAGGGACCTGTATTCGCGAGAGCCGCGCGTGGACGGAAGTCCACTACGCGTTGGAATCCTTTTCGACCACGACGACGTGCTTGCCACGGTGCGAAGCCAGTTCGCGAACCGTGCCCGCCAGTTTAGGCAGTTCGTCCGCCCAAGCGGCGACGCCCATGTCGGTCGTGCCTTGCAACTTAGCGCCTTCTTCCATCATGAGCACCGGCGTATGGACTTCGCCGATGAGCTCGGCGGTCTTCAGCAGGTGCACCCGCTCGACCGCCGTGACTGTGGCCTTGATGCGGCCGCTGCTCACGACGGTGCCTGCGGCGACAATACCCTGGACCAGCCCATCCTCGCCGACGATGACCTGCCCCTTCGTGTGAATTTCACCTTCGAGACGACCGTCGATCCGGACCGTGCCTTCGACCCGAATCTCGCCCTTGAGATGCACGCCCTTGGCCAACAGCGTGATATTGTCGTCGCCGCTAAATCCGTTTTTCTTCATGCGGAGCCTCCCCCTAGCATCGGCGCCAGCTTACACCATTTCATGCCGGACCACCTAGGAGTTTGTTGAAAGCCGGATCAGGAAAATCCGAACGAGTGTCGAAGCCGTTCCCAGAGACCGCCGCCGTGCACTTCACAGTAGACGGTCGGCTCTGTGCCCTCGATAAACACTTCGTCGACGCGTTCGGGACATTGTGACGTCGCCAATTGACCTGTTTTGGGATCAATGGCACGGGCGACGACGCCGGCGGGTGGGGAAAACGGAACCGCCTGCTCGGGCAACATGCGCCTGGCGATGTCCATCCAAATCGGCAGCGCCGCTTGCGAGCCCGTCAAGCGTATCGCCCGCTCATCGTCGAACCCGACCCACACGCCGATCACGAGATCGGAGGTATACCCGACGAACCAGGCATCGCGATACCCATCGGTCGTGCCGGTCTTGCCTGCGATGGCTCCGGTCAGACCCAACACCTTCGCTTTTGCCGCCGTTCCACGGCGCACGACGCCCTCAAGAAGGGAGGTGACCAGATACGCCGCTTGTGGAGACACCGCCTGCCGGCGTTCTGGAGTCGCTGCCCAAAGGGTCATGCCCTCTCGGTCCGATGCCGTCCGCAGACTCGTCGGACGGACAAAAATTCCTCCATTGGCCATGGTGCCATAGGCGGTCACCATGTCGAGCAACGAAACCGCCGGGCTGCCTAATGCGAGCGAGAGGTCATTGGTCATCACCGCCGTCACACCAAGTTGGCGGATGACATCGAGGATGGGCTGAGTGCCAACGGCTTTGGCCACGCGAACCGCCGGCACGTTGAGAGATTGCTCCAACGCGTTGCGCAGCGTGACGTTTCCTCGAAACTGCTTGTCATAATTTTGAGGCGACCAGCTGCCGTTTTCTGATTCGAACGTGACCGGTTCATCGGCCAAGAGGCTGGCCGGAGTCATGGAGGGTTGCATGCCGCTCCGACTCGCCTCAAATGCCGCCAGGTATACGAACGGCTTGAACAGCGACCCTGCCTGCCGATGCGCCTGAACCGCCCGATTGAACTGACTGACGCGGTAATCCCGTCCTCCGACCAGCGCCACGATCGCCCCTGTCGACGGATCCAACGCCACGACCGCGCCTTGCAGCGGCAGCTCTGATCCTTTTAATGCCGGATAGGCCCGCTCGAGCCTGGCCAGTCCTTGTTCCAAGCCTTCCGTCGCCGACTGCTGCAGGAGCGAATCGAGCGTGCTGTCAATGCGCAGGCCTTCCGGTAACGGCGTCCCAACGGCCTCCTCGACTTGCCGGAGGACGGTATCGACGAAATAGGGCGCCTCGGCCAACGCATCGTCGGGCGGAACCACCCGAACCGGTTCGTTCACCGCGTTTTTCCACTCCTCCTCAGTAACCTTGCCTTGGTCGCGTAACACACGAAGCACGACATCACGACGCTGTTGGGCCAGCTCGCGGTGTTTCGTGGGCGCGAAGGTGTTCGGACCTTTGATGAGTCCCGCGATCATGGCGATCTCGCCCGTGGTCAGTTCGTCCAAGCTCTTGCCGAAGTATCGATGAGCCGCCTCCCCCACCCCGTAGATCGAGACAAACCCCGCTTGGCCGAGATAAATTTCATTGAGATACGACTCTAGGATCTCGGGCTTCCTGTATTTCGACTCCAACACGATCGCGGCCAGCGCTTCCTTCACTTTCCGAATGAATGTCCGAGCCGGTGAATAGAAGAGATTTTTTGCCAATTGTTGGGTGATCGTGCTGCCGCCCTGAACGACCCCGCCCTTCGTCAGATTCCGCCACACCGCCCGCCCCACCGCCACGGGGTCGATACCAACATGCGAAAAAAACCGCCGGTCCTCCACCGCCAAGATTGCCTCCACCAACCGGTCAGGTATTCGAGCCAGTGGAATCCATTCCCTGACCTGGCGCGAGGCGCCACGCAAGCCGCTAATCAGTTCAGGCTCGAGAAAGACCGGAAAAATCGGCGTGCGGTCCGGCTCCGAGAGCACTTGCGTCACGAGGCCTTCCTGCAGGTCAAGCGTGACGACGTTGGCCTTCACAAAGGCCTCAGGCTGCGCGTGCAGAAAGATCGTGAGGGCCTCAGGGGTGAGGTGATAATCGCCCGCCGACGCGACCATGTCACTCACCGGCCGATAGCCCAATCGCTGCAACCGCTCTGGCAGGCGTGTCGTCTTCAGCGAAAGACCCGTTTTCAATTGGAAGGGAGCCGTGTACAGCCGCAGAGGCGGATGATCTTCGCTCCGTGGCAGTTCGAGAAAGGTGGCCAGGTAGGCTCCGTAGGCCAAAAGTCCCGCCAGGATCAGCAAGAAACTCGCAGCGAGCAGCCACAGGGATCGGAAAACCCAGGGGGAACGCAGGAAGCGATGAAGCAGCGGCATTTTCTTCAGCATACGACAGCGCACGCGAGAAAGCGATCACGCCGAGGAATTACGACCGTGGTGTGGCACTGGGCTCTGACAGGTACGAACCGATGATCATGCCGAGAGCCGCCGCCGCGAGGCCTGCCAGTTGTGGGGGCACGACGGCCTGCTCGGCGCTGAGGCATTCTGCTCCAAGCCAGGTCGCCAACCCCGCGGCAATCGCACACAGCGCGCCCTGTATCGTGGCCCGTTTCCAAAAGAGACCGGCAAACAGCGGGACAAACGCCGCCACGAGCGTCACTTTGTAGGTATTGACCACCAACCGATAAATGCTGGAATCGGAGGTCAGCGCAATCGCCAGGACGACAGCGGCAAAGCCAACCAGCACCATCCGCATCGTGGTCAGCAGTCCCTTTTCGTCCATCTGCGGGATTGCGCCACGGATGACGTTTTCGCTGAGGAGGACTGACGGCGCGAGCAAGGTCGCGCTGGAACAACTCATCACGGCCGAGAGCACCGCGCCGAAAAACATCACCTGCGCGAGGAGCGGCGTGTGTTCGACGATCAAGGTCGGCAGGACCAGTTGAGCATCATGCTCCAGAAGCGAGCCGAATTTGACCGGATCGATGAGCAGCGCCGAATACGCGATGAACATCGGGACGAAACAGA
>Ga0134122_10003400_pt1 | contig 11823 bp, 16 predicted proteins | sample KB302_FD_96461 | JGI IMG/M metagenome (GOLD analysis project Ga0134122, IMG submission 96461) | Terrestrial soil microbial communities without Nitrogen fertilizer from Kellogg Biological Station, Michigan, USA - KB3-0-2 | ecosystem: Environmental > Terrestrial > Soil > Unclassified ...
CGGAGCGGCGGCCGCATGTCGGGGCGGAGCAGCGGGACTACGGGTACATCACCTCGCCGCTCGTCCACGGCGAGTGGCTTCTCGTCCATGTCGGAGCGAAGGAAGGCAGCGTGATGGCCTTCGCCAAGGCGAGCGGCGAGCGGAAGTGGGTCTCCGAATGCCGCGATCCGGCGGGCCATGCCGGCGGGATGTCTCCCCTCCAGGTCGACGGCGTCCCCTGCCTGGCCGTCATGACGCTCCGGAACCTCCTGGTGCTCCGTCTCGATCCGGCGAATGAGGGCCGGACCGCCGCGCTCTATCCGTGGACGACGGACTTCGGGAACAACATCGCCACGCCGGCGGTGCAGGGGAGCGACGTGCTGATCACGTCGGAGTACAACCACAAGGCGATCTGCAGGGTTCACGTGACGCTCGGAGGCGCCGCCAAGGTCTGGGAGAAACCGTTCTCCTCCAAGGTGTGCAGCCCGATCATCCACAAGGGCCATGTCTACTGGGTCTGGCAGAAGGTCCGCTGCCTCGACTTCGCCACCGGGGAGCAGAAGTGGGAGGGCGGGGATTTCGGCGATGCCGGCTCCTGCATCGTGACCGCGGACGGGAAGCTGATCGTCTGGGGCGGACTGGGAAGGCTGTCCCTCGTGCAGACCGCGGAGTCCTCCCCCGATGCCTACACCGAGCTCGCGCGCACGGTCCGGGTGCTGCCCACGACCGTCTGGCCTCACGTCGTGCTGTCCGACGGAAAGCTCTACCTCAAGGATCGCAGCGGAACCCTGAAGTGTTTCCAGGTCCGGGACGCCAAGTAGAAGTTCAGCGGCGGGGTCTCCGGCCGAAGCGGGAATTCCGCGGCGGCTGGAGCGCGCCTTTGATCGTCGCCGAAAAGATTCCCGTCGCGAAGGGATCCGGCGCGGAGGTCGACGACGCCAGCTGGCCTTCCGCCAGGGGTTTTCCGCAGCGCGGACAGGCGACGAACTTCGACTCGGCGATGCTCAGGATGCTGTAGGACGCTTTGCAGGCCCGGCAGGACATCGCCCTCCGGGTCAGCCGGCCCAGCAATTCCTTCACCTGCGCCGGCAGCAGGGCGCCGCGGGAGATCAGGATTTCTCCGAGAGTCCTCGCGACGGCTCCCGGAGCTTCCTCGCGGCGGCAGCGGCTCAGCTCCTCGGCCGAGATCCAGCCCTCGCGCAGGGCGAGCTTGCCCAGCAGATCGTCCTCCTGTTCCTGGGCGGAGAGCGATTTTCGTTTCGCCGGGGGCGCCGCCGTCTTCCGCGCGCCGGGCCGCATCTTCTGGAGCACCTCGGAGTACTGAGCGTCGCTGATGTGGCCTTCGCGCAGCAGGGACTGTCCGAGCGAAAGTCCCTCGGTGGTATCGGTCTGGATCCGGAGGCAGCGTTCGATCTGGGCGGGCGTGCAGAATCCCAGCTCGAGGATGATCTTCGCGAAGGCCTGATTTTCTTCGCCGGATCTCATGGTTCGGCGCTAACTGCGGCTCCGGTTCATGAACAGGGTGACGAGGTAGAGGCCCCAGTAGACGGGCCAGAGCACGACGGCGCCCGTGTTGACGAGATGCGCCTCCCGGAACATCCGGGTCCGGTAGAGGGTGACTCCGGTCACGGCGAGGCCCAGGGCGTAGATCACGGCGACGGTCGTCCACATCGGCGGTACTCCTGACGGTTAAGGGAGATCGAAGAGGAGGATTTCCGACGGCTCCTGCGCGGTCAGCGACACGGCCGCTTCGCCGACGAGCGAAGCGCCGTCCCCGGCGCGCAGCGGATGGTCGACGAGAAGGATCCGTCCTTTCACCACGTGCAGCCAGGCGCCGCGTCCCGACGAGAGCTCGTGGATCAGGTGCTGGCCCGGATCGAGAATCGACGAGAACATGCGGACGTCCTGGCGGAGCTGCAGCGAGGCGTTGCGACCGTCGGAAGAGCCGATGAGCCGCAGGAGGCCTTTGCGCTCGGCCAGGGGAAAGCGCCGCTTCTCGCCGCGGAGCTTGGGATCCTGCCGATCGGGGGTGATGCAGAACTGGAACGCGCGGGCCTGGTCGGTCAGCGAGCCGTTGATCGTGCGATGGGAGGTGCCCCGCGGGGCGCTCGACCGGCCGCATTCTCCGGTCTCGAGCACGGAGGTCACGCCCGAGGAATCCTCCTGGATCAGGGCGCCGCTCGAGACATAGGTGAGGATCTCGAGGTCTTTTCCCGGATGGAGCTGGAAGCTCGCTCCGGGAGCCAGCCCTTCCTCGTTGAAGGATTCGAGCGTCCGGAAGCCCAGCTGCAGGGGATCGGAGGCATTCTCCGAATCGAAGGTCATCCAGGTGTCCTGGCCCGTGTTGTGGACGTGACGCCGCGCTTCGGCGCTGCGAACCGTGATCATCGTGCGCCCCGACTCGGATTCCGAGGGCTCAGTTTGATCGTGTTCAGGCTCATTATGATCGTCCTTCCTCGCGTGGAGTCGAAACTCCCCTGTGGGTCTCCGAATGCGCGGACCGCAGGAGAGGCCCCGGGGCCACCCGGATCAATTTGATCGGTTTGTTCATGTTCATCCCGGGCAGACCCGGTCGATCGCGGATTGAAGCGTCGTCTGCGTGAAGGGAGTGGAAAGGTGTTCCACGATTCCGATCTCGGGATCCGACGCCCGGCGTTTCTCTCCCGGGCCGCCGGAAAGAAGGATCACGGGCAGGGTGGCGCCTCCTCGGCGCAGCCGGCGCACGGAATCGATGCCCGCCGCTCCGTGATTCACCATGAGAAAGGCATGACCGGCGGCCCTCGGGGCGTCGAGAAGGCTGCGCTCGCTGCAGGCGTCGGAGGCGTAGCCCGCGCGGGAAAGCGCCTCCTGGAGGTACTTCCGGGTCTGGGCATCGTCCGACGCCACCAGGACCTTCCGGGAGGACTTGCGGGGGAAGCGGTAGGTCAGAGGCATCGGGACCTTGGCAGCGCAATTGGCTCGCCAAGGGTCCGGGCGGCCTCGGAATACCTGGCTTCCCTGCGGGGATCTGCCGAATTCGACCTCCGGAAGATGGTACAGTGGAGGCTGAATTTCCCCAGGTGACGCATGCGAGTCGAAGAGCTGGATCTCAAGGAACTCCTCGAACTGGACCCCGGCGGCGGCCTCATCCGCTTCGCCGGCCAGCGCGCGCTCATTTTCGACGCGGTGGCGCAGGGGCTCCTCCGCAAGGAGCTGATCGACACCTTCGGGGTCCGGGTCGCCCGCGGCATCCTGAGCCGCTTCGGCTACATCCACGGGCGGCGCATGGCCGAAGCGATGCGCTCCCAGTTCAAGTGGGACAGCGACGCGGACTGGCACCGCGCCGGGGCCCGCATCTACGCGCTGCAGGGGCTCTTCCGGCTCGACGGCGGCAAGGCCGCGACCGGCGTCCTCGAGGGGGAGACCTGGCACGGCTCCTACGAGGCGGAGCAGCACCTCCTGCACCAGGGCCAGTCGGATCAGCCCGTGTGCTGGACGCTCTGCGGCCTCACGAGCGGCTATCTGAGCTTCGCCTCGGGCAAGGAGATGGTCGCGCTGGAGGACCGCTGCATGGGGAAGGGGGACCCCACCTGCCACGTCACGATCCGCAGCGTCGAGGAGTGGGGCGACGCGGCCGGCGACCAGCTGTCGGTGTTCAAGCGCGAGGGGATCGACACGGCCCTCCAGGAGATCACCAACGCCCTGAAGCTCACCGAGCGCCAGCTGCGCGACCGGACGCGCCGCCTGGCCCGCGTGGCCAAGGTCTCCGAAGACCCCGAGGACCTGGTGGCCCGGAGCCCGGAAATGCGGCGGGTCGTCGATCTCGCGTCGACCATCGCCCGGGTGGACTCGACCGTCCTGATCACCGGGGAGAGCGGCACGGGGAAGGAGCGGATCGCCCGCTTCGTGCACGACCGGTCCTCCTGCGCGGACGGCCCCTTCATCGCCGTCAACTGCGGCGCGATCAGCGAGACGCTGCTCGAAAGCGAGCTCTTCGGCCACGTCCGCGGATCCTTCACGGGGGCGACGGCGGATCGCGCCGGGCTTTTCGAGGCGGCGAACGGGGGCACGCTGTTCCTGGACGAGGTGGGCGAGATTCCGCTCTCGATGCAGGTGAAGCTGCTCCGCGCGCTGCAGGAGCGCGAAGTGCGGCGCGTGGGAGAGAACCGGAACCGGCCGATCAACGTGCGCATCGTGACCGCCACCAACAAGGACCTGGTCGCCGAGGTGGCCGCCAAGCGCTTCCGCGAGGATCTCTACTACCGCCTCAAGGTCGTCGAGCTGCCGGTGCCCCCGCTGCGGCGGCGGCGCGAGGACATCCTCCCGCTGGCCCGGCTCCTGCTGGCCGAGGCCGCCCTGCACATGAAGCGGGGCGTCGACGGCCTCTCCGCTCCCGCGGCCGACCAGCTCCTGGGCTACTCCTGGCCCGGAAACGTGCGCGAACTGGCCAACGTCATGGAGCGGGCCGTCGCCGTGGCCAAACGGAACCGCATCGATCTCGAAGACCTGCCGCCCGAGGTGCGCCTCGCCGCGCTGCGGCCGGTCCCCGGCGGCACGATCCGCTATCTCAAGGACATCGAGAAGGACTACATCCTGGCGATCCTCGAGACCAAGCGGGGCAACCGGACGCAGGCGGCGATCCAGCTGGGCATCGGGGTCGCGACGCTCCACCGAAAACTGAAATCCTACAAGAAGTCCCAGTCCTGATCGGGCTTCTTCCCGTGGCACACCCTTTGCGGTAGCTCTCTCCGATCATGTGGAAAGACAGCACCGCGAGGAAGATTCTGATTCCCCCTCCCGAGAGCCGCGCGCTGCTGTGGTGGAGCGCGGGCGCGCTTCTGCTAGCCGTGGTCGCCGCCATCCTCGGGTGGCTGACCGGCGCCTCCGCGATCGCCGGCGCGGCGAAGGTGATCTGTTTCGGATTCGTGGCCGCTGCCGTCGTCCTGGCGGGGATCGGCTTCTTCGTCAAGCGGCGCGACGGCTGATCTCCGATTCCGACGCGGAAAGCCCCTTGGCACGCCCCTTGCTCTTACCCTCTTGGATTAAGGAGACCGTTTCATGACTCAGCTCTCTCGAGAACAGTTCATCGAGCTCGGCATTTCGATCCCCTCGGATTCCCTGACCGAGTGGGTCACGGGCCAGCTCGCCGCAACCAAAGGCAAGGAATCCCGGCTCCAGGCCCGCGGCATGACGGATGCCGGCCTGGCGACGATCCGCGATCTCCGGGCGTCGGTCGACAAGAGCGGCAAGGAAGTGGGCGAGACCGCGGCGCTGCCTCCCCAGGCCGTCGCGCTCGCGCAGCGCATCCGCGAAGAAGCCTCCGCCTACTGGCGGGAGGCCAAGCAGATGGCGAAGGCCGAGTTCGGCACGCAGCCGGATCTGCTCGCGAAGTTCCGCACGGGCGTCCAGACCGGACTGCTCATCGCCAACCTGACGAAGGAGCTGGAATCCATGGTCGCCCTCCTGCGCGAGCATTCGGCGCAGCTCTCCGGCGTCGGCGGGAACGAGGCCTTCATCGCCCGCGGCGAGTCGCTGATCGCGCGGCTCAAGGAAGTGAAAGCCGGCCTGGATACGGCCTGCGGAGCCCTCCCGGCGAGCGCGGCGCAGCAGTGCCATGACCGGGGACTGCTCTACCACCTCACGCGGAAGCTGGTCCGGGTCGGGCAGCTGGAGTTCGCGCAGGATCCGGAGCAGGGGTCGCAGTTCAACTTCACCGGCGTGCGGCGCGACCGGGGCGTCTCGACCGGGGCCCGCATGAAGAAGGCGAAGGCCGCGGGACGTTGAGGGGAGGTCTCGATGATGCGCGAGCGCACGCGGATCCAGCAGGTGCCGTGCTGCGCCAAGGCCCCCGAGGCGGGCGACGTGCGGGTGACCGGCGACTTCACGAAATGGGCCCGGCGGGAAATCCGGCTGACGAGCAACGGCAGCGGCGACTGGTGCGCGCTGATCCCGCTGGAGCCGGGCGTGTACGAGTACAGGCTCCTGGTCGACGGCGAATGGGCGGATCACGCGGAGGCGAATCTCCGCGTGCGCAACCCCTTCGGCAGCCAGAACTGCATCCTGACGGTGAGTTGAAACGACGCGAGGGATAGCGATGAAAGTCAAAGACGTCTTCAGATCCAAGGTGAAGTCCTGCACGCCGATGGCGAGCCTCGACACCGTGGGGCAGATCATGTGGGAAGGCGACTGCGGGGCGGTGCCGGTCGTCAATCCGGAGGGCAAGGTCGTGGGCCTGCTCACGGACCGCGACCTGGCGATGGCCCTCGCGGCGAAGAACCGCGGGTCGTCGCAAATCCTCGTCCGGGAAGTCGTGAGCGGCGAGCTCTTCGCCTGCGCCCCCGAGGACGAGGTCGTCGAGGCGATCCAGAAGATGCGGAAGAACCGGGTCCGCCGGCTTCCCGTGCTGGATGCGCAGGGTCAGCTGCTGGGCATGCTGTCCATCAAGGACCTGGCGCTCGCCGCGAAGGCGGGCTCGGAGCTCTCCTACGAGGACGTCGCGCTCACGCTGCAGACCGTCTGCAAGCCGCGCACCGAAGAGATCCCGCACTGGCCCTGGGTGAACGCCGCGTCTCGTTGAGGAAGCGTGGGTCATGAGGCTCGAGGATCTGGGCATGAACGAGAAGCTGGCGCTGTGCCGCCGCAGCGCAAGAACGGTGGCGGGCCGCTACCGGTCTCTCGCTCAAAGCGCCGGTTCCGGGGACGAGCCGCTGCGCAGGCTCTTCGAAGGCCTCGCGGCCGACGTGGAAAAGCGCCTGCCGACCTTCGAAGCGCCCACGACGCTCTCCGAGGACGAGGAAGAGCGCCTCGTTCGCGGCTTCTTCCCCTCGCTGTCCAAGTCCCCCGGAGAGAAGTTCGTGGGACGGGAGGCGGGAACCTACCTGGCCGAATGCCTCGTCGAGGAGTTCGCCGCGTTCTACCGGACCCTGGCGCTGCAGGCGACCGACGAGCAGTCGCGGGAGTTTTTCATGGACGCGAAGAAGGCCGAAGAGTCCCACCTGGAGTTCGTCCGGCACGTGCTGCTTTAGAGAACCGCATGAACAATCCCGAGCTCGACGCGGTGAAGAGCAAGGTCGTGGTCGTGGACGACGACGCGGCGGCGCTCGGCGTCATTTCCGAGCTGCTGGCGGCCGAGGGCTACGAGGTCCTGGCGGCCCGCAGCGTCGACCAGGGGCTCCAGCTGACGGAGGAGCGCCGGCCCGACGTCGTGCTGTTCGGCATCCTGAAGCCGCCCGCGGGCGTGATCGATTTCGCCCGCCGGCTCGCGCTGAACAGCTCGACCAAGTTCATCCCGGTGGTGATGGTCACGGCCCTCAACGAGTACCAGGTCGGCAGTTTCCTGAACGGCGTTCCCGGCATCCGCAGGATCGTGCAGGCGCCCTGCTCGCCGGAGGCCATGCGCGCGGAGGTTTCCCATGCGCTTCGACATGTCCGTCGCTGACCGGCTTCCCGAAGTGGCGAGGTGTTCGATGGAAATAGAGATCCCCGAGGGGTGGGTGGCGGATTCGCAGACGCTCTATCTCCATGCCAGCGGGGTGCGGATCGAGCGGATGAACTACAAGAAGAAGGAAGGCTGGGTCCTGGTCCCGGTGGACCTGGACCAGAAGGTGATGGAGTTCAGCCCGGACCGCGAGGGCCTGGAGGGCGCCTTCGCCGCCTTCGCCAAGGGAGGGCTCGACCCCAAGGGGGCGGGCTTGAGCCAGAAGGCATCAGCGGCGCAGGACGCGGCCCGAAGCGACGAGAAGCTCGAGGACGCTTCCGACGACGAGGAGAAGGCGGCGGAGGACGAGGACGAATCCTGATCGGAATCAAGAGGAGGACTCAAGCGTGGACATTCATGTGAGCAACCTGGCGGCCGCGACGACGCAGGAGGAACTGCGGAAGGCCTTCGCGGCGCACGGCGCGGTCTCGTCGGTCTCGATCCACACCGAGGAGAGGAGTTTCGGGCAGATGACGGGGACTTCGAAAGGCTACGGGTTCGTGAACATGCCGGACAACGCCAAGGCCAAGGCGGCGGTCGCGGCGCTCCATCACCAGGAAATCCACGGCAGCGCGATGAGCGTGCAGGAGGCGCGCCCGCGGCGCATCTCCCGGCACCGTCGGTAGGGAGAATGGGAATGACGGCGAAGAAGATGCAGATGCTGACCCGAACCCGGTTCGGCGGCACGAACAAGGCCCAGCTGAACCGCGAGCTCCTGGGCGCGCTGGCGGCCTCGGTGCCGGGCTGCGAGATGTGCGTGGAAATCCAGAAGGACGTGATGGTGAACCCCGAAGGGGGCGAGTACGTCGAGGCAGCGAGCTTTCCGGGACGGACGGTGCAGAAGCTCGACGCCCACTTCCGGACGCACTGGAAAGAGGAATACGAGCTCATCGACCTGTCGCAGCAGAAGCCTGCGCTCTGAGGAGAGATAAAGATGGGAAAATCCGACGACAGCCTTCGCTCCACGCGCCTGGTGTTCTACAAGGAAGACATCGAGATCATCGGGAAGACCCTGCTCGTCTTCCTCAAGAACGCCAATGCGGGTTGCGCGCTCCTGGTGGACAAGGACGGCCACCTGGTCACGAAGGAGGGCGAGTCCCGCACCTACGACATGGACACCATCTCCGCGCTGGTCGCGGGGTCCTTCGCGGCGACGAAGCAGATGGCCAAGCTGCTCGGCGAGGAGGAGTTCGCGCTGATGTTCCACCAGGGAAAGAAGGACAACATCCAGCTCTCGCTGGTGGGCGAGCGCACGATCCTGGCGGTCATCTTCGACGACCGCACGACCCTGGGCATGGTCCGGCTCTACTCCAGCCAGGTCTCCGCGAAGCTGGGACAGGTGTTCAACGACATCTCCGCCCGCAAGAGCGAGGGCGAGAAGATCTCGCAGGAATTCGGCCAGGCCGCCCGCGGCAAGCTCGATGACATCTTCGGCAACTGATTCCGGGCGCGGCGGCGGGAGCTCAGGACGCTTCCGCCGTCACCTTGAATTCGCGCCGGATGGCGCTGAGCACCTGGTCCTCGTAGCTCTTGAACGAGGGGCCCGCGCCGGCGTCGACGGCGCTCCCCGTGGAGAGCACGATCGTCTCGCTTCCCCGGGTCCAGGCCCGCGCGAAGAGGTCGAAGCGGACTCCGCCGACCTCCAGCAGACCGCGCAGTCCGCGGGGCGGGCCCGCGATCTCCTTCCGGATCGTCAGCGTTCCCCCGGCTTTGGCCACGGCCTCCTGGAACGCCGTCCAGTCCGCCCCCGGCAGGGGGAGGACCTCCACTTTCGCGAAGGAGCTCAGGCGATTCGAGCGGACGAGGACCCCCTCGCCGGCCTCCAGTTCCCAGCCCGAAGGGTATCCCATCTCGAAGCGGCCCCGCGCGTCCCGGTGGATCGCGAACTTCAGGGGCCGCCCCCAGGCGCCCGCCGATGCCGCGCCGCCCGGGCTCAGGTCGCGGGCGACCTGCCGGAGATCCATGCCGGAACCGCTGAGGGTGAGCCAGGAGTCGAACATCGGGTTTTCCCTCCTTGTCCGTCAGTTCGACGACCCCGCGGGGCGGGAAGAACAGGAATTCTTGGCCGGAATCCCCGCGAACGCGGAAGGAAGGGGTACAGTCGTTCATGGGAAGCCCGGTGGCAGGTAGGTAGGGTATTGACGATGAAAAGCCTGATCGCGATCCTGGCGCTCCTGATGGCCCCCGCCGACGAGACGCTCGCGCCCTGGGGGGCCAACAAGCACGCCACGGACACCCCGAAGCAGCACAAGGAAGAGGTGACCGGCGCGAAGCAGGCCTACACGGTCACGCAGGGCGGGACGATGGACGGCCGGAACTGCCGCTCCCCGCTGGGCGTCGGGATGTCGCGCGAGGGGGCGATCGAGCAGACCTGGGAATCCAATCGCGCCGTCCGGATGGAGAACGTCGGCGACACGGACGTCGTCAATCCCTGGCTCTCGAACGGCCAGAACAATCTCCGGACCTTCGAGGAGATCATCGCCGCGTCGACCGCGCCGGGGATGACCGACGCCGAGAAGGCGATGGGACTCTGGTGGCACCGCATCAAGTACCGCTACCATTTCGGCGGCGCCGACGGCAGCGAGGAGGGCGACCTGGTCAAGGTCTTCCACATCTACGGGTACAACACCTGCGGCAGCGACTCGATGATGATGGCGGGCCTCTGGAAGCAGGTCGGCCTCAAGGCCGCCCCCGCGCGCGGCGTGGGCCACTGCATCTCGCAGGTCTTCTATGACGGCAAGTGGCACCTCTACGACGGCGACATGAAGTCGGTGTTCCTCAGCCGCGACAATGAGACCGTCGCCGGCGAGCAGGACATCGTCCGCGATCACGACCTCATCAAGCGGACCCACAGCCAGGGCATCCTCCAGCCCATCAATCGCGGATCCGAGGAATGGATGGCGGCGATCTACGGCTTCGAGGGGGAGGTCAAGGGCCAGCGCGATTGCTACCGGGACGGCACCCTGAAGATGACGCTTCGTCCGGGCGAAGCGCTCGTCTGGCGCTGGGGCCATCTGACGCCGGCGAGGTTCAACGGCGGCGGCCAGGCGCTCTACCCCGACACCATCTGCAACGGACTCTGGGAGTACCGGCCGGATTTCTCGAAGGAGCTCTGGAGAAAGGGTGCGGTCGTGGAAGGCGTGAAGTCGACGCCCGCCGGACTGTCCGACGGGACGATCACCTGGACGATGAAGTCGCCCTACGTGATGGTCGGCGGCCGGCTGCTGTCGGAAGGGCAGGGCGCGGAGTTCTCGCTGTCGTGGGACGGCAAGACCTGGGTGAATGCCGCCGACTTCGACAAGCTGTTCGCGTACTCCGGGAAGGCCCGCTACGGCTATCAGCTTCGCTGCCAGCTCTCGGGATCGGCGACGCTCAAGAGCCTTGCGATCGTCAACGATGTCCAGATGGCGCCGCTGCTGCTGCCGGAGATGGGCGTCGGCAAGAACGCGTTCACGTACACGGACGAGTCGGCGTCGCGCAAGGTGCGCATCACGCACGACTGGGTCGAGCGGTCGGCGTCGAAGCCGCCCGCGGTGAGCCCGGGCGCGGTCTATCCACCCGACAAGGGGGAGAGCGCCGGCACGGACATCGTCTTCAAGTGGACTGCGCCGACGGATCCGGACGGCGACAAGATCACGGATTACCAGTTCGAGCTGTCGAACCGCGCCGACCTGAGATGGCCGCTGTCGATGACGTTCTACAAGCTGATCTCGAAGACGTCCGACGCCGGCAAGGCGCAGTACACGCTGCCGGAGCCGGGGCTGCTCACGGGCGACCGCAAGTACTACTGGCACGTGCGCTCGAAGGACGCGAAGGGCGTCTGGGGCCCCTGGAGCGCGACCTGGAGCTTCACCGCGAAGGCGGCGAACTATCCGGTCGACCTCTCGCTGGAGTCCGGCCTGCTGCGCTGGAAGCCCAATCCCACGGGAAAGAAGCCCGCGCTCTACCGGGTCTACGGCAGCGACGAGAAGGGCTTCTCCCTCAGCGACCAGCCCTACAACGTCACGCTCGGCAACAACACCGAGCTGAAGAATCCGTTTCCCGCGAATTTCATCGCCGAAACGAAGGCCACGGAGCTGGCGGTGTCGGGACGCACCTATTACCGGGTCGTCGCCGTCGATGAGGCCGGAAAGCGGAGCGGCGCGTCCGACTACGTCGTCGGGCCGCGGCCGGTGATCCACAGCACGCCGGTCGCGACGGCGAAAGCGGGGGCGGCGTACCAGTACGCGGTGCAGGCCAACCGCTCGCTGGGGCATCTCACGCTGCGCCAGGGGAATGTGGCCGGCTTCTGGGACGTCGAGAAGCTCCAGTATTCGCTGGCCAAGGGGCCCGACTGGTTGAAGATCGACGCGGCGACGGGCCTGCTCACGGGGACGCCGACCTCGGCC
>Ga0134122_10003401_pt1 | contig 11821 bp, 12 predicted proteins | sample KB302_FD_96461 | JGI IMG/M metagenome (GOLD analysis project Ga0134122, IMG submission 96461) | Terrestrial soil microbial communities without Nitrogen fertilizer from Kellogg Biological Station, Michigan, USA - KB3-0-2 | ecosystem: Environmental > Terrestrial > Soil > Unclassified ...
TCGCGAACGTGCTCAGCGCGGCGGGCACCAATCGTGTGCTGACGATGGATCTGCACAAGGCGCAGATTCAGGGGTTCTTTGACATTCCGGTGGACCATCTGTTCGCGGCGCCGGTCATCCTCGACGCGCTGCGCGAGCTCCGGATCCCCGACCTGGTGGTGGTCTCGCCCGACGCCGGCGGCGTCGAGCGCGCGCGGGCCATCGCCAAACGCCTGGGGGCGGGCCTCGCGATCGTCGACAAGCGCCGCACGGCGCCGAACGAGGCCGAGGTCATGCACATCATCGGCGATGTCGCCGGCTGCAACGCCATCGTCGTCGACGACGTCATCGACACCGCCGGTACCCTGACCAAAACCGTGGACGCCCTGCAGAACAAGGGGGCCCAGCGGGTCCTCGCGGCCGGCGTCCATGGAGTTCTCTCCGGGCCGGCGGTGCAGCGCATCACCGATTCGCCCTTGGAGGCCGTACTGATCACCAACACGACGCCGGTGGAGGACAAGCTCCGCCGCCTGCCGAAGCTGCGGCCGCTGTCGGTCGCGCCGCTGCTCGGCGAGGCGATCCGCCGCATCCACGACAACAGCTCCGTGAGCTCCCTTTTTGTCTAGAAGACGAGGAATCCCATGAGTGAGACGATGACGATCGAAGTCCAGCCCCGGCAAGAGACGGGGAAGAACGCCAACCGGCGGGCGCGCTCCGCCGGCAAGATCCCGGCCGTGGTCTACGGCGGCGGCAAGGAAAGCGTAGCGATCGAGGTGGACCGCAAGACCCTGGTCGACACCATGAAGGGCCACAGCGGCGAGAACCCGATCTTCCTGCTCAAGCTCGGCGACAAGGAACGGCACGCCATGATCCGCAACACGCAGCTGGATCCCATCAGCCGCCAGGTCGTGCACATCGACTTCCAGCGCGTGGAGATGGACCAGAAGGTGCGGGTGACGGTTCCCGTCGAGCTGGTCGGCACCGCCTACGGCGTCAAGACGGAGGGCGGCATGATCGATTTCGTCACCCGCGAGGTGCATATCGAGTGTCTGCCGGGCGACATCCCGAAGCACCTCGAGTGCGACGTCACCGACGTGCACATCGGTCAGCACGTGGAGGCGAAGGATCTGAAGCTGCCTGAGGGCGTCACCCTGCTCGACGATCCCGACCGGGTCATCGTCTCCCTCAGCCACAGCCGGCTGGAAGCGGTGCCGGCGGCCGAGGCGGCGGCGGGCGAGTCGGCGGAGCCCGAGGTCATCAAGAAGACGAAGGCGGAGGAGTAGGGCTCCCCGCCGGCGTCCGCATGCGCCTCATCCTCGGGTTGGGCAACCCGGGCGAGCAGTATCGCGACACCCGCCACAACGTGGGTTTCCAGGTGATCGACGAGCTCGCCCGGCGCTTCGAGGTTGCCGTCGAGCGGCTGGAGTGCAACGCCTTGGCCGGCGGCTTCCGTCTCGGCGAGGACGGCGTGCTGCTCGCCAAGCCGCAGACCTACATGAACCGGAGCGGCTACGCCGCCCGCTGCTTCGCCGAGCGCTACGAGCTCGAGCCGTCGACGATGCTCGTCGTCTACGACGAGGTCAACCTGCCGCTGGGGAAGATCCGGCTGCGCCGGTCGGGCAGCCCGGCAGGCCACCGGGGCCTCGAGTCGGTGATCGAGAACCTGCGCACCATCGAGGTGCCGCGGCTGCGCCTCGGCGTCGCCCCCGGCGACGGCCGCCCGCAGGGGGAGGACATGGTGGACTTCGTCCTCTCCCCCTTCGCGCCGGAGGAGCTGGAGGCCGTCGGCGAGATGGTCCGCCGTGCCGCCGACGCCTGCGAGACCTGGCTGCGCGAGGGTGTCGAGGCGGCAATGGGGAAGCACAACGGGTAGTCTTGGGTCTTGGGCCCTGGGTCTTGAGGAGAATGCAAGACCCAAGACCCAAGACCCAAGACCCAGGACCCAAGACCCAAGACCCGCCCCTCGCCCTTGCCTTTTCCACCCCACCGTGTACAATCACCCCTCCAAACCGGGCGGGCCGGGTCTCCGGCACCGTCGATTCTTCAACCTCTCTGTTCCGCATGCAGCGGGACCGACCCAGGCCATAGGGAGGATATCCACCACCCATGCGCACGTATGAGCTGATGTTCGTGGTCGACCCTCGCGTAGCCGACGAGGACGTCGTCACCATGACCCAGGAGTACAAGACCATGATCGCCGCCGGCGGATCGCAGATCACCGGCGAGGAGAGCTGGGGGCGGCGCAAGCTCGCCTACCCCATCCACAAGCTGAACGAGGGCAAGTACGTCCTGCTCTACATCGGCAGCGAAGGCGGCAAGACCGCGCTGCCGGAGGTGGAGCACCGGATGCGCCAGAACGACAAGATCCTGCGCTACCTGACGGTGCGCACGGACGAAGACCTGAAGCGGGCCGCCCGCCGCCCGCCGGCGGGTGGCGGCGCCGCTGCCCCGACCGCCGGAGGAGAAGAGGAGCGGGAGGTCCCGGCGGCGGACCCCGCGTCCCAGGAAGGGGAGGCTTGAGCCATGGCACGCGCGAGAAAGGTTTTCTTCCGCCGGCGCAAGGTCTGTAAGTTCTGCGCCGACAAGATCGACTACATCGATTACAAGGACGTCAAGCTCCTGCAGCAGTTCATTCCCGAGCGCTCGAAGATCCTGCCGCGGCGGATCTCGGGGACCTGCGCCAACCATCAACGCCCCTTGCAGCAGGCGATCAAGCGGGCGCGCCACCTGGCGCTGATCCCGTTCACCACGGACTAGGAGGGGAAGCGTGAGAGTCATCCTGCTCAGCGACCAGCGCCACCTCGGCAAGCGTGGCCAGGTGGTGGACGTCAAGCCGGGCCACGGCCGGAATTACCTCGTTCCCCAGGGGCTCGCCCTCGAGGCAACGCACGCCAACGTCAAGTTCTTCGAGCAGCAACGGACCAAGATCGACGCCCAGCACGCCAAGGAGCGCGATGCCGCCGCCGAGATCGCCAAGACCATGGAGGGTCTGCGGGTCGAAATCCCCAAGCGGGTCGGCGAGACCGGCACGCTCTACGGCTCGGTCACCGCGGGCGACATCGCCGAGGTCCTGGAAAAGAAGGGTTTCATCGTCGATCGCCGGCGCATCGATCTCGAGGGTGGCATCAAGGCCCTGGGCGATCATCCGGTGCGCGTCGAGCTGCACCCCGAGGTCATCGCCGAGGTGACCGTCTCGGTGGTGGCGGCAGAGTAAACGGCCCGCCCGGAGGCGCGATGGCGAACGGACCCGGCGTCCCGGAGCGTCGCGCCCCGTCGATCGACGATTTCCTCGGCGAGCCAACCCGCGATCCTGCCGGCTGGCGATGGCTGTGGGCGGGGGACCACGAGTTCCCCATTCGCAGCCATCGCGGCTGGCTCGGACGCCTCCTCGTCGGCCTCAAGCGCCTCTTCCGCCCCCTGGTCAAGGTCCCCCAGAACGATCTCTGGGAGCGGCAGCGCACCTTCAACCTCATCCTGCTGGAGCATCTGGAGCGGCTGGAGGCGGCCCGCGCCGATCATCTGCGGCGGATCGAGTATCAGGAGGCCCTCGACGCCGAGGGCATCCACGAGATCATGCGCCACAACGACGCGCTCTTCGCCCGCGCCGACCAGAAGCTGGACCGCTACCGCCGCGAGGCCCGCGATCTCCTCGGCAGCCTCGGCGCCGCCCTCGCCGCCGTGGGACCTCGGGAGGAGACTGCGGCGGAGACGATCGCCCGCGCTCACGAGGAGCACGGCTACCTGGAGCTGGAGCGCCGCTACCGCGGCACCGAGGAGGAGATCCGCGAGCGGATCGCCGCCTATCTGCCGTACCTCGGGGACCTGCCGGAAGGAGCTCCGGTGCTCGACCTCGGCTGCGGCCGGGGAGAGGCCCTGGCCCTGCTGCGCGATCACGGCATCGCCGGCCGGGGAGTCGATGCCTCCGCCCGCATGGTCCAGCTCTGCCGTGAACGGGGGCTCGCGGCCGAGGAGGGAGACCTCTTCGAGGTGCTCGCCGGCGTGGCGGAGGGGAGCCTCGGCGGCGTCCTTTCCTTTCACGTCATCGAGCACCTTCCTGCCGCCGCGCTCGACCGTCTGGTGCGCCTGGCGTACCGGGCGTTGCGGCCCGGCGGCGTGCTGATCCTCGAGACCCCGAATCCGCTCTCCGTCGTCGTCGCCGCCCGCAACTTCTGGCTCGACCCCACCCACGTGCGCCCGGTCCATCCGGAGAGCTTGAAGCTGATGTATGAGCTGGCCGGCTTCGATCCCGTCGAACGGCTGGATCTCCGACCCTTCCCCGCGAGCGAGCGCCTGCCCGAGATCGATCTCGCCAAGCTGCCGGAAGAGCAGCGCCGGCTGGCCGATCAGGCCAACCGTCTGCGCGACCGCATCGACGAGCTGCTGTTCGGGCACCAGGACTTCGGGATGGTGGGGCGGAAACCGTAGTCCAGGGCGGGTCGAGCCCCAACCACCGTCCAGACCCGCCCTTACCCTAAACCTTCCTACCCCGGCGGCGGCGGTTCCTCCGCCGGCACGTCCTGCGGACCCGGCGTCGGGGGCGGTTGCGGCGGCTGTGGCTGTCCGGGCGCCGCTCCGGTCTTGCCGGGCATGTTCTCGCCTTCCTTGGGGATGTAGAAGGCCTTCTGCTGGTACCAGGGGAGGCTGGTGATCGTCGACCACTGCGAGCTGTAGGCGCGGTTCGGCTCGGTGCCGGCGACGAAGGCCTCCTTGACGGTGCGGCCGCCCTGGGCGAGGAGGCCGGAGTAGTACTCGACGTCGCGGAGGATCACTCCCGGCGGCACCTGGAAGGTCTCCCCCTTCTGCAGCCAGCCGGTGGCGAGGCCGTCCTCGGCGATCGTGCGCCACATGGGCAGCGCCGCCACGGCGCCGCTCATGCCCGATCCCAGCGAGCGCTTCACGTCGTAGCCCACCCAGGTGAGGATGGTGTAGCGCGGCGTATAGCCCACGAACCAGGCGTCGGAGAAGTCGTCCGTCGTGCCGGTCTTGCCGGCAATGTCCAGGGGCAGGTCGTGGATCTCGTAGGCCGTGCCGTGATCGACCACCCCTTCCAGCATGTGGGTGAGCACGAAGGCGGTGGCCGGGGTCGTGGCGCTGTAGGTGGCGGGGAAGTGCTGCAGCAGGATCTGGCCGTCCGGCGTCGTCACCTTCTCCATGAGGTAGGGCGCGATGTGCGTCCCCTGATTGGCGATCGTCGAGTAGGCGGAGGCCACCTCCAGCGGCACCAGGTCGGCCGAGCCGAGAGCGATGCTGGGCCAGGCGGGGAGGGACGTCTGGATACCGCAGCGGTGGGCGAAGTCCACCACCCGCTTGCCGCCGATCAGGTCGAGCAGCTTGACGGCGGGCACGTTGATCGACTGCTCGAGGGCACGCCGCAGGGTCACGATGCCATAGTGCTTGTGGTAGTAGTTCTCGGGCCGGTAGCTCAGCCTGCCGTCGGCGCCGATGAACGAGGTGGGCGCGTCGAGCAGCGTGTCGGCCGGAGTCCAGCCGGCCTCCAGCGCGGCACCGTAGACGAAGGGCTTGAAGGACGAGCCCACCTGCCGGTGCGCCTGGGTGATGCGGTTGAACTTGTTGCGCTCGAAATCCCAGCCGCCCACCATGGCGCGCACGGCGCCGGTCTGGCTCTCGAGGATCACGGCGGCGGCCTCCATCCGCGGCTGCTGCTCCAGCATCAGCCGGGGCTCCGCCGGCGGCGCCGGCGCCTTCGGCTTCTGGCCGGCCTTTGCAGGCTTCGGCTCCGGCACCTCGAGACGGAACCAGGCGACGTCACCGCCCTTCAACAGGCTCGCGGGCTCGCGCCGGCCGGTCCAGGCGATCCCCTCCGGTCCGAGCGTGTAGACCTCCTTGCCGATCTTGACGCTGGCGCTTCCGGAGTCGATCTTCAGCACCAGCCCCTGGTACCAGTGGCCGGGCACGGTTTTGCCCTGGCCCCAGGTGGGGAGCTGCTGAGTGTCGAGATCGGCGGCCTGCAGCGAGGCGATCGGACCGCGCCAGCCGCGCCGGTGGTCCAGCTTCAGCAGTCCGGAGCGCACGGCCTTCTCGGCCGCCCTCTGGAGCTGCGGATCGAGCGTGGTCTGCACCTGGAGACCGCTCTCGTAGAGGCTGGTGGCGCCGTAGGTGCTCTCCAGGTACTTCCGCACGTCCTCGGCGAAGTAGGGGGCGAACAGCTCCTCGGCCTGCTGCGAGGCCACCAGGATCGGCTGGGCCACCGACTGCTGATACTGCTCGGGAGTGATGAACTTCTCCTCCAGCATGCGCCGCAGCACGCGGTCCCGCTGCCTCAGCACCAGGTCGGGCGTGCGGTACGGGCTGTAGCGGCTGGGGGCGGGGATGATGCCGGCGAGCAGGGCGGCCTCCGGCAGCGTCAGCTTGGCGGCCGGCTTGGCGAAGTAGTAGCGCGAGGCGGCTTCCACGCCGTAGTTGCCGTGGCCCAGGTTGACGAGGTTGAGGTAGAGGGTGAGGATCTGCTGCTTGCTGTAGTTCTTCTCCAACTCGACGGTGACGAAAGCCTCTTCGATCTTGCGGCGCCAAGTGCGCTCGCGGGTGAGGAAGAGGATGCGGGAGAGCTGCATGCTGATAGTCGAGGCGCCCTCGACGACGCGGCCGGCGCGCACGTCGGCCAATGCGGCGCGCGCGATGCCCGTGGCATCGATGCCGCCATGGCGGAAGAAGTTGGCGTCTTCGGAGGCGAGCACCGCCTGCTGCATCACCCGCGGCATCTCGCCCTCCTTCAGCATCACGCGGCGCTCGCGGGCGAAGGAAGCGAAGACGGCTCCGTTCTTGTCGTAGAGCTGGGTGACCAGGCTCGGCGTGTAGTCGGCCATCGCCTCGACCCGCGGCACGTGGATGGCCGCCGCCACCGCGACGCCGGTGATGGCTCCCACCAGCAGGGCGGCGAGGACCGGCCAGGTCCAGCGCAGCAGGCGGCCGGATCGGCGAGGGGGAGGAGCGGCGGGAGGACGGCGTGCGGGCAAGGGCGTGTACTCCATGAGCGAGATTATAGAGTCTTCCACCTTGCCGCTGCGGATCGCCGGTGATAGAACAGCGCTACCAGGCTGGAGATCCAACCGGCATCCGGAGACCTGAATGGAACCCCCGCGCACCGAGCCTCCTCCAACCCCCGCGGCCCCGTTCGATCCGTCGGCACGCCCCAAGTCGAGCGGCTGCCCGAAGCCGCTGGTCATCGGCTGCATCGTCGTCATCCTGGTGGGCGGCCTCGCGGTTCTCGGCGGTTTCTACTACGTGGCGAAGAACGCCTCGGCCGTGCTTCAGTGGTCGATGCAGCAGATGGCGAACGGGGTCATGACGCAGCTCCCCAAGGACGTGACGCCCGAGGAAAGAGAGCGCCTCCGCCAGGCCTTTGCGGACGTCAGCCAGGGGCTCAAGGACGGCCGTATCAAGCCCGAGGAGTTCCAGCCGATGCAGTTCAAGATGATGGAGATCGCCCGCAAGGGGAACAACCTGACGCGGCAGGACATCCAGGAGCTCACCCGGGCACTGGAGGAGGTGGCGGGGAAGGGGAAGACGCCGCCGCAGAGCGGGACGCCGCCGCCGGCCTAGCCACTCAGGGCAGGGGCCAGCGGGTGAGGCCCCGAAGGACAGAACGGTTCTCATACGTCGAAGCGAATATACGGGGCCACCTTCAGCCATAATGGTGGCGCCATGCCCACCGAGCCCCAGCTCGCCGCCCCCGCGAACGCCGGGGGGCTTCCGGCCGCTGCTACGCCGCGGCGGCAGCGCTGGAGCGGCGCCCTCCGGCTCTATCCCTTCGAGATCGTCGCCCTTGGCAGCATGGCGGTGGCCTTCGCCTTTCTGCGCGCCTGCGGCCTGCGGATGGACTGGCAGGCGGTGCGCTACCTCATTGTGCCGGCGATGCGGATGCTGCCGCAGGCGTTGCTCGCCGGCATCGCCCTGCAGTTGCTCTATCGGCTGCTGAGGCGGCAGCCGCTCGCAGCCTATCTGCGCGAGGTGGCGCGGCCGGGGTGGTGGATGCTGTGGCTGCGGCTGTGGCTCGCCGCGGTGCTGATGACCTATGGCTACTTCTGGCTCAAGGTGGCGGTGCCGCTGGTCAACCCCCGGCTTTGGGACTCTACCCTCTGGCGGTTCGACGCCTGGCTCCACCTCGGAGTCTCGCCGTCGATCTTCGTTCCCAGCCTTTTCGCCGGCACGCCCTTGGTCGCCTGGCTCGATCGCTGGTACGGGATCTGGGTGGCGACGATCTTCTACACCCTCTCTTTCTGGAGCGCCGGCCTCGACCGCCAGTTGACGCGCCGCTTCCTGTTCTCCTGCGTGCTGCTGTGGACGCTCGGCAGTTGGGTCTATCTCGCCGTGCCGGCGGTAGGGCCGGTCTACCTCGAGCCGCAGGCTTTCGACCCCGTCCGTGGCGAGATGCCGAACGCCCGCGCCGGGCAGGAGGAGCTGCGGGAGAACTATCGGCGCATGCTGGAGGGCCGCCGCTCGGGAGTGCTGCACCGGTTCAACCCCACCCGCGGCGTCGCGGCCATGCCCAGCCTGCACGTCGGCGGTCACTTCCTCTTCTTCCTCTGGGCGCGCCGGCGGGCGCGGCCGCTCGCCCTGCTCTTCGCGCTCGCCACGGCGCTGACCTTCGCCGGCGCGGTCCTCTCCGGCTGGCACTACGCGATCGACGGCTATGCCGGGATGCTCCTCGCCTGGCTCTGCTACCGTGCCGGACGCTGGTGGGAGGAGGGGGATGAGCCGGTCGCGGATGAGGCGTTCCCGCGGGTCGGGGAGGCCGCGCCGGAATAGGCCCTCACCTCCCCGGCCCCTCTCATTCCGCATTCAAAGCCCCCTCTCTCCCGGTGAGGGGGGAGTGAGGGCCCATCGCGTTTACAATGCCGCCATGGCAGGCTTTCAGCTCGTTTCGCGCTTCACGCCCCAGGGGGACCAGCCCGAGGCCATCCGCCAGCTCACCGCAGGGATCGAGCGCGGCGACAAGGAGCAGGTGCTGCTCGGCATCACCGGCTCCGGCAAGACCTACACCATCGCCCAGGTCATCCAGGCCGAAGACCGGCCGACGCTGGTCCTCTCCCACAACAAGACCCTCGCGGCGCAGCTCTTCCAGGAGTTCCGCAGCTTCTTCCCGCACAACGCCGTCGAGTACTTCGTCTCCTACTACGACTACTACCAGCCGGAGGCGTACGTGCCGGCGACCGACACCTACATCGAGAAAGAGACCAACATCAACGAGGAGATCGAGCGTCTGCGCCTGCGGGCCACCAAGACCCTCTTCGAGCGGCGGGACGTGATCATCGTCGCCTCGGTCTCCAGCATCTACGGCCTGGGCTCGCCGGAAGCGTTCTACGGCATGCTGCAGTTCTTCGGCCGCGGCGACTCGGAGGGCATGGACCCCGTCCTCAAGCGGCTGGTGGACATGCAGTATCAGCGCACCCAGCTCGATCTCTTTCACGGCAGCTTCCGGGTGCGCGGCGACGTGCTGGAGATCCTCCCCGCCTACGAGGAGCTGGGGGTGCGCGTCGAGTACTTCGGCGACGAGATCGAGCGCATCAGCCGCTTCGACGTGCTGCGCGGCGACAGCGTCCAGGAAGTGGACCGCATCGCGGTCTATCCCAAGACCCACTACGTGACGCCGCGGTCGCGCCTGGAAAAGGCAATCGAGACCATCCGGGAGGAGCTGCAGGGGCGGCTCGCCGAGCTGGAGGACCAGGGCAAGCTCCTCGAGCGGCAGCGCCTGGAGCAGCGGACGCGCTTCGACCTCGAGATGCTCAAGGAGATCGGCTACTGCCACGGCATCGAGAACTACTCGCGCCACCTCTCCGGCCGCGCTCCGGGCGAGCCGCCGCCGACCCTCTACGACTACTTCCCCGACGACCTCCTGATCGTGGTCGACGAGAGCCACCAGACCATCCCGCAACTACGGGGCATGTACGCCGGCGACCGCTCGCGCAAGCAGACCCTGGTCGACTTCGGCTTCCGCCTCCCTTCGGCGCTGGACAACCGGCCCCTCACCTTCGTCGAGTGGGACGCCCGCGCGGGGCAGCGGATCTACGTCTCCGCCACGCCGGCGCCCTGGGAGCTGGAGCGTACCGGCGGCGTCATCGTCGAGCAGCTTATCCGCCCCACCGGCCTGCTCGATCCGGTCATCGAGGTGCGGCCGGCGCAAGGGCAGGTGGACGACCTGGTGGCGGAGGTACGCAAGGTGGTGGCGCGCAAGGAGCGGGTGCTGGTGACCACCCTGACCAAGCGCATGGCCGAGGAGCTCACCCAGTACCTCGGCGAGCTGGGCATGCGGGTGCGCTACATGCACAGCGACGTCGAGACCCTGGAGCGGGTGGAGATCATCACCGGCCTGCGCCGCGGGGACTTCGACGTGCTGGTGGGGATCAACCTCTTGCGCGAGGGTCTCGACCTGCCGGAGGTCTCGCTCGTCGCCATCCTCGACGCCGACAAGGAGGGCTTTCTGCGCAGCGAGACCTCGCTCATCCAGACCTCCGGCCGCGCCGCCCGCAACGTCAACGGCTGCGTCGTCTTCTACGCCGACCGCGTCACCGACTCGATGCGGAAGGCCATCGACGAGACCGAGCGCCGCCGCGTCAAGCAGGGGGCCTACAACGAAGAGCACGGCATCGAGCCGGCCACCATCCTGAAGGACATCCACAACCCGCTCGTGCAGATGAGCAACCTCGACCTCTACTCAGCCGGTCCGGCCCGTCTCTCCGATGTCGCCGAGGCGATGGACATACCGCTCGCCGAGCGCATCAGCCGGCTCGAGAAAGACATGCGCGCCGCCGCCAAGCGCCTGGAGTTCGAGGAGGCCGCGACGCTGCGCGACCAGATCAGGGAGCTGCGGGAGTTGCAGATCTATGCGGGGTGAGGGGCGCGTATGGAGATTCAGGCCATGACGGAACCCAAATTGGCGTACTTTTCCGAAGAAGATGTCCTGCACCTCGTCATCTCGGAAGAAGAAGAGACGAACAGTGTCGAGGTGAGTCCCAATATCACGGCAGAGCTCAACGACAGAGGAGATCTCATCGGAATAGAAATCCTGCACGCCAGCGCCTTCGTGAGAGATTCGATCATGGAGGGAGTGCAGGCGAAGGTTCTCAACCTTGTCAAGTCCAGCGGTGTCTGACGGTCTTGTATCATGACGGCACAGCGCATCGAACCCGGTCCCGCTCAGGAATCCGTCTGGGACTATCCCCGGCCGCCGGCGCTGGAGGACTCCACGAAGCTCATCCAGGTGCGGTTCAACGGTGTGATCCTCGCCGAGACCCGCCGCGCCAAGCGCGTCCTGGAGACGAGCCATCCGCCGGTCTACTACATTCCGCCTGCGGACGTCCGCATGGAATTCCTGAAAGAGAATCCGCGGGCCACCTGGTGCGAGTGGAAGGGGCTCGCCCGCTACTACGACGTCGAGGTGAACGGCGAGACGGCGGCGGCGGCCGCCTGGTACTACCCCCTGCCGACACAGATCTACGAGCCCATGAAAGGCTACATCGCCTTCTACCCTCAGGCGATGGAGGCTTGCTTCGTGGATGGAGAGCAGGTCCAGGCTCAGGGGGGAGACTTCTATGGCGGCTGGATCACCCGCGACATCGTAGGACCGTTCAAGGGCGGAGAGGGGAGGATCTGAGCCTCCTCGGCGCCGCCGTGGCGCCGGATATACTCCCGCTCGTGCGATCGCTCGCGCTTTTGGTCCTGGGGCTGGCGCTCCTCGCCGCCTGCGCATCGGCGCCGCGGCCGATGCCGGCGCCCGCGGCTCGCGATTCGGCTCCTCCCCGGGAGGCCGACGAATACACGCGCTACGAGCTGCTGGAGCCCGATTCGGCCCGCTTCCACATCCTTTTCGAGGTCACCGCGATCA
>Ga0134122_10003402_pt1 | contig 11820 bp, 7 predicted proteins | sample KB302_FD_96461 | JGI IMG/M metagenome (GOLD analysis project Ga0134122, IMG submission 96461) | Terrestrial soil microbial communities without Nitrogen fertilizer from Kellogg Biological Station, Michigan, USA - KB3-0-2 | ecosystem: Environmental > Terrestrial > Soil > Unclassified ...
CCAGACGAAAGACAGCGCGGAACCGAAAGGTTATCGTCGGCTGGCGGCGAACCCGCTCTGCCCGGCGTTTCTTGGCCGGACCTGCCCGCCGCTGTCGAACAACTTCGATACCGAAAGCGGCCTGGCGCCCAAGAACAGCACGGACGCGAGCGGCACCTCGCTGGTCGTCAGCTGGAAGATCAGCGAACCGTGGCAGTTCAAGTCGATCACCGCGTACCGCAAATCCGATTCGGACAACAACATCGACTTCGACACCACCCCGGCGCGGATCACCGACGTCATCGCGACCTACTTCGACAAGCAGACCTCGGAAGAGCTGCAGTTCAACTACGACGGCGGCGGAAAGTTCACCGGCGTGTTCGGCGCTTACTACTTCGACGGCAAGGCGGGCGGCCTGGTCAAGAACATCTTCTTGAACCGGATCTTCGGCACCACCGAAGGCGAAACGAACACCGATTCGATCGCGCTCTTCGGCGACGGCAGCTACCAGGTCAGTCCGGCGCTGCGGCTGAACCTCGGCCTGCGGGCGACGCGCGAGAAGAAGAACGTCATCGCGCTCAACCGAGGATTCACCAACGACACCTTCACCGTGGTCAACGCGGTGACCGCGAATTTCGACAAGACCGAGACGTTCAACTCGGTGGCGCCGAAGCTCGGCCTCGATTTCCAGGTGAACCCGAACGTGCTCGCCTACGTCACCCTCTCCCGCGGCTTCAAGAGCGGCGGATTCAACGTCCGCGCGCAGGCGACGGTGTTTCCCGCTTCCGCTCTGCCCTTCAAAGACGAGGTGCTCGACGTCGCCGAAGTCGGTTTGAAAACGGTGCTGTTCGATCGCCAGTTGGTGTTGAACACGGCGGCGTTCTGGGGCAAGTACAAGGACATTCAGGTGAGCACGTTCACCGCCTTCGACTCAAACGGCGACGGAGTGGAAGACGCCTTCTTCGGGAACTTCATCAACGCGGGCGACGCGACGATGAAGGGAGTCGAGGTCGAGTTCGACGCCGGCCCGCATTCGGTTTCGTGGCTTCGCTTAGTCGGCAACGTGAGCTACCTCTCCGCCAAGCCGGACGAGTTCCTCGACGCGAACCGCGACGGCTTCGTCGATACCCAGGTGATCACCAATGCTCCGGAATTCACCGGCGCGCTCCACGCGAACTTGAGTTTCCCGATCTCCAAAGGCTTGATCACCGGCTCGGTCGGCGTCGCCTACCGCGACGAATCCGTGCTGACGAACGAAGGCGGGCCGTATCCGGGCCGTCCGGGGCAGCCGCTGCTTCCGATCATCCAGCCGTCGTTCAGCCTGTGGGACGCCTCGATCGGCTGGCTGTCGCCGAGTGCCAAGTGGCGCGTCGGAATCAACGGCAAGAACCTGGGCGACAAGGGCTACCTGACCAACGGCTACAACATCCCGGCGCTCGGCATCCTGGTCGGCTCGTACGGCGCGCCGCGCACGGTGCTCGCGACGATCGACTACAAGTTCTTCTAAGCTTTTCGGATTCGTGCTCGGCGGGCGCCGTCCTATCGCAGGACGGTGTCCGCCCTTTCTTAGAAGGGGTTTTGAGTTGATCGAGACCGGACTGGCCGGAAAAGTGGTGATCGTCACCGGGGGAGCCGCGGGAATCGGCAAGACGACGGCGCTGCGCTTCGCCGCCGAGGGCGCGCGCTTGGTGCTCTGGGATCGTTCGGCCGAAGCGGGGGAGGCGGCCGCGGCGGAGATTGTCGCGGCCGGCGGCGCGGCGAGTTTCGATTCGGTGGACGTCTCGCTCGAAGCGGAGGTGAACGCCGCGGTCGAGCGGGCGCTTTCCGCCGAGGGGCGGATCGACGTGCTGATCAACAACGCGGGCATCACCCGCGACGCGCAGCTCGCGAAATGGAAAGAGGGCACGCTGCTCGGGTCGATGCCGCTGGTCGATTTCGACGCGGTGCTGGCGGTCAATCTGCGCGGCGTTTTCCTGCCCACGCGGGCGGTGGTGCCGGGGATGATCGCGCAGGGCGGCGGCGTGATTCTCTCCGCCAGTTCGGTCGTCGGCCTCTACGGCAACTTCGGCCAGACCAACTACTCGGCGACCAAAGCGGGGGTGATCGCGATGACCCGCACCTGGGCTCGCGAGCTGGGCCGCTACAACATCCGAGTCAACGCCGTGGCGCCCGGCTACATCGCGACCGAGATGGTGGCCAAGATGCCGCAGAAGGTGATCGACGGCATCGCGGGGAAGACCCCCTTGGGCCGCCTCGGCCGGACGGAAGAAGTCGCTGCGGCGTACCTCTGGCTTGCCTCGGACGCCGCGAGCTTCGTCAACGGGATCGTCCTTTCGGTCGATGGCGGTCTGGTGATCGGCACGTGATGCCGCGGAACCCCCCTCCTCGATCCTCCCCCACAAGGGGGGAGGACGCCGCCTCCCAAGAGACGACGCATCGTTTGTGGCAAGACCCTGCCCTTTCGTCTCGCCCTTTCGGCGAAGGGTCCCTCCCCCTCGACCCTGCCCTTTCGGCTCGACCTTTCGGCGAAGGGTCCCTCCCCCCCTTGTGGGGGGAGGATAGGAGGGGGGCTCAGTGATCGCAGGAGACCTCCTGGGCGAGCGAGCCCGGTTGACGCCGGACAAACTCGCCCTCGTCACCGTGCCGGGGACGCCGGGCGCAGAGCGGCTCACCTACGCCGCGCTCGATCGCCGCGCGACGGCCGTGGCTCGGGTGTTCCGCGAACGGTTGGGCCTGGCGAAAGGCGATCGCGTGGGCCTGCTCTCCGGCAATCGCGTCGAGTTCCTCGACGTGTTCTTCGCCTGCGCCAAGGCGGGCACGGTGCTGGTGCCGATCGGTACCCGCCTGACGGCGATCGAGATCGCCCATGTGATCCAAGACAGCGGCCTCGACGTGCTGCTTTACGACGGCGATCACGCCGAGCACGTGCGAGAGTTGGCGAACCTTGCGCCGCTTCGGGCCGCTATGGCGCTCGATCCCGAGGCGAAAGCGAGCCTGCACGATCTCGATCTCCCGGGTGCCATCACTGAGATCGCCACCCTGTCCGACGCCCCCTTCCACCCGGAGCGGATGGACCCGGAGGATCTCTGGGCGCTGCTCTACACCAGCGGCACCACGGGCAAGCCGAAAGGCGTGATGATCCCGCACCGCCAGGTGCTGTGGAACGGCTATAACACGGCGGTCTCCTGGCAGCTGCGCGAGGACGACGTGACGCCCATCTTCCTGCCTCTCTACCACGCGGGCGGGCTGTTCGCGTTTCTGGTGCCGATCCTTACGATCGGCGGCACGATCGTGCTTCATTCGGGGTTCGATGCCGGGGAGATCTGGACCTCGATCGAGCGGAATGGCTGCACCGTGGTGCTCGGTGTGCCGACGATCTGGGAGCGGCTGTCGGAGCATCCCGGCTTCGCGGCGGCGGACTTGTCGAGCGTCCGTTGGTTGGTCTCAGGGGGCGCTCCCTTACCGCGTTTTCTGATCGATCGCTACCAAGCGCGCGGCGTCGTTTTCAAGCAGGGGTACGGCCTCACCGAAGTGGGAGTCAACTGCTTTGCCATGACGGTCGAGGAATCGATCGCCAAAGCGGGCTCGATCGGCAAGCCCTTGATGTTTACCGAAGCGCGATTGATCGACGCCGAAGGCCGCGAAGTTTCGGACGGTGAAGTGGGGGAGCTGTGCCTCCGCGGTCCGCACCTCTCGCGCGGCTATTGGGGCAACCCGCAAGCGACGGCAGAGGCGCTCGACGCCGACGGCTGGTGGCATACCGGCGACCTCGCGCGGCGCGACGCGGAGGGCTTTTACACGATCGCCGGGCGCGCGAAGGATCTGCTGATCCGCGGCGGAGTGAACGTCTATCCGGCCGAGATCGAAGGGGAGCTGCTGCTCCATCCGGAAGTCCGCGACGCCGCGGTAATCGGCGTCCCGGACGAGAAATGGGGCGAGGCGGGCGTGGCGTTCCTGGTGGCGGGCGAGAGCCGGCCTACACGAGAAGAGCTGCTAGAGTTTCTCGGGCGCCGCCTCGCCCGCTACAAACACCCGAGCGTGTTCGTCTTCGTCGATGCCTTGCCGCGCACGGCGTACGGCAAGGTCGTCAAGGGGGAGCTTCGCGAGCGCTACATGAAAGACCCGACCGAAGGAGAGGCCCCATGATCGATGCACCGCCCGCGATCCACTACGTCGTCCAGGGAGACCCGCAGGCCGCCGAGCCGATCGTCCTCCTGAACGGCGGGATGATGACGACGTTTCACTGGGAGCCGGTCGCGGCGAAGCTGCGCGGCAAACATCGCGTGATCCTGCTCGACTTCCGCGGTCAGCTCCAATCGCCGATCACGCCAGAATCCCCGGCGCCGGCCGACCTCGCCGGCCATGCCCGGGACGTGGTCGCCGTGCTCGATCAGCTGGGGATCAAGAAAGCCCACCTCGCCGGCACCTCGTTCGGCTCGCTGGTGGCGCTGGTCATGGCGGCCGAGCATCCGGATCGGGTCTTCTCGGTCGTTGCTCTCAACTCGACCGCGCGTTTAAGCCCCGAGAACGTCGTGGGAACCAAGCTGCTGCGCCGTCTCGCGCAGGAGGCGGTCGCCGGGGGCGACGGCGGCAAGGTGCTCGACACGATCGTGCCGACCACCTATTCGCCGGAATGGATCGCGGCGAACCAAGAAGCGCTGCCGCTCCGGCGCAAGCAGGTCGCCGCTCTTCCGAAAGGCTGGTTCGCCGGGGTGGACGCGATTCTCGGCGCGCTCGAAACGATGAATCTGGCGCCCGATCTCGCGAAGATCCGCGCGAAGGTGACGCCGGTGACCATCATCGCGGGAGAGAAAGACGTCACGTTCCCGGTGGCGTTCTCCGAGGAGCTGCACAAGGCGATTCCGGACTCCTACCTGGTGGTCGTTCCCGGCGCTTCGCACGGCTATGTGCTGGAGCATCCCGACGACGCGGCGGCGCGGATCGAAAGCGCGGTCCAGATCGCCATCGAGATGGCGAAACCCATCCCGATGCCGTTGGAAAAACCCCCGGCGAAATCTGCAGCCCCTCCGGGGGAGAACCTTTGATCCAATCTTCGCGGACCGTTCGCTACGCCCGGATCGCCGCGACCGGCATGTACCTGCCGGAGCGCGAGGTCGGCAACGACGAGCTGCGGAGTTTGCTCGCCGCGACCGCGCCGGAGTACGTGGACAAGATGCAGGCTTCGACCGGCATCGTCCGCCGCTATTGGGCACGCGAGACCCAAGCGACCTCCGCTCTCGCGCTCGAAGCGGCGCGCCAGGCGCTCGACCGGGCCGGGAAGAAGCCGCCGGAGGTCGATCTGATCGTCCTCGGCACCGACTCGCCCGACTACATCACCCCGGCGACGTCCGTCGTGCTCCAGCACAAGCTGGGGGCGACGAACGCCGGAACGTTCGACGTGGGCTGCGCCTGCGCTTCGTTTCCGACCGGCCTCGCCGCGGCGGCCGGAATGATCGCCTCGAACCCTGCCCTCCAGACGGTCCTCGTGGTTGGCGCCTACCTCATGCAGCGACTCGCGGCGCCGGACGAACCGACCCGGTTCTTTTACGGCGACGGAGCGGGCGCGGCGGTGCTGGTCGCGGGCGAGGCCCCGGGTTTCGTCGCCTCGGCGTTCCAGGCCGACGGTTCTTACGCGCGGAACTGGGCGATCCTCGCGGGCGGCACGGCCGAGCCGGCCTCTCCGGAGGCGATCGAGGCGGGGCGCACGACCGTCAAGTCGTACGAGCGCTATCCGCCCGAAGTGAACCACGAGGGCTGGCCGCGCCTCGCGCGAAAGCTCGCGGAGCAGGGCGGCTTCGCGCTCGACGAGGTGAAACTCTGGATCTTCACCCAGGTGCGCAGACCCTCGATCGAAATCGTCATGGCAGATCTCGGGTTTCCGATCGAGCGTGCCCACATGGTGATGGAAAAGTGGGGCTACACCGGCTCGGCCTGCATCCCCATGGCGCTCCACGACGCACTCGAAGCGGGCAAAGCCGAGGCGGGCGACCTGGTGGTGCTGCTCGGCTCAGGGGTCGGCTACAACCAGGCCGGTACGGCGTTCGTGTTGTAGGGAGGAGCGCTTGCCTTCCGTAGGGGCGGAGCTTGCCTCCGCCCGAGATCCTCGTAGGCGGCGGGCGGAGGCAAGCTCCGCCCCTACGATCGCTGGATCAGACGGCGACGGTTGAGATGGGCTCGATTCGGGAGGAGAAGAAGATGGCGGACGACAAGAGAGACGAGATCGGTGGCCCGTACGCCCGCTATGTGCTGGCGGTGCTGGTCCTGGTCTACGTCTTCAACTTCCTCGATCGCCAGATTCTGTCGATCCTGGCCGAGCGGATCAAGGCCGATCTCGGAGCCACAGATGCGCAGCTCGGCTATCTCTATGGCACCGCGTTCGCGGTCTTCTACGCCCTGTTCGGCCTGCCGCTCGGGCGTCTCGCGGACGTCTGGGATCGCCGCAAACTGATCTCGATCGGCCTCGGTTTCTGGAGCCTGATGACCGCGGTCTCCGGAATGGCCCGCTCCTTCGCCCAGCTCGCGCTCGCCCGGGTGGGGGTAGGCGTCGGCGAAGCGAGTGCCTCGCCCGCCGCCTATTCGCTCCTTTCGGATTACTTTCCCCGCGCCCGCCGGGCGACCGTGCTCGCGATCTATTCGAGCGGCATCTACATCGGCTCCGGCCTCGGTCTGTTCGTCGGCGGCCTGGTGGTCAATCGCTGGGACCTTGCCTTCGCGGCAGGCGCCGCGCCGTTCGGGCTCAAAGGCTGGCAGGCGGCGTTCTTCATCGTCGGCTTGCCCGGCATTCCGCTCGCGCTCTGGGCGGCCTCGCTGCGCGAGCCGAAACGGGGCATCAGCGACGGCATCGAAAGCGCAGCGGGCCCAAAGCCGCTTCCCGCGTTTCTCGTCGAACTGGCGGCGGTCATCCCGCCGTTCACGATCTGGAACCTCCTCCGCCTCGGCGCCTCGGGCGCGATGATCGCCGCCAACCTCGTTGCGGCGGGAGCATTGATCGGCGCGTCGTTTCTGCTCACCGACGCCTTCGGCAACCCGGCACAATGGGCCTCGCTCGCCCTCGGCGTCTACGCCGCGGTTTCCTGGGCGCAATCTCTGGCACTCCGCGACCGGCCGGCGGCGGCGCTCATCTTCCGCACCCCCTCGATGATCTATTCGATCCTCGGCTTCGCTTTCCTTTCCTTCAACGGCTACGGCCTGGGCTTCTGGATCGCGCCGTTCTTCGCCCGGGTCCACCACATGGAGCTTGGCCAACTGGGGATCATCGTCGGCGGAGCCGCGGCGGCGGGAGGTTGGATCGGGGTCACCTGCGGAGGAGTGCTCGCCGACCGCCTGCGGCGGACCTCGCCCCGCGGGCGCCTCTACGTCGGCATGCTGAACGCGATCCTCACCATCCCCCTCGCGCTCGCCGTCGTCTGGATTCCGAACAAGACGATCGCCCTCTGCCTCGCCCTGCCGCTCTACGCCGCCTCCGCCCTCTGGCTCGGCCCCGGCACCTCGACGATCCAGGATCTCGTCCTCCCAAGGATGCGCGCCATGGCCTCCGCCGCGTTTCTCCTGGTCAACACCCTGATCGGTCTCGCGATGGGTCCCTACACCATCGGCCGCCTGAGCATGGCAACCGGAGACCTCCGCGTCGCCCTCTCGCTCGCCCTGATCGCCTACGTCATATCCCTCGGTTTCTTCCTGCTCGCCGCGCGAACCTTGGGAGAAGACGAAGCCACCCGGCTCGAACGGGCACAGGCGGCGGGGGAAAAGTAACCTTTGGAGTGCGGCGACGTGTCGCCGCTTTCCGAGCGCCGACGCGTCGGCGCACTCGAAGCACGAAGACCTGGCCTTTAAAGAACTCTCTTGGAATCGGGCCTGCTTTGCCCGGCCCGCGGCGACACGTCGCCGCGACCAAAGCGCCGACACATCGGCGCACTCCAAAACGGCTCGAATGGTCACGCGCGGCGGGGGAGGGGACTGACTCCTAAGGGTCGATGATCGATCGGATGGCCTTACTGCGTTAGGCGTGCAACCAAGGCCTGGCTGAACTCCACGTTGTTCCGCAATGTCATGTTCGTCGGATCCAGTTCTGCGAAGGTCCTTGTCGATCTTGAGGCTTTCCAGGGCAAACACGAGGGCTTGAGGGCGATGGTCTTGTTCCTCATGAAACAGAGCGATTCGCGTGAGACCGAAGGCAAGGTCTCTTTGCCAAACGGCGTTGGAGGGATTGCTGAACGCCAAGTTGTGGATCACGACGAGCGACTCCAAGTAGGCGGCGAGTGCGCTAGCCAGATTGCCGTGGCGCCAGGTGGAAAACGCATCGCCGCCCAGGCCGTGGACGAAGATTACGTCGGCCTTGCGCTCTGGGTTCTCACAGCCGGAGATCGGATGAAGGATGCTCAAAAGGCGAAGGCTCTCTCCGAAGCGCCAACCGACGAAAAAGGACAATTCGTTCCGCTATTTTACTCACAACACTCATAGGCGGCGGCGGATGGGCAAATTTGGAGTGCGGCGACGCGTCGGCGTCCTCGAAGCACGGAGACCCAGGCTAAGAGAACTCCTTGGGATCGGGGCGGCTTGCCCGGCCGGCGGCGACACGTCGCCGCGATCAAAGCGCCGACGCGTCGGCGCACTCCAAATTGGGTCCTCTACTTCGCGAAGCGCACGCGGTAGATCGGCGGGCTGCGCCTCGCGCTCGGCGGGGGGAGGAGGCGGCGTGCCGCCCACCGTCATGGTTACTCGTCGTCGGCGGGCTGTCGGGTTTCCGGAAGGAGCGGCAATCCGGACTGCGCTCGCTCCTCGGCGGTAAGGCGGCGTCCAACGCGCTGCAGAATCTCGTCCGCCAGCGCTTGGGTAGGGCGGCAGACGTTGCAGGGCCATAAGCGTGCCGTGTTGTCCGAGCTAGCGGTGAGGATGGTTCGCCCGTCCCGACTGAAGACCGCACTGTCGACGGAGGCCTCGTGTCCGCGGAGGGTTTGCAGGGCACGGCCAGTAGCCGTGTCCCACAGGCGCGCCGTGTTGTCATTGCTGGCGGTGAGTATGGTTCGCCCGTCCGGACTGAAGATCGCACGGGTGACCGTGCCTTCATGTCCGCGGAGAGTCTGGAGGTTGGCGTCAGAAGCCGCATCCCACAGGCGCGCCGTGTTGTCCCTACTGGCTGTGAGGACTGTTTGCCCGTCCGGACTGAAGACCGCACTGTAGACGGCGGCCTCGTGTCCGCGGAGAATCTCGAGGTTGTCGCCGGTCGCCGCGTCCCACAGGCGCGCCGTGTTGTCTGCGCTGGCTGTGAGTATGGTTCGCCCGTCCGGGCTGAAGACAGCACTGTAGACGGCGGACTCGTGTCCGTGGAGAGTCTGTAGGTTGTCGCCGGTAGCTGCGTCCCATAGGCGCGCCGTATTGTCTTCGCTGGCTGTGAGGACGGTTCGCCCGTCCGGGCTGAAGACCGCACTGGAGACCGCAGCTTTATGTCCGCGGAGAGTCTGTAGGTTGTCGCCGGTAGCTGCGTCCCACAGGCGCGCAGTGTTGTCCTTGCTGGCTGTGAGGACGGTTCGCCCGTCCGGGCTGAAGACCGCGCTGGAGACTGCGGCCTCATGTCCGCGGAGGGTTTGGAGGGTTTGGCCGGTGGCCGCGTCCCACAGTCGCGCCGTGTTGTCGTCACTGGCGGTGAGGATGGTTCGCCCGCTGAAGACCGCACTGACAACCGAGTCCTCATGTCCGCGAAGGGTATGTAGGGTTTGGCCGGTGGCCGCATCCCACAGTCGCGCCGTTTTGTCCTCGCTGGCTGTGAGGACGGTTCGCCCGTCCGGACTGAAGGCTGCACCTCTGACCGTGCCCTCGTGTCCGCGGAGAGTGCGGAGCCGGCTCTCGGATTGATTACCATAAGCCTGCCGGACCGCGAGATTCGAGACGGGGATATCTACCGTTTCGAACGCTTCAACGGCCAAAAGCTGAGCTCGCTCGGGCTCTCGTTCCGCGAGCCAAGATGCCTCAAAGGCAAGCTGACGCGCAAGATCTTTCCTCGGATCGAAATGGCTCCTTGACGCGGCCTGGGCCAATGACAGAGCCACCGGAACCAGCAACAAGGCTGAGGCGGTCAAGACGGCCAGCGAGAACCAGCGTGACCACCTTACGAGCGCCCCCCCTTGAGCCCATTCTCGCGCCTCGGCCCTCGCGAGGTTGGCTTCGGCGCGGGCGTCGAAGGCTTTGAGTTTTAATTGCTCCTGGGCCTTAGCCTTGAGGGTTTCTTGCTTCCGCCTCTCATCGTCGGAATCCTTGCTTTCGGCGATGAAGGCGAGCGTTTCGCCGAAGCCGATCTCCGCCTCAGGGTCGAAGTATCGGACTGGCCATAGGGACCTTGGAAACCGGCCGGCCACCTCGTCGCGCCACTCGACCGCGCGCGCGAGGTCCGCTCCCGTCAGTAGTTCTCCTTTTCCTTGCTTCCGCATGATCGCCCGATCCAGCCACCTCATGAGTTCCGCCGCTTGCTTGGCCTCGTCTTCAGCCCAGGTGCGCAGGCGTTCCCACTGGCGAATCAGCGCCTCATGAGAAATGTCGATCACGCTCTCGGGGCCGAGTGGTTCGCCGTAGTGGAGGAAGTTGACGCTCTCGGCTGCGAAGGAGCGCACGACCGGTTCCAGCTCGCGCCAGTCGCATTCGGCGACGGCGGCGATCTGCTCCAGTCTCTGCGGGCGACGGGTGCTCCGGGTGCTTTGCCCGGTACCTTCGCGAAGCGTGATGCAGCGAAAGAGAGTTTCGGCGAGTCCCTGCTCCTGTTCGGAGAGCTTCCCGAATAGCTCCTCGGCGTGGGCGGAAAGGGCCCCCTGAAGGCCTCCCAAAGCTTTTAGGTTGGTGGCGGTCAGGAGCGGATTGACGCTGGATTCGGTGGACTCGGCAACCCACATCCGCGCCAGGGCATGCTGCAGGAGGGGGAGCTGATCGAAGTCCTGATCCAGGGAATTGATGAGCTCATTGACCAGTTCGGGGGCCACGTCCCCGTCGAAGACGAGGGCCGGACCGGTGATCACGCGCTCGAGTTCTCCGCGGGTGAGCCGCGGGGTGAGATATTGGGCGTGGTTGATCGCCTCCGGAAGCTCGAGAAAGCGTACGCAGTGACCGAGAAAATCCGTGCGCATGGTTAGAGCGACGTAAAGATCTGCACTCGGCGCGGCACGCGAGGCGAGGAGCAGATTCACGAAGGCCTCGGACTCGTCGGCCTCGGTGCCGCCGGCTTGGGCGTAGCGGAAAATTTCTTCGAATTGGTCGACCAGCACCAAGAGTTTGAACGGGGCCTCGGTGGTTCCCCGGCGGACATCCGTCAACAAATCGGCCAGTCCTAGGGGTCCGCGGCGGAGCTCGGCTTCGATCGCAGGAAGGGAGACGAGGGAACTTTCATCGGATCCCAAGGCACCGGATCGCACCAGCTCCGCGGCCAACCTCTTGAAGGGCGTCTCACCCGGCCGCAAGATGGCGATTCTCCAGTCGCTCGCACCCCCGAGCCAGCCGGCGGCGAGACCGGGCAGGAGGCCGGCACGAACCAAGCTCGACTTGCCGGCTCCGGAAGGTCCGATGACTGCCAGGAAGTGCTCGCGCCGGAGGATCTCCAGCAATCGGTCGGTGTGCGCCTCGCGGCCGAAGAAAATCTCGGCCTCGTGGGGCTCGAAGGACCGTAGGCCCGGGTAGGGTGACTTGACCTCCTGAGCGTCAGGCATGAGCTTCTCCCGGGCGGAGAGCCCGGACGAAGTCACCCAAAACCTGGGGATTGAAGCCGGCGCGGCAATCGAGCGCCAGAATTCCGGGACCGCGCAAGCCGATTTGCGGCTTGCCCTCCGGAGGACCGTCGAGCACCGCGGCGCGCAGCGGCCG
>Ga0134122_10003405_pt1 | contig 11815 bp, 12 predicted proteins | sample KB302_FD_96461 | JGI IMG/M metagenome (GOLD analysis project Ga0134122, IMG submission 96461) | Terrestrial soil microbial communities without Nitrogen fertilizer from Kellogg Biological Station, Michigan, USA - KB3-0-2 | ecosystem: Environmental > Terrestrial > Soil > Unclassified ...
CGCTGCCATCGCCGGTTTCGCCGCGGCAATCCTGATGCTTGCGGCCTTCCCGGTTGCGGCCGAAAAAGCCGACAAGGACAAGCCGACGAATATCGAAGCGAACAAGATGAGTTCGGACGACGCGAAGCGCATGAGCATATTCGAAGGCAATGTCGTGCTGACCAAGGGAACCGTCGTGGTGCGCGCCGACCGCATCGTCGTGCACCAGGATGCGGAGGGATTCCAGCTCACGACCGCGTACGGCAAGCCGGTTCGATTCCGGCAGAAGGGCGACAGCAAGGACGACAAGGAAGGCCTCTGGACCGAGGGCGAGGCGCTGCGCATCGAGATCGACGACCGCAACGAGCGCATCGAGCTGTTCGAGCGGGCGCGCGTGACGCGCGACCAGGACGTGGTGAATGGGGAGTACATCTTTCTGGACCAGCGCACCGAGTTTTTCTCGGTGAGCGCGGCGAAGGGCGCCGCGCCCACGGCGCCCGGAGGCCGCGTGAAAGCGGTGATCCAGCCAAAGTCGAAACCAGAACTGAAATGAGCGTTCTGCGCGCGGAGAACCTGCGCAAGCGCTTCAAATCGCGCACCGTCGTCGAAGGCGTATCCTTGAAAGTCGCGAGCGGCGAAGTGATCGGCCTGCTCGGCCCCAACGGCGCCGGCAAGACCACCTGCTTCTACATGATCGTCGGGCTGATCCCGGCAGACGCGGGGCTCATCCACCTCGACGAGCGCGACCTCACGCAGATGCCAATTCATCGCCGCGCACGGCTCGGCATCTCCTATCTGCCGCAGGAGAACTCCGTCTTCCGCAAGCTTTCGGTGGAGGAAAACGTGCAGGCGGTGCTCGAGCTGCAGGGGCTCTCGGCGCCGCAAGTCGAGCAACGCCTGGCCGAGCTGCTCGGTGAGCTGAGCATTACCCACCTGCGCAAGCACACCGCCTTGTCTCTCTCCGGCGGCGAGCGTCGGCGCCTCGAAATTGCGCGCGCGTTGGGGACCAAGCCCGCTTTCATCCTGCTCGACGAGCCGTTCGCGGGCGTCGACCCCATCGCCGTGCTCGACATCCAGCGCATCATCGGCTATCTCAAGGAGCGCGGCATCGGCGTGCTGATCACCGACCACAACGTGCGTGAAACGCTGGGCATCTGCGACCGCGCCTACATCATCAACGAGGGCGCAGTACTCGCCAGCGGCCGGCCCGAAGAAATCATCGAGAACGACAACGTTCGCCGCGTCTACCTCGGCGAGAACTTCCGCATGTAGCCCGCGCATTTAGCCTCGCCCAGCGCCGACATGAAACCAACCCTGCAATTCCGGCTCTCGCAGCACCTCACGCTCACGCCGCAGCTGCAGCAATCGATCCGCCTGCTGCAGCTCTCGACCGTCGAACTGAACCAGGAAATCGAGCAACTGCTGATGGAGAACCCGATCCTCGAACGCGAGGACGGTGAAAGCGATGCGGCCGCCGCCAGCGCACCGGCAGCTCCCGAGCGCGAGGCCGCCAGCGGAACTTCCGCCGACGAAGCCCAGGGCGGCGACCCCGAGCGCAATGAGCAGTTGCCGGCCGATTTCGCCTCGCCCTGGCGCGGCACCGAGGACGGCGGGGCGGACGAGGACGGCGAGCGCAGCGGCGCCGCGGCCGATTTGCCGACGCTGCGCGACCACCTCAACAGCGAGCTTGCGCTGACCAACCTGGGCACGCGCGACCGTGCACTGGTCGGCCTGCTCATCGACGCGCTGGACGACGACGGCTACCTGACGCAATCGCTGGAGGACATCGCCGCGCTCATGTCGGCCGAGGCGCAGGTCACGGTCGAGGAACTCGCGATCGCGCTCAGGCACCTGCAGAATTTCGAGCCGGCGGGCGTGGGCGCGCGCGCCCCGGGCGAGTGCCTGGCGCTGCAGATCCGCGCCATGCAGGAGGGCAGCGCGGCCACGGGCGCCTCCGCCACGCTCGCGCTCGAGATCTGCGAGCAGCACCTCAAGCTGCTCGCGAGCCGCGACTACGTGCGCCTGAAGAGCCTCACCGGCGCCGATGACGAGGCCTTGCGCGCCGCACAGGCGCTGATCCGGGGCCTCAACCCGCGCCCAGGCGCAGCCTTCGCCAAGGTCGAGGCGCGCTATGTGGTTCCCGATGTCGTGGTGCGCAAGGTCAAAGGCGTCTGGCGGGCAAGCCTCAACCAGGACGCGATGCCGCGCCTGCGCGTCAACCGCCTGTACGCGGAACTCGCGGCGCGGCCGCGCAACAGCGGTGGTAATGCGCTCGCAACGCAATTGCAGGAAGCGCGCTGGCTGATCAAGAACGTATTGCAGCGCTTCGATACCATTTTGCGGGTATCGCAGGCGATCGTCGACCGGCAGCGCAGCTTCCTCGAGCACGGCGAGGTCGCAATGCGGCCGATGGTGCTGCGCGAGATCGCCGACGTGCTCGGCGTGCACGAGAGCACCATTTCGCGCGTGACGACGCAGAAGTACATGGCGACGCCGCGCGGCACCTACGAACTGAAGTACTTTTTCGGCAGCCACGTCGCGACCGACACTGGCGGCGCCGCCTCCTCTACCGCGATCCGCGCGCTAATCAAACAGCTTGTGGCGGCCGAGAACAGCAAGGCGCCGCTGTCGGACTCGCGCCTGTCGCAGATCCTCGCCGAGCAGGGTATCGTGGTGGCGCGGCGCACCGTTGCGAAATACCGGGAATCTCTGCAGATTCCGCCTGTCAACCAGAGGAAGAGCCTGTAATGAATCTCAGCATCGTAGGGCATCATCTCGAAGTGACGGCCGCCATCCGCGGTCATGTCACCGACAAGATGGAGCGCATCAAGCGTCACTTCGATCAGGTTATTGACGTGCATGTGACGCTTTCTGCGGCGAAAGTCAGGCAAAGGGCCGAAGTGACGCTGCACGTTCCCGGCAGGGAAATCCACTGCGCCTGCGAACAAGGAGACCTCTACGCGGCGATCGATCTGCTGGTCGACAAGCTCGACCGGCAGGTTCTCAAATACAAGGATCTGCACACCGGCAGACCGCACGGCGGCGCATCCAAGCACGACCCGGTCTAGATCGGCGCAGCACGCTGCCCGGGGTTATAATCCGCGCCCTTCGATGAGCCTCGTCGCGAAGCTGCTCCCGCTGCAAAATGTCCTGCCCGAGCTTGCCGCCTCGAGCAAAAAACGGCTGTTCGAACAGGTCGGCCTGCTGTACGAGAACCAGCACGGCATCGCGCGCGGCGTCGTATACGAAAGCCTGTTCGCGCGCGAGCGCCTTGGTTCGACCGCGCTTGGGCAGGGGGTCGCCATCCCCCATGGCCGCATCAAGGGCCTGAAGGACGCACTTGGCGCGTTTGTACGCCTGACCCAGCCGGTGCCCTTCGACGCCCCCGATGGCAAGCCGGTCAGCCTCGCCTTCACGCTATTGGTGCCCGAGCACGCGACCGAAAAGCACCTCGAGATCCTCTCCGAGCTAGCGCAGATGTTCGGCGATCACGCGCTGCGCGAGGCGATGGCGGGCGCTGCCGATGCGGCGGCACTACACCAGATCATTTGCGCCTGGCAACCGGATGCTGCAGGTAAACGTCGCGCAGTTGCATGAGGACAACCGTGAGGCGCTCTCGCTTGCCTGGGTCGCCGGGCGCGAGGGGCGCACCGCGGTGCGGCGGGAATCGGCCGCCGCCGCCGCGCTCATCGGCCACCTGAACATCACGCACCCGAACAGCGTCCAGGTAATCGGCGCCTACGAGGCGGGCACGCTCGCGGGGCTCGCCGACCGGCTCTTCGCGCCCGCACCCGCGGCGCTGATCTTCGCCGACAGCGTGGAACCAACGGCGCAATTGCTTGAAGGCGCGGAGCGTACGCACACGCCGCTCTTCACTTCTCCCCTGCCTGCTGCCCGCGTCATAGAGAAGCTGGCCAATTACCTCGCCAAACGGCTCGCCGACACTACAGAGCGCCACGGCGTGCTGATGGACGTGCTTGGCGTCGGCGTGCTGATTACCGGCGATTCCGGCGTCGGCAAGAGCGAGCTCGCGCTGGAACTGATCAGTCGCGGCCAGGGACTGGTGGCGGACGACGTGGTCGAAATCTCGCGCATCGCGGCGACCACGCTCGAAGGCCGTTGCCCGCCGCTGCTCAAGGATTTCCTTGAGGTACGCGGCCTCGGTCTCATTAACATCCGCGCCATCTACGGCGAAACCGCGGTGCGGCCGAAAATGAAGCTCAAGCTCCTTGCCCATTTGGAGAAGCCCGCCAAGGGCAACGCGCGCGACAATGTCGAGCGCCTGCCGCTGTCGGAACTGTCGGAGGAAATTCTCGGCGTGACGGTACGCAAAGTCGTGATCCCAGTGGCGGCCGGACGCAATCTCGCCGTGCTGCTGGAAGCTGCGGTACGCAACTACATCCTGCAATTGCGCGGCAAGGACTCGGCCGCGGAATTCCTCGAGCGCCAGCGCGGCGCGATGGAGGGCGAAAACTAAGGTGCAGCTCGTCCTGCTCAGCGGCCTGTCAGGCTCGGGCAAGAGCATTGCGCTCGACGTCCTAGAGGACAGCGGCTACTACTGCGTCGACAATCTGCCCGCGACACTGCTGCTCGACGTGGTGAGGTTCCTCGGCGACGCAGGGCACGACCGGGTTGCCATCAGCGTCGATGCGCGCAGCGTCGCGCTGTCCTCGCTGCCCGAACATCTCGCCGCGCTCAAGGCGCGCGGCGTCCAGACAAGTTTGCTCTTCCTCGAGGCGAGTGGTGCGACGCTGCTGCGGCGCTTCTCCGAAACCCGGCGCAGCCACCCGCTGGCCGGTTCGGGGCCTGCTCCCGGGCTTACGCTGAACGAAGCCATCGAGCGCGAACGCGCACTGCTCGCCGGCGTCTGCGAACTCGGCCACCGCATCGATACCAGCGCCCTGCAGCCCAAGGTGCTGCGCAACTGGATCAAGGATCTGCTCGGCGTCGGCGAAGGCGCCTTCACGCTGCTGTTCGAATCGTTCGCGTTCCGCGATGGCATTCCGCTCGATGCCGACTGGGTACTCGATGCGCGCATGCTGCCCAATCCGCACTACGAGCCACAGCTGCGCGCGCTTACCGGCCTCGATGCGCCAGTGATCGAGTACCTGCAGCGGCAGGAAAAGGTCGGTGCGTTCCTCCTCGACGTGCGCGTCTTTCTCTCCCGCTGGCTGCCTGACGTTCGGCGCGACAATCGCAGCTACCTCACCGTCGCGATTGGCTGCACCGGCGGGCGCCATCGCTCCGTCTACCTCGCCGAAGAGCTGGCGCGTGCGTTCAGACCGGAAACACGGGTGCTCGTGCGCCATCGCGGGCTCGCCACCGCGGCGGCCGAATGACGGCCCTCGGCAAGGACATTCCGCTCTTTCCGCTCAACACCGTGCTGTTCCCGGGCGGCCTGCTGCCGCTCAGGATCTTCGAGCAGCGCTATCTGGAAATGGCAAAGGCCTGCCTGCGCGACGGCTCGGCGTTCGGCGTTTGCCTGATCCGCGAGGGCGGCGAAGTCGGCACGCCGGCGACGCACGAGGCGCTGGGATGCCTCGCACGCATCACGCAATGGGACATGCAGCAGCTCGGGCTGCTGCAGCTCATTGCGCAGGGCAGCGAGCGTTTTCGCGTGCTCGCGAGGCGCGTCCGGGCCGACGGCCTGATCCTCGCCGATATCGCGCTCCTCGCCGAGCAAGCCGACGCGCCGCTACCGGAGAAATTCCGCGCCTGCCGGCAACTCCTCGAGCGCATCGTCGCCGAGCATGGCGAGCAACTGTTTGCCAAGCCGTTCCTGCTCGATTCAAGTGCCTGGGTGGGCGCGCGCCTTGCCGAGGTGCTGCCCCTGCCCACCGCGGCGCGGCAAAAGCTGCTTGAGCTCGACGACAATCTGCAGCGCCTGGAAATCATCCAGCGGCTGCTGATCGAGAGCGCCCGCGAGCGCTCCGGGTCAGGCCAGGGCTAGCAGCAGCTTGCGCACTGGCGCAGGCACCGCCGCCCGGCACGCCTCCTCGAAGTCCAGCCACACCCGGCCCGGCGCCTCGGCACGCGGGAACACCTTCCGTACCTTGCAGCGAATTGGCTGAATGCTGAGTCGAAAATGGGTAAAGCCGTGCTCGATCACCGGCAGCTTTACGCTTCGAGCGATTTCGCAGGCCAGATTTCTGCGGCAGAACGACCTGAGGTCTGCAGCAGGACACTCCGGAAAGACCCACAGTCCGCCCCAGATTCCGGCACTCGGGCGGCGCTCGAGAAGCACCGCGCCCCGGTGCAGCAGGACCGCCCAGTTCGATCGCTTGTGCGGCAACGGCCCGCGCTTGCGGACCTTGGGCAACTCGGCAATACGGCCATCGCGCAACGCGACACAATCCTTCGCCACCGGACAGCGCTCGCAGGCGGGCTTGCCCCGCGTGCAAACGATCGCGCCGAGGTCCATGAGCGCCTGGGTATAGGTTTCGATGCTCCGGCGCGGCAGAAGGCTTCGCGCGAGCGCCGCCTGCGCCGTCCCGCCCTCGACGCCGAAACAGCGCGCCAGCACGCGTTTTACATTCCCATCGAGGATCGCCGCGCGCCGGCGGTAGGCGAAAACCGCGATCGCCGCGGCGCTGGAGGGTCCAACACCCGGCAGCTCGCCGAGCTTCTCCTCGGTATCCGGGAATCTTCCCGCTTCAATCATTTTGCGTGCGGCGCGCAACAAGTTTCGGCCGCGCGCGTAATAACCAAGGCCGCTCCAGAGCCGCAAGACTTCCTCTTCGGAAGCGCGGGCCAGCGCAGCAAGGTCGGGGAAGCGGGCAAGGAAGCGTTCGTAGTACGGGATCACTGCCGCGACCTGGGTCTGCTGCAGCATGATCTCCGAGAGCCAGATGCGGTAAGGGTCACGCGTGCCCTGCCAAGGCAGATCGTGCCGGCCGTGGCGGCGTTGCCAGAGAATAATTTTTCGCGCAAATTCCGGCACGCAACGATTCTATGGCAAGGTAGCGGTTCGCATGCTTGCCTTTATCCTTCGTCGGCTGGCACAGGCCGTTGTCGTCATGCTGGCGGTCGGCCTGATCGCGTTTTCGCTGTTCCGCTTCGTCGGCGATCCGGTGCTGTTCATGCTCGGCCAGGACGCGACGCCGGAGGATCGCGTGCGCATCACGAAGCACCTCGGTCTCGACCGGCCGTTTTACGTGCAATATGCGAAATTCGTCGCGCGCGCCGCACAGGGTGAATTCGGCCTGAGCCTGCGACAGGTGCAGCCGGTGTCGAAACTGATCGCGGAGCGGCTGCCAGCAACGCTCGAACTGTCGATGGTCGCGGCGCTGCTCGCCCTGGTCGGCGGCATTTCCATGGGCGTGTACACCGCGCTGCGACGACATTCCTGGCTGTCGCAGGCAATGCTCGCGGTTTCGCTCGTCGGCGTATCGCTGCCGACGTTCCTGATCGGCATCCTGCTGATTCTCGTCTTCGCCGTGCAGCTCGGTTGGCTACCGTCCTTCGGGCGCGGCGACACCGTGCAGCTGGGCTGGTGGAGCACTGGTTTCCTCACCGTGTCGGGACTGACCTCGCTGATCCTGCCCGCGATCACGCTGGGCCTGTTCCAGATGACGCTGATCCAGCGCCTGGTGCGCGCCGAAATGCTCGAAGTGCTGCGCACCGACTACATCAAATTCGCCCGCGCCCGCGGCCTCCCCGACCGCGCGGTGCACTTCGGTCATGCATTGAAGAACACGCTCGTACCGGTGATCACCATCACCGGGCTGCAGCTGGGCGCGATCATCGCATTCGCCATCATCACCGAAACGGTATTCCAGTGGCCCGGAATGGGCCTGCTGTTCATCCAGGCGGTGGGCTTCGCCGACGTCCCGGTGATGGCCGCCTATCTTTGCCTGATCGCACTTTTTTTCGTCATCATCAACCTGGTCGTCGACCTGCTCTACTACGCGGTCGATCCGCGCTTGCGTATCGACCGGGCCGTCGCTGCAACCTGAGCCGTCGCGGTACAGGCACTGGAGTCATCCCATGAACGCACCCGCCGAGAAAATTCAATCTCCCGTCGAGAAAATCCGCTCCTATCACGCCGAACTGCGCACGCTACGGCGCGACATACACGCTCATCCGGAACTCGCGTTTCAGGAGAGCCGCACCTCCCAGCTGGTCGCCGACCAGCTCGCGTCCTGGGGCATCGAAGTGCACCGCGGCATCGCCAAGACGGGCCTGGTGGGCGTGGTCAAGGGCAAAAAATTCTCGAGTGGGCGCGCGGTGGGCTTGCGCGCCGACATGGATTGCCTGCCAATGCACGAAACCAGCAGCATCCCGCACAAGTCGACGCATGCAGGCCGCATGCATGCATGCGGGCACGACGGCCACACCACGATGCTGCTGGGCGCCGCACGCTACCTGCAGGAAACGCGCAAATTCGACGGCACCGCATATCTGATTTTCCAGCCCGCCGAAGAAGGCGGCGGCGGCGGCAAGGTCATGGTGGACGAGGGTCTGTTCGAGCGCTTCCCCGCGAACGAGGTCTACGCCGTGCACAACTGGCCGGGGTTACCGCCGGGGCAGATGGCGGTGCGGCCCGGACCGGTGATGGCGGCCACGGACGAGATTGTTATCACGGTGCGCGGCAAAGGCGGACACGCCGCAATGCCGCATCTCACTGTGGACCCCGTCCTGATCACCGCCCAGATCATCTCGGCCTTGCAAGCCATCGCCAGCCGCAACGTCAGCCCGTTGGATGCGGTGGTGGTGTCGGTGTGTTCGATGGAAACGAGCCAGACCGGCGTATTCAATGTCATTCCGGATTCGGTCAAGCTGATCGGCACCGTGCGCAGTTTTCGCCCCGAAACTCAGGTGCTGGCCGAGGCGCGAGTCAAGGGGATCGCCGAGGGCATCGCGAAGGCGATGGGCGGCAGCGCAGACGTCGAATACAACCGCGGCTATCCTCCCACGATCAACAGCGAGCGCGAGGCAGTGTTTGCCGCCGAGGTGGGCAAGCGTGTGTTCGGCAGTAGCAACGTCGTCACCGACGCCGAGCCGACCATGGGCGGCGAGGACTTTTCCTACATGCTGCAGGCGCGTCCGGGTGCGTATGTGTTTCTCGGCCAGGGCGGCTGGCCGAACAACTGCTACCTGCACAACCCGGGCTACGACTTCAACGACGACGTGATTCCGCTGGGCGCAGGCTTCCTCGCTGCGCTGGTCGAGGAATCCCTGCCGCTGAAGTGAGCGCGGATCCCCGCTCGTGAACCTGCGCGCCCTGTGGGGCCACGACGTCGCGTACAGCTTCCGCCAGTCGCCGGTGGCGGTCGGCGCCGCCCTATTGACGGTGATCTGCATCGGCGGGGCGCTGCTCGCGCCCTGGCTCGCGCCGCAAAATCCGTTCGACCCCGCGGCACTGGATCTCAACCAGGCGTTCATGCCGCCGGCCTGGGTGGCGCAGGATGCGACGAACTACCTGCTGGGGACGGATGACCAGGGCCGCGACATCCTCTCGACGATCATGTACGGGGCGCGCATCTCGCTAGGCGTCGGGGTGGCCGCGGTGCTGTTCGCGCTGGTGCTTGGAGTCACGCTAGGTCTGCTGTCGGGTTATCTCGGCGGCCGCCTCGATGCTTTCATCATGCGCGTCGCTGACATCCAGTTGTCCTTTCCGGCAATCCTGATCGCGCTGCTGGTGGACGGCGTCGCGCGCGTCGCACTGCCCACCAACTCGCACGACGAGATCGCGATTCCGGTGCTGATCTTCGCCATCGGCATCTCCGGCTGGGTGCAGTACGCGCGCACGGTCCGCGGCTCGACGCTGGTCGAGAAAAACAAGGAATACGTGCAGGCGGCGCGCGTCATCGGGCGGCCGCCGCTCGCGATCATGCTGCGCCACGTGCTGCCGAACGTGATGGGGCCGGTGCTGGTGATCGCCACGATCCATATCGCCACGGCGATCATCACCGAGGCGACGCTCTCGTTCCTCGGCGTTGGCGTGCCGCCCACCCGGCCATCCCTCGGCACCCTGATCCGCATCGGCAATGAATTCCTGCTATCTGGCGAGTGGTGGATCACGCTCTTCCCCGGCATTGCTCTGGTCACCCTGGTACTGTCGGTGAACCTGCTTGGCGACTGGCTGCGCGATGCCCTCAATCCGAGGTTGCGCTGACATGAGCACGGCGCCGGCGCCGGTGCTCGAGGTCAAGAACCTGAGCATCGAATTTCCGACGCGGCGCGGCAAGCTGCTCGCGGTGGACAGCATTTCGTTCTCGATCGCGCCGGGCGAAGTGCTCGGCGTCGTGGGCGAATCGGGAGCCGGCAAATCGGTCACCGGCGCCGCAGTCATCGGTCTGCTCGACCCGCCCGGCCGGATTTCCGGCGGCGAGGTCAGGCTTGAAGGCCAGCGCATCGACAACCTGAGCCATGACGAAATGCGCCGTGTGCGCGGCCGGCGCATCGGCGCCATTTTCCAGGACCCACTCACCTCGCTCAATCCGCTCTACACAATAGGCGGGCAGCTGATTGAAACCATTCGCACGCACCTCGATGTCGGAGCAAACGAAGCGCGCGACCGGGCGCTCGCGCTGCTGCGAGAAGTAGGGATCCCGGCGCCCGAAGCCCGCATCGACCACTATCCCCACCAGTTCTCCGGGGGCATGCGGCAGCGCGTCGTGATCGCACTCGCCCTGTGCGCGGAACCGCGCCTGATCATCGCCGACGAGCCGACCACCGCGCTCGACGTGTCGATCCAGGCGCAGATCATCCAGTTGCTGAAAAAACTCGCCCGCGAGCACGGCACCGCCGTGATGCTGATCACGCACGATATGGGGGTGATCGCAGAGACCGCCGATCGGGTCGCGGTGATGTATGCGGGCCGCGTCGCCGAGATCGGCCCGGTGCGCGAGGTGGTGCGCGCCGCCCGTCACCCCTATACCGTCGGTTTGATGGGTTCGATTCCGAAGATTCGCATCGCCAGCGCGAAAATGCATGCGCCGCTGGTGCAGATCGAAGGCGCGATGCCGCGCCTGAACGCAATCCCCGCGGGCTGCGCCTTCCATCCGCGCTGCGGCAAGAGTTTCGATCGCTGCAAGGCGGAACGCCCTGAGCCGCGCCCTGTCGGCCCCAACCTCGCGGCCTGCTGGCTCTATGAGTAACGCGATGCTATTGCGTCTCGAAGACGTTGGCAGGGCCTTCGACGTATCGCGGCCCTGGCTCAATCGCGTCATCGAAGGCGCGCCGCGCCAGCTGCTGCACGCGGTGGACGGCGTCACGTTCGAAGTGCGCAAGGGCGAGACTTTCGCTCTGGTTGGTGAATCGGGTTGCGGCAAATCCACCATCGCGCGTCTGATCGTAGGCCTGTACGCGCCATCGCGAGGGCGCATCGAGTTCGACGGTGTGCAGATTTCGGACCCGGAAACGAGGGTGGCGACCGCAAAGCTGCGCCGCCGTATGCAGATGATTTTCCAGGATCCCTATGCGAGCCTGAATCCGCGCTGGCGCGTGCGCGACATCGTCGCCGAACCGATTCGGGTGCTCGGGCTAGCCGTCGACCAGGCCGAGATCACGGCGCGCGTCGCCGGGCTGCTCAATCAGGTGGGACTGTCGCCCGAGGACGGCGAGAAGTACCCGCACGAATTCTCCGGCGGCCAGCGGCAGCGCATTTCGATCGCGCGCGCTCTCTCGGGCAGTCCGGATTTCCTGGTCTGCGATGAGCCGACGTCGGCGCTGGACGTATCGGTGCAGGCGCAAATCCTCAACCTCATGACCGAGCTGCAATCGCGGCTCGGCCTCACCTACCTCTTCATTTCACACAATCTCGCGGTGGTGTCCCACGTCGCGGACCGGATCGGCGTCATGTATCTCGGGCGCCTGGTGGAAATCGCGGACG
>Ga0134122_10003406_pt1 | contig 11805 bp, 12 predicted proteins | sample KB302_FD_96461 | JGI IMG/M metagenome (GOLD analysis project Ga0134122, IMG submission 96461) | Terrestrial soil microbial communities without Nitrogen fertilizer from Kellogg Biological Station, Michigan, USA - KB3-0-2 | ecosystem: Environmental > Terrestrial > Soil > Unclassified ...
CGCATCATGATGAGCTTAGCCGCAGACCGGGGTGCTCAGGGTGCCCAAGGTGCTCGGGGTGCCCACAGTGCGCGAACGGCGCCGCGCAGATCTGGGTGGAATGACACCCAAATACGCATCGCAATAAAGGCTCAGGTCAGACGACCGATATCAGGGGAAAGAATGAACCCGTTGGAGTTGCAGGTCTTATCAATCGTCTGCGGCGTGGCCCAGACTGGCCAGCCCCTGACTTCGACCGAACCGGTTCTTGCCCGCCCGTCAATCGTTGCGTTGCCACCAACGAAGCTTACATCGCGGCCTTCGCAGGGACCAGCCCCCCGCAAGGCTTCGGGCTGCCATGGCGGGCTATACGTGCCTCTGGAGCTCGCCTTCATCCCACGCCCGGTGACGAAGCAGATCGACACGCTCCTGGTTGCCGTCGAGAAGCTGCGCCTGCCTTCGGATCTCGAATCAAGCTTGAGCGCCTCCCTGCGAACTGCTCGCACCGCCGTCGATACGGGACGCATCTTACTCGCCCTCAGGGGAACCGTCTGATCAGCGCCGCCGATGCGCTCCGGGCCCAATTGCACTGCTTGTAGCTCTATGCGCCATCTCACTCCGCGTCGTGAAAGATGACCCCGAGCGTGTAGCGCTCTCCGGACCTGACCTCGCTCACCCCGTGGCGGAGCTGGGCGCGATACCAGCCGCGGGCGCCCCGCGCGGGACGGTGGCGCGTGGCGAAGAGCACCACCTCGCCCCGGCGCAGCGGCACCACCTGACCGGCGGACTGCGCGCGGGGGCGCTGTTCCACCAGGAGGAACTCGCCGCCGGTGAAATCCGCGGTGGGATCGCTCAGCAGCACGGTGGCCTGGAGCGGAAACGCCACCGCCCCGTAGAGATCCTGGTGCAGGCAGTTGTAGCCCCCGGCGGTGTAGTGCAGGAGCAGCGGCGTGGGCCGGGTCTGCCCGTGGCGCGCGCAGAGGCGCGCGAGGCCGGCGAGAGAGGCCGGATAGCGCTCGCGCGCGCCGAGCCGCTCCATCCAGCGATTGGCGATGGGCGCCAGCCGCGGGTAGAGGCCCTCGCGGAGCGCCGTCACCGGCTCGGGAAGCGGAGCGGCAAAGTACTTGTACTCGCCCATCCCGAAGCGAAAGCGCGCCATGTCCACGCGGCTCCGGAAGCGGCGCTCCTCGCCATAGAGCGCGGCCAGCTCGGCGCACTCCGCCGCCTCGAGCACCGGCCCGGTGGTGGCGAAGCCGCGCGCGTCCAGCTCGGCCCCGATGGCCTCCCAGGGCAAGGCGGCGACGCGGGCGGCGAGATCGCTCATGCCGCCTGCGAGGGCCGGCAGACGCGGCAGGGCCGGTACCCGACCGAGCGCGCGTCCTCCACGGAGGCGAAAACCACGCGATTGCTGGACTTGGCGCGCCGGAGCTGGGGGCACCCCAGGCGGCAGACGATATGGGTGCTGGTGCAGCCCTCGAGCACCGGCGTCACTCGCTCGAGCCCGAGAAGCCGCCGCTTCACGCCGGTCCCGAAGATGTAGCCGCCGACGCCGCCGTCGCTCTTGAGAACGCGGTGGCAGGGCACGATGAGCGGCACGGGATTCTTCCCCAGCGCGGTGCCCACCGCCCGCACCGCGCGCGGGTGGCCGATGCGCTGGGCCACCCACGCATAGGGGCGCGCCTGGCCGAAGGGAATGGCGCCCGCGGCGCGCAGCACCTTGGCCTGGAACTCGGGCGCGGCCGAGAGATCCACGGGCACCGAGAAGAAGGCGCGCTGGCCCAGCAGATACTCGTGCAGCTCCCCGCGGGCCCGGTCCACGAGCCGGCGACCCGCCGCGGTCTCCACCCGCGCCTGGCGGCCCGGGCGGATGAGGCTGATGCCCCGAGGCGTCGCCGCGACGGCGAGCCGGCCCATCAGATCCTCCGCGTCGCCTCCGGCGGCGACGGCCTCCTTGAGGACGCGCCGGGCCAGGCCCGCCGCGGGCGGCTCCGGCCGGAAGTAGTCGACGAGCAGACGGTCGAGATCGGTCTTCATGCGTGTTCTCCCTCGGCCAGCGCGGCGCGGAGGATGCTCTTGCCGCGCGCGATCTGGCTCTTGACGGTATTGATCGAGATGCCGCGGATCCGCGCGAGCTCGGCATTGCCGAGCCCGTTGACGTAGTGCAGCGCCAGGAGCACGCGCGCCTCGCGGGGCACGCGCGCCAGCGCCCGGGCCATGTCGATGCGCCGGCCGGCGTCACCGGGCGCCTCGAAGAGCGCCGGCGCTTCCGCGGGCGGAGCGGATGCATAGGCGTGGCGCACCGTCCGGCGGCGCAGCTCGTCCACGCAGATATTGGTGAGGATGCGGTAGAGCCAGGTGGAGACGGCCCAGCGGGGCTCGTAGCTCGCCGCCCCCTGATAGCACTGGAGCAGCGCGCGCTGGACGGCGTCTTCCGCGTCCGCGCGCGTCCCCAGCAGCCGCCGCGCCACCGCGAGGAGCTTGGACCCGTAGCCCTCCACCAGCTCGGTGAAGGCGGCCTGGTCTCCCCTCGCCACCCGCCGCATCAGCGCCCGTTCCCTGTCCATGCCGTGGAGGTATACGGGTCAGGGGGGCGAAACGGGTGGAGCTAGATCTTGGCCCCGGACTTTTCCCAGTCTTCCAGGAACTTCTTGAGCCCGATGTCCGTGAGGGGGTGCTTCATCAGCATCTCGAGCACGCTGAAGGGCATGGTGGCCACGTGCGCCCCCGCCTTGGCGGCGTCGATGACGTGAATGGGGTTGCGGATGGAGGCCGCCAGCACCTCGGTCTTGAAGCCGTAGTTCTTGTAGATCTGGCAGATGTCGCGGATGAGGTCCATGCCGACGGCGCCGATATCGTCGAGACGGCCCAGGAAGGGGCTGATGTAGACGGCCCCGGCCTTCGCCGACAGGAGCGCCTGGGGCGCCGAGAAGCAGAGCGTCTGGTTGACGCGGATCCCCTGGCCGGTCAGATACTTCACCGCCTTGAGCCCGTCCTTGGTGAGCGGGCACTTCACGACCACGTTCGCCGCCACCTGGGCCAGCTCCTTGCCTTCCTTCACCATGCCGTCGAAGTCGGTGGCCACCACTTCCAGGCTCACGTCGCCCGGCACGATGGAGCAGATCTCCTCCACCAGGGGCCGGAAGGGCCGCTTCTCCTTGGCGATGAGCGAGGGGTTGGTGGTGCAGCCGTCGACCAGGCCCATGGCCACGCCTTCCTTCAGCTCGTTGACGTTGGCGGAATCGAGGAAGATCTTCATGCTGCCTCCTGCGCGGCGGCCCGCGAGGGCCTCACGCGCGCTCGATGCGAATGGGAGTGCCCGCGCGCACCTTCTTGAAGATGGTCGGATCGCCGGTCACGCGGCCGAACACGTTCACCGGGCTCGCGGGCCGGATCTCGGCGCCGCGACTGGCCGGCGTGGGCCCGAAGAAGATGCAGAACGCCGAGCCGGGCGGCCAGTAGCCAAGATCGCCCATCTCCACGGTCTCGGCGGGATTCTCGGCCTTGGCCTTCACGGGGATGCCGAAGTAGATCTCGTCGCCCCAGGTGTCGCCGGGCACCGAAAGCGGCAGCGCATCCCATACCGCCTGCGCCGTGTTCGACTGGTCGAGCAGGGCCTCGGCCGCGATGGTTCCCGCCGTGATCCGGATGCGCCGCTCCGCCATGACTGGCGCCAGTGTATCAAACTCCCGCCGCGGCTAGCCGCCGCGCCGCTTGCGGTAGGCCGTGAGGCGCGCGCTGAGCCCGGCGCGATCGGGCACCGCGAAGGCGCCCGGCCCCTCGACGGACGCCGCGCCCGCGCAGGCCGCCAGCGCCGCCGCTTCCCAGGGATCGCCGCTCCGGTCGTACTCGATCAGGAGCACGGTGGCGAAGACGTCCCCCGCCCCGGTCTCGTCCACCTCGTGGGCCTGATCCGGCGCCACGTGATAGGGCTCGCCGTTGACGAAGAGCTCGGCCCCACCGCGCCCGGCGGTGAGCGCGCCCAGCGGGACACGCTGCAGCCACTCCACCGCATCCTCGCGGAAGCCGGCCACGTCCTCCTCGCTGGCCACCATGATCTGCGCCCAGGCCAGCACCGCGGCGGCGTCCTCCCATAGCTGCGGGACGATGAGGCCGCCCTTCTCGCGCCGGCGCATCCAGCCCTGGGGGAGGACCCCCAGCGAAGCCGCGCCCAGCGACTCCGCGAGGCCCGGATCCACCTCGTTGATCACCGGGCAGAGCATCGCCAGCGGGGCGCCATCCCAGCCGGGAGGGAGGTCGTCGATCTCCAGGTCATCGGCGCGCGCGGTGAGCGTGAGCGTGCGTCCCTGCCCCGTCTCCGCCAGACGGAACATCGTGGTCTGGGACGCGGGCACGCGCGCCAGCGCGATACCGTCGGCGGGCAAGGCATCGGCGGGGAAATCGTCCCCGAAGGAGCTGAGGAGGCCGACGCGCAGCCCCAGCCGGTGAGCGGTGAGGGCGGCGTAGTAGGCGGCGCCGCCGGGGCGCGTGCCGCCCGCGGTGACGTCGAGAGTGATGTGCCCCACCACCACCAGATCGGGCGGGGCGCCCGCCAAGCGGCTCAGACCATGGTCAGGCCGCCGGACACGGACAGCGTCTGCCCGGTCACGAAGCCCGACTCATCGGAGGCGAGGAACACGACCACGGGAGCGATGTCCTCGGCGGTGCCGAGGCGGCCGAAGGGAATCACGCGCTTGAGGCTCTCCGCCAGCTTGGGATTGCCCGCCGCCACCTCCTGGAACAGCGGCGTGTCCGACGGCCCGGGACAGACGCAGTTGACGTTGAGGCGGAGCCGGGCCGTCTCGCGGGCGATGGTCTTGGTAAAGGCGATGATGCCGCCCTTGGCCGCGGAGTAGACGGCCTCGCCGGTGGAGCCCACCCGCCCCGCGTCGGAGGCGATATTGACGATCTTGCCGTAGCCCTTGCGGGTCATCTCGTCCAGCACCGCGCGGGTGCAGACGATGGGCCCCTTGAGGTTCACGCGGAGGATCAGGTCCCACTCCGCCTCGCCGGAATTCACGAACGGGCCCACCCGGTCCAGCCCCGCGTTGTTGACGAGGATGTCCACCGTCCCCCAGCGGCCGATGACTTCTGCCACCACGAGGTCGATGCGCACCTTGTCGCTGATGTCGGCGCGCCAGGCCGCGGCCTGCCCGCCGTCCTTGGCGATGGCCTCCACGGTGTCGCGCGCGCCGGCCTCGTTGAGATCCACCACCGCCACCCGCGCGCCCTCGCGCGCCAGCGCCAGCGCGATGCCGCGGCCGAGCCCGCTCGCCCCGCCGGTCACGATCGCCACCTTGTCCGGAAGTCGCATGGTCACCTCACAGCCGCATCTGCTTGGCGATGATTTCCTTCATGATCTCGGAGGTGCCGCCGCCGATGGTCATGAGCCGGTAGTCGCGGAAGAAGCGCTCGATGGGGTACTCGCGCATGTACCCATAGCCGCCGTGGAGCTGGACGCAGTCATAGGCCACCCGCTGGGCCATGTCCGCGGTGAAGAGCTTCACCATGGAGATCTCGCGCACCGCGTCCTCGTGCTCCTGGTACTTGAGGCACGCGGCATAGGTGAGCCAGCGGCCGGCCTCGATGAGGGTGGCCAGCTCGGCCAGCTTGTGCCGGATCACCTGCTTCTCCGACAGCGGCCCCTCGAAGGCGTGGCGCCCCTGCACATAGGCGATGGTGTCCTCGAGGGCGCGCTGGCATCCCGCCGTCGCGTGAAGCCCCGCCACCAGGCGCTCGCGCTGGAAGATGCGCATGACCTCGTAGAAGCCCCCGCCCTCCTGGCCCAGGAGGTTCTCAGCCGGCACGCGCATGTCCTGGAAGGCCAGCTCGGCGGTGTCGGAGGCGCGCATGCCCATCTTGTCGAGCTTGCGGCTCACCGTGAATCCGGGCGTGGGGCGCTCCACCAGGAACATGGAGATGCCCTTGTGGCGCTTCTCCTTCTCCCCGGAATCGAGACGCGCAGCGACGAAGTAGAGGTCGGCCATGGCGCCGTTGGTGATGAACATCTTGGAGCCGTTCAGCACGTAGTGGTCGCCGTCGCGCACCGCGCGGGTCTTGATGGCCGCCACGTCCGAGCCGCCGCCCGGCTCGGTGACGGCGATGGCGCAGAGGTACCGGCCCTTGCAGACGCCGGGGAGATACTTTTCCTTCAGCGCCTCGCTCCCCGTCCAGTACAGATGTGGCGACGCCATATCGTTCTGCACGCCCACCGCCATGGCCAGCGAGCCCGAGCGCGAGCGCGCCATCTCCTCGTGGAGCACCGCGGAGGTGAGGAAGTCCGCGCCGGCGCCACCGTACTTCTCGTCGTACTCCACGCCGAGGAAGCCCAGCTCGCCCATGCGCGGCCAGATGGACCGGGGAATCTCACCCTTCTCCTCCCATTCCTCGATGTGCGGGGCGACCTCCTTGTCCACGAAGGAGCGCACCGCCTGCCGGAACATGTCGTGCTGCTCGTTGAAGACCTTCACGACGCGCCCTCTCCCCATTTGGCCTTGACCGCGTCCCGGTCCACCGCGCCCTCGGCGGTGCGCGGGAGCGCGTCGGTGAACGCCACCACGTGCGGGCGCTTGAAGCGGGCGATCTTCGAGCCCACGAAGTCCGTGACCGCCTGGGCGGTGTGAGCGCCCGGCGCCTGCACCTCCACCACCGCCTTGATGGCCTCGCCCCAGCGGACGTCGGGGATCCCGTACACGCAGACCCCGCGCACGCCCGCCATCTGCATGATCACCGTCTCCACCTCGGCGGGGTAGACGTTCTCGCCGCCCGGCTTGATCAGCTCCTTCTCCGGCTTCCGCTTGACGTAGTAGAGATAGCCGTCGGCGTCGAAGCGCCCCACGTCGCCGGTGTGATGCCAGCCGTTCCGCAGCGTATAGGCGGAGACGTCGGGCTGGGCGTAGTAACCCTGGAAGACGAGCGGGCCGCGCACGGTGATCTCGCCGGGGGTGCCGGCCGGGACCTCGCGATCGTAGTCGTCCACGAGGCGCACCTGGGCCGCCGGTACCGGCCGGCCCGCCGAGCCGGGCTTGTCGAGCACGCGCACGATGGACACGAAGCCGGTGGTCTCGGACTGGCCGAACCCCGTCCAGAACCGGGCGCCGGTCTTCTCGTGCAGCCGCTGGATGGTGGGGGGCGCGTCGAGACCGGAGACGTGCTTGAGGCTCGCCAGCCCGCTCCCCTGCTTCTCGGCGGCGTCGAGCACGGTGGCCAGCACGGGCGGGAAGTCGGAGAGATGCGTGACCTGGTGGCGGTCGATGAGCCGCACCGCCTCCTCGCCGTCGAAGCGCGGCACCACCACGCTGGCGCCGCCGGCATGGAGCACGGCGAGGCTCCAGCCCAGCGCCGTGATGTGGAAGAGCGGCAGCGCGACCAGATAGCGATCCGACGGGCCGAGCCCGGTGGCGCTCATGATGGTGAGGTTGGCCGCGATGATATTGGCGTGGGTGAGCGCCGCCCCGCGCGGGATGACGTCCACCGCCGCGGTGGAGATCACGGCGAACACGTCGTCGTCCCCCACCGCCGCCGGCTCGGGGGCGGGGCCCTCGCGGTACAGGGACGCGAACGCCTTGAATCCCGCCGTCGCCGTCTCGCCGAGCTGATACCAGTGCGGGAGGTTGGGCTTGGTGCCCGGCCAGGTCCCCACCACGCTCAGCGTGGACGCGTCCACCACCATCAGCTTCGGCGCCGCGCGCTCGAGCACGCGCTCGACCTCCTCGCCGGTGAGCCGCCAGTTGATCGGGTAGGCGATGATGCCTTGCCGGGCGCAGGCGCCGTACAGGTCGAGGTAGGCGAGGTCGTTCTGGGCGAGCACGCAGATCCGATCGCCCTTCCCCAGGCCCAGCGCGGCCAGCCCGCCCGCCAGCGCATCCACGCGGCGGCGGAGCTCGCCGAAGGTGACCGTCCGCTCGCCCTGGATCACCGCCGGCGCCGCCCCGTACACGGCCGCGCCGCGCGCGACGATGTCGTAGACGGTGAAGCCCTGCGCCGGCACGAGGCTAGCTCAGCCAGCGCTTGCGGCGCTTGTAGTGCTTCACGTCGCGGTAGGACTTTCGCGCGCCCACCTCGGTGAGGCCGAGATAGAACTCCTTGATGTCGGCGTTCTCGCGGAGCGAGTCGCCGCTGCCCTCCAGCACGATGCGGCCGTTCTCCATGACATATCCGTGGTCCGCGATGCGGAGGGCCATGGTGGCGTTCTGCTCGACGAGGAGCACGGTGAGCTTCTCCTGCTGGTTCAGGCGCTGGACGATCGAGAAGATCTCCTCCACGAGCATGGGCGCCAGCCCCAGCGAGGGCTCGTCGAGCAGCATCACCTTGGGAGCGGACATGAGGGCCCGGCCGATCACCAGCATCTGCTGCTCGCCGCCCGACAGATACCCGGACTGGACGTACCGGCGCTCCTTGAGACGGGGAAAATACTGGTACACACGCTCGATGCCCACCGCGACCTTGGCGCGGTCCGGCTGGATGTGGGCGCCCGCCACCAGGTTCTCCTCGGTGCTCAGGTGCTCGAAGACGCGGCGGCCCTCGAAGACCTGGGTCACCCCGCGCTGGACCACCTGGTAGGGCGCGAGGCGATCGATGCGCTGGCCATTGAGCTCGACCGAGCCCTTGGTCACCTCGCCCCGCTCGGTGCGCAGCACGCCCGAGACGGCCTTGAGGGTCGTCGTCTTCCCGGCGCCGTTGGCCCCCAGCAGGGTGGTGATGCGCCCGTCCTCGCAGGCGATGGACACCCCCTTGAGGACGAGGATGACGTTGTCGTAGATGACCTCGACGTTGTTGAGACTCAGCATCGCGATGTCGCGCGAGAGGGGGCGCGACGCCCCCTCCCGCGCATCTCCGTTCTCCGCGCGGCTACTTCGAGCCCGCGGCCTTGATGTGCTTGGCCAGCACGTCGGGATACGCCGAGAACCAGTCCGTTGTCTTCTCGAACTTGCCGCCCTTCACCTGCCAGATCTGCACGAGCCCCCCGCCCTCGTGGTCGTTGGGCGTGATCTTGAGCGGCGGCACCAGCCCGCCCAGGGTGAAGTTGGAGATCTTCTCGAAGCCCGCCTTCACGTCCACTCCGGTGATCTTCCCGTCCGGCTTGGCCTTGAGGGCGTTGCGGATCGCCTCCACGTGGATCGCCGCGATGAGAACGCCGCGGTTGTAGAAGACGGTGGACGCCATCTCCTTCGGCGCCGGCTTCCCCTGCTTCTTGTACATCTCGCGGATTTCCTTCAGCACCGGGTAGTCCTGGCCCACCCCGGCGAACTGCATGGTGTAGTAACCCTCGGCGACGGCGAAGCCGCCCGCCGCCTCGATATTGGCCTCCGCCGAGCCCCACACGAACGCAATGACCTTGCGCAGCGGATACCCCACGCGCTTGAGCTCCTTGATCGACACCGCGGGCGCGCCGCCGAACAGATGGGCGATCACATAGTCGGCGCGGAACCGCTGCGCGATATCGAGCACCTGGGCGCCCATCTCGACGCCGGGAGGCGGCACGGCAAACGTACGGAGCGTGAAGCCTTCCAGGGTCGCCAGATCCTCGAGCACCTCGATCGGCTCCCGCCCGGCGGGATTGTCATAGAAGATGTACGCGATCTTCTTGCCCTTGAGGCTGCCGCCCAGCTGCTTCTTCGCGAAGTCCACCGCGGCGGTCCCCTGCGACCAGTAGGTGGCCGCGATGGGGAAGATGTAGGGGTACCGGATGCCGTCGGCGGCGGCGGCGCTGCCGAAGCCCGGGGAGGTGCCCGGGATACGATCCTCGGTCAGCTTGGCCGCGAGCGCATAGATGTGCGGGGTGCCATACACGTCGATGGACACCGCGCCTTCCTTCTTGTGGCGCTCGTAGGACTCCACCCCGGGCGGCACCTTGTACTCGTGATCGACCTCGAGGGCCTTGATCTTGTGGCCCTCCACTCCGCCCTTGCTGTTCACGAGGGCGATGTAGTCATGCTTGCCCGGGCAGAGGATGGTACCCACGATCTGGGTCGCCCCCGTGCGGTCGCACTGCATGCCGATCACGATCTCGTGGTTGGCCGCCGCCGGCGCCGCGTGCACCCCCGCCAAACCGATCAGAACCAGCAGAACGATCAGTCGAAGTCGCATGATAGTTGTCCCTTTCCTCGCGTACCTCAGTACGCGAATGGCCAGATCCGGAAATAGTTGCGGATGTTCCGCCAGAGCCGGTTCAGCCCCTCCGGCTCCACCACCAGGAAAAAGATGATGAGGGCGCCGAACATCATGAGCCGCAGGTTGGGGATGAGGTTCATCACGGTCTGGGGCTCGAGGAACATGCCCCCGAAGGCTTCCATGCTCAAGCGGATGACGATGGGGAGCAGGGTGATGAACATGGCGCCGAGGACCGAGCCCAGAATGGAGCCCAGCCCGCCCACGATGATCATGGCGAGGTAGTCGATGGACACGTTGATCTGAAACTGCTCGTAGTTGGCGATGCCGAGGAAGTAGGTGTAGAGCACGCCGGTGACGCCGGCATAGAACGACGAGATCGCGAAGGCGAGGAGCTTGTAGCGGAAGATGTCGATGCCGATGATCTCCGCGGCGATGTCCTGATCTCGGATGGCGATGAAGGCGCGTCCCACCCGGCTGCGCACGAGATTGAGGGTGGCGATGATGGCGAGCACCACGAAGGCGAGGAGGAAGAAGTACAGCTGGCGCTGGCTGGCGAGTGGGATGGTGCCCAGGCGCGGGCGCGGCACCTCGATCGAGGCCTGCACCCCCCCGCTGATGAAGGTCACGTGGTTGATGATCCACTCGATGATGAGCTGTCCGGCCAGGGTGGCGATGGCCAGATAGAGCCCCTTGATGCGCAGGGAGGGAATGCCCACTATCGCCCCCACCGCCGCCGCCATGAGGCCGCCGGCGAGGATGTTCACCGGCCACGGCGAGTCCAGCCGCGTGGCGAGGTTGGCCGCGGTGTAGGCGCCCACCGACATGAAGGCCCCATGACCGATCGAGACCTGGCCGGTATAGCCCACGAGGATGTTGAGGCCCAGCGCGCCGATGACGGCGATCCAGACGAGGTTGCCGATCGAGAGGTAGTACTCGTGCAGCGTCAGAGGGAGAACGACGAAGAACAGCACCGCCAGCGCCCCCACCGTCCACCGCGCGATGGGCAGGGGGTACAGCGCCATGTCCGCCTCGTAGCTCGTCTTGAGAACGCCGCACTCGCGATGGAACACGCTAGATCCTCTCGATGATGCGCTTGCCGAAGATGCCGTAGGGACGGATCATGAGGGCGAGAATCATCAGCACGTACGGCGCGAAGTCCTTGGTGCCCCCGCCCACGTAGGGGTCCACGTAGCCGGCGGCCACGTTCTCCACCAGGCCCACGATGAGCCCGCCGACGATGGCGCCGGGGATGGAGTCGAGGCCGCCCAGGATCACCACCGGGAAGACCTTGAACCCGACCAGCGAGAGGTTCACGTCCACCCCGAGCATGTTGCCCCAGATGATGCCGCCCAGCGCCGAGACGATCCCCGTCATGGCCCAGGCGAGGCCGAAGTAGCGCTGGACGTTGATGCCCATCGCCATCGCCACCTGCTGATTGTCCGCCACCGCGCGCATCGCGATCCCCTTGCGCGACTTGAGGAAGAACCAGCCGAAGGCGCCGATGAAGAGCACGCTCACCGCCGCGCCGAGCACCTGGATGGGCGGGATGAAGAGCGGGCCGAGTATGAAGGGCTCGTCGCTGATCGGCAGCGGCAGGTTCTTGGTCCCCGCGCCGAAGAACGTCGGCCCGACGCCGCGCAGGATCGAGGCCAGCCCGATGGTCGCCATCACCACCGCGATCACCGGGCGGCCGATGAGCTTGCGCAGCACCACGCG
>Ga0134122_10003407_pt1 | contig 11804 bp, 8 predicted proteins | sample KB302_FD_96461 | JGI IMG/M metagenome (GOLD analysis project Ga0134122, IMG submission 96461) | Terrestrial soil microbial communities without Nitrogen fertilizer from Kellogg Biological Station, Michigan, USA - KB3-0-2 | ecosystem: Environmental > Terrestrial > Soil > Unclassified ...
CCGCGTTTGCACAGTGCGCTGCGATCTGAGCGCCCATCGTTCCTGATCCCAGCACCGCTACCTTGTTGATCCTATGGCTCATGATTCCTTCTCCAATATGATTGCGATTCTTCACACTGCCGCGACGGTCGGAGCATGTTCCTCATATAAATGATCGATGACCGATGCGTACTTCTTCTCTATCACGCTACGTCGCGGCTTCAATGTGGGCGTCAACTCACCGGACTCGGTTGTGAGTTCATCTTCAAGCAACGCGAACTTCTTTACCTTTTCGAATCGCGCCAAGTCAGAGGTGTACTTATCAATCTGACGCTCCATCAGATCAACTATCCGAGGATTTGTCAGAAGCTCGCGCGGATCTTTGTAGCGTATGTCCTTCATCTCCGCATAGGAGCGCAGCAGTTCCATATTCGGAACGATCAGCGCAGACGCAAACTTGCGCGCGTTACCAACAACGACGACTTGCGAGACAAACCGGCTCGACTTGATCAAGCTTTCGACTCGCTGCGGGGCGATGTACTTTCCGCCGCTTGTTTTGATCAGATCTTTCTTGCGATCGGTGATAACGAGAAACCCATCAGGGTCGAGATGGCCGATGTCCCCGGTGCGAAACCATCCGTCCGCGGTGAAAGCCTCTTCATTCTCGGCGGGGCGATTGTAGTAGCCCTTCATAACCGTGTCGCCTTTGACGAGAATCTCTCCATCTTCGGCGATTCTGACCTCGACGTTGTCCATTACTGGACCAACCGTGCCGATTCGATTCCGAGTTTCTGTGTTGCAAGACACCGAAGGCGAAGTCTCGGTTAATCCGTAGCCTTGCAGAATCTGAAGTCCGGCGGCCATGAACAGGTAAGCGATCTCCGGTGCGAGCGGCGCCCCGCCGGATATGAAGATCCTAATGTTTCCGCCAACGGCCTCGCGCCATTTCTTGAACACCAGCGCGTCGGCGATCTTGTGTTGAAGTGCCAACAGTGGGCCGATGGTTTCGCCTCGATCTTTTCGTTCGGCCCATTTCCGCCCGACATCAAGCGACCACAAAAAAATCTGTCTCTTTGGAAAGCCAGCCGCCAGACCGCGTTCGATAATGCGAGCATAAATCTTCTCGAACATTCGCGGCACGCTGGTCATAGCAGTCGGACGAATCTCGAGCAGGTTCCTGGCGACAGCATCGATGCTCTCTGCATAAGCGATCGTGTTGCCGGTATGCGCGTAGAGATACCAAACAGCGCGCTCGAAAATATGAGTGAACGGCAAGTAGGTAAGCGCAAGCTCGTGCCGGTTTCCCAGATCGAGCCAATGCGCGCTATTCAACGCATTGGCTGTGAGGTTTTTATGAGTGAGCATCACCCCTTTTGGATCGCCGGTGGAACCGGAGGTGTACAAGATCGTCGCGAGATCGTCCCTGGTTGCTTTGTGCCAGAGGCTGTCGTAGAGACTCGGGCTTTCTCCATAGACCGCGCGGCCCTTATCAACCAACTCCGAAATTGCCACGAGTGACACAGTCGCCTGAGCTTCGGCGGCGTCGAATGAGATAACGAACTCGAGTTCCGGCAGTTGGCTCTTCATCGCGAGCGCGTCATCCAGAAAAGCCCGCGACACGAAAATGGCTCTGGCAGCCGAATCCGCGAGTATGTACTCGACCTGGGATCGCGCTTGCGTAGCATAGATCGGTACATCAACCGCGCTGATTGCGAGCGTCGCAAGATCCGCGAGATTCCATTCGGGCCGGTTCTCGGACCATATCGCGACTCGATCCGAAGGGCTCAACCCGAGCGAGTGCAACCCCAGCGCCAGCTCACGCACACGCCGCGCAACTTCACCGTATGTCAGCGAGCGCCAGCCGTCGCCCGATTTGAATCGCAGGAATTCGGACTCGCGATATCGATCAACCGCCTGGTTGAACAACTCATTCAATGTTGTCGGCTGTTGGTCCATCTTCGCTATCGCTGCCGCGCCTTGCGCTGAACGCCATTCAGGAAGACATCAAGTACTGGCTCAGCAGTTGAAATAAGGTTGTAGCGCTTGCGGCTGAGAACCCAATTTGTAGCCATCTCATCCAACGCCCCGAATAAAACCTTCGCCGCGACTTTTGTGTTGATCCCCGCGCGAAAGACGCCTTCGCGCTGGCCGTCTTCGATGACCGCGCGAATCAACTCGAGATACTCGGTCACTTTCGTAGCTGAGAACTGTTCCATGAACTTTGTCGATGAGCGCAACTCGACTTGAAACACGACTGCGAGATTGCGATCGCGGCCGAGGCGTTCGAGGTGCGCGCGAACAATTCTCCTGAGCTTCTCGATCGGATCATCGATCTCCGCAAGACTCGCCTTGCCCGCCGCGAGCGCCTCATCCATGTAGTGATTGAAGATCGAAACAAGAATGTCGTCTTTATTCTTGAAGTAGAGATAAACAGTGCCATCGGCGACTCCGGCCTCGCGCGCAACGTCGGCGACCTTTGAGTTAAAGAATCCACTGCCCGCAAAGACCTTGATCGCCGCGCGAAGAATGGCCTCGTATTTTCCGTTAGCTTTCCGCTCGGGCGCAGCCCGTCGTGCAAACGCCATTAAAACTGACTCCAGGAAAACTGAATGATGGTTCATTCATCTTTTACCGCAATCGCTAAAGCAATGCAAGCGGAAACGTCAATCCACATTTGCAACCGCCTTCTTCCTCGGCGTCCTCTGCGTCCTAGCGGTTTCTGTTAACCAATACGGGAATCAACCGCAGAGTTCGCTGAGGGACGCTGAGGAAATGCACCACCTCCGCCTCGCCAATTTTTGAATCGCCTCATGCTTTTGTTATGATCAACGCGCGATGGAAGAGTTTGAGAAGGAAGTAAAGAAGCAGCTCAAGAAACATCTTAAGGGTGTCGGCGGGTCGACAATTGAGAATCTCGTTAAGCGAATGGGCGGTCTGCCCTACGAACGAGTGCTGCTCACTACCGATATCGGAGCTTCACTCGCCGCGACGAATCTTCGTGCCGCGGTCGAGATGCTTAAGGCCGCACCTGAAGTGTCGCGGCTGATCGATGCGGCCGACGCGCGAGTGTGGGGCGAGGTCGGTAAGCGACTCTCAGCCACCAGCGGCGATAGCGCCGCGAGTTTTTTTCAAGAGAGCGCCCGGGTGCTTGAAGCGATACCTGAGGACATGCGCTCGCCGGTGCTCAGGCTGGTGAATAAACAGGCGGCTCTTTCCGCTAACACTGCAACCGAGAGTTTCAATGCGGCTCCCCAGATCATCACCACTATTCACGATCCCGAAAACGTAGCTCAGGTTTTGACGATCTGCCTTGAACTGGCCCGTCACTCCGTCAAACACAGCAACGATCTTTTTCTCGCCGCGCCTCAGGTCATCGCCCAAATCAAGGCGCATACTCCTGCCCATGGCGACGAGTTGATAAAGAGAGCGCTCACGCTGACATCGTCATTTGCTTTTAGATCTGGCGGGACTGCCGCCGAGTTCTTTAGCGAACTACCGTCCGTTATCATCGGGGCCGATCGCGAATCCGTCGAAAGATTGTTCGAAATAACCGAGTCCTATCTGGATCGCTCAGGTGGCGTTGCTCTGCAATACTTCAAAGCCGCAAGCCGCGTGTTGACGATCGCCGGCAAGGACTCCTTCGAGCGTTGGACCACCCTGGCCCGTAGAGTTGCGCTGCAGGGGAATGCCGCGAGCTATCACTTCATGAAGCAGAGCCCTCATATAGTGGCCGAGCTCGCCGCGCGCGCGGGTCCACAGCGGCGCACTCAGGTTGTCGCGGCGGTGCTAGAGATAGTTGAAGAGATCGCGGAGCGCAGCACCATCGCGGCAGTTGAATGTTTCAAGGCCAGCCCGCTTGCCCTGGGCGCGGCTTCGCTTGGGCAGTTTCGCGATTGGGCTCACCGCGGACTCGAGAAGCTTTCGGATAACTCACGTCGCATTCAGGCCTACTACTCTCTCGAATCAAAGGCGAGTCAGGAGGCGCTATTTAAAATTGAAGGCGGCCTGACGCTTGATTCAGTAGCTCATACGCTGAGACTTTACGTTGAAGGTTTAACTGGAAGGTCGCTGCACATTGCGTCGCTCGCTTCGATTCCGGATGAGGCCAAGATCGGAGACGGTAACACTGTGTATTTGCCCTCGGTCGTCGCCGAGTTCGAAGACGAGCGCGAGAACTTTCGCCTGTTCAAGGTTCTGGCTGCACACGGAGCGGGACAGATTGAGTTTCTAACTTTCGCGGCGGACTCTCCTGATCTGCTGGCCGCGCTCACTGATTTGCGAGCTGCCTTTCGCGATAAACGCGAGCAGGCCGGCGTCACAAATGCCGACCGCACGGCGGTCGAAGCGATTGACTTCCCTGCCGCGCTTGATGAATTCCCAAACACCGAGCTTGCCACTAGGCTGTTCACGACAATCGAGAACGGCCGAATCGACTTTCTTTTGCGCACCGTGTATCGCGGCATCAGGCGAGACCTCGATTTCGTGCGCGGACGATTGATGGAGCGGCGTCCGAATATCTCGGATGTCCCGCCCGAGCTTCTGCCATTCGAGTTGTTGTTTCAACTCGCCATCTGCGGCGGCGCAACGCCGGAAACTCAGCGCGCTTATCCGACAATTGTTCGCGAACTCGAGCAGATCATGGCGGACTACATCTTTCGCGAAGACGCGACGGTCGCGGATTCGTTGATCGCCACGCGGCACGTTTATGAGTTCTTTATCGAGCAGCCGAATCAATCTGATTCTTCAAACGAAGAGAGCGGCGACGACAGCCAAACCAATGAGACGAGTGGCGCCGAAGGCTCACAAGCCGATGCGGATGCCGATCAAACCGGCGAGAAGCAGCAAATTCAAACTCGCGACGATCCTTTCAGTTTGTGGAACAGCGGACAGCAGCAGGAGGTCAACCCCGAGCAAGACGTCTTCAATCGTCTGCACGGCGCGGACAGCCCCGAGCACGACCTGGAAAAGGGCGATCGGGCGTTCTACTACGATGAATGGGATCGCGAGTTGGCTGATTACCGCACGCGCTGGTGTCGTATCGTCGAGCGCGCCGGCGCTCGCGGCTCGCGCGGATTCGTTGAGATGGTTCGCAGCCGGTACGCTGGGGTGATCTCGTCGATACGATATCAGTTTCAATTGATGCGCCCTGAGAACCTCAGGCGAATTCGCGGTGAGATTGACGGAGAAGATTACGATCTGCAGGCGGTGATCGATTACGCGCTCGACAAACGAAGCACTGGCTTGATCGACGATCGGCTGTATACTCGCAAGCTTCGCAAGGAACGCGATGTCGCAGTCTCGTTCCTGCTCGATATGTCCAGCTCGACGGCACGCACGATCAGCCGCTATCCGAATCATCCATACACGCAGCCCGGACAACGGATCATTGACATTGAGAAGGAGGGACTAGTGTTGATGAGCGAGGCGCTTGAAGCAGTCGGGGACTCGTACTCGATGCAGGGCTTCACAAGCGAAGGCCGGCGCAATGTGAAGTTTTACCTGATCAAAGATTTTTCCGAGGGGTATTCGGCCGAAGTCGAGCGGCGCATCGGAGGGATCTCATATCAGAACAACACTCGGCTGGGCGCGGCGATTCGGCACGCGACAACCAGGCTTTCGCAGCAAGATGCGCGCACCAAGCTGATGATAGTGCTGTCGGATGGACGACCGTACGATCACGATTACGGCGACAGCCGATACGCTCGCGAGGATACGAGAATGGCGCTCAGGCAAGCTCGCATCGAAGGCATCACGCCGTTCTGCATAACGATCGATCGAGAATCAGAAGATCAGTTGAAGGATATGTACGGCGAGGTGGGCTACACGATTATCGATGATGTGCTGAGCTTGCCTGAGAGGTTGCCGGGAATCTACAGTAGGCTGACAACATAACACGATCGCCTTTGGAGCTATTTCCATTGAACCTCAGCTTGGGCAAATTCGCATCGTTAGTCGTCTATGCCGCTCTGATTGTGCTGCTCATCGTTGCAATTGCTTACGTGCTGTATCTTCTCAGAGCTGGATTCTGGATTTCCGCCGGCGTCTGGTTGGCGTTCGGCCTGCTATGGATACAAGCGAAAGCGAAGTGCATTTGGTTGAATGATCTCGATGAAGGAAGGCTCAGCCGGGCCGATCTCGGCAGCATGCACATCCACATTGTTAGAGTGGAATCGGGACTTACGCGACGTCAGGGAATTATGTTGATCTCGTTCTTTAGTCTTTGGATTTTCTTGATTGTCGCCGCATTGTTATGGTGGCAGTCCAGAGTCTACCTTCTGCTTCCGATGGCGCCAATACCTTTGGCAATCTTATTCAACCGACTCGAAAAGCGCTGGGGAGTTCTTAGCGAGACTGCGCGTGCAGGCGATGAGTGATTGCCAAACTCATTCGTATCTGAGCGCTTCGATGGGATCGAGCCGCGCTGCTTTTCTGGCCGGCCACACTCCGAAGATCAAACCAACCGCGGCCGAAACCACGAGGCCGGCAATCACAGCCCACATTGGAATCGAAGCCGGCAGCGATGGAAAGATAAGAATGATTATCTGACTCACTCCGACCGCCAACAGCACTCCCAGCACTCCACCCAATAGAGTTAACGTCATCGCTTCAAACAAAAACTGAGTGGTGATGTCACGTCGGCGGGCGCCGATCGCCTTGCGAATGCCTATTTCGGAAGTGCGCTCGGTGACGCTCACCAGCATGATGTTCATCACCCCGATGCCGCCAACCAGCAATCCAACGCTCGAGAGCGCGATGGCCACGAGTCCTACCATTGCGGTGATGCTATCAAACTGCTCAATGAACCGATCCGCGGTGTTCAAATCGAAGTTATTTTTCTCGTCGTACTTTACATTGCGCTGGCGGCGCAGAATATCCTCGACCTGTTCGAGCGCCTTCTTGAGCTGACCCGAGTGCGCGCGAACAATCAGCATCATCCATTCACTTCGTGGAGAGATCTTTCGCAATGTGCGGAACGGAATCAGTACCGAGTTTTCTTCGGTCTCGCCCATGATGCCGCCCTTTCGCGGCGCGAGGACGCCGATGATCTCATAAGGCTTCCCGTTCATCGTGACTTGTTTGCCAACCACCGCGTCGATGCCTTCCGGGAACAGTGCTTCGGCCGCGCCCTTCCCTATCACCATCACTTCGCGCCGATGCTGGTCGTCCATCTCCGAAATAAATCGCCCCGCCTGCAGCGACAGGTTAGTGATCTCGCCATAGTTGGCCGACACCCCTTCGAGATTCGCCTGTTTGTAGGTCTGCCCACCATAGGTGAGCGTCTTGTCGAAGTTCCATTCGATGAACCCATCGTTGGCGACATCCTCGACCGCCGATGCAAACCCCTTGATCGCTTCCCCGTCTTCGGGCCGCAGCGGCTTTCTGGTTCGCTCCGAGCGATCGCCCGGCCCCAGTGAAATCCCGGTTGAGAGATGAAAGGCGTAGATGTTGTTGGTCCCGAATTCTTCAACGAATTGGACTATGTTCGCTCGCAGTCCTGTAAGGATCGAAGCGATAGCAATAACCGTCGACACGCCGATGACAATCCCGAGAACCGTTAGGAAGCTGCGAAATTTGTGCGCGCGGATGTTGTCGAGCGCCATCGCCAGGGTTTCGCTTGCGACCATTGATCTCAGGTTCACGAAGGCACCTCAGTTCTTTTGGAGCGCGGTTATCGGATCAAGCCGAGCGGCTTTCATCGCCGGGTAGATTCCAAACAGCATTCCGATGACACTCGATACCGCAATCGAAAGCACGACGTACGTAACGGTAATGGCCATCGGCACCGGCGTCGTCGCTCGCACAAGCGAAGATACTCCGTAAGCGAGCGAAAGCCCGAGCACGCCTCCCAAAGCGCACAGCACCGACGACTCGATAAGGAATTGCATCAATATGTGGCGTCGTCTTGCACCCACGGCTTTTCGCAATCCGATCTCAAAAGTCCTCTCGGTGACGCTTACCAGCATTATGTTCATAACGACGATACCGCCGACCACCAGCGAGATAAACGTTATTGGAATGACTGCCATCGTTATGGCCCCGGTAATCTGATCGATCTGATTGTTCGCCTGCTGGGTGTTCACGAGACCGAAGTCATCTTCCTGGTCGCCCTTCAACTTATGCCGGTTCCGCATCGCGATCCGCGCTTGTTCGATGGTCGGTTCAAACGTAGCGCGATCATAAGCCTTTCCGTGAAGGGTCAGGCTCTGGCGCCGGCCAAACATTCGCCCAAAGGTTGTAAGCGGAATGTATGCGTGATTGTCCAGCGACTGGCCGAAGATTGAACCGCGCTTGCCTTCGACTCCCACGATCGTCATCGGAAGTCCGCGCATATTCAGTGTTCGGCCGACCGGATCGAGGCCCGCAAAAAACTTTTCCCGAAGGTCCATCCCAATGACGCACACCAGAGAGGCGTGTTCGACCTCGTGCGCAAGCAGGAACCGGCCTTCAACGATCTCCTTGTCTTCGATGTCGGCGAAGTTTGCCGTCACGCCGTTGATCTGAGTCCCGTAAAGATCCTGACCGTCGTGCTTGAGATCGAGCCTCCATCCCGCTTCGGCTCCCACTTCCTTGCAGGACTCGCACTTGTTAATCAGCCAATCCAGGTCGTCCCAGTCGAGCCGCTTGTTGCGCTTCATCATTTTCTCCCACTCTTCCTGACTCATGTCTCCGACATGCGCTATGCGAGCGATCATGAAATGATTGGCGCCCAGCACCTTCGAGATAGTTTCGACCATGTAGACGTTGAGGCCCTCGATCGCGGCCCCGACAACCACAACCGACGCTACTCCGATGATGATGCCAAGAAGGGTCAGCAGCGCGCGAAGCTTGTGAGCAAAGATCGACTGTAGCGCGATCTTCGCGGCATCGACATAGAATGACAGCGTATTTCTCATCAGATTCGAACTTCTCAGTAACCGGGCCGCCTGACTGTACGACCAACGCCGCGGCAATTTAGTCTTGCGCGCGCGAGCTATATTGAACCCTAACACTAAACGCCCAGCTTGCACGAAAAATTAACAGGGCGACCACGCCCCCGACCTTAAAGAATTTTCTTAACCTTTAGAATTATCTCGACGTGATCTTGACGGTATCTCGACAGGAAACAGCTTCGTTACGTTCCGTTAACCATGGCTCTCTTGTCGGGCTCTGGGAACGGGTTAACCTCCCAAGTTTTAAGTTGTTTGGGTCGATTCGCAAGATATTGGGGTAGGTGGCTAACCTTGCACTAGTTGCACAATATCTGTGCAATTCGCAAAAAAGTTTGCAGCTTGCGATCTTGACATTGCGGGCCGCTCTTATAGAATGGCTGCCCAGCTTTTCTCGTTAACGACAAGGGTTGAATTCGCGCGGCGTCCCGGCGCCAAACCGCAGCCAAGAACGGAGGTCCGTATGTTGTCAGATCAAGAAACCCTGCCCAGCTTTATCACCTACGCTGAAAACGAATTTGGAGAGGGTGCGAATATCAAGGTGGTGGGAATAGGCGGCGGCGGCACGAACGCCGTCAATCGCATGATCGAGGAAGGACTTGCAGGAGTCGAGTTCCTGGTTGCCAACACCGATCTCCAGTCTCTCAGGAACTCGCGTGCCTCGGTCAAGATTCAACTCGGCGAGCAGTTGACCCGAGGCCTCGGCGCGGGAGGCAACCCCGAAACCGGCAAACGAGCCGCGCTTGAAGACACCGACAAACTCGTAGATGCGCTTGATGGGGCGGATATGGTTTTTGTCACCGCTGGACTTGGTGGTGGCACCGGTACCGGGGCCGCGCCGATCATCGGGAGCCTTGCAACCGAGCTCGGAGCGCTCACCGTTGCGATTGTCAGCAAGCCCTTCGGCTTCGAGGGAAAACGCCGAGAGCTTCAAGCCGAAGAGGGGCTAGCCGAGCTGCGCGGGTGCGTCGATAGCGTCATCACCATTCCCAATGAGCGGCTGCTGAAGTCCGTCACGAAAGCCATTCGCTTCACCGAGGCTTTCGGGCTCGCGGACGGGGTTCTTCGCCAGGCCGTTCAGGGGATCTCGGACATCGTGAACGTCGAGGGATTGATCAACGTCGACTTCAACGACGTCAAGACGATCATGGGCGGCAGAGGCGTAGCCCTGATGGGAACTGGAATGGCAACAGGTGACAACCGCTCTCTTGAAGCTGTCCAGCGAGCGATCTCCAGTCCCCTGCTCGACGAAACCTCGATTCAGGGTGCGAAGGCTTTGCTCGTCAACGTCACCGGCTGTCCGGACGTGACGCTGTTCGAGATCCACGAAGCGATGACGCTCATTCAGGAAGCCGCCGATCCCGAAGCCAACATAATCTTCGGAGCGGTGATCGACGAGCGGCTGCTCGACGCTATCAAGATAACTGTGATCGCAACCCACTTCGCCGAGGCTCAGGCTTCGACGGGCTTTGTACCGGACGGGCCTCCGTTGCGGCCAACGGGCACGGACTCCGAGGTCGCGGTTGACTTCAACACTCCCGCTTTCATGCGGAAGTCTGTGAATTAGCAAAACGAGTTTCAGCGGGCCGGTGCAGTGCGAGACCGGCCCGCTGTCGGCTGATTCTCTGCCTGGTATTGTCCTGCCGCGCCGGCGTGGAACACCGATCAAGACCACGACCGCTTTCACGGAATCACGATCATCGTCACGCTCAGCTTCCCTTTTCTGGAGCAGCGTTCCGTATAGTATGATCACGATCAGGAGAAGTACTGGAGATGACTTCGAAAGCCTCACTCACGATGGGACTGATAATTATTCTTCTTGTGCTCTCAAGCCTCGGTGCGGCACAAGGGGAACGTCCTTCTCCGGACCCGGCTTATCAGGATGAGATTTTGAAGTGGCGGCAGAAGCGCGTCGAGGAACTGACGGGTGAAGGCGGATGGTTGAGCCTTGCCGGATTGTTCTGGCTCAAACAAGGTCAAAACAGATTCGGAAGCGCTCCCTCGAACGAGATCGTCCTTCCCCGCAATCGCGCCCCCAGGCTTGCTGGTTCTCTTTGGCTCAACAAGGGGGTTGTTCGCCTTAAAGCAAATCCCAACGCTACCGTGACTCACAACGGCACGCGAGTGACCAATCTCGTGCTCGAGTCTGATGTCGACGGCAAACAAACGATTTTGAAACTCGGCTCGCTCACGTTCTACGTCATCAAGCGAGGCGAAAGGCTCGGCGTAAGAGTGAAGGACTCTCAGAACCCTGACAGATCCAGCTTCCGCGGCCTCGACTACTTCGATGTTGATCCAAAATGGAGACTTGAAGCGAAGTATGAAGCTCATGTTCCACCTAAGATGATTCCCATAGTGAATGTGCTCGGTATGGTTGAAGAGATGCCCTCACCAGGCACGCTTGTCTTCAACGTAGACGGCAAGACTTATCGACTCGATCCGGTTCTCGAAAAAGGTGAGAAGCAGTGGTTCATTATTTTCGCCGACACGACGAGCGGAAAAGAAACCTACGGAGCGGGGCGCTATTTGTACGCCGACCCGCCCGGCGCCGACGGCAAAGTGATTCTGGATTTCAACAAGTCCTACAATCCGCCTTGCGCGTTCACGAAGTTCGCGACGTGCCCGTTACCGCCGCGGCAAAATCGACTTCCCTTTCGCGTCGAGGCCGGAGAAAAGAAGTACGCCGCTTCCGAACACTGAGGCGAGCGTTCAAACCCGTCGCTTCGTGCAGCTTTGTGCCTTCGGGCCTTAGTGGCGAGATTTCTTCCAACGTGGAGGAGCTATGAAACAATACGAATACCTGTTAGTCGAATCGGACGCGCCCATCGCAATCGTCACAATGAACCGGCCTGATCGCCGCAACGCGCTCTCGCTCGCGTTGATGGAAGAGCTGATCGA
>Ga0134122_10003408_pt1 | contig 11802 bp, 12 predicted proteins | sample KB302_FD_96461 | JGI IMG/M metagenome (GOLD analysis project Ga0134122, IMG submission 96461) | Terrestrial soil microbial communities without Nitrogen fertilizer from Kellogg Biological Station, Michigan, USA - KB3-0-2 | ecosystem: Environmental > Terrestrial > Soil > Unclassified ...
CAGACCAACGCGGAGAATTTCTACTACCTGAAACAAATCCAGAACGCGACGCCGATGGTCATGGTTCTTCAGGACGGGGAAACTCTGCGAGGAACGATTGAGTGGTACGACAAGAATTCGATTCGTATCAAGCGGCAGTCGGATCCCCATGTGATGGTGCTCAAGCATTTCATCAAGTACATCTACAAGGAAAACGAAGATAAAGAAAAGGAAAGCGATTAAGGGGGAGCCTTCTCCCGAAGGGAGAGGTTGGCCCGAAGGGCAGGGTGAGGGTTAAAGTACCGCATGAAATCCGTTTTCCCCTCTCCCACTATCGGCATTTCCGCCGGCGACCCCGCAGGTATTGGTCTCGAAGTCACCCTTAAAGCAGTTCCTGAATTCCTCGGATCCGTCCGTTGCGTGCTCTTCACTGACGCTCTTCACTTTGAACGCAGCCACACGACAGCTATTCCCTACCGCTGGATTTCAAGTGCCGCCGAAATCTCAACGGACCCCGTTCTCCACCTGATCGATGTTCCCGGCTCCAACGCCCTCATTCCCTGGGGCGAATCAAGCCTTCGCGCCGGGGAACGCGCCAGCGCCTATCTCGAAGCCGCAAGCGACGCTGCAATGCAGGGCGCCGTCCAGGCCATCGTGACCGCACCCGTCAGCAAAGCCTCGATCGGCCCGCACTTCAAAGGTCAAACCGAATTCCTTGCCGGCCGTGCCGCAGTTGCACAGTTCGCCATGGCGTTTTTCGCGCCGACATTCAAGGTGGTTTTGGCGACGGTACACCTGTCGCTGAAAGACGCATTAGCATCGATCTCCACGACGCAGTATGTCGAGCTGATCCAGTTCGTCAATCGCGAACTGCTCCGATTTGGATCTCCGGATCCGCGAATTGCCATAGCCGCCATCAATCCACACGCCGGCGAAGGCGGCATGTTCGGTAACGAAGACGACGTGTTGCTTCAACCTGCAGTTCAAAAGTGCGCCGCCCTGGGCATTCGCGTTTCCGGCCCCCACTCCGCCGACAGTCTTTACTATCGCGCCCACACCGGTGAATTCGACGTCGTCATCGCGCCGTATCATGATCAGGGATTGATTCCGGTGAAGCTGATTGCCCACGGCGATTCCACGAACGTGACTCTCGGTCTTCCGTACGTTCGCACGTCTCCCGATCACGGAACCGCGTTTCAAATTGCGGGGCAGAATGTGGCGGATGCCACCGGAATGTCTTCTGCCATCCGCTGCGCCGTCGATCTGGTACAGCGACAGTTTCAGCGCCGGCGCGAGGTTACACCATGAGGCCTGTCCAAAAGTGGCGCGATTCCCCGAAATATTTTTCAGCTTTTCCGCGACTTTCAGAAGCGGCTTGAAGGCTGGCCGCTAAGATCCGGGCGCTTCCACTTGTGGAAGAATGGCGCATGACTTGCAATGACAACCTGCGTAAAATGAGGAGCAGCCATGCAGAAACAGACCGTGAGGAAGAGCAGTCATCTGGAAGAGGCGATAGCTCTGTTGATTCATACGCAAGCCACTTTCGTTTCGCAACTTGCAGAAGCAAACAAGGAACGTGCAGAAACAAGCAGAGAAAACGAGAAGACCGTTAAAGAGATCCGGGAAGACATCCGTCAGATTAAAGCGACGCTCTTACGCCACGAACGGATCCTTTCAGAATTGCCGGAAGCCATCCGGCAAAAGATCGGATTCCAGCCCTCCTGAAGCCGCTCCTTCGCTCCTGATTCGCATTGTATGCCGCTGGTTGACCGCGAAAAGATTCACTGCGCTTTTCTATTCTTCAGCAATCCGCCGCCGAATAATGTCGCGATCACGCCGGCAATCGCAAACACCCCGGCGAAACCACCCAGAATGACGATATCCATCACAAAAATCGTCCACTCAAAGGGCGGACCTGCCCGCCAAAACAAAAACCGCTGCAATCCGAATTGAACGACACCAAACATCAGTGTGGTCAAGATATAGCCAATCACGGCGGTTTTCCGAGATTCGGCGCTCGTCCGGGAAACAACCCAGCCAATTGCGGCATGCACCGATAGAACTACAAGCAACAACGCCAGCATTAGAGCAATTTCAAGCTTTGTGCCAACGATCCATTTTGGATACGAACTCTCGCGGAAAAGCACGGAACTCAGGAACAGCCATGCCCAATTCACCATCCACCCCGCAGTGATTCCCCGAAGGATGAGCCATGGATGATCTTTCGCCTGGCTGACCCAGCTGGCCAGAATTGCCGACACCGCCTGTCTCCAGTACCAAAGTGACGACTTCCCATCGCTCTGGCATTCCATCAGATCTCCAACCACGGCATCGTTGTTCGGGCTGCAACCCAAATGCCTTAACAACCATGTCGCCAATGCAGGCGGTCTTCGCGGGTTCATGTCTTTTCCACTTCCAGCTTCGGAATTCCCGTCCACAGCCGGACCAGCGTCCTCTGGGTATGACGAACTTCCTTCAGGCCCTTTCCCGTAATTTCGAAATATCGCTTCGCCCGGCCGCCCCTGGCGGCTGTGGCTTCACCCAATGCCGATCTCACGAAACCCTTGGTCTCGAGGCGCTCCAAAGCCGCATAGACACTGCCAATGGAAACGTCTCTCCCGCTTTCGCTTTCAATCGCTGCCGAGATTGGCACGCCGTACGCCTCATCACCGAGCCGAATCAGTGCCAGCAGGACCATCAGTTCGAAATTGCTCAATGCGTCATTGGGTCTTGGCATTTCATTCATAGTAGCGAATAAATGAGCATTTTCAAGCGATTTCTTCCGATGAAAGTAATTTGCCGGTGCGGCGCTCACGCTTGGCTGCAGTCTCCGGCGTGCGGCTCCGCGTCGATTCGCAGGCTCATCACGATTGCCGGTATCAGAACTGCGCTAAGCGTCCAGCGACTTGTCTTCAAGGCGACCTTCTTAAGCGAGTTTCGTCACTTAGCCTTCAGCCACCATGTCCCGTTCTTCCAGTTAATGCGTTTCTCTCCGTCTGTCAGAATTCCAGTTAGCCCCTCTTCCCAGTCTGTGGCTACGACAGTCGTCTTATCCTGAAAAACGCCTTTCGATTTGTCGCCGCGTTCGTTAACGAATACCAAAGCATCGCCATCCTGGAAGATGTGGCACGGTTTTCCGGTATTGTATGGCCCGCCCATTTCCCAATTTCCTTCGAGATGCGGAGTCCCGTTACAGGACGCCGCAAGTATCAACAGTGTCGTCAAAGCCAACTTCCCAGCCAGCAGTCTCAGAAAAGAAGTTTTCATGACGTGATTAAATCCACTCCGTTAAATAAGTCAACAGGAGGTTATGGGGACGGACCACATTCCGTCCAAACCTGGACTCGATGGCTTGATACACCCTGCACATGCCTCCAGTTTCCAGACGGCTGGTGATTTCGTAATGTGAGAGTTTGGCTCCGATCCGTGAAGTCAATATGACGGCGGCATGTTAGCAGATCTACGTTTTCCGATTCGGTTGTTACTCTGCTACATCATCGATCATGTACCTGGACATGCACTGCTCGAGTACGATTAGTTTTTCCAGATCGTCTTGTGTGACTGTGTTCAGGCGGGTTTTCCTGCGTAAGGCGTACAGGTAGGTTCCGAACATCAGGCGTCCAAGGCCATGAAGAAGATCTTTGATCGCTCCACTGCGTTCCAGATTGACGACGTGCTCAACCTCTCCGTTCAGGACCAGTCTCGACAGTGCCACAAGGCGGGAACCGCGTTCAACGCTGGTATCACCTGCGATGCGCACCAGGGAGTCTGTCTGGCGGTCACTCGACAACAGACACCTGGCATATGTCCGGTAATGCTCATTAACTTGCGGGTCCTCACACAGCGCCTCCAACTCACCGGTACAGTTGAATACAGCCAGCCACGTAATAGCGCCCTCTCTGGCAGCTTTGGGCAGACTTTCATCACCGGCGATTGCGGCCATCGGTTGCGGTTGGCCCAGCCTGCCGAGCTTATCGGCAGCAAGGAGCCATAAAGAGAACTTCTTTTCTTCGCGGCAGCTCGCCAGCTGATGAAGGTCGCCGAGGACGGCAGCTCGCGTTCGCTCATCGATCGCAACGCCCTGAATCAGACAATCCGCCAGGAACTCCACAACAATGCTCGCTTCCACACGCCAGATCCAGAAAAGGCGGCGAAGATACCAGGCTGAGCCCAGCACGCACCAGCTTCGCAACAGCCGGGGAAGGTGCGAAGTGCTGTACAAGCCTTTGACCAGCTTCCGTACCAATTGCGGATCGTCGCTCAGGATACCCAGTAGGAACTGGATCACCTGCTGGTCTTTGGCGAACTTGGCGCGGACGATGCCCCGCAGAAGCTTGGTATCTCGCCGGAGCCTGTCGGCGACGTCGAGCGCCGACAGATACTCGCGAAACGTGGCATGAACAAAGTCGTAGGAATCGCCCGTGCGCACAAGCAAGCCGCTGTGCTTTCCGAGGACATCTACAAGTGCCGCTCCATCTGCGGCAGCCTCGGGCTCAGAGATTGGCTGCAGCGCGCTTTGCAGGTACTTGGCTCCTCTCTGCCTGAGCCTTTCCGGCGGTGCATTCGGAAACCTGGTCAGCTCCAATGCCAGCGATGCCAGTGCGCCTTTTGCCACTTTAGCGACCCGCGGGCCCAACTCCGTATCCAGACCTCGGTCTCTGGCTTCGTGCAGCAGGATTTCCACGGATTCGCCATACAGCAGTGCAAGACGCGCCGGCAATGCACCTTTCTTGGCGTAGACCATGGCGGCGAGCGTAACCATGAGCGGATCGCGAAGCATTGGATCAAGCTCCGCGCGTTCCGTTTCCCGCAGGAAGCGCTCTGCCTCCTGGCCAAGCCACCGTTGCGCAAGTTCTGAAGTCTGTTCGCGGGTCAGGGACCGCAGTTCATAAAAACTAAAGAGCCGGCTATCCAACTCCTTTTGCAGATCTCCATCCGGACGGGAGGTGATGACGACACGAACGTTCGCCATCTCCTTCAACAATGGGTTTAGCCAATCGAACAGTCTGCGCCGATCGTCTCCCGGCACCTCATCGAGCGCATCCAACATGAGCAGCCATGGTTGTCCCGTATCATTCGACCAATCGCGCAGGAACCCGATCGGTATATTCTGCAACATCGAGAGACCGTTGTTCAGAACTTCGCAAAGGCGATCCTCCAGCGAGCCCTTCGCTCCAGCCAGGCTTCGACTGGAGAGCACAAGAGGAAGATGCCGTCCTGCCAGGCCGACTTTCTCCGGAGCTTGCCATGCGTTCGCCGCCAGGTATCGCAGCAGACAACTCTTTCCCGAACCGGGACCACCTGTCAGAACCAGGTGCTTGTGGGATTCCTCGAATACGTCCGGGAGATCCAATCCATCGAGGGCGTTGACCAGTTCTCGGGTGGCTACCATCAGATCTCGATTGCCCTCCGTGTAACTCACGGTTCGTTTCATCCTCAATGGAATATAGACGTCAGGAAGGCCCCTTCCCGATGCCATGCGGCTCAACGCGATATACGGCAGGTTGGCGCAGTACTCTTGAAGACCGGCCAGATACATCTCTATTGGAACGTGCCTGGCCCAGGTTCTGTCTTTGTGATGGAACTCCTGCTGCATCGCTTCCAGATTGGGCAGACGGTCGAGAGCGGTTGCGGTGGGTATTGCCCATCCTCCCAGATCACTTATTTCGTCACGAGTACTCTTGATCACTCCGCATACGCCGCCGGTGCGGAGATTCAGCAACGGGGCACCGCTGAATCCGGGTTGTACCTGGCCGCCTTTGATTTTTAAACGCCACTCTTTAGTCCCGGTGGGACCTTCGTAATCTGCCTGGAGCGAGTCGCCCTCTTTGTAGGCTCGGGGATATCCCCAGCCATACAGACTGTCACCGTTTTTGACAGCTCCTTGAAGGTAGACGCAGGGATGATCTTCGGCGAGGTCCGGAGCGCGGAGAAGTGCGAGGTCGGGATAGGGCCTATCCAGAAGGGTTTCTATCTGCGCCGGACAACGTTGCTCGTTCCAGGTGACATAGACAGTCCCCTCCTGCTTCTTCGCCTCCTCAACAACGTGCGCGCACGTCAGTATCAGGTGCGGCGCGACGAAGAATCCTGTCCCGCACGGGTCTCTACCTTCAATTAGAACCGTGCAGCCGCGAAGTTGATCGTCCAGGTTATGGTTAGTGGGGCGCATGTTTCGCTCGGCTTTGGCGAATGACAGCCTACTTGTCTTCCCAATGCAGCGTCACCTTCAGGCTTGCCTGCGTCGATCCCTTCGCCAAGAGCGCAGTCAGCTGGCCGGCCTCCACCGCAACCTGAAGCCCAAACTCAACACTTGCCTTTTTGACCCCGACGCGCTCGATAGCCCCACCTATGGACGTCGATATCCGCTCGATCGCGTCCGAGATCTCCTCAAAGGAAGGTAAACCGATGGCGACATCCTGCTCGCCACCCATCGCTATGGCCTCTACTTGCATGTGTCGTCCGTTGGCGAGTTTAACGGGAATGATTCTGATGCGATTTTCCACAAGCGGCTCCTCTCTTCCGATAGCGGCAAACTAACAGGAAATCGAGATTGCAGGCAACGCAAAGGTAGCAAAGAGTCCCGAAACCCCGGCAACCGCAGTGGCGACGGCATGCACGATCAGAGTGTGGAAGACGAAGGCGCGAATGGGATTCTCAACCGGGAAAATGGAATCGGACTAAATGACCGACGATTCGATCATTCCACACTCCTACCATGCAGGGTTCGTCGAAGTGGGAGAAAGGGATTTGGATGGCGTGACATTGGGCAATACGGGCACCGTCCACAACAGCATGCTGTTGCAACCTGCCAGCGACTCCTTCAGTGAGTTTCAACGTTCCTCTTCCCACGCATTGGCGGGACTCCTTGGACGGATTGTGGAAGTTGTGGATTCAGTCCAAGCGAAATCGTCACTTATTCTCGAACGGATCGATGATGTCCGCGCCGGCATTCTTAAAGCCGGCAGAATTGTGCGTTGCTATAACGAGATCATGCACCATGGCCGTTGCGGCGATGAGGCTGTCTTTGATCGGCATCGAGGATCCAGACTTGCGGAGCCGGGCGAGCAATGCGGCCCATTGCAATCCCGATTCAGGATCCCACGGCAAACAGTGAACCTTTTGTATGCCCTCTTGGAACCACTTCTCGAGTCGGCTCCGGCGCTTTCCTTTTGGCAGAAGATGAATACCGAATTGAATTTTACCGAGAATAATCGGGTCGATGGCAATTTCGCGTTCATTTTTTCGGAGCCACGCGACAACCGAAAGATTTGGGATTGCCTTCGTGGGCTCGCTGAGGACGTTCGCGTCGACGAGATATTTCACAGCGTGTCGGTGGATTCGGATTCAATCGGAATGAAATAGTCCTTCTCGGGACAAGCTAACAGCCAATCGACCAGCCCTTCATTAGCCGGCACAGTTTGTCGAACGATCCGGTAATCGCCGCGATCAAGACGCTCGACTTCAAATTCCTGTCCTGCCTCGATGTTGTCCTGTTGGCGAAGCTCAGCAGGCAATACGATCTGTCCCTTTGAGGAAACGGTGGTTTTCATATTCGTAAGATATTGTCTTACCACGATCAACAGGCAAACCGGAACTTTGCAGTCGATCCGACTTATCATGTTCAGCCTATGTGAAGATGAATTCACGAACGACGTCTGCATGACCATCGAACGCTTCACCGACTATCAGCTTTCAACGACCAGCATTATTGCGGCGGTGGAGAGGGGAAATGACACCTTCGACAATGCCGCGCGATGGCGCCACGCATCCATCGCGCACGCTCAAGCGGTATTGACCCGCATCGAGATCCTTGAAACTGAATTTGCCGTCTTTCTCTGTTTGGACAAGTGGAATTTGCGCTTGGGGTGTTATCGGCCCATTGGTCGGGCTCGATCCAATGTCTCGCCTGTCGCAGACTGGAACACTGCGCCTTCAATCGAACCTCTTGCCGGCTGCTGCGCGGGATTCCCTGTTCCCTGTAAGAGGAGCGCCAGAACGACCGTCACTGTTCTCAACATCGAAATTCCGGGACGAGCCCCGAATTATTTTAATTCGGGGCTCGTCCCGGAATTTCCTCTAAAATTGGCATCAGTCTATGGCCAAAACCGATTTCAAATCGATCCGCCATTACATCGCATCGAAGCCTAAAGACACGCAGATGATATTGCAAAGCGTGTACCGGGCCATTCGCAAGGCTGTTCCTGAAGCCGAGGAATCCATCTCGTACCAGATTCCCGCGTTCAAACTCGACGGTTCCCCATTGCTGTATTTTGCCGGCTGGAAAAAACACTTCTCAATCTATCCCGCCAATGACGCCCTTGCCGCGGAGTTCAAGAAGGAGCTTGAGGAATATGAACGTAGTAAGGGCACCATCCGATTCCCGTTTACCAATCCCGCTCCGGTACAACTGATCGAACGGATCGCCAGGTTCCGGGCCAGGGAGCTGACTCGTCGCGAAAAAGGAAAGGGTGCGCACAAGAATGGACCGAAAGCGCAATTGGAAAGAGTTCGACGAATATGCGCGACATTGCCCAGTGTGTTTGAAAAGCTGTCGCATGGCGCCCCCACGTTTTTCGTGCAGAAGGACAAAGGCGTGTTTACCGTGTTCGCCGATAGTCATCACGACGATGGACATCTTGCCGTGTGGCTGCCCGTGCCTGCAGGACTTCAGGCAGCACTGATCGAAGATGCACCCGAAACCTACTTCAAGCCGCCGTACGTGGGGGTAGGCGGGTGGGTCGGAATTGAGCTCCCGCAAATCCGAGACGAAGCCTTGGAGATTCATATGCGCAAGGCGTGGGAGCTTGCGGCAAAAAAGAAGAAGGCGTAGATAATTCGTTATTCACGGCGTATCAGTGCAGTGAACGGTGCCGCGGCGTGCACCACGCGACCGCCCACCAGTGTCAGGACAGACTGGATCTTTCGAATCGCGTTATCCGGTACGGTAAGGTAATCCGCGCTCAGCACGGCCAGATCCGCATACTTGCCTTCCGAGAATGAGCCTACTTGATGGTCATCGAAGGAGAACCATGCGCTCCCTTCCGTATACAACCGCAGTGCTTCAGTGCGTGAGATCTGTTGGCCATCGTTGGTCAGAGCACCGGTAAGGTTGCGTCCCGTCACCATGTAAAAAAGCGACAGCCAGGGGTCCAGCGCGGACACATTGGTGGAGTCGGTTCCGACACCCGCATGAATTCCCGAATCCACGATCCTGCGGAATGGCGGGCCTCCGCCGGCGCCAAGATAAGTCCAGGTCTGTGCGCTTGCGCCGGCGCCGAGGTCGATCAGCGCCTTCAGACGAGGCGAATCGATCGACTGGAGGTGAATGATCGACCAGCGGAGTCCGTCAATGGGATACTCGCGGGCAATGGATCGGAACGCCGCGATGTGAAAATCATTTTCCATCGTCGTAATGGAGTGCTGCTGCAGCAACCAGCGGTTCTTTGCAATCACCCTCGCCGTCGGCTCGAATTGCGGCGAAGTCGTGTTGTTGCCGCCGATTCTTTCGCCGAAGCCCGGAACGCGAAACAGGTCGTCGCCGACAGCGCGTCCTCCCTGGCTGAAGTTGTTTGCGACGCGCGTCTCGACATCCTGGGGCGTGTCCGCGGGGAAAAGAGGGCGCATGCGAACGGTGAGCTTGTCCTGGCGCCAGAGCTTGAGGGGATACTCCTGATCCTCGATATTGCTGGCATTGATCACACCGGTAAGTCCGAGACTGTTGGCGTGAGCATTCAGGTCTGCGGTACTACGCAGTTTGTCTTCTGCTGTCTGGAGCGCCTGGAGAGCCGCCAGCGCGGCGTTCGCCTGAGGGACCGTGCCGTTTCCGGCATCCACCATCACGCCCTTCGATGTAAAGAACGCCTGTCCGAGACTGTTGGTCATCGCTCCGGTTCCACCGCCGGTGCCCGAGATATAGATGGGATGCCTGGAAGTCGCCGCATCCAGCTCCGCCTTTGTCGGGCGCCGTGCTTCGGCAAACTGCGTATGGTTCCAGCCGCCGATGCAGGTAATGAACTGTCCCGCCGGAACGGATTCGGCACGGCGCGCGATAGTCTCCTGAAGTTCCGCGACCGAGAATGCGCGTTCTATTCGACGCGCTTCGTAGCCGGGGTTTATTCCCGTACGCGTGTAATGGGCGTGCGCGTCGAAAAAACCGGGCGTGACGGTACGCCCGCCGAGATCGATCCGCTGTGCATCAGGAGCGAGCTGCATCGCCTGCCCGACTTTCGCGATGCGTCCGTTTCTGATCGTCAATGTCGACCCGACAACGCCTCGACCGTCGACAAACTTTCCGTTTGTCAGGACCAGATCCGGTTGTGGAGGGCTCTGGAGAAAAACTACCGCACCGAGGCTCGCCTTTAGAAACTCGCGCCGTTTCATGCGGCCATGTTCTTTCATTCGAGGGAAATTTGCAAAAACTGATATTGCGCGGGCCATTTACGGCAAGCATTTTATCAACGTCGCCGAAACTGAATTCGGATAGACCTGGAACTTTTAAGTCAGCTTCGATGACCTATTACTTGGCGCCGGCAGTAAGGAGCAATTGAACGATGTCGGTGCGGGCGCCCGCGGCCTTCAATGGCGTTTGACCCGAGCGGGTCTTCCCATTCGGGTTGGCACCCTTGTCCAAGAGCGTCTTCACCGCGTCGAGCGACCCGATCTGAGCCGCCGCGATTAGAGGTGTCCACCCGCTGTCATCGCTGAGATTCACGTCCGCGCCTCGAAGCACGAGCATCTTCACGTAATCCGTCCTGATCGAGTCTGAATAATTCCCTTCGGACAGCACCCGCAACAGCATCGTCGTGCCCCCCCGTGTACCTCTGGCATTCACATCGGCATTTTTGTCGAGCAGCAGTTTGATGGTGTCCGGTATCGACAGATTAGCAGCCAGCAACGCCGTTGTTCCGTCATTCTTCGCGGCATTGACGTCCGCGCCACGATCCAACAATAGCTTGACAGCATCACTGCCCAATTGGCTTGAGGCCATGATCAAAGCCGTTGCCCCGTCAGTGCTATGCGCATTCACGTCCGCGCCTGCATCCAGTAACGTTTGGATTGCGTTGACGTTACCGCCGTAAGAGCTGGCGAGTAAGAGGGCCGTGGTTCCCCCGGCCCGGATATCCGCTCCTTTTTCCAGCAGTGCCTTCATGACTTCGGATCGGCCCGCAGCGGCGGCCGCCATCAGGGCTGTACGGCTCCCGCTTTTGGATTCCACAGCCGCCCCTGCGGCGAGCAGGGCCCTTACCATTTCAACGGTGCCTTTGACGGCAGCTGCCGTCAAAGGCGTCTCGCCATTGGCGATGAGGTTTACATCGGCGCGACCCGCAATCAGGACTTTCACTGTTTCGGTTTGGCCCTCCTGGGCGGCACGGATCAAAGCGGTGGCCTCGTAGAAAGTATCCCCTGATTTGAGAGCAGCCTTGACGTTTGGATTCATGCCCGCAGCCAGGAACAATCGCACCGCAATGCTATCGCCCTCCCCCGCTTGCTTGACAAACGACTCCGCGCTGTATGGCACCAGAAGCTGGCCCAATTCCTTGCGTGCTGCGGCGCGAGCCGGAGCGATTTCCGGCGTTTCGGACTGCGGCGGAGATTGCGGTGCGGCGGGTGTTATCGCTCGCGGTGTTTGCGCGGTCACAATTGCAGTAATCGCATTCAATGGACTCTCCAATTGGGCAGGGCGGGCTGGGCCCGCGGCTGGCGGTAACACTGTGAGTGATGTCGCCGCAATTGTTTCGGTTTGCCAGGAGCCCGCCAGCACGCACACGGCAACAAGCAGGAGAGCCGCGGCGGCAGGTTGCCAGTCGCGATTGACGCTGTTGA